>Ga0070726_10004184_pt1 | contig 11684 bp, 11 predicted proteins | sample tdAd471_FD_67275 | JGI IMG/M metagenome (GOLD analysis project Ga0070726, IMG submission 67275) | Marine sediment microbial communities from the Atlantic coast under amendment with organic carbon and nitrate - tdAd47.1 | ecosystem: Environmental > Aquatic > Marine > Coastal > Sediment | place...
GTGGGGCGCGCCGCGATCCGCTGCAGCTGCCGCGCCTGCGCCGGGGAGAGCTCGAAGGCGGCGGCGACCCGCTCGGCGAGCTCGGCCTCCAGCTCGGCGAGCTCGGCGTGCCGCCCCTTCCCGGCGAGGGCGTGGGCGCGCTTGCCCAGTCGAGTCAACGCGCGCCGTGTGCCAGCGTCCTCCAACGCCGCGCGCGGGATCGGCAAGGCCCCCAGCGATCCGGCGTACCACGTCGCCCGGTGGGAGTTGGCCAGGACCCCCGCGCGGAGGGCGAGCAGCGCGAACACACGCAGGGGCAGGCTGTTGATCAGCGCGGCCAGGGCGTAGGGCGCGCGCTCGAGGGGCGTCTCGGGCGCGCGCACGACCATCACCGTGTTCCGCGCGAGGAACGGCTCGGGCCCGGGGTCGACGGCAGCCTGGGGCGCGAGGGCGATCCGCGCGGCGAGCACCTGGGGCGCGCGAAAGAACGCCTCGGGCTTGGGGTCGCTGATCCGGGACGGGTCGTAGTCGAGCCAGCGCCCCTCCCAGTCGAGCTTGAACGGGCGCACCTCGCGCCCGTCGAGTAGCCGCCGCGGACGACTCAGGCCGCGCGGATCGGCGGAGATCAGCTCGCTGGCCTTGACCCGGGTGCGGATCGCCAACCCGTAGCTCGCCTGCAGGGGACGCGGGGCCCGGGCCAGCGCGGCGAGGGCGCTGAGGTCGGGCTTGCGCAGGAGGGTCGGCCAGGGGCCTTCGGCCTGGAGGCCCAGCCAGCGCGCCTGAGGGACCTCGCTCCAGCGCACGCCCTCGGGGACCGCGGCCCCGGGGGCGGAGCAGCCGAGGCGCACGCGGTGTCCGGGGGGCGGCGGCGCCCGGGTCACGCTCAACAGGCAGGGGATCACCAGCGCGCCCGCGAACACCTGCGGCGCCCACTCCAGGCTCAAGGCGGCCTCGACGGTGTGCTCAGCGAGCACGGCTCGCAGCCCGCGGGCCCCGCGGGCCTCCAGCAGACCCTGAGGCAGGACGAAGGCTACCCGCCCACCCGGGACGACCCACTCCAGCGCCAGGCGGAGGAAGTAGGCGGCGAGGTCGAGGTTGCCGCCGCGAAGCTCCGGGAAGCGGGCGCGTAGCGCGTCGCGCTGTCCGGAGGGCAAGCGTTCACCGCGGACCCAGGGCGGGTTGCCCACGACCCCCCACGGCGCTGAGGCCGGCGCGTGCTCCAGCGCGTCGGCGCAGGTCCAGCTCGGCGCGTCGGCCGGCTCCTGGCCGTGGGCCAGCCCGTGGGCGGCGAGGACGGTCCAGCCCGCGCGCCAGGCGTAGGGGTGGCGCTCGAGGCCAGCCACACCGGCGCCACTCCCCCGGCGGCTCCAGAGGGCACGGACGAACGCGCCGTCCCCGGCCGCTGGCTCGAGGACCGTGGCTGCGGCCGGGGGATCCAGCAGCTCGAGCAGGAGCGCCACCAGCGACGACGGGGTGTAGACCCCGCCGCGCCGCTTGGTCGCCCGCTCGGGGGAAGCCTGCGGGAAAAGGGTCGAGGCCAGCTCGTCGGCGGCGGGCAGCTCGACCTCGGCCAGGCGCTCTCCCAGCTCGGCGTCCAGCTCGCGGGCGCGGGGGGTCCGCGCCCACACCCGCGCGGCGGCGTCGTCGTCGAGGGCCTTCAGCCACGCGCCGCCGCCGGCGTCGGCGAGCAGCCGCTCGGCCACTCGGGCCTCGGCGGCATGCCGGCGCAGCCCCTCGAGCCCGGCGGCCTCGTCCCCGGCTGCGTCGGTCAAGAGCGCGCGCTGCGCGACCGGGAGGCTGCGCCACACCGCGCGCAAGGTCGAGGCGCGCACGGCGCGGCGCGCCCGCCCCCAGGCCGCGACCAGCCGCGGGTCGGCCTCCACTACCCGCCGGCGTAGCGCGCGGCCACCCGCGCGCAGCCCGCGGCCACGCCCAGCGGCGAACGCCCGAGGAGCGCAGACACCCGGCGCACGTCCAGGGAGGCGTCGGCCGGCCGCGGCGCGAGGCCCGCGTCGGCGACCCGCCCCGCGGCGCAGAGCGAGGTGTCGAGGCCCAGGGCCTCGGCCAACGCCAGGCCCAGCTCGCGGCGGTCGACCCGCTCCGGGCCGGCGACGTTGAGCACCCCGGGCGTCTTCTGCTCGAGCAAGTCGCTGAGCAGCTCCGCGGCGTCGCTGACCTCCAGCGGCGTCCGCCACTGGTCGACGAAGAGCTTGACCTCCTCGCCGCGCGCGAGGCGCTCGACGAGGGCGTCGGTGAAGGAGCCCTGCCGCCCGAGCTTCAGCCCGTACATCAGCGCCAGCCGCGCGACGAGGAAGCCCGGGCTGACCGCGCGCACCGCGGCCTCGCCGAGCGCCTTGCTCAAGGGATAGGAGCCCAGGGGCGAGAGCGGAGCGTCGTCGGCGTAGGGGCTCTCGCGCCCGTCGAACACGAGGTCGCTGGAAACGTAGATCAGGTGCGCCCCGCACGCGTAGGCGGCGTGCGCGACCTTGCCCGTGGCCTGGGCGTTGACCTTCTGCGCAGCCAGCGGCTCCAACGCGCAGCGGTCGGCGTTGCTCAGCGCGGCCAGGTGCAGCACCGCGTCGGGGCGCAGGCTGCCAACCAGCTTGCTCGCTTCGCGCCCGCCGTCGTCGAGGCGCAGGGCCACGCGACTGACCCCGTCGGGCAAGCCCTCTCCGTCGGTGGAGGTGGCGACGACGCCGTGCCCACGGGCGAGGAGCTCCGCGCAGGCGTAACGCCCGAGGAACCCAGACCCGCCTGTGACGAGGACCTTCACGCGCTCACGACTCCGTGATCTCGACCTTCAGGTTGCGCTCGCTCAGCTCGCGGAGGAACGCCTGCGGGTCGACGCACCGCTCCTGGGGCAGCGCGCCCTTGGCCTCGATCTGACCCCGGGCGAGCATCAGCATCACGATCGTCGCCGGGAACGCCGTGGCGCGCATCATGGCGGTCAACCCGTGCTCGCCGTACTCGATCATTTGGTAGGTGCGGGTCAGCGGCTTCCCGTCGCGCTCGCCGCTCGCGGTCAAGCGGACCAGCGCCACGTCGGGCAGCCCCCGGTCGAGCACCGGCTCGGCGACCTTGCTGAACAGCGCCCGCGGCGAGACCCGGACCCCGTCGACGTCGACCTCGTCCCAGGTCAAGAGCCCGAGCTTGTGCATGGCCTGGAACACCTTGCCGTGGCCCGGGTAGCGCATGGTCTTGTAGTTCAGCCGCTTGATCTTGCCGCGGTAGGTCTCCGGGAGGGTGGAGGTCCCGCCCGAGGTGGTGAACGCCTCCAGGGTCCCGAAGGGCTCGGGCCACTCGAGGGTTTCGAAGTCCTCGAGGGAGGGTACGACCTTGGGCTCACCGCCCTCGAGCACGACCGCGTCCTCGACGTACTCGTTGATCAGCCCCTGAATGTTGAACAGCAGCGAGTAGTCGAGCAGCCCGCCGCGCTCGGTGGGGAGCCCCCCCACGCGAATCTCGAGCGTGTCGCAGCGGTCGAGGTGCTGCACCGCGTCGGCGGCGAGCACGGCGACCATGCCCGGGGCCAGCCCGCAGTCGGGGACGATCGTGACCCCGGCCGCCTTGGCCTGCTCGTGGAGCGCGAGCTCGGCGTTGACCACCGTGTTGTTCCCGCCCAGGTCGCAGAAGCTGCAGCCGGCGGCGACGGCGGCTTTGGCGAGGGTCTCGTTGAAGCGGTAGGGCACAGCGCTCAGCGCGGCCTTGGCGCCGGTGAGCACCTCGACCGCGGCCTCGTAGTCGCTGGCGTCGAGCTGGACCGGCTTGATCCGCGGGTCGTCCCAGCGCTTGGCCAGCTCTTGCGCCGCGCCGAGGTCGGCGTCGGCGACCGTGATCTCGGTCAGGTCCTCCTGCTGCACTAGGTCGTAGCAGGCCGCCTGCGCCTGCAGCCCCGCTCCCAACAACACCACCCGCATGCTCGCCGCCTTCCTCTGCGGGCGAGCCTAACGCGTCGGCGAACCACGGGCCACGCGGTGTCGGCTCCCGCCGACTGAATGAAAACGGTAGAGTCGCCGACCCACCACCTGGAGGAACCAATGACCCAGCCCAACGTCGACTCGCTTCTCGCCCGCCTGGAGGCCCTCGAGGCCCAACGCGACCGCGCCTCGCGCCGCTCGCGCCTGTGGGGCAGCGCCGCGCTCACGGCCCTCCTCGCCAGCGCGGGGCTGTTCTTGATCGCCCCCGCCCAGGGCCAGGGCCAGAACGTGGTCAAGGCCTCGAGCTTCGTGCTCACCGACGCCAACGGCAAGACCCGCGGCGAGCTGAAGATCAAGGACGGCGGCCCGCACCTCGCGTTCTTCGACGGGAACGACAAGCCGCGCATGCTGCTGAGCCTCAGCGACAAGGGCGCCGCGACGATCTCCATCCAGAACCCCGAGGGCAAGGTCCGCGCCGTGTTCGGCTTCAAGGACGACGGCGAGACCCGGCGATCGCGCTCCGCGACGCCGACGGCGAGACCCGCCTGGGCATGACCTGCTCGAAGAAGGGCGTCCCCGGCCTGATCATGGGCGACGGCCAGGACACCCGACTGAGCCTCGGCGTCTCCGGCAAGGGCGCCCCCAGCCTCGCCATGAAGAAGCCCGGCGGCGACCACGGGATCATTCTCTCCACCGTCGGCGACAGCGGGACCCCCGCGCTGCTGATGTACGGCCCCGACGGCAAGGTCGACAAGAAGCTGAGCCTGATCGGCAAGTCCAAGAAGTAGTAGCCGGGGCGGGCGGAGCCCGCCTCCGCCCTCCTTCAGTCGTCGTGGTAGTCGGGGATGTGCTCGGCGCCGCGACGCGCGAGCCCGACGAAGGTCCCCACCGCGGTCACGGCCAGGGCCACGACCGCGGCGCGCCAGCTGGCTGCGCCTTCGGCGTAGCCCAGGGCCCACACCGCGGCCACCATGCCCGCCGCGCTGGCGAGCACCACGCGCAGGTAGCCGGTCGTCCCGCGGAGGGCGAACACCAGGTTCTGCGGGTAGAGCTCGCGCGGGTCCTCCGAGCTGTAGGCGCCGAGGAGCAAGGGGAACACCGGCGCCGAGCAGGCGGCGGCTACGTAAGCCCAGGTCGAGGCGCCCATGCTGACCCCCGCCAGCAGAGGGAACACCAGCAGCGCGCGGAACAGCGAGCCGCCGAGCTCGATCGGGTCCCAGTCGGGGGTGTGCGAGCGCGCCGCCCGCGTCCGCTCGATCAGCCAGAGGGTCGCGCTGAAGCACGCCAGCAGCCGCCCGGGGAGGTCGCCGAAGTCACCGGGCACCCAGCGGGCGGTGTGGAACGCGAGCCCCATGAACACGAAGAACCAGCACAAGAGCCCGCCGGGGAGCGAGGGCACGATCTGGCGCGCCATGACCTTGAAGTAGGCCCGGGTCGAGGGCGCGTCGAGGGCGCCCCAGGCGATGTCGCTGCTCTCGAGCTGCTCGGTGGTGAGGCGCTTGCCGGTCTCGAGGTCGATCCCGCACAGGGTGCACACCCGGCCGGGTCGCCAGGCGGCGCACTCCGCGCAGTAGTGCCGTTTGGCCTCGGCCTCGTCTTGGGTCCTCACGCCCCCAGCTTATCCTGGGCTTGCTCCCCGCGGGCTACTCACCCAACCGGCTCCCCCCGTGCTCGGCGCGCAGCGCCTCCCAGAGTGGGGTCAGGTCCTCGGGGGTCGCCTGCAGCAGCCGCTCGCGAGTCAGCTCGCGCTCGCGGAGGAAGATCCGGTCGCGGAGCTCCCACTCGGTGTTGGGCAGCGGGTCCATGGCGCGCTCGAACTCCGTGCCGACCTTCGACTCGGGCGCGCGGAGAGGCCACGCCTCCTCTGCGTTCGCCCCACCCTCGGCCTGCCGCAGCTCGCCCAGCCGGGCTCGCGCGCGCCAGGTGTCGCCTTCGTCGGTCCAGTCCCGCACGTCCCCCGCAACCTCCAGCCTCAGCAGGAACGCCGAGCGCCAGGGCGAGAGCTCCTCGAGCTCGAGCACGACCCGCAGCTGGCGCTGATCCCTCGCCTCCCAGCGGGTCACGACGCCGTCCCCCGACACCTCGCTCTCCCAGCCCTCGGCCTCGAGCCGCGAGGCGGCGTGGAGGGCGACGGCCCCCGGCGCAGCGTCGAGCTGACCCTGGATCCGCTGCGCCTCGACCACGACCCCCTGCTCGAGGAAGCCGACCTCGGAGTGGTCGTAGTCGATCGCGTTGCAGCAGGGGTTGGCGAGGGTCAGCGAGATCCAGGAGAGACCGAAGCCGCCCAGGGTTGCGCCGTCGAAGAGCAGCGTGAACGGGAGCGCGAGCACGCCGCCGAGCACCTCCAAAGGCTCGACCCAGCCCACGTAGCGCGCGCTCGGCAGCGGCGCCCCCCGGCACCCGGCCAGCGAGAGCCCGCTCAGCCCGCAGAGGGCGAGCGCCGTCAGTGCCCGTGTCAGCCGCCGCATGCCGAGATCCTAAGGGAGAGCGCCAGCCAAACGCGCTAAGATCCCGGCGTGAACCAGCTCTCGGTAGCGATCGACGCCACGGCCGCCGCGGCCGCCCGCCCCACGGGGGTCGGCCGCGCGATCGCCGAGCTGGTGGCCGGGCTCCGCGCGGCGCCGCCCGCGGGCTGTGAGCTCGAGGTCGTCTACCGGCTCTCGCGCTGGCGGCGGCGGCGGCACTTCCTCCCTCCGCCCGCGGGTCTGTTCCACGACCGCCTCAGCTGGCGGCTGGCGAACCGCGTCCAGGTCTTCCACGGCCCCGACGCGCGGCTGCCGCGCTTCGCCGGGCCTCGCCTGGTGGCGACGATCCACGACTTCTCCGCGCGTCGCTCCGAGTTCGCCAAGGAGCGCTTCCGCGCCACCCGCGAAGCCCACTGGAGCGCCGCCGCCGAGCGGGCCGCCGCGATCGTGACCTACACCGAGGCGATCAAGCGCGAGGTGGTCTCGACCCTCAGCGTCCCCGCGGCGAACGTCGCCGTCGTTCCCCTCGCCCCGGCCAACGACCCGCCGACGCCCCAGGCGATCCAGGCGGTGCGCAGCAAGGTCGGCACCGACCCCTTCGTGCTCGTGCTGGGGGAGGTCTCGGCGCGCAAGAACACACTCGGCGCGCTGCTCGCCTTCGAGCGCGCGCAGCTCGGGCCCCGGACCAAGCTCGTCGTCGCCGGTCCCGACGGCCGCTTCGGCGAGCCCTTCTACCTCAGCCCGCGCCGCGTCGCCCTCGGGGACCGCGTGGTGCGTCTGCCGTATCTCCCCGCCCCCGAGGTGGGCGCGCTGCTCTCCCTGGCGCGCGCGCTCCTGTTCCCCACCCGCTACGAGGGCTTCGGCATGCCCGTGCTCGAGGCCTTCGCCCAGGGGGTCCCGGTCGTCACCAGCAACGACCCCGCGGTGCTCGAGGTCGCCGGTGGCGCCAGCTGGCACGCCGACGCCGACGACGTGGAGGAGCTGGCCGAGGCCCTGCGCCAGGCGGTGGCCGACGGACCCGCCCGCGACGCGCGGGTCACCGCGGGTCGCCTGCGCGCCGAGGGCTTCAGCTGGGCGCGCAGCGCGCGGAGGCTGTGGGGCGTCTACCAAGCCGTCGCCGCCGGACACCCGGCGGCCGCGCCCCAGGAGTCGTCGTGCTCCCGATAACGGCCTGCGTGATCGCCTTCAACGAGGAGGCCAAGCTCGCCGCTTGCCTGGAGAGCGTGAGCTTCTGCGCCGAGCTGATCGTGGTCGACTCGCACTCCACCGACCGCACGCGTGAGATCGCCGCGCAGCGGGGGGCCACGGTGATCGAGCGCGACTGGCCGGGGCATATCGAGCAGAAGAACTTCGCGATCGAGCAGGCCCAGAACGAGTGGGTGCTCTGCCTCGACGCCGACGAGCGGGTGCTCCCCGAGCTGCGCGAGTCGATCGAACGAGCCTTCGCCGACGGCCCCCAGGCCGACGGCTATGCCCTCAACCGGCGCAACGTCTACCTCGGGCGCTGGATCAAGCACGGCGGCTGGTATCCGGACCGCAAGCTGCGCCTGTTCAAGCGCGCCAAGGGCCGCTGGGGTGGGGTCAACCCCCACGACCACGTGCGCCTCGAGCCCGGCTGCAGCGAGGCGCGCCTGCGCGGCGACCTCGAACACCTCTCCTACGACGGGATCGCCGACCACCTGAAGACCATCGACTACTTCTCCACGATCGCGGCGGAGGAGAAGCTCAGCCGCGGTCAGCGGGGCGCGTCGCTGCAGGTGCTGCTCAACCCGCCCTGGAAGTTCACCAAGATGTTCGTGCTCCAGCGCGGGTTCCTCGACGGCTGGCGGGGGTTGATCGTGGCCATACTGGGCGCGGTCTACGTGTTCCTCCGCTACGCCAAGCTCTGGGAGCTGGTCCACGTTCAGGGCCGCACGGCGGGCAGCGGGGAGCCCGTGCGCTACGGTCGTCGGGGCGAGCCCGCGGGTCGGGGCGAAACCGCTGGCTGAAGCCGCCGACCGCGACGCCCTGCAGATCCGCCGGCAGCTGCTCGTCGAGCGCCACGACAAGGCCACCGGCGACGCGCTGCTCAAGCACGACGGCCCCCGGCGCGTGAGCCGCGTGCACCTCGACGCCGAGCGCTGGGCCGTGGTCAAGCAGGAGCCCCTCCGCGGCCCCCTGGGTTGGCTGCGGGTGTGGCTGCGGCGCAGCCGCGCCCAGCGCAGCGCGGCGGGGCGCAGAGCGCTGGCCGCGGCGGGGCTCGAGGCCCCGGGGCTGCTCGACGTGATCCGTCGCCCCGGGCGGCTGCTGACCGTGTGGGAGCACGTGCCGGGGGAGACGTTGCAGGCCGCCTGGTCGACCGCCGACCGCGCGCGCCAGGCCGAGCTGGCCCTCGCCACAGCGCGCTTCACGGCCCGCCTGCACGCGGCGGCCCGCACCCGCGACCTCAAGCCGGCGAACCTGGTCGCGACGGTCCTCGACGCGCTGGTGCTCGTCGACCTGGACGACGTGCAGCCCGGTCGCAGCGAGCGGGCCGAGCGGGTGCGCAACCTCGCCTCCCTCGACGCCTACGGCCAGCGCGCCGAGCCGCCGCTGGGGGTCGGCGCGCGTTGGCGCGCGCTGCGCGCGTACTGCGAGGCGTCCGAGCTCGAGCCCCGCGCCCTCGCGCGCGAGGTCCTCGCCGCCAGCCGCGCCAAGCGCGCGGCCTGGGGCTAGCCCTTCTCGAAGGTCCCCGCGTCGATCAGCTGCTGGAAGAAGTCGACCACGGTCTCCTCCAGCGGTCGGTAGGTCAGCCCCAGCTCACGCACACCCTTGCTGTTGTCGCCCTTCCAGGGCAGGCCTACGTTGCGGCTGATCTGCTTGCGGGTCGTGCCCTTGTCGAGGATCGGACCCACCAACCACACGATCCACTTGGGCAGGACCCGCTTGGGGAAGGGGTAGGCGTCACCGAACCGCTCACGCAGGATCGGCGCGAGGTCGGCGAGGTCGGTGTCGTGGCCGGAGACAATGGTGCGCCCCTTGGCCGTGGGGGTGAAGCCCGCCTTGTAGTGCGCCTCGCCCAGGTCGCGCACGTCCACGACCCCGAACCCGTAGCGCGGCATGCCCGTCTTGAGGGTCCCGTCGCCGAAGCGCTTCAGCACCTCGTAGCTCTCCGAGGTCCCGTGGGGGTTGATCCCCGGGCCCAGCACCAGCGACGGGTTGACGGTGACCAGGTCCCAGCGGTCCTGCTTGCCCGCGATCTCCCAGGCCTCCTTCTCGGCGAGGGTCTTGGAGAGGTAGTAGGGCTGGTGCCGTTCGCTGGACGTGGTGTTCCAGTCGTCCTCGGTGAACACACCGTTGGCGGTCTGCCGCAGGTCGACGTTGTCGCCGTAGATCGCCGCGCAGCTGCTGGTCACCACCACGCGCTTGACCGAGGGCGTCTGGTTCGCCTGCTCGAGCACGTTGCGGGTGCCGAGCTTAGCGGGTTCGATCAGCTCCTTCAGCGGGTCCTTGACGCTCGTGCTGAACGGCGAAGCCGTGTGGAACACCAGCTCGCAGCCCTGCATGGCCTCGGCGAAGGCGCCCTCGCTGAGCAGGTCCGCCTTGAAGTATCGGATCGTGCCGGGGTGCTCGGCGGCGAGGGCGTCGAGGTACTTCACCTTCTCCGGGTTCTCGGGGCTGCGCGCCGTGGCGTGCACCGTGTGCCCCTCGCGCAGGAGGACCTCGACCAGGCGCCCAGCGACGTAGCCCGTGGCCCCGGTCACCAGCACCGGCGCCTGGGGGTCGATCTCGGTCATGCGCACCTGCTCTGGGTTGGGGTCACCCCTGCTCGGGGCCGCCGCTCACGAACTGGGTCTCGGCGACCTTGGTCGACTCGGCGGCCTTCACGCGGAGCTCGGGGATCGACTTGGTGATCACCTTCTCCAGGCGCTTGAGCTCGGCGCGCCGCGCGCGCGGGAAGCGCTTGCCGGTGTCGAGGGCGCGCTTGACGCGGTCGCGCACGGTGGCCCAGACCGCCCGCAGGTCCTCGGCGTTGTCGCCGAGGGTCAGCTCGCGGGCGAAGGTGCTCTCGAAGAGCTGGTCGAGGCTCTGGTTCTTCAGCCGCCGGCGGTCCCAGAGGAAGAGCCCCGTGATCGCGGCGCAGCCGATCAGGACCACGGTCAGCACGCCGAACAGCGCCGACCAGAAGCTGCCCTCCGAGGCGTGGGACCACACCAGGTAGATCCCGAAGACCCCCAACAGCCCGACGAGCGCGACCATGGCGCCGTAGCGCAGCTGGAGTCCGAACCGCTCGCGGGCCTGGTGGTCGAGGACCTTGACCTGGATCCGCATCCGGCGTGCGTGCTGGTAGAGCCGGCTGATCACGTTGTCGACCCGGCGGAAGGGCGCGCGCGAGACCTCGCGGCGGACTTCGTCGGTCTGCTTGTCGAAGTCGCGGGTGGGCACGCCGGGGCGCGGGGTCCCGTGCTCGGGGAGGTAGGTGTTGAAGATATGCGGGAGGTCCTTGCGCGGGATCGCCTTGGAGAGGTTCCAGCACAGCGCGCCGTAGGCCCGGGCGTAGTCGCGCATGGTCTCGAAGCGGTCGACCTTGTTGAAGATCAGGAGCAGCTTGTGGTCGAGGCCCGTCAGCGACTCGGTGAGGATCTTCAGCGTCTCGCCGGTGGTGCCCGGCTTGTCGGGGTCGAAGAGGAACAGGATCACGTCGGCCCGCTCGGCGAACCAGCGGGCGACCTCGGGGAAGTTGTAGCCGCGCTCGACCTTGCCGTCGGCGGCGTCGATCATGCCCGGCGAGTCGATCAACGCGATCCCGTGCAGCCCGGGGTTGGGGCGGAGCACGAGCCGCAGGTGGCTGACGAGGGTCGGCCCGAAGCGCTCGAGGTCGTTCCAGGCCAGCTGGGGGTTGGTGACCACCGCCATGCCGTCCTTGGTCTCGGAGACCTCGCCGTAGGTGATCACCGTGAACCCGTCGTCGATGGGCGCGATCCCCGTGCGCTGGACCTCCTCGCCGACGAGGTGGTTGATGAACGACGACTTGCCCGCGCTGTGGTTGCCGAGGAACAGGACCATGGGTGGGGCCGAGGTCTCGCTGGCGGGCGGCGGTCCCTCGAACTCGAAGCGCTCGGCGATCGGCGCCAGGTGCTCTTCGTAGATCTCGCGCGTGCGCCCCTCGATCTGGGTGACGAGGTCTTGGAGTTCTTCGCTCACTCGGTGGGGCTCCCTACTGGACTCGATCGTAGACGACGGCGCCGCTCTTGACGACGGCCTCGACGAGGCTCACGCCAAAGTGCGTGGGCACGTAGCGCCAGCTGGGGGCGTCCCACACCACGAGGTCGGCGCGCTTGCCCGGCGCGATCACGCCGCGGTC
>Ga0070726_10004185_pt1 | contig 11682 bp, 10 predicted proteins | sample tdAd471_FD_67275 | JGI IMG/M metagenome (GOLD analysis project Ga0070726, IMG submission 67275) | Marine sediment microbial communities from the Atlantic coast under amendment with organic carbon and nitrate - tdAd47.1 | ecosystem: Environmental > Aquatic > Marine > Coastal > Sediment | place...
CAACGCGGATCGCCCTTCGATCGACTCCTTGCGGCCCGACCTTCCGGAGCGGATGGTTCTCGCCATCGAGGGCGCCCTCGTCACCGAGCGTGACGACCGGATCGCGTCGTGCGACCAGCTGCTGAAGGTCTGGACCGGCGTGGAGACCATCGAGCTCATCGACAGCGATACGTTCACGGCCCACCTAGACGCCTTCGACCTCGCCCCCTCTCTGCCCGACACGCAAGAGCACCCCAGCCGACGTGCGGCGATCGCGCTGGCGCTCGGCGGAGTCGGGGTGGCCGTCGCTACGGCACTGTTCGTTGCGGCCAGCGCTCTATTGGGGGCGGGTTGGTACTGGCAGCAGGAGAGCGCTGTGCCGGCCGACGAGCTTGCCGACGTGACCACCCCGCGCACCGAGCAACAGCCAGAGCCTGCAGCACCGCCAGACCCGGAGGCAGAGGCAGGCTCGGAGCCGGAGCCGGAGCCCGACCCAGAGCCGAAGCCGGAGCCCGACCCAGAGCCGAAGCCAGCGCCCGACCCAGAGCCCCCCGCCCCTGTCCCTCCCAGGGGTCCGGATCCGCGCCCCATGCCCTCGCCGAGCCCTGGTCCGACCGCACCCGCGAGACAGCCGACGGGTATCGTCTCTCTGACCCCCGACAGCTCGGTAGAGGAGCTTTGGCTGACCCAAGGCGATGCACGCTTCCCGCTGGGCCCCGTGCCTCCCGGGGTGTATGGAGTGACCGCTCGGTTCCCGGGGCAATCGGTCGCGGAGCCTCTGGCGGCCACCGTCGTCACCGTACAGGAGGGTCGACAACACCCCTTGTACTGTGACGCCATGTCGTGGCGCTGCGTGCCTCGCTGACCGCTACAGCCCGAAGAAGCCCAGGCTCCGGTCGATGACCGCCTCCCGCACCTCGAGGGCGTCGATGCTCTCGAGGGGAAAGCCGAGGTGGACCAGCTTGTAGGGGCCGTCGTACGACAGCGCCGCGACGCCGCCGGTGCCGCCCCAGTAGTCGAGCTCGGCCACCGCACCGCCCGTAGGCTGCAGCACGTCGGGGTAGGCGATGTTCATGGTGCCCGGCGTGTAGAAGGCCACCTCACCCACATCCCCGAACAGCCCCCCCGCCCGGGGCACCACCACGTAGGTGCCGGCGTCGTCGGAGGCGTAGGTGGCCTTGAGCACGTCGGCGTAGAAGGCTGCCGTGGCGGCGTCGCCGCTGTAGTCGAGGTCCCAACCGATCTCGGCACCCGACACCAGCAGACTGCCCCCGGCCGCTACGAAGGCCTCGACCTCGGCGCGCTCTGCTGCATCGAAGGTGTCGTCGGCGGTGGACTCCTCCCCGAGCAGCCAGATCACCGCGTCGTAGTCAGACAGATCGACGAGCCCGGAGAGCACGGCGTCGTTGTCGGCACTGTCGAAGGCCCGGCCTGGCACGGAGCGCCCCACCGTGTGCAGGCTGTCGTGCCCCTCGCCGAGGGTGTTCTCCGTCTGACCGCCCCAGCGGTCGTTGCCGTCGACCAGCAGCACCTGTGCGCCGGCCGAGGAGGGGGAGGCGGCGTAGGTGTCGGACAGCTCGGACGCCCCCTGGTCGTTGAGGGCGGCGACCCGGAAGGCCACCGGCGCGTCGGGGAGGTCGCCAACTACGGCACGGGTGCTCGACTCGAACCGCGCATCGGCACGGCGCCAGGCCCCGTCGGTGGACACCCACAGCGCGTAGCCCGTAGCTCCTTGCACCGAGCTCCAGCTCACCTCGACCCGGCCGCTGCCGACGCCTCGCGCGAAGTGCAGCAGCGGGGCTCCGGGGCGGGTGCCGAGGCCGCGGTGGTCGCGCGCGACCGACTCGACGATGTCGTCGCAGTTGGCCCGTGCCGTCGTCTGCGACGCGACGTCGTTGAACAGGATGCCGAACACGTAGCGGTGCCCGTCGTGGGCGTGGTGCAGCACGCCGCTGGTGGCGATGGTGTGCCACAGAGTGCCGGTCTTGCCCATGAACCGGCCGGAGGTGTCGGCGCCGAGCATCCGCCCCGCCAGGGTGCCCTCGTGCCCGGCCGTCGACAGCGTGCGCTCCCAGTGCAGCCCCGACGGCGCGTCGTAGAGAGCCAGCTGCATCTCGACCACCTGCCGCGCGGTCACCCGGTTGTCGTGGGAGATGCCGGAGCCGTCGTAGAAGGCGATGGTGCTGCTGTCGATGCCCAGGCCGTCGAGCCAGTCGGCGACGGCCGCCTCGCCGTCGGCGTAGCTGCTGCCGCCCCACAGCTGCCAGCCCGCGTGGCGCATCTGCGCGTCGGCGAACTCGTTGTGGCTCGACGCGTTGAGGGGATGGTCGGCCACGTGCAGGGGAGGGGAGAAGCGCTCGGTGAGCAGCACGCCGCCTGGCGACGACAGCGAGCTCGAGGTGCTCGCCGAGCCGCTGACGTCGATGCCGTACAGATCGAGAGCCGACAGCAGCGCGTCGAGAGCCTCGCCCCGGTAGTACGAAAAGTCGGTGTACTCCGACAGCGAGTAGCCCTCGAACACCACCTCGCCTGACAGCACCACCGAGCCGGTGACCGAGCGCAGCCCCTCGTCGTAGAGCTGCTCGGCGAGCCGGTCGGCCGCCACGTAGGGGTCGGCGTAGAAGGAGGAGGACCACGTGAAGTCGTGCTCCACCACGACCGTCAGCGCCGACACCGCGCCCGACGCGTCGGGCACCCCGCTGGTGTAGGCGGCCGTGCGGAACCGGTGCTCTTCGCCCAGCTGGTCGAAGGCCACCCCGGTGGTGAAGAGCTTGGTGTTCGATGCCGGCTCGTAGGGCACGTCTTCGTCGAAGGCGTAGACCACCTGCCCGCTGTCGGCGTCGACCACGTAGACCCCTGCCCAGTCGGTGGTGCTGTTCAGGATGGCGTCGATCTCCGCCTCGATGGTCGCGAGGGCGGCGGCGTCGAGCTCATCGGCGTCGCCGAGGGGCACGAAGGGGTCGGGGTCCAGCCCGGTGTCGACGGGCTCGGTGCCGGTGTCGGTGGGCAGGTCGGTGTCGGTGCCCGTGTCGGTGGACCCCGTGTCGGAGCCCGTCGGCGTGGGCGTCTGCTCGGGGTCGCGGGTGGTGAACGAGCTGGTGACCGTGTTGCACAGCACATCGGAGCCCGGCTCGCACGCGTGCCGCACCTCCACCGAGTAGGCCGACTGCCCCTCCACCAGCCCCGCGAGGGACAGGCTCGCCTCGCCGATGCCCTCGGTCGTCTCCAGCACCACGCCGCCGGCCCCCCGCAGCGTGAGCAGCACCTCGGCCTCTTCCGACAACGACACGCTCAGGGTGTCGGTGAGCGCGACCCCAGTGGACCCATCTCGCGGCGTGATCACCGCCTCGGCCTTGCAGCTGTCGCTGCACACCGGCTCGGCGATGTCAGCGGCCTTGGGCTGGCAGCCGATCAGGGTAGACGCGAGGACCAAGGCCGAGGAGATAGTGCGCATGCTGCGTGCTCTAACCGTTGGGACGCAGCTGCGACCCTCCACGCAGGCCCACATCCGTGTCAGGCCGGCCGGCGTGCCATCCACAGCACCTGGGTCCCCGACCCGTCGGGCGTGGGGCGACCCTCCTCGGTGTAGGGCAGCATCTCCGTCTCGAAGCCGATCTTCCGCAGCCGCCGGGTCATCGAAGGATCCGACGCCGCGGACCAGATGCCCAGCACGCCGCCCGGGCGCAGCGCATTCCATGCGCCTTCGATGCCCTGCTGGTGGTACAGCCAGCCGTTGCCGGGCCGCGTGAGGTGCATCGGGCCGTTGTCGGTGTCGATGAGGATGGCGCTCCACGGGGCCGGTGGCTTGACCACCAGGTCGCCCACGCATCCCAGGTAGACCCGCGCCCGCACGTCGCGCAGCGGGTAGCCCGATGCCTTGCCCATCTGGTAGTCGCGGTTCCAGTCGACCACCTCGGGGATGAGCTCGGCGACGGTCACCTCGCCGGCCTCGCCCACCCGGCGCAGCGCGGCGGCCAGCGTGAAGCCGCAGCCCATGCCGCCCACGAGGATGCGAGCCTCCGGCAGGTGCTCGTCGTGGAGGCGATCACAGGCCCAGTCGGCCAGCGCCGCCTCCGAGCCGTGCTGCCGGTTCGTCATCAGCTGCCGATCGTCGACGTAGACCGCCCATTCACTGCCGCGATTGAGCAACATCACCCGGCCGTCGTCCTCGGGGACCTCCGCCGAGTCGATCACATCCCACTGCCGCATGCCCACCTCGCGCCGTGCCCTCCTACCCCCATGCCGCGCCAACCGCTCCGTCGACGGATAGATCGTGACCCTGGAGCGCGACCTGTCCTCGACCGCCGCCACCCCCGAGCCCTGCCTGCGCGACCTGGCCCGCCCGGTCCTCGACCGGGTGCCGTCGCGCGAGACCACGGCGCGGGTGCTGCAGCACCGCATGCGGGTGTACGGCGTGGTGCAGGTCATCGACATCGCCGTGCTGATGTTCGCGCCGTGGGCGTGGCTCAAGGTGGCCACCGCGGTGCTGTTCGCGATGTACCGCACGCGCACGATCTGGACGATCATCCACAACCGGGTCCACCAACCCAAGCTGCCGGTCACCCCCAGCCGGGTGTTCTACGACTTCTGCACCGGCTGGATCGCCATCTGGTGGCGCAAGCACCACCTGGCTCACCACGCCAACACCAACACCGAGCGCGACCCCGACACCACCCTGCTCGTCGGCCGCGACTTCAACCGGGTCCACGACACGCCGCGGTCGCCCATGCGCCGCTGGCTGGGCTTCGTCGGCACCCTCGCGCAGTACCCGACCTTCTTCGTCTTCTTCTTCTACCGGTCCCTCGAGCGCTATGGCCGCCATGCCCTGCCCTTCGTCGCGGGCCTGATTCTCTACGCGCTCACGCTGTGGTGGCTGCTCCCCCCGTGGGAGGCGCGACTGAACACCCTGTGCAACTTCGGCATCGGCACGCTGTACATCGTCGGCACCTTCGCCCCGACCCACACCGCCAGCTTCGCCAACTTCGATCTGGTCGGGTCGCACGAGGCCGACCAGGTGCGGGCCACCAACAACGTGTGGCCCGAGTCACGGTGGTACAGCTGGGCGTGCGGCGGCATCAACCAGCACATCGAGCACCACCTGTTTCCCCACGTGCCCAGCGACCACCTCGACGACCTCGTGCCGATCGTGAAGCGCTGGGCGGAGCGCGAGGGGCACCCCTACCATCGGTTCTCGCTGGGCGGGATCTGGCGCGCTCACCTGCACTTCTTGAGGACCTTCTGACGTAGGCTCGGGTATGGACCCCACCCAAGCCCTCACCATGGTCGGTGGCATCTCGGTGGCGCTCGTCGTCGCGGTCGCCATCCTCATCTCCGCCAGCCGCCAGAAGACCCAGGCCACCTCGGCCGACGACCGCACCCTCGAGGCGCTGTGCGAGCGCCATCCCGGCCTGCAGCTCACCCTGGGCAGCATGGTGCAGCCCGCGACCGTGAAGGGCACGGTGGGCAAGGCGCAGGTCAGCTTGTCGTTCACCACCGAGGCCGACCCGATCTCCGGCAACCGGCGCAGCGTGGTCGAGCTCGCGGTGTCGGCCCCCGGCTCTTTGTCTGACGGCATCGTCGTCCCACGAGGGCGACGCACCACGGCCACCCTCCCCGGCGGCCGCCGCCTACGAACCACCGACGAGGCCTTCGACGAAGCCTACGTCGCACGCTCCGCCAACCCCGCCACGATGCTGTCCCACCTCGATGCCGATGCCCGCGCCGCCCTGGTCAAGGCACAGCACAGCGGCTGGGGGCTGGAGTTCGGCCGCTGGAGCTGCCGCATGTCGGATCTGCCCGACGTGGCACAGCTCGACGAGCGGCTGCAGCAGGGGCTGGCCGTGCTGGCGCACACGCACCGGGAGGGCACGGTGGCGGAGGCGCTGGAGCGCATGGCCCACGACGACCCGCAGCCCGGTGTGCGCGCGGTCGCGCTGCAGAAGCGACTCACCACCGGCCGGGCCGCCCCCGCGACCCTGAGGCAGCTGGCATCACGCGACGAACCGGTCGCCGTGGTGGCCGCCCGTGCGCTTCGCAGCGACGGCCTCGCCGACCTGGAGCGGCTGTCTCGCCTCCCAGCCACGACCCGCGAGGCCCTGCTGGCCCTCGCCGAGCTCGACGACCTGCCCCCCGCCACGCGGCAGGACTGCGAGGAGCGGCTGGTGGCCCTGCTCGCGCGCGACGAGGGCCGCCTGCAGGTCATCGATGCCCTCGGTCTCGTCGCCCTGCCCACCGCCGTGCCCGCCCTGGCCCCCTTCGCCGAAGGTGGCTTCCTCGGCAGCCGCCAGAAGGCACAGGCGCAAGACGCCATCCGCCGGATCCAGGCCCGCGCCGTCGGTGCCGAGGCCGGCCAGGTCTCCATCGTGGCCCCGGCCGAGACCGGAAAGCTGTCGGTCGCAGCCGCCCGTGAGGCGGGGCGGATGTCGCAGACCGAGCACTGACGGCTACAGTGAGGCTACCTGTGCCTCGAAGGTCGCCCGGTCGATCTCGCCGGCGGCCAGCTGCCGGTTGAGGTCGGCGAGCTTGTCGGCGTGGGCCTTTCGCGCGGCTGCCACGTCGTCGCCATGGGCGGAGAACTCGGCCCGCCCCTGCGTCGTCGCCGTCTTGAAGATGTCGGACAGCTCCTGATCGGTCATGTCACGGCCCGCAGCGAACCACGCGTTGGCCGCCCGACCCATCGCGTAGGTGGTGGCGAAGCTCGTCGCCGCGGCGAAGGCCGACCCCCAGCCGGGCACGAAGCGGGCCACGTTGTTCACCGCGATGCGCAGCCCGATCGACCCCGCCGCAGCGCCCAGGAAGCCGCGGACGGCCTTCTGATCGAGGCTGTGGCCCCAGTACATGCCGATGTCGTGCACCAGCTTGCCCTGGATGGCCACCACGGCGATGTCGGCCACGACGGCCACCCCCGGCACCGGCATGGCGCCTGCCACCGCCGCGAGCGCCGAGTACTTCAGGGTGTCCTCGAGGACCTCGCTGTCACGCTTCGCCGGATCGGGCTCCGCCACGATGCGCCCGGGCAAGACCGTGTCGAGGGTCTCACCCATCACCTGGCCCAGCAGCGACTCTTCGCCCTTGTTCGGCATCAGCTTCTTGAGGATCGTGACCTCGAAGGTCTGCGCGTGACCATCCGCATAGGCCAGAGCGAAGGCCGACTGGTAGACCGCCCGCTTCTGCTCGTCGTCGAGCAGGGCGATCTCGGCGTCGACGTCGATGTCTTCCCCGAGCAGGTCGTCGAGGATGTCGGCGTGCTTGCCCAGCGCGCCCTTCAGCACCTCCTCCTCCTCCGAGGTGAACTTCCCGTCGGCCTGGGCCACGGCGACGAGGATGCGGAACTGGGCGAGAGATGCGGGGGCGAGCGACATGAGAACGGACCTCCATCGGCCGGCGACCATACCGGGCAACGAGCCTACGGTCGAGACCTGCGCCAGATTGCGCCCATGGCGTCTTCGTCGATCCTCCGGGGGACGCCGGCTGCAGCGCGCCCCAAGGCCTGCGCCTGCGGTACAGTCCCCACAGATGGACGACGCCTCCGACGACCTCGATCTGGCGCAGCAGGCCAGCCAGCTTGCCTGGCACGTCGCCTCGGCCCTCCGCGCCGGCGACCTGGCAGCAGCACGGCGCGACTGCGAGCAGGCCCTGGTCCTGGCCGAGGCCAGCGGGGCGCAGGGGGCGGCGTCGGTGCGCACCACCCTCGGTCGGGTGCTGCTGGCCCAGGGGGAGCTTCAGCCAGCCCGTGCCTGCCTAGAGGTTGCCCTGGCGGTGCATCGGCAAGGCACCCGCGGCCACCTCGTCGGCCTCACGCTCCTCGAGCTGGCGAGCTGCGACCTGGAGCAGGGCGACCCCGACGCGGCGATGCACAAGCTCATCCAGGCCACCACTTCCTTCGCGCGAGCGGGGGAGCAGCTGTTCGAGGCCGCCGCCCAGCTGCGAATCGCCGCCGCCCACCACCACGCTGGCCAGCTCGACGCCGCTCGACGCCACGCGGAGGTGGCCCAGCGCGTCGCCCAGGCCGCAGGCGACGAGGGCCTGCTGGCGAGCACCGAGGCCCGCCTGGGGCTGCTGCTCCACGAGCGGGGGCAGCGTCGGGCGGCGGTGACCCAGCTGCGAGGGGCCCGCAGCCGCTTCCATGGCCTGGGCGACCGGCGGGGCGACCTTGGCTGCCGCCTCGCGCTGGTCCGCCTCGGCCTCGAGCGCGGCGACGAGGTGCACGACGACGCCGAACAGCTGGTGGCGGCCACCGAGCCCGTCGGCGACCCCTGGCTGCACGGGCAGGCCTGCTCCATCCACGGCGCGGTGCTGGGAGCTACCGGCGACCGCCTCGCCTACACCGTGCTGGCCCGCGCCGACGCTGCGCTCGCTGGCCACCCCCTGCTGCGCCACCTGCCCCCGATCGACCAGGGCTGGCTCGATCTGGCCCGTGGCGAACGCGACGTGGCGATGCGCCGCTTTGGGGCGGTCCCCACCCACGCCCTGCGGTCGATTCCCCTGCGACTGGCCCTTGCCGGGCTCCGCACGCGCCTCGGCCAGACGCAGCCCCTCGGGGCCTGAGGGATCCAGTTCGCCCCACCGATGCACCATGCTGGCGGAGGCTGCTGTGCTCGTGTTCGCGTTGTGGGCCTGCCAAGCGCCCACACCAGAGCCCATCGTTCCCTACCGCGACACCAGCGAGCACACGGCCCTCGTCGACACCGCCACGCTGCCCCTGGGCCTGCAGCTGTCGGCGGTCGACCAGCCGCCGGTGTCGGCTGACACCGAGCTGGAGCTGGTGATGGCGTGGGGGCCCGCCGGAGGCTGGGACCTGCGGGTCGACGCGCACCTGGCGGGGCTCGCGCGCGACCCCAGCACCGTGAGGTGGGTAGGGATCGTCGAGCTGCCCGACGGGGCGACCGCCCAGGCCACGACGAGCCTGTACGTCGACGAGACCGATGGACGCGGAGTACTTCGTGATATGAGGCACTACCTCGACATCGGGCGGAACATTCCCGAGGCGCACGAGGCCGTGTGCACCTATGCGGGGCAGTCGGTCGAGCTGCGGGTCGACCTGGAAGACCTCGACAACGGCCGCGCCACCACCCTGATCCAGCCCGTGGTGCTCCGCCTCGACCCGGTCAACGAGCCGACCTGCTAGTGATGACGGCTCACCCCATCGCCATCGGCTGGCGCTCTGCCCTCGCAGCGGGCTGCCTCATCGCGTGCGGGCCCCCCGACCCTGCGTCGCCTGCCGACGGAGGGAGCCTCACCACCTGGCAGCCCAGCGACTCCGGCACGCCCAGCGACACCGCCACCGTGCCGTGGTCCCCCAGCCCCACCACCGACACCGGCCCCGTACCCACGCCGCCCCTCACCCTGGCCCTGTCGCTGCCCGACGAGCCACCGGCAGCCCCCTTCGAGCACCTCGAGCTGGTGATGGTCCACGGGCCCGCGGGCGGGTGGACCCTCCGCGTCAGCGGGCACCTCACGGGCCTGCTCCGCGACCCTACCCTGCTGAGCTGGACCGGCACGGCGACGGTGGCCGGCAGCGAGCTGGCCGCCACCACGCTGTTGTACGCGGCGCCCGCCGCTGACGGCGAAGGGCTGGTCCACGACGTCTACCACTACGTCGACGTAGGCGACAGCTCCGACTGGATGGCCTTCATCTGCAGCCTCGACGGGAGCCTCGGCCAGCTCGATGTGCAGGTGGAAGACCTCGACGACGGCCGCACGGCCACCTTGCGCCAGCCCGTCACCCTGCGCATCGACCCCCTCGACGAGCCCTACTGCGACTGATCCGCGGGGTGGGTGCTCACGACGAAGCCCTCGGTGAGGGCTCGGTGCACCGGGCAGCGGTCGGCGATCTCCAGAAGCCGGGCGCGCTGCGCGTCGTCGAGGTCGCCCACCAGCGCCACCGTGCGCTCGATGGCTTCGTGCGGCCGACCGCCCCCTTCCCGAGGGAGCTTGTGGTGCTCCAGGTGGACCTGCGCCTCGTCGAGGGCCCAGCCCTTTCGGTCGGCGTACATCCGCAGGGTCATCCCCGTGCACGCCCCCAGCCCCGCCAGCACCAGCTCGAAGGGGGCGGGCCCGGTGTCGAGACCGCCCACACGCACCGGCTCATCGGCCCGGAAGTGGTGCACGCCATGGGCCACCAGCTCGGTTGCTAGCGTGGCACCCGTGGTCGTCTCCACGTCGTGATCGTGCTTCGGCTTGGGGACTTCGAGGGACGCGGCGGCATAGCGAGCCGCCCAGGTCGCGATCACCGAGCCGGCGTAGCGGGCGTCGGCCTCGGTGGTGAGCAGGTGGTCAGCACCGTCGAGGCTGACGAAGCTCTTGGGATGGCGTGCCGCCTCGAACAGCCGACGGGCGTGGTCCACCCCCACCACCTGATCCTGGGGCGAGTGCAGCACCAGCAGCGGCTTGCGCAGGGCGGACAGGCCCCCGAGCAGGTCGTGGGAGGCCAGGTCGGCCAGCAGCGGTGCCGCGAGGTCGACGGGCTGCTGGGCGAGGTGGAGGGGCTCGGCCGGGGCACCCACAGTGGCCACCGCTTGCACCGACGACAGCGAGGAGGCCGCGAGCAGGGCGGCCGCCCCGCCGAGGGAGTGGCCGACGAGCAGGGTGGGGACCAGGCCTTGGCTGTCGAGCCACCGAGCCGCCGCCACCAGGTCGTCGACGTTGGTGGCGAGGGTCGTCTCCGCGAAGTCTCCCTCGCTCTGGCCCAGCCCGGCGAAGTCGAAGCGCAGGGTGGCGAAGCCCTCGTCGGCCAGGGCGTCGGTCAGCCAGCCCGCGGCGTGCAGGTCTTTGCCGCAGGAAAAGCAGTGGGCGAACACCGCCACGCCGCGGATGGGGCCTGGCGGACGGTGCAGGCGCCCACTCACTCGGCCGCGCGGCCCCTCGAACGACACACTCTCGGATCGTCGCGACATCCCGCCCTCCATGACGTCCTGTCCGTACCGCGTGAATCGCCGCGGGGCTCGACACGTCCCTGCGACACGCGAGGCGCTATCGTCGCGCGACCCTGGAGGTTCTGATGTCTCGACACGCTGCGCTCTGGCTGCTGCTGCCCCTCGCCGCCTGTGGCAGTGCTCCCCTCTCTGGCACCTGGGAGTACACCGACGAGGAGCAACTCGAGAACACGTGCTCAGATGCCATCGACTACGACGGTGCGGAGGGCGAGTTCACCGTCGTCGACAACGGCAACGGCACCATCACCGTCGACCCCCTCGACGGCACCGATCCCTTCGACTGCGACCTGAAGGGCAGCGACTTCGACTGCCCCGAGCGGCTCGCCGAGGTCGTCGACCTCGGCGGTGGGGCCGAGGCGGAGATCCGCGCCTCCGCCGAGGGCACCTTCAAGGGGAAGGACAAGGCGGAAGGCACCCAGACAGCGACCATGACCTGCACCAACCAGCAGTGCGAGAACATCGCCGCCATGGTCGGCATCCCCTCGCCGTGCACGGTCAAGGTGAGCTTCGAGGCGGAGTGGGTTGGCGACCTCGAAGAGTAGTCTTCACATCGATGTAAGACGCGGTTCGGATCGATGTGAGAGGGCGTAAGAACGGCCCACCACCTGCGCCCACACCCGACGCTCCCCCTCGCCGACGCACGTCGCGGGTCCAGGGGCGCAGCCCTTGGCGGGGGGCGAGCGGGGGCGGAGCCCCCCGGCAACCCGTGGTGCGGATGCAACGCCCTGTCCTGCGTGGGCAGCTCGTCCTCGATCCGGACCGAGCCGGA
>Ga0070726_10004186_pt1 | contig 11682 bp, 8 predicted proteins | sample tdAd471_FD_67275 | JGI IMG/M metagenome (GOLD analysis project Ga0070726, IMG submission 67275) | Marine sediment microbial communities from the Atlantic coast under amendment with organic carbon and nitrate - tdAd47.1 | ecosystem: Environmental > Aquatic > Marine > Coastal > Sediment | place...
AAAATTGGCTCTGTATAGACGCCAATCTAGTCGATGAGGCCCTAGGCCGAAACTTTGATCGATTGCCTGCCTTAGGTTTAACCTGCCAAACACCCACGGCTACTAATAGTTACCAAGCTACCGTTCTCCAGCATCGAGCTTTATATGATCAGGGGCGTATAGTAATAGAATACGCTATTCCAGCATCTATGCCAGTCAAAGTGCAGATTTTTGATATCCTGGGCCGCCCGGTAGAGACCTTATTTGAGGGCTATCAAATAGAAGGAACACACCAGCATTCCTTTCAGACCTGGGGGAATAGATTGACTTCTGGCATTTACGTCTATCATATTACAGCGGGTAGACAGAGTTATAGCAGGAAAATACGAGTAACTCGCTAAGCTACTACTAGACATTTGCTGTTTAGGAGCTTAAAAGTTGGCGATAAGCCTTAGCAAAACAATAAGATTTAAAGTAGATGTTTGAAGTTTGTCTTGGTCTAATCAAGGCAAACTTTTTATTTTGTGAAATCGGGAGCAATAATTTTCCAGAGAAATTAGTTCGATTTATACCATGCGGATTCATCTTGAAATTGATGCCAAAAAATGGAGTGCCGATTTGAGCCAACCACTTGATATATCTATACCTATTCAAGCGGGATTGGCTAACCCTAATTGCTTTTACGCACCGCTAGTTGTTTTTTCACCTGTTATTGCGGGAGATTTTATTGGATCTACCGCAAAAGGTGGGCCCGTTAATTTTTTGACGATACAGCTCAACCCGCATGGAACAGGAACACATACAGAATGTGTAGGGCATATTGCGGATTCTTCCTATACCATTAACCAAAGTTTAGGTGAATTTCATTTTGTGGCCAAATTGGTGAGTTTATATCCAATGCGACAGGAAAATGGCGATCGCATGATAGAGCGCTCACAAATGGAAGCTGTATTAGCAGCAGGAACAGGGGTTGAAGCATTGATTATTCGTACACTGCCCAATGGTGATTGGAAGCGTGGGCATTCTTACTCGGGTACAAATCCACCATACATACATGAGGCGGCTATGTCGTATATCGTAGAATGTGGGATACAACATTTATTGGTCGATATCCCTTCGGTGGATCGGGAAGAAGATGGAGGTGATTTGCTGGCGCATCGTGCCTTTTGGGTATATCCCGACAATGTGCGTAAAAATTGCACCATTACCGAATTAATTTACGTAGATGATAAGATCAAAGATGGGATTTTCTTGTTAAACCTGCAGATTGCTAGTTTTGAGATAGACGTGAGTCCAAGCAAACCCATTTTGTATCAACTTGTAGTGTCTTAATTATAATAATGTCGACTTTCAAATCTACCTATTATTCCAAAATATACCGAGACTTTAAAGCACTCGATGAGAGAGCGTTTCGTGATATGGTCCGTTTTTATGAAGAGCGAGAGGATGATATTAAGCAATTAGAGTTTGGCGAATTCTTTGAGTTGCTGATTGCTTATGTAGATGCATTGTTTGAAATTGGATCTTACCGAAAGTATCTCCTATTAGTAGACTATGCTATAGAATGTAGCATCACCTACAATATTCAGTATGTAGCGCATCGCGATATCTATTATCATTTACTTTTTCGCAAAGCGGCCTCCCTGTATAATACCTTAGCTTATGACAAGGCCGATTATATTTTGCGAGAATTGATCCGGATGAATCCTGAGAAAGTAGAAGTGAGTCAGTTCCTGAAAAAGTGTTTGCGGAAAACAAAACCTGCACTTGTCCGGCACTCCCGCGCTGCGAGCATCCTCCTATTTCTTTTAGCTGCTCTGGTGATTTGTGTAGAGGTGTTATTCGTTCGTCCATTTATGGGAGAGTGGACGGCAAGTATAGAGCTTACGCGAAACTTGATTTTTGTGACAGGTTGTATCTCATTAATAGGCGGTGCCTTGATTCATCACTGGCAAACAGGCCAAGAGGTCAACGCATTTGTGAGAACGGCACTAGAAAGAAAAGTTTGATGTTAGCTAGCTATTAAATCTTTGAGACCTTTCTGGGCGACTGCAACATTAGGTAGTTAAAATCGTTTAGTCCCGTATAAAATTCCTTTAAAATTAGCGCCTTTGGGGGCAAAGTGGTAAAATTGCGACTTGAACCCAAAGTGGTATTTATTTCTCCGAGCCGTTTGCTTAATATCAACGAAACAGCAAGACGGGGCGGTGTTTTTTTAACCTTTTAAACCTACAAGCCAGTGAAACCTACACTATTAATTTTAGCTGCAGGAATGGGAAGTCGCTATGGCGGCCTCAAGCAAGTAGATGCAGTGGGACCAGCAGGAGAAACAATAATTGAATATTCGATTTATGATGCGATAAATGCAGGTTTTGGGAAAGTTGTATTTGTGATCAGAAAGGAAATTGAAGGGCCATTTAAAGAAAAAATAGGGAATCAATTTGAAGGCAAGATTGCCATTGAGTATGCTTTTCAAGAGTTTGATAGTCCAGTAGAAGGTATTTCGGAGTTTCCAGAACGCCTGAAGCCTTGGGGTACTGCCCATGCCGTATTAGTAGCGGATGGATTGATCAATGAGCCTTTTGCGGTGATCAATGCGGATGATTATTATGGTATTGATGGATTCAAATCTATGGCAGATTTCTTGATCAATGACTGTACGCCGAAAACGCAATCTATGATAGGTTACGTGATTAGTAATACCCTATCTGACCATGGTACTGTCAATCGTGGAGTAGCGGCTATGGATGATCGTCATATGCTTACCGCGGTCAATGAAAGATTGAAGATCAAACGCATCGATGGGGTGATTCATTATCAGGGTGATGATGGTAAGCCATATCCACTCAAAGACAAAGATTTAGTTTCCATGAATTTTTGGGGTTTCCACCCTTCTCTCTTTGATGATATTCGAAAAGACTTTATTCAGTTTGTAGCAGATAATAAGGAGAATCCTAAAGCAGAATTCTTTATTCCATTATTTGTAGACAATTACATCAATGATGGCCGAATCGAGGTGAAAGTATTGGTGAGTGAAGATCGCTGGTACGGAGTTACTTATCAGGAAGATAAGCCCATCGTACAAAACGCTTTTACTAAGTTGGTGGCTGAAGGTCGTTATCCTGCACCTTTATGGGGCGCTAAGGTGGCGAATGCTTAGTGATCTCTCATCTCAAGGGGTGAATACTCACCCCTTGAGAGAGACAGGGGGTGAATTATCCCCCCCCTGAAAGAAGCGAAGCTTACAAATCAAACTTAATGCCTTGTGCCAAAGGCACATCTTTGCTGTAATTGATGGTATTGGTTTGTCGACGCATATAAGCTTTCCAGGCGTCAGAGCCACTTTCTCGCCCTCCGCCAGTTTCTTTTTCTCCACCGAAAGCACCTCCAATCTCAGCACCACTGGTTCCAATATTTACATTGGCTATACCACAATCGGATCCTGCGCTAGACAAAAAGGCTTCAGCCTCTCGGATGCTATCTGTCATAATGGCTGAGGATAATCCTTGCGGCACCCCATTTTGTAGGGCAATAGCCTCTTCTAATGTGCTATACTTGATCAAGTAAAGGATAGGTGCAAATGTCTCATGCTGAACGATGCTAAAATGATTTTTCACTTCAGCAATGCAAGGCTTCACATAGCATCCACTGCTGTAAGTGTCCCCTTCAAGTACGCCGCCTTCTACCACAAAGCTTCCTCCTTCTTCTCCTACTCGACGGATAGCAGTCAGGTAATTGTCTACTGATTGTGTATCAATCAATGGGCCGACATGCATGTTCTGATCCAGGGGATTTCCTATGCGTAGCTGTTTGTAGGCTGTGGCTAGTTTTTGCTTGACCTCATCGTAAATACTATCATGAATAATCAGTCGTCGAGTAGTTGTACAACGCTGACCTGCTGTTCCGACTGCCCCAAAGACTGCCCCCGTAAGTACTACTTTAAGATCAGCGTTAGGTGTGACGATAATAGCATTATTACCTCCGAGTTCCAGTAAGCTTTTCCCTAGTCGCGCCCCAACTGTAGCGGCTACAATTTTACCCATTCGGGTACTACCCGTCGCCGAAATTAAGGGAATTCTTGTATCCTGGGTCATGTATTCTCCAACGCGATAATCGCCATTGATCATACAGCTCACTCCCTCAGGCACTTCATTCGCTTTTAATACTTCTTGTAGAATATTTTGACAAGCAACGCCACAAAGAGGTGTTTTTTCAGAAGGCTTCCATACGCACACATCTCCGCAAACCATAGCAATCATGGCATTCCAAGACCAAACAGCTACCGGGAAATTGAAGGCAGAAATAATCCCTACAATTCCCATGGGGTGCCATTGCTCATACATGCGATGACTAGGTCGTTCTGAGTGCATACTTAATCCATACAATTGGCGAGATAAACCTACTGCAAAATCACAAATGTCAATCATCTCCTGTACTTCTCCCCAGCCTTCTTGCAAACTCTTTCCCATTTCGTAGGAAACCAATCTGCCTAGCGCATCTTTGTGCGTTCTGAGTGCTTCACCATATTGTCGAACGACCTCTCCTCTTTTGGGAGCCGGTATTTGTCGCCAAGTCAAAAAGGCCGCTTGGGCCGTTTCAATAACTTGATCATATTCAGCTCTGGTCGTTTGGCTTACGCTACCAATCATTGCGCCGTCTACCGGGGAATGAGAGGAAATGTATGCTTTTGAATCAGTGGATTGCAGGCCTGTACTAGTACCTGCATTATGTTCTTCCAAACCGAGCTGGACTAAAAAATCTTTTTCCATGTTGTTTCTGATGAATAGACTAGTGGCTTAGGCGCATTCTAACAGGCGGTTAGGCTGTATGGCAATGAAAATTAGCTTCAATGATCTGTTTTCAAAGCTGATTGCTGCCTGTGCTAGTCGTATGGTGGATAATCTGGTTTTATTTTTATCTGATGATAAAGCGGACTAGCTGAGCAAGCCTTTAATAATGCCAGAAATGGTTTTACCATCCGCTTTTCCGGCTAGTTTTTTCGAAGCAACACCCATTACTTTACCCATATCTTTCATAGAGGAAGCGCCTAGGTCAGCAACAATTCCTTTCAGCATTTCTTCAAGCTCTGCTGGATCCAATTGCTTAGGTAAGTAGCGCTCAATGACAGCAATCTCTTCGCGTTCAACAGCTGCTAAATCCTCTCGTCCTTGCTTGACAAATATCTCTAAAGAGTCTCTTCTTTGTTTTACCAATTTCTGGAGTAATTTGATTTCGCCAGCCTCATCCAGTTCTTTACCACTTCCATCTGTTTTGATTAAGAGGATAGCTGCTTTGATCGCTCTAATCCCTCTGAGCGCTGCTTGGTCCTTATTGCGCATAGCCTCTTTCAAGTCAGGCATAATTCTGGTTTCTAAACTCATTTCTTATCGTTTTTGGTCTACTATAATTTCATTACTAAGCGGCAGATAGTTATTCCGATGTGGGCATCCGATTTCCAATCTCAATGGTGAGATTAACAAAATCCGCAACACTCAATCTTTCTGGCCGCAAATTGAAAAAATCATCTTCTAAAAACGGATCCCCCTTCAAGAAAGTTTTCATCGTATTGCGTAGCATCTTTCGACGTTGGCTGAAGGCCTGCTTCACTACTCTTTTAAAGAGTTTTTCATCACAACCCAAATCCTGGTTCTCTTTTCGGAATAAGCGAATGACGCCAGAACGTACCTTGGGAGGAGGGGTGAAGCTGTAATTTTCAACTGAAAATAAGTATTCACCTTCGTAGAAGGCTTGTACCAGTACACTAATGACCCCGTAGGTTTTAGAACCTGGCCCCGCGACCACTCGTTCGGCGACTTCCTTTTGAAACATACCCACCATTTCGGGAATAAGTTCCTTGTATTGTAAAAGCTGAAATAAAATTTGCGAAGAAATATTATAGGGGAAATTGCCAATCAGTCCAAAAGGTTGTTTGAAAACCTGGTCAAGGGGCACTTTGAGGAAGTCGGCACTGATAATGTGCTCACGGAGTTGAGGAAAGTTCTTTTGCAAGTGCATCACCATGTCCCGGTCTGCTTCTACCACGAATAACTCGTAAGCTTTGGGAAGCAAAAATTTGGTGAGCATTCCCCGTCCTGGGCCAATCTCTAATACAGTATTGTACTGATCTGTCCATTGCAGGCTATTCGCAATGTGTTCCGCGATGTTTTCATCGTTGAGGAAATGCTGACCATATGATTTTTTGGCTCTCAAAGGCTTATTTATTTTCCATTTTGGTGTGAAAAGTGCCGCAAAAGTACGCAAAAGGTGAGACTTTTTCAGGGCAAAGCAGAAAGTCCTTGGGGCTACCTAAGAGAAGGAGGGCTAAACGTCAAAGGCTGCTGAAGTTGGCTAGATTTTTTTCTGGCCAACTTCAGTATAGCCTTTTGTCTTACTATTGTACAAGGCTGACGCCTTCAGGTGCGATATGCAAGGTGCGCAGCGCCTGCGTGCGGGTGTCTATGTCAACCGCACTGTTTTCCAAACGGAGTACACCTCTAGGACATACGGCTGAACAGATACCACAACCTACACAGGAGGAACGAACGATGTCTTGTCCTTTTTGGGCATAGGCGCGTACGTCAATGCCCATTTCGCAATAGGTAGAACAGTTACCGCAAGAAATACATTGTCCCCCATTCGTTGTAATACGGAATCGAGATTTAAATTTTTGAACAATCCCTAGGTAAGCGGCTAAAGGACATCCAAAGCGGCACCATACGCGATTCCCCATCAATGGATAAAACCCGGTTCCTACCACCCCTGCAAAGACGGAGCTGATCCCGAAGCCATACCATTTTCTAACCTTGAAAGAATCCGCAAAGAAGAGGTTTCCACTGCCGGAAGCGTGATTGATCCAAATAATCGCGATGATTAGGCCTGCTCCCCCTAGCATGGCGTACAATGCCTGTGCAGGAATAACTTGTGCTGTTTGGTTACGTTGGTAAAACCAATAACTGATAGCCCCAATGCCTAAGGACGCCCCGATTAAGAGGGTGGTGCGATTGAGCCAATGGCCATCGGGAGGCAGGAAGGTATAGAGAACAGCTAGGGTCATCAGGATAGCAAAAACCAAAACAGTGTGGATCAACCAACGTTCAATTTTCCATGCTTTTACACTTTTATCAGATAGTTGGCGATAGGGGTCACCCAGGGTTTCGGCTAAGCCACCACAGCCGCAGACCCAAGAGCAGTACCAGCGTTTTCCATAGAAGTAGGTGATAAGCGGAACACCGATTAAGAAGAGTGCAATTCCCCAAAACAACATAAAAATACCTAAGGCACCACTATTCATTAGATTATTGATATTCCATTCAAAAAAGAAATCATAATCTAAGGGCCAGATGTTTTTGAAATCAAAATAGGGCTTGTTGAGCGCGACCAAAATCTCAGGAATTAGAAAGGCGAAAGAGGTTTGAAAAAACATCACTGAGAATGTACGGATGATTTGATAGCGATTGTGTCGGTATTTGATAATCATTCGAATACCCATAACAATGATCACCACGGTGTATAGAAAACCATACAAAAACCATTGACTAGCTGGGTTACCACTTAGGGCTTCGCTGACGGGATCCACTAGCAGGACCCAATTGACCATATGTTCGGGGTAAAAATAGAGGAAGATGTAAAACCCGATCAGGAATACACCTGCTGCAATACCTAGCCAGCCTCGATTGTGCATTTTGCTATGGTAAATATGATTGTTCTTAATGCCTGGAAACAAACGAGTCTTGGGTAGAATGTATAGCAGCGCACCAATAATACCCAGTAATATCGTCAGGAAGAAAACGAGCCCAATATTGCTAGGTAAGAAACCTTGGCTAGACGCTTTGGCTAGGGGAAAACGAGCGTCTTTTATTTTGTAGTCTTGCAATATGGTATTCCAGTACTCTCCATCATTTTTAGTCAAGCCTTTATTCTCCTCTACATCTCTTATTATTTCGGCTTGTGCTGTCCTTATGGCTCCTTCATAGGCACTGAGAAAAGAAAAGCTGCTACCATATTCTTGCCCTTCTAAAGCGGCTATATGCGGCTCAATGAAAGACCAGTGATAATCATTGCCAATATTATCTTTTAGTGCGGTCGTATCTATGGTATAATGACTCAGTGAAAGCGAAGCGATGAAAACGAAAAGGGCGATCGAGAAAAGAGCGATGCCTATTTTCTGTATCAGTGTTTTATCTGTTGATTTATTGGAAGACATAGGATTTTTAATGGATAATTAAGAATGAATAATGGGTAATTAAGAATGAATAATGGGTGATGAACAGTTAAGAATGAAGTCTATTATTAAGGATTAGCCATTAAACGTTTACGGCTTTGCGTAAAAATCGGATAGCAGAACTCAAATTGCGCTTTTGTTTAAGTTGAATATTGCGACCTGATAGTTGATTGTATTTTTGAACGATATCGGCTTCATATTCATCATAAAACTCTGGATCAAAATTGGCGAGTCCTAGGTTTTGTAAAACTTCTGTAACGGGTGTTTTAGCCTTTATCCAAGCCTCGCAAACTTCATGGCGATATCTTACTCCCATCAAGTTGAAGCCTAGTATCGTGTCGTCATTTTGGTCATAAATTATGCGTACACCTTTCCGCCCATCTGCATGTTCCCAATACAATGATTGATGGTTTTCGGGTGGTTTGGCCAGTACGGTTCCGTAGACTTGGTATTCAATGTCAATAAACTTGGCAGAGTTGAACCAAATGCCCGGATCATAGGCCACTTCCTGGCCACAAATATTATGAGCTACTACCTCACCCATCATACGCCCTGTATACCAAATAGCTTCAACGGGACGTCGACCAGGGAGCGGTTTGTTTTGTTGGGAGCAATCCCCAATCGCATAAACATCGGGAACATTCGTCTGTAGAAATTGATCTACTACAATCCCTCGTTGCATTTCTATACCGCTATCTTGCAGGAAGGAAGTATTAGGTCGTACCCCTGCTGTTAAGCCCACGTATCCGCATTCAATCCGTTCACCCGTACTGGTAATAACAGCGCAGGCTTTCCCATTTCCATCATCGATAATTTCTTTCAACTCCGTGGAAAGCCTCAGGTCAATGCCATTTTCTAAGATATGTCTATTGATCATTTCAGACTCTTCTTTCGGGAGGACAGCATCCCAATAACTTTTTTCTCTTACCAGAAAGGTCATAGGAATGTGGCGTGAGTGAAACATCTCTGCCATCTCTATCCCAATCAGCCCTCCTCCAACGATCACTGCTCTTTGCAGATTCTCGCTGTGAGCCTCCATATTTTCTAGGTCTTGAAAACTATATAAACCACCTACTCCTTTCAAGTCTTGTCCAGGCCAACCAAATTTATTCGGGGTAGAGCCGCAAGCGATAATTAACTTATCATAGCTAATATTGTCTCCTGTTGCCATCAATAATTGCTTATTGTGGGGATCTACTTTTTCGACAAAATCCTTAACCAGATTGATGCGGTTTTTTTCCCAGAAGCCTGGCTCATAGGGTTGGGTATCTTTGAACCGCATGTGGCCCATATAGATATACATCAGCGCTGTACGTGAGAAGAAGTAATCGGTTTCAGCGGAGATTATTGTGATCTCATGATCGCTAAGTTTTCTAAGGAAGCGGGCGGCTGTAACGCCACTAATACCGTTTCCTATAATCGCAATTCGCATAATATGGAGTTGTTAGATAAAGACCATCCAAATTAATCAAAAAAGGGTACTGATAATAAGTATACCCCAATAAATACTTATTAGTTGAAAATTAGCCTAAAGGAAGTAGCGGAAATAATGAGGATGTCCTGATTAGGACAATAACCGACTTATTTCTCCTGGCTTTTTGCGTAGTTATTATCTTTCAATGTGTTATTTTGCGGTAAATCGGGTTGTAAAACAACTATGAGGTTAATCGTTTTTAGTGTTACTGTTTCGCTACTAGTTTGTATTCAACTGCCTGTGCAAGGTCAAACGATTGTGTCTACACAGGTGGAAAACAAACGAGCTGTACTAGAGTACATCAGGGGGATTTACTGTGTATATTGCCCGGAAGCTGATGAATTTGCCGCTCAACTTCGTACCACTTTTGGCGAAGCTTTCATTCCCATTAATATTTATGCTGGTGATTATGCCTATCCTGTTGATCCTTATGCTTTGGATTTACGGTCAGACTTTGGTCAAAATGTATTAGGCTTAACTAATTTGATCGGTTATCCCGCAGGGATGGTCAATCGCAGAAACTTCCCTGGCCTAGAGCAAGGGGTGGAAGGCAGCCTTGCGATCAATAGAGATCAATGGGTAGAAGCCGTTCAGCAGATAATAGATGAACCTTCTCCAGTCAATATAGCGATGGAGGCACAATATGATATTGCGCATAGAGAATTGGAGGTGTTGGTAGAAGTATATTACACAGCGGATGTTAATGCCATTAAGCAAAGACTACATATTGCGATCCTACAAGATAGTATTCGTACCCTACAAGCTGGTTCGCCTTTAGGTTTTAATTATTTTCACCCGGATGTTCTCCGGGATATGATTACGGAGGAGGAAGGCTTCTTATTAGGTAGTAGAGCTGCTGGTGATTTTGTAACGCAAAGTTTTCAGTTTGAACTGCCAGTAAGTCATAGGAGCGCTAAGATTGTCGCTTCAGATATAGAGTTGGTAGCTTTCATTACTGAAGGTAAAGAGAATATCCTAACGGGAACCCAACATAAACCCGTACCCATTGGTACGCCGCAAAATGATACGAACCTCATAGGCGTCTATGAAGACCACTCAGGCTATTGTGAGCCCTTTATCAATCCGACTGTTGTTGTGCAAAATGATGGAAGTGGCAGTTTGAATAACATCCGGCTTTCTTACAGCATCAATGGAGAGACATCGGAAATCTTTGATTGGTCAGGGCAACTTAAGACTTTCGAAAAAAAGCGCATTGAAATTCCTACCATTGCTTACACCCCCTCCCCCAATCCCTATAATGAATTAGAGATTAATTTGATTCAATTGGGCAATGAAACGGATGGTAACCTGGCCAATAATCGCCTAATTTATACCTTCGAGAATAGCGTGAAGACTGAATGGAGTCAATTGAAACTCGAGTTGGGAACCGATAATTTCGGCTACGAGACTTATTGGGAAGTGGTAGATATGCAAGAAGAAGTCATTGTGCGAGGGGGGAACTTTTTAGTGGGGCTGAGTGGCGGGGGTAAACAGGTAGGCGATACTGCTAATCCAGGTGCCTATCCCAATAATGAAATGGTAGAAGCCGATATTGAATTACCCGGTTCTGGTTGTTATACCTTACGATTGATTGATGATTACGGAGATGGCTTTTGCTGTTCCTATGGAGACGGGTTTTATCGCTTGCGTGATTATTGGGGGAATGTCTTACTGAGTGGGAATCGTTTTGGTGTTACTAGAGAAGTGAATTTTGAGGTAAATGCTCTGACTACTAGTGTAGAAGAGGTGGAAGATGATGAGACATTATCCTTTGCGGTTTTTCCTAACCCCGTAGTGGATGGTCAGTTTCAGCTAAAGCTTAAAGAAGGGACTACAGGATTAAGCACGATATGCTTAAGGTCGGCCACCGGGCAAGTCTTGAGAAAAGAAAGTTGGATCATTTCGGCAGGTCAAGACCAAAGCCTATCGATTAGCACGGAGAATTTGCCAGCGGGGATATATTTCCTGAGTTTGCAACTGGAAGGTAAGTTGGCTACTAAAAAAGTAA
>Ga0070726_10004193_pt1 | contig 11672 bp, 14 predicted proteins | sample tdAd471_FD_67275 | JGI IMG/M metagenome (GOLD analysis project Ga0070726, IMG submission 67275) | Marine sediment microbial communities from the Atlantic coast under amendment with organic carbon and nitrate - tdAd47.1 | ecosystem: Environmental > Aquatic > Marine > Coastal > Sediment | place...
GGAGCCTCTTTGGTGTCGATGGGCAAGCGAATGCGTGTGCGGTCGGCGAATCAAGGCCACTCACCGTTCATGCACGGCGTACCGGGACCGGTGTGCCCATCCGATCCCACACGTGGATCGGGCAGGACGGCCTCACGGTGACGGCCGTGTTCGACATCTACCAAAACCGGGTCGTTGGCGGCCCCTATGGCGAATGTGTCCCCGGTATGTTGATCGAGTCGGTGACGCTTTCGGCACGTCTGACGATTGACGAACTCATCGAAGGCGTGACCCTTGTGTCCGACTCCGGGTTGGTCGAATTCTCCATAAAGATCCGATCGTACCGACCTGAACTGGTCGGATAGGCATCGCAGAATGCCCGATCGCGCTATTCGGTCCGCTCAGGAACTGGCGATTCGTCGCGGGCTAGGAGGCGGGTCATTTCCTCGGTTCGGTCCGTCATTCCGAGGCCTTCGGTATCGGGCCACTGTGAGATCTCCCTTCGGGCGAACTCGATCCAATGCTCCATCGTCTTAAAAACCTCAATCTGGAACGTCGCGAACAGCACCGAAAGGTGAGTTCGCTCTGGGAAGGGGTGGCCGTCTTCGAGATAGGTCCCCATCAACTCGACGATTGCTGTGTGGTGCTCACCGATGTCGAGCTCGAGCTCGTCGAGAGCTGATTCGATGTTCTCAACGGTCCCGTGATCAGCAAACAGCAGTCTGAGGAGGGCTTCGACCTCCATCCGTGGAGGTTGGGTTCGCGTCTTCGTCCATGCTTGGAGTGCGACTCTCCCGGCATCAGTGATCTCGTAGACATTGCGTGAACGGCCACCCGCCTCCTCTTTGTGGGTTGAGGCGTAGCCGAGCTCCACCAACTTCTTCGGCTCTGAGTACAAGAGCCGTTCGGACTTTGGCCAGGCGTACCGAAGGCTGCGGGTCGCCTGGTTCGTCAGCTCGTAGCCGGTCCATGGGCGCAGGTCGAGAAGAGCGAGGACTGCATACGACGAGGTAGTTATGTTCGGTGGCATTGTGTTTGACTTTACTGCACGATGCAGCATAGGGTGTACTGCAGATTGCAGTAGAAGGGGTTCGAATGAGAGTAGATGTGGAGATTGCGACACATATCGCTGCGATAGCTGAGAATGGCAAGTTGCTTGCGGCAAATGCAGAGCAGGCTGGACTTGATGCTGCCGTTCCAGCGTGTCCTGGATGGGACGCGAAGGAACTCCTTCGCCACCTGAGCGAGATTCATCTTTGGGCCGCTGCACAGGTGACCAATCGGGCGACGAAGATGTGGCCGGACGGACTGGCGGATATCGAGCTGTGGTGGCCTGAGCGAGCAGTGTTCTGGCCTGCCGACGATGAACTCGTCGACTACTACCTCACGACCAACACCAATCTTGTCGAGGTCCTGGATGCGGCTCCGGCCGATCTTGAGTGTCGGACCTTTCTGGCAGCGCCGTCGCCGCTGGCGATGTGGGCGCGACGACAGGCCCACGAAACGGCAATCCATCGGTACGACGCTGAGCAGGCGAATGGTGAGCCCACTGCATTCATGCCCGAGTTCGCTGCCGATGGGCTTGATGAGCTCCTGGTCGCATTTGGTTCGCGGTGGTCGAGCTATCCGGTCGCCGAGACGCACACGATGCGTATTGACTCAGTCGATACTGGCGACTCTTGGCACCTCATTCTCGAGCCCGACGGCATCACTGCGCTGCGTGGAAGCAGAGAAGCCAGTGACGCGATTGTCAGCGGAACAGCGTCAGACCTCTATGTAGCGCTTTGGAATCGTGAGGACGGCGCCGAGCTCTCGGTCCAAGGAGACCGTTCCCTCTTGGAGACGTGGCAAACCAAGAGTGACATTCGCTGGGACTAGGTCTTTGAACCGGTTCCGAATCTGCCAGTCTTTGATTGGTGAATGTGGTCTTTCCGTCGGAGTTCACACGGTTTTGGGCTGCCAATCTTTGATTGGCAATAGTGATCACCCCGGAGGGGAGATCACGCGACGACAACCGTCTTGACGTTCAGAAACTCCTGCATACCGATGTGGGAAAGTTCGCGCCCGTAGCCGGATTCCTTGATGCCACCGAATGGCAGCCTCGGGTCGGAGGCCACAAAAGCATTGACGAAGACGGACCCTGCTTCGATGTGGTCTCGTGCGATCTGCTCTCCCCGCTCAACATCTCGGGTGAAGACAGCGGCGCCGAGGCCGAACGGCGAGTCGTTGGCGACGGCAATCGCTTCCTCCTCTGATTGGACCGTGATCACGGTGGCAACGGGACCGAAGGTCTCCTCGCGATAGACGGGCATCGCTTGGGTGACATCAGCGAGCACCGTAGGTGGGTAGAAGGCGCCGGGACCGACTGGTGTCACGCCTCCTGTGACACGCCTGGCACCGAGTTCAACGGATCGTCGAACCTGATCGTGGAGTTCATCTCTGAGGTCGACTCTTGCCATTGGCCCAATTCGCGTCGCTTCCTCAGTCGGGTCGCCAATCGGATACGCATCCATCGCTGCAGCGAGACGTGTGGTGAATTCATCGGCAATGGACTCGTGGACGATGAACCGCTTGGCAGCAATGCATGACTGCCCACCGTTGATGAGCCGTGATGTCGCACACATATCGATCGCAAGATCGAGGTCGGCGTCCTCAAGAATCAGGTACGGATCTGCTCCGCCGAGTTCGAGGACGGTCTTCTTGAGTTGGGCCCCAGCTCTCCCTGCGACTGCCCGGCCGGCTGCGTCAGAGCCAGTAAGAGTGACGGCACGGATGAGCGGGTTATCGATAATCTCGCTGACTCCCGAGGAAGGTACAACAACCGTCCGGAACAGCCCGTCCGGGAATCCAGCTTCCACGACCATCTCGTCGATGGCGAGTGCACAGCCCGTGACGTTGGAAGCGTGCTTGAGGATGCCTCCATTGCCCGCCATAAGGGCTGGGGCAACGAATCGGATGACCTGCCAGAAAGGGAAGTTCCAAGGCATGACGGCGAGGATGATGCCGAGCGGCCGGTACGCGATGTAGCTCTTCGTTCGTTCGGTCGCGATGGGCTGGTCACTCAGGATCGCAGCCGCTTCGTCCGCGTAGTAGCGGCAAGCCCACGCGCACTTCGCAACTTCCCCCATGCCTTCAGCGACCGGCTTCCCCATTTCACGTGCCATCAGGACTGCAAGGTCTTCCGCTCGTCGCTCAAGTACATCGGCAAGCTTGAGCAGATGGATGCGACGGGTCTTGAGGTCGGTGTGTGCCCACTTGCGTTGGAGACGGTCAGCGGTTGCGATATGCGCTGCAACGTCACCGGGCATCGTGCGGTCGTAGGTTGCAACGATGGTGCCGTCGACCGGGTTGATGGAGTTCATGTCGTCCCTTCGTGGGAGAGTGAGTGCGGACGAATCGTACGCCGTGGCAAGAACGGTTGCTCCCCTCAGGGGCCGGCTTGCATTGCCATCACCGCTACGCGATAGCCGATCTCGAGGCGGGGTTTGACACCGTTTCCGAAGTAGAGCCGCAGGAGCTCGGTCGCGTCTTCGATCGAGTCGAAGGAAAAGACGGTGTCGATGATTTGGATCTCGAAACCAGCGTCTTCCCAGAAGCCGAGATTCGTGCCGAGGTCCGAACCAGCGACGGCCGAGAACTCATCGGCCCCAGCGTTGTCAACCACCACGATCGGCGACCCTGGCTTTACGACTCGGTGAGCCTCCGCAAGGCCAGAGGAGATATCGTGATGGTCTGGGAAGAAGTAGGCCCACGTTGCATATAGCCCGTCGAAGGAGTTCGACCGGAAGGGCATGTCTTGTGCCACCGCTTGGACCCAGGTTGGATTCGCCGATTGGTCGATCATCCTGGCGGAGGGCTCAACGGCGATCACGCTTCTTCGCGGTGTTTGCAGTCGGCGAGAGCTGAAGCCGTCGCCGGCTCCGACGTCGATCACGAGGCCCTTCTTCGGTAGGACTCGATCAAGCTCATCAAGAACCAGGCCGGGTCGGTCCATCGCTGCTCGCTCAATCGCGAATGCGGCGCGATTATCAGACCCGTAGAACGGAATGATGGTGGATGTCACACAAGCTCGATGTGCCGGTCGCCGAGCGGTTGCCTCTCACGGCTCGTCGGTCCAAAGGCATCGACAAAGGCGGCAAGGGCGACCTGCCCAACCGACTGGACGGCGTCGTAGACCACCCACTGCACGTCCTCGGTGTATGGAGGCGTCGTCAGGGATCCTGAGTACACGAACCTGTTGGCATCTCGAGGGATCAACTCGTTGAGCCTGACCGGTTCGGGCAGGTCGAGGGATGATCCAGCCACCGGCGGAGTGATGAATGCATCGATTGGGTGGCTCGCAGCTGCGGCATCAAACAGGAGGCCAATGACGGCAATTCGTCCATCCGTTGCCTTGTGGACGAGATGGGTTTCGAGGTCTGCCCTCTCCCCGCGAAGGGTGTGTTCTGCAGGAGCGTGGCTGTGGATTTCTACCAGCATGTACGGTCGATGACCTGCCGTGAGGATTCCACCAGGTTCGGCCACAACGCTGACGGTGGTCTGTTCTCGTGTGAGCCTGGCCCTGCTCATCCCGTGGTAGGCGGGTGATGGCCGATCCGTGGGTATCTCGGTCAGGGGGGCGCGCAGATCAATCGGTGACTGTCCGGTGATGGTCATCGGAGCATTGTATCGGGTGGGGTTCGAGGTATGAAAGAAGAGGAGGCAGCCCTCCCGGACCGCCTCCTCACTCGTTCTTTCGCGTGTCCCTAGTTGGAGAGAAACGCCCCAAGGTCGATCTGAGCAACATCGCTGCCTTCGATGAACGACTCGACATTGTCGTGGGCAACGCTGTCGTGATACTGCACCGACGGCGACTTCATGAAGTAGGACGATGGTGCGAGCAATGGTCCGCCAACGCCACGGTCGAGACCGATCTTGGCGCAGCGTACGGCATCGATGATGACGCCTGCGCTGTTTGGCGAATCCCAGACCTCAAGCTTCATCTCGACGTTGAGTGGAACATCGCCGAACGAGGTTCCTTCGAGCCGAATGTATGCCCACTTGCGATCCGTCAGCCACGGAACATGGTCGGAAGGCCCGATGTGCACACTCTCTGAGTTGATCTTGTCCTCGATCTGGCTCGTCACTGACTGTGTCTTGCTGATCTTCTTGGACTGAAGACGCTCGCGTTCGAGCATGTTCATAAAGTCCATGTTTCCACCAAAGTTCAACTGGTACGTGTTGTCGATGTGGACACCGCGGTCCTCGAATAGACGGGCGAGTTGACGGTGGACGATGGTCGCACCGACCTGTGACTTGATGTCGTCTCCGATGATGGGGAGACCGGCGTCGACAAACTTCTTTGCCCAGACCGGGTCCGATGCGATGAACACGGGGATGGCATTGACAAATCCAACACCAGCATCGAGGGCTGCCTGTGCATAGAACTTGGTTGCCTCTTCTGATCCGACGGGAAGGTACGACACAAGGACGTCTGCGTTGGCTGCCTTGAGTGCGGCGACGACATCGACAGGCTCTGCTGGGGATTCCTCTACCTGGTCGACGTAGTACTTGCCGAGACCGTCATAGGTCGGTCCGCGTAGCACCTCGATACCAAGGTCGGCGACCTCAGAGAACTGGATGGTGTTGTTCTGACCGGCCCACATGCCCTTTGCGATGTCCTGGCCGACCTTCGATGCGTCGACATCGAACGCTGCGACGAACTCGACATCGCCGATGTGGTAGTCGCCGAGTTGGACATGCATGAGTCCTGGGACGCTGAGATCCGGATCGGCATCCTTGTAGTACTCGACGCCCTGAATGAGCGAGTTTGCGCAGTTTCCGAGCCCTGCGATGGCTACTCGTACTTTGGACATGCTGTCCTCCTCTGTGTTGTTCTGTGTCTGGGTGGTCTTGGTCATGGTTGGTCTCTAGGTGGTGATGCCGATGCGTCGCTCGCTTGCGATCAGGCCGTCGAGCCATGCGATATCAGATTCGATGGACCGCATGGCGTGCTCCATCAGAGCAAGCCGGTAGCGGTCGGGGCTTTCAGCAGAACTCCGCGCCTCGACGACGATGTCGCGCGCTGCCTTGAGCTGAGCCGCGACCTTGGTGCGGCGGTGCTCGAGAACCCTCGTTCGCTCGACCTGGGGGAGTTGGCTGAGGAAGGCGAGGCGGATCTGGAATGCTCTGTCGGTCTCGGAGGCGTCGGGGTCAGCGGTGAGGAGATTGTCGAACAATTCGCGACCGTCCTCGGTAATCGCGTACGCCTTCCTGCGGCCGGAACCCTCGGTTGCCTCGATTGCGGCACGCTTCTCGAGCCGTCGGAGGGCCGGGTACAACGAACCGAATGAAACGGTCCAAAACCCCAATTGGGCAAGCGACCGTTTGATTTCGTACCCGTGTCGCGGGCGTTCCATAAGCAAACCAAGAATGGCAAAGTCGAGCATGATGGTTTCAGTATATCGATTCGATACACCAATGTATATCGATTCGATATAGAACGCGAAAAACGCTGAACCAGTCCCCGTACCCAGGGTTCTGTAGCGGATTGGATAAGACTGGTGGCCCACAGAATGGGCCAGAACCTGCAACGGATCGCATTGACCCGTTCGGCGGACGCGTCCCTCGTTGCTCCGGCTGACCTTTCGCCATTCTGTGGGCTGTCAGTCTCATCAGACCCGTCCCATAACCCTGGGTACGGAGACCGGTTGGCGTGGCTAGACGATGCGGCGGTCGGAGGCCCAGCGGGCGAGTTCGTGGCGGTTTGACAGTTGGAGTTTGCGCAGGACAGAGCTCACATGGGTTTCGACCGTCTTGACCGAGATGCTCAGGCGGGTTGCGATCTGTTTGTAGGCATAGCCGCGTGCAATCTGGCGCATCACCTCTTGCTCACGGGGCGTGAGTGAATCGAGTTCCGGATCTTCTTGGACCGGAACTGATCTAGCAAAGGCATCAAGCACGAATCCAGCGAGGGATGGGGAGAACACGGCATCACCTGCGGCGATTCTCGAAATTGCGTCTGTGAGCTCCTCCGGGCCGATCGACTTCGTCACGTACCCCCGTGCCCCCGCCCGAATCATCGCGATCACGTCCTCGGGTGCGTCAGATACCGAGAGGGCGAGGAACCGCATGTCTGGATTTGTCTCAAGGACATTGGTCACTACCGAGATTCCGCCCCCTCCTGGCATGTGCACATCCACGAGAACGACATCTGGACGGAGCGATCGGATTTGGTCAACGGCGTCGTCGACATCAGAAGAGAACCCTGCGATTTCGAAAACGCCATCGAGTTCAGACCGCACCCCCGAGAGGAAGATCCGATGATCATCTACGAGAAATACGGTTGTCATGCTGGTCCTTCCGGCATCGTCAGATGCACCTCGGTTCCTGTGCCGATGGTCGAATCGACGCTCGCCTTTCCTCCGTGCCGAACCATGCGCCCACGAATCGACTCGGCAACGCCCTTGCGGTCCTCAGACACGGTGTCCTGGTCAAACCCAGTTCCCTGGTCGGTGATGAACACCTCGACTGCGCCAGAACCTCCCTCGGCGAACACCGAGACCTTGGCGGCACCTGAGTGTTTCGCCGCATTGAGCATGGCTTCGGTTGCCGCGCCAACGAGAGCACTCTGTCTCTCTGAGGGTAGAGACGAGTTGCCGGCGACGACGACACTCACAGGGACATCGTGCGCTTCCTCGACCCGCATGGCAGCCTGTTCAAGGGCGCCCCGAAGCGTCTCGACGTTTCCTGCCTCTTCGTCGAACAGCCAAGCCCTGAGCTCTCGTTCCTGTGATCTGGCAAGCGTCACCATCTTCTTGCTGTCGTCCGTTCGCTGGATCAACGCCAGTGTCTGGAGGACCGAATCGTGAAGGTGCGCCGCCACCTCGGCCTTCTCCTCAGATCGGATTCGCGCCCTTCGCTCTGTGCGGAGGTCCTCGATGAGGGACCACAGCCACGGACCGGCGACGATTGCAAAGCCGGAGATGGCAGCCAGTAGGGCAAGCGCAAGAACACCCATCCCCTGGAGTGAATCAAGCGAAGACAGCACGACGGCGATGCCAAGAGCCATCATCACCAAGCCACCGATGACGAGCCACCATGACCGTCGCTTTCCAGTGGTCCCTGCAATGCCGGAGAGCGACTGTTCGTAGTTGATGCCCGAGGTGTCGATCGCGATTGCGAGACCAAAGATGACGAGGGTCGCAGGCCATACGACGCCGCCGAACCACAGTCCAACACTCTGGAAGGCAAGCATCAGGCCGATGAACATGATGCCAAGCCCGACAATCTGAGATTGCCCGACCCTGTACGGTTCAGTGTGAGACGGATCGGGATCTTTCGGGACCAAGATTGCAGCGATGACGTACAACACCAATCCGAGTCCGGCCGCGAGCGATGCACAGATGAAGGCGGCCCGAACATAGATCGACGGCACACCGAGGCGTGTGGCTACTCCACCTGCGACTCCGGTTAGAAGTCGGTCGTCTGTGCTTCGATAGAACGGCCATGTGAAGCGTGGTCCAGAGGCTGTAGCGGTCACGGGTAAGTCAATTCCTGGTTTGCGTCAGCAAATGGTGTCACAGCGGCGTGCTCTGAACAACTAGGGGTGACCCTGATTCATCCCTGAGAGGTCAGGATTCTCAAGGATGGTTCCCGATAGTCTGAATTGCAGAATTGTTTGACAATGGCTTCATGACTGATACACGAAACACCCAATCAGCTCCGCCCGGTCGCTCACTGCGCCGGTCGAATGAGCACAAGATCCTTGCCGGCGTGTCCGGCGGACTCGGTGAGCACCTCGGCATTAACGCTTGGTGGCTCCGGTGGGCATTCATCTTTCTCGCCTTCGCAGGTGGGGCCGGTGTCCTGCTCTACATCGTCGCCTGGGTCTTTATCCCTGAAGCGGACCAGGAAGAGACGGCCGTCTCACACTGGCTCTCGAATCTTGATCTAACGGACACCGGGACGATCCTCGGCGTCGTTCTGATCGGGTCTGCGACCCTGATTCTTGCGACCTCCGTCTTCGACATCTCCGGCACAATGGTGACGGCAGCCGTCCTGTTTGCGGTCGGGCTTCTCCTTTATCGAGGAGGACTGATGCCCCCGCCACGCAGCGACGCGTCGCCAGAAGGCGGTGTCCCAAAGACCGATGAAGAGATCGTTGAAGAAGACGATGCTCCGTCCCCAGAAATGGTGGACGGAGCGGTCGCTGTCGTACCGGGACCGACAGCCGAGCTTCCTGAGACAAAACCACCGGCGGCACCACGTCCGCCGCGTGAACGATCCATGCTCGGGCGATTGACGCTTGCCATTGGCCTTATCGTCGTTTCTGGGATGGCCCTGCTCGACCTTTCAGGCATCTCGGTGGGAAGTGTCGATTCTGGCGAGTTCTTCGATCCTGTCCATTACGTCATCGCAGCGTTGCTTGTCCTCGCAGGAGGACTGATTGTGGGCGCATTCGTCGGACGGGCTCGATGGCTGTTTGTTGTCGGGTTGCTCCTTCTTCCCGTGCTTTTCGTCGCCACGCTGTGGCCGCGATCATTCCCTTGGACGGCGGGCGACGTCGCCTACCAGCCGCTCTCAGTGCTTGAGGTCGAGAACTCCTTCGAACTCGGTGCTGGTCAGCTGACGGTCGATCTGTCTCTGCTGACACCAGAGGAACTTGAGGAGATCGGACTCATCAAGGCCACGCTCGGCGTCGGTGAACTCAGGATCTTCGTCCCTGAGGGAGTGGGGTTCATCCTCAGAGGCGACGTCGGGCTTGGTGACATAGAGGTCCCGGGCCCAGGCACGGAAGGCATCGGCATAAGCATTGACCAGGAGTTCGGGCAACCACCGTTTGCTCTCACCATCGACGCAGAAGTTGGAGCTGGACAACTCAGCGTTCGAATTGTCGAAAGGATTTCGCGATGAAGCCACACGGATTTGACCCGATTTCCCTGATCTTTGGGATCGTCCTTGGCGGCATCGCCATCGCGACGATGGTCGGCGGAACGTCATACGACCTTGAGGCCTGGTTGCTCCCTGCGTCAGTTCTCATGCTCGGAATAGGGCTGTTGGCCGTGTCACTGCGTGGCGTTGGGCGCGCTGGCGACGACGAGCCGTCGGCCGACACCGAGGACTAGTAGGCGCCGCCAAGCTTCGTGTGGTCCCAACTGGTGACCGACGTCGGCTCTACGATCACCGCCGTGTTCTTGGCGGCGTAGGCACCGAACGCCTGCTCAGCGGCGGCATCATCCAGGATTATCGGCTCACCGCCCACCATTGGGTAGCGGGCCGCTAGGTCCCGGTAGATCGACAGCACAAAGGAAGGGTCCGTCACGAGAGTGGCGGACCCTTTGATCATGACTCCCTGGAGTTCGGCGTACGTTTCGCCCGATTCGACGAGTACGGACAGGCGCGGATCACGGTCAAGGTTGACGATCTTCTGGGATTTGGTGAACGAGCGGAACACGACCTTGCCGTCGGCCACGACGTACCACATGGGTGCCAGATGCGGTGATCCGTCCATGCCGAGGGTTGCGACCTGGAGCACTTTTCGTCCCTCAGCGAGAAACGCTGCAACCTCGTCGCTGGTCATCGTGATGTCTTTTCGAGCCATGGAGACGAGCCTACCGGCGTCCCACCGGCGGGCAGAATCAGAACGCTGGAACACCCGCGGTTGCGATGCGTTACGCTTATCGACGCATCAAGGGCATGGCGACCGCATGGCGCCAAGGTTCGTGGATGCACAGAGAATGACACGGTCGAGGTCCCCCAACCGGATTGGTGGGGAGAGAGGAACCGATGATGGCTGACTCCAATCGGCGCAAGCCAATGACGGCACCGATGGTCGCGGCCCGCAAGGGCGGCCAGAAACTCAGAATGATTACGGCATACGACGCGCCGACGGCACACATTGCCGACCGCGCTGGTGCAGACATCATTCTTGTCGGCGATTCCGTTGCCAATGTTGTCCTCGGGCACGACGACACGCTCGCTGTATCTGTAGAGGTGATGGTGCATCACACCGCCGCGGTTGCCCGCGCAAAGCCTTCAGCCCTGATTGTCGGCGATATGCCATGGCTTTCGTATCACACGTCGCCACAGGACACCGTGGCCAACGCCGGAATGCTCGTTCGAGATGGCGGGGCCGGAGCCGTGAAGCTTGAGGGAGGGCGCAAACGACTCCCGATGATCACCGCAGTGCTCGATGCCGAGATTCCCGCGATGGGGCACCTCGGCCTCACGCCGCAGTCCGTCCACTCGATGGGCGGCTACCGGGTGCAGGGCAAGGAGGCTCAGGCCGCCTATGAGCTGATCTCCGACGCCAAGGCGCTTGAGGACGCTGGTGTTTTTGCCATCGTTCTTGAAGGCGTCCCAGATGTTGTCGCTCAGCTGGTGACAGACGAGATCACCATTCCGACGATCGGCATTGGTGCCGGCACTCACTGCGATGGTCAGGTACTCGTGTTCCACGATGTCACGGGTCTCGGCGCTGGCGAGTACCTGCCGAAGTTCGTCCGGCAGTACGCCCAACTCGCCGATGACGCCGTTGCGGCCATCGAGTCCTTCTTTGCGGATATCGAGTCTGGCGCCTTCCCTTCAGAAGAAGAGACCTATCACATGCCAGCAGAGTCCGAAGCGATTCTCCACAAGCTCTCGAACCCTTCGGATCACTTTCTTGCCGATGAAGCAATGGAGCATCGCCCGTAGCGATCCGCTCAGCTAGA
>Ga0070726_10004195_pt1 | contig 11668 bp, 13 predicted proteins | sample tdAd471_FD_67275 | JGI IMG/M metagenome (GOLD analysis project Ga0070726, IMG submission 67275) | Marine sediment microbial communities from the Atlantic coast under amendment with organic carbon and nitrate - tdAd47.1 | ecosystem: Environmental > Aquatic > Marine > Coastal > Sediment | place...
GCGAGTATCGCCCGGATTATACGGCAGCGGAAACCGGCCTCGACCGCTTCATCAGCTGGAAGAAAAACGATTTCATCGGTCGCGACGCCGCGGTGGCCGAGAAAGAAACTCCACCGGCCCGCTTGCTTGCCACTTTCGTGGTTGACGCCGACGACGCTGACGTCTGGGGCGACGAAAGCATCTTCTTGGGCGACGATGTGATCGGCTTTGTCACGTCCGGCGGTTATGCTCATTATAGTGAAAAATCAGTCGCCCTCGGCCTGATCCCACGCGAGCTAGTGGTCGACGGCAGCGAGTTTGAAATTGAAATCCTGGGTGATAAACGCCCGGCTAAATTGATCACCGAAGCGCTTTTCGATCCGACAGGCGAGAAAGCCAGGGGATAGCCGGCGGGCCCGCCCGGTCAGCGCGCGTTTCGAACCATCTCGACCTGCCATTGATCGGGCAGGCCATTGGCGATCTCGTTCTCCGCTGCGGCGCGCCATTCCTGCATCGCCGGCAGCGTCATCATCCTGTCGGCATATTTTTGTGCATCGTGGGGCAGCTGAATGTCATAGGTCACAAAGCGGGAGACGACCGGCGCATACATACAGTCGGCAATGGAAAACCGACCAAACAGAAATCCCCCTTCGCCGCCATGCCGGCTGAGTGCCGATTGCCAGGCGGCGATGATCCGGGCAATCTGGCCTTCAACCTCCCTGTCAAGAGACGGCGGCGGAAGAGTACGGGCAAAATCCATCGGCAATGCTTCCCTGAGCGCCAGGAAGCCGGCATGCATCTCCGCCGCGTAAGACCGGGCGACGGCGCGTTGGGTGCTATCTTCCGGCCAGAGCCCGGCGTCCGGATGTCGCTCGGCGATGGTTTCCGCGATGGCCAGACTGTCGAAGACCACCGTTGCGGCGCCGCCTTTCTTGTCCTCGCCCATACGCAGCACCGGCACCCGCGCGGACGGCGACTGCGCTTCGATCAGCGCCGCCGAGCCTGCTTGCCGCAATGGCAAGACAATTTCTTCAAACGGCACGCCGGCCGCCTTCACCGCCAACCAGGCGCGGAGGCTCCAACTCGACCAGTTCCTGGTCCCGATAATCAGCTCATAATGCACTAAAAGCTCCCTATGCGCGCGCTATGTCAGCGTCCCGACCGCTCTCTATTTGCTAGAAAAATGCGGATTTTAATTCGATCGTAAGGCGAAAAAACCTTACATCTAATGTCCGAAAATGGTCCCCTTATGGTTCCAATTCCGCATCCCAATAAAGATAATCGCTCCAGCTGTCGTGCAGGAAGTTGGGCGGAAAGCGGCGACCGTTATGGTGCAGTTCATAGACCGTCGGCCGGCTTGCTCGGCGGAACGGTTGCATGCCGCAGTGGTCCGGCATTCTGCCGCCCTTGCGCAGGTTGCAGGGTGCGCAAGCGGTGATGACATTTTCCCAGGTGGTTTTGCCGCCGCGGCTGCGCGGGATCACATGATCGAAGGTCAAATCTTCCAGGGAACCGCAATACTGACAACTGAAGACATCGCGCAGGAAAAGATTGAAGCGGGTGAAGGCGGGATATTTCGCTGGCTGCACGTAGTTTTTGAGCGATACGACGGACGGTAGTTTCATTTGAAAACCGGGCGAACGAATGGTGCGGTCATATTCTTCAACCACGTTCACCCGATCCAGGAAAACCGCTTTGACGACATCCTGCCACGCCCATAACGACAGCGGATAATAACTCAGCGGCCGGAAATCCGCGTTCAATACCAGTGCCGGTTTCAGCTCTACACTTGCTTGCATCACGCCTACTTACCGCCGGGGATCAGTACCGACGGCACTCTTGTTAACCCAGTATGAAAACTATTCTTACAGTTCAAATCCGATTTGGCCAGAAAAAACTACATGAAGTATTTCTGGCTGCAACCGGCACTCGATTTAGATTTTGAGTTAAAGTGTGGTCGACGTCAGGCGAATATCCGGCCGAGGAACTTACAGGCTAGCGCCAGGCCTTCCGGTGAGATGCCGTGACCGACGCCGGTGGATACATGATGATCAACTGTGACGCCGACCGCTTGCAAGGCGTGGACGGCATCATACATCGACTGCAGCGGTACCATTTCGTCGGCGTCACCATGGACCATCAGCACTGGCGGATGGTTGCGGATCTCGCCGGCCAGATGGTCCGGTCCGACCAGGCCGCCCGAAAAGCCGACGATTCCCGCCAAAGGATGTCGCCGGCGCAAGCCTACGTGAAGCGCCATCATAGTGCCTTGAGAAAACCCGACCAAGGCCAATTGGCTTTCGTTCAATCCGCTACGTTCCAATTCCCGGGAGATGAAATCGTCAAGCACCGGAGCGGCTTTGTTGACGCCGGCCCAGCGTTCGTCCGGGGAAAAACTGCCGATCCCCCACCATTGATAACCGAAAGCGGACATCGCGCATGGTTCGGGCGCATTCGGAGCGACGAAGGCGGCGTCCGGCAATAATTTGGCCAAATGCGGCGCCAAGCCGATTAAGTCTTCGCCGTCGGCGCCATACCCATGGGCCAATATCACCAGTTGCTTCATAGCGCCGCCGCTGGCCGGCGCCGCTCGAGGGCCATCGATTTCCGTCATTTCAATTCCTTATGTTCCAAAAGATTTTCTATACGTTCAGATGTCCGCTTACTTATCCGTCAGAGGGGCGCCGCCGCGGCCCCGTTTCATGCCGTAATAATGCCACAACAATCGCGCTGCGAAAGTACGATATGGTTTCCACATTGCAGCCAACTGGCGCAATTCATCGGCTTTTGGCCGTTTTACCAACCCCTTCAAATCCTGCGTCGCCGTCATCAGCGCAATGTCTGCGCCGGGCCAGATATCGGCCCGGCCCAAAGCCGCCAGTAAATAGATCTCTGCCGTCCAACGGCCAATGCCCTTGACCTGCACCAGATGTTCTATCGCCGCCTCGTCATCCAACTGTCGCAGGGCAATAAGGTCGAGGCGGCCGTCGATCAGATCATGGGCTAGCGCTTGCAGATATCGCACTTTAGGCCGGCTGAGACCAAACTGCCGCAACCCATCGTCGCCGGATGCCAGGATTACGTCCGGGGTTATCGGGGTCAAGCCGTCAGTCATCCGTTGCCAGATCGCCGCCGCCGCCGCAACGGAAACCTGCTGACCGACAATGATCTGAGCCAGAGTGCCAAAACCTTCCGGTCGGCGACGGCTTGGCGGCGGCCCAAATTCACGGAGAATAACGGCAAAATCGCGATCACGGGCGATCACGCCGGCAAGCCCGGTTTTGTCGTCTACGGACGGCCCGTCCGCTGATGGAATTTGAGCTTCGTGCATTTTTGTGCCTATTGTTTACTGCGCCGTTAGATTAGAGCTTCGAAAGATAAATGACCATCATTTCCCGTTTTGCACCCAGCCCCAATGGCTATCTGCATTTAGGCCACGCCTATGCGGCCTGGTGCGCTTATGACCTATGCCGGGCCGCTGGCGGGAGATTTCTGCTGCGTATCGAGGATATCGACGGCTTGCGTTGCCGCCCCGAATATGAGGCGCCAATATTCGAAGACCTCGCATGGCTGGGACTGGCTTGGGAGGAGCCGGTGCGTCGGCAATCGGATCACCTGGCCGATTATGCCGACGCCCTGTCGGCGTTGCAGGCCATGTCGGTGGTCTATCCCTGCTATTGTTCCAGGCGCGAAATCCGGGAGGAAATCGCCAGCAGCGCCAATGCGCCACAAGGCCCGGACGGCCCGCTCTATCCCGGCACCTGCCGAGGCCTAACCAGCGAAGAACGGGCAGCAAAAGTCGCCGCCGGTCTGCCCGCGGCCTGGCGTCTGGATATTGCCAGTGCGACGGCGCGTGTGGGCGATGATCTCGCATGGCAGGATCAGGTAGCGGGCGAACAGCCCTGCCTAGCGAATATTCAGGGTGATGTCGTGCTGGCGCGCAAGGATATAGGGACCAGTTATCATCTGTCCGTCGTTGTGGACGATGCCCTTCAAGGGGTAAACTTGGTAACCCGCGGCGAAGATCTGTTTGCCTCCACCCACGTTCATCGTTTGCTGCAGGCATTATTGGATTATCCGGTCCCGGTTTATCATCATCACCGCCTGATCGAAGATGAACATGGCGTCCGCCTGGCCAAGCGTCACGGCGCGGAACCGATCCGGGACTTTCGCGCCCGTGGCCTGAGCCCGTCGGATTTGCGCCGACAGTTGGGTCTACCGATTGCCGGGCAAGGTTGACATTCGTGCCCTGAAGGTGTGTCGTAGGGCAATTCAGCGGAGAGATTCTCTACCCATTTATGGTTATTTTAGAGGCGTTGCGCACGCCGAACTATGCGATTTATGCTGCCGGCAATTCAATATCCCTGATCGGCTTCTGGATGCAGCGTATTGCTGTTGGCTGGCTGATCTGGGAATTGACCGAAAGCGGCGGTTGGCTTGGTCTGTTGGCATTTGCCGATCTCTTCCCCTCGGTCATTATCGGGCCGATCGGCGGTGCCATGGCGGATCGGGTCGATCGCCTGAAGATCATTGTTTATGCGCAGTCGCTCGCCATGATATTGGCCTTGGTGATGTTTTTCCTGCTGGTATTTGGCCTGATGAACGAATACCTGTTGCTGCTGATTATTTTTCTTGGCGGTTTGGCGATGGGCTTCAATCAACCGTCCCGCTTATCCCTGGTGCCGACACTTGTGCCGCGCGAACTGATCGGTAATGCAGTTGCGATCAATGCCATTGTTTTCAATTTGGCCCGTTTCATTGGCCCCGCATTGGCCGGCGTTATGATTGTTGCCTGGGGGGTGGAAACGGCTTTGCTGGCCAATGCGCTGACCTATGTACCACTGCTATTTGCGCTGGCCATTTTGCGGCGTCGGGTCAATGACGATCCGACGAGCAGGACCGGCAAAAAGGGGCCGAAAGGCACAATGTTGCAGGAAATAAAGGCCGGCGTCAGTTATGCCGCCGGACACCCTGGGATCGGTCCGCTGCTGGCGCTGCTATTGGCAGTATCAATTGGCGTGCGGCCTTTTGTCGAGCTTTTGCCGGGCTTTGTCGCCGATGTCTTCTCCCGTGGCGCCGATGCATTGGCGACAATGACGGCAATCCTGGGTCTGGGTTCTATCGCGGCTGGTTTATGGATGGCGGGGCGACCGGAAGCCGAAGGCATGACGAACAAATGCCTGCTGGCGACGGCCGTCGTCTGTCTTACGATCCTTGGTTTCGTTGCGACAGATAGTTACTATTTCGCCCTTGCCTGCATGGCGGTTGCCGGCATTGCCATGACCTTCAGCGGCGTTGGGGCGCAGGTGTTGTTGCAAACTTCGATCGCTGATGAGATGCGCGGGCGGGTCCTCAGCCTTTACGGCATTATCTTCCGGGGTGGCCCGGCCGCCGGCGCCTTGATCATCGGCGCCGCATCGGAATTTTTTGGCTTGCGCTGGCCGTTGGCTGTTGGCGTCTGTCTTTCGTTAATGGTTTGGCTCTATATTTGGTTGCGTCGCGGTACCATGCGGCAAGCCATGGAAATCAATCAGCAGGAGAATAAACAATGAATTTGGAAACCGTTCGTGTCGACATCAAAGATTATATCGCTGTGGTGACCATGGATAACCCGCCGGTCAACGCACAGGGGCAGCAGTTTCACGAGGATATGATGTTGACCTTCGATCGCTTGAGCGACATGGACGATGTCCGCGTGGTCATCCTGACCGGTGCAGGTAAGTGCTTTTCAGCCGGCGCTGACATCAAGGGCCGGGCTGACGCCAAGCGGGAAGCCGGCGATCATTGGCAGCATAGCCGGCGGGCACGGGAATGTTTTCATTCGATTATGGAGTGCACCAAGCCGGTGATCGGGGCGATTAATGGCGCAGCATTGGGTGCCGGCCTGGCGGTCGCTGCGTCCTGCGATATTCTGCTGGCGGCGGAAGAAGCGCGTCTCGGCTTGCCGGAGATCAATGTTGGGTTGCTAGGTGGCAGTCGTCACGCAATGCGTCTCTTTGGCCATTCCCGAACCCGCCGCATGATGTTGACCGGGCTTCGAATGGATGGCGCGGAGCTCTATCGTCTCGGAGTGGTCGAGGCTTGCGTCCCCGGTGACCAACTGATGCCGGAAGCGATGAAGTTGGCCAGGGAAATAGCCGCTAAAAGTCCGATTGCCATCAAACTCGCTAAAGGCACTCTCAATGCAATCGAAGATATGACACTCCGGGATGGCTATCGTTACGAGCAGAATAAAACCGGAGAGTTATCTCATTACGAAGACAGCAAAGAGGCGATGCGTGCTTTCGCTGAGAAACGGGACCCGGTATTTAAGGGGCGATAAGCGGCAATCGCACTGCTCTGCCGATGATTTTTCAGTCAGAGGATTTTGAGGACGTCTTCCGGTGGTCGACCGATGGCGGCTTTGCCGTTCGCCAGGACAATCGGCCGTTCGATCAGTTTTGGATAGTCGATCAGCGCCTGAATCAACTGCGCCTCGCTTAGTTTCTCGTCGCCCAGATTGTTATCTTTGTATTCCGCTTCCTTCTTCCGCATCAAATCGCGCGGCGCCATGGCGAGCAGGGACAATACCTGTGCCAAAGTCTTGGCATCCGGTGGGCTTTGTAAATATTCAATGATTGTCGGTTCGACGCCTTTGTCATTCAGCAGTTGAAGAGTTTGCCGCGACTTGCTGCAGCGCGGGTTGTGATAAATGGTGACGGACATCTGTTCCCCTATTGTCGTGCATCAAAAAATGTCGTTCTCTTGATACGCTATCCTGAGTGGACTAAACAAGGGCCAACGAATTCAATCCCCCAAGTCAGCCGATGGAGTGTTTATGTCTGAGTTTCAAATTCCAGCTGGTTTCATCAATGAAGATGAAGGCCTTCGCTTCGTCACCCACATTGGTCCGATCTATAAACATTATGTCGATGGCAAACTGACGGCAGCGGCGATCCTCGTGGAACAGAAACACGCTAATCTGCGCGGCGTGGTTCACGGCGGCATGATGGTCGCGCTGGCGGATCACGCATTATCGCGGATCGTTGCGGACGCTGCGGATAAAAAGCCGTGTACGACAATTTCTCTCAACAGCGATTTTGTCGCCAGCGCCCGGGTTGGCGATTGGGTGGTGGCAACCGGTGAAGTTACAAAGACCACTCGATCCCTGGTATTTGTCCGCGGCACGGTCACGACGGGCGACAAGTTGCTGATGACGGCGAGCGGGGTTTGGAAGCGGTTAGGTGCAGATTGAATTTTGTATCACGTCCGGCCAACCCATCCTCCGCCCCGCCGTCCAGTCAGTGTGAACCCGTCGCCGGGGAGTAGGCTGATTGGGTAACAGCGGTACCTAAGACCGCACCACGGAGCGCGGCGCCGGTTCCAGATCATCAAATTCGGCAGTCGTCTTTTGGGCCTGCGCGGCAATGGCTTTGGCCAGATCTTCGCTCAACAGCATCGAAGCATTCCAAGTTGCGACGTAATTCAGGCCGTCGGCGATCGAATGATCTTTGCCATAGTTCAGCATTTCTTTGCTGCCGGTCACGGCGACCGGAGATTTGCTGGCGATTTCCGCTGCCAATTCCATCACGGCGGTCATCATCGCGTCTTTGTCCCCATGAACCTGATTGACATAGCCGCAGCTCATGGCTTCCGCCGCCTGCATGCGTCGACCGGTGAACGTCAGTTCACGCACCAAGCCGTCGGGGATCAGTTTCGGCATGCGTTGCAACGTGCCGACGTCGGCAGTGAGGCCGATATTGGTTTCATGGATCGAAAAGAAGGCATCTTCCGTGCAATAGCGCATATCGCAGGCGCTGGTCAGGTCGATACCGCCGCCGATGCAGGCGCCATGAATAGCGGCTAAAACCGGCACCCGGCATTGTTCGATCGCCGTGAAAGAACCTTGTAGCTCGAGGATATGACGGCGCAATTTATCGCGCCTGCGGCTGTCTTCAATTTCTTCGCCGCGGCCGGATATTGAACTGAAGGAAGCGAGATCCAGCCCGGAAGTGAAATGACGACCATTGCCGTCTAGTACCACGACGCGAGCCGCTGGCGTATCGTCTATTTCCATGAAAGCGCTGGCCATATCCTGCCAAAATATCGGATTCATGGCATTCAGGACTTCCGGCCGATTGAGGCTTAGACGAGCGATCTTGTTTTCAACTTTCAGTTCCAGAGTTTCATAGGCCATAAGTAGTATTCCTTCAGTTTTGCCGATTCCTATTTTTTTAGCATAGACCCAGCCGGAATGCAGCTACTTGCGCCCCGCCGCCGGCCATGCTGTATTTCCGACAAAGCTAAAACAGGATGGAGACGAAATATGGCGGTGACGTACGAAGGCTTGATGGCATGTAAAAGCGAGGGCAAGGAATTCACTTATACGGATCGGGAAACCATGCTGTATGCGGTTGGTCTCGGTATGGGTGCAGATCCCATGGACCGTCGGGAGCTGGATTTCTGTTATGAACGCAATCTAAAGGCGTTGCCCTCGCAGGCCACCGTGATCGCCTGGAACGATGGTGTGCTGGGAAATTCAGGTCTCGATTTCATCAAGGTTGTGCATGGCGAGCAGCGCCTTAAGCTACATAAACCTTTGCCGGTGCAGGGTCATATTCGGTCCGACTCCAAGGTCGCCGCCGCTTATGATAAAGGCGAAGGCAGGGGCGCCCTGGTGGTCATGGAAACGGAAATCACCGACTTGAAAGATAATAGCGCTTTGGTGACGCTGGAATCGGTGGTGTTTGCCCGTGGGGATGGCGGATTTGGTGGCCCGACCGGGGCGCCGGATCCCTTGCCGACTGTGCCGGACGCCGCGCCGGATCATGAGATATCCTACCGGACATTGCCGCAGGCCGCATTGATCTATCGCCTGTCAGGGGATCGCAATCCGTTGCATAGTGACCCGGATTTTGCCGCCGCCGCCGGCTTCGACAAGCCGATTTTGCATGGCCTCTGCACGTGGGGAAATGCTTGCCGCGCGGTGGTGGAAAAAGTTTGTGATTTCGATCCGACCGGCATGACGAGTTTCGGCGCGCGGTTTTCTTCGCCGGTTTTCCCGGGGGAAACCCTGAAAACTGAGATCTGGCAAGTTGATGGCGGTGCCCATTTCCAAACCACCGTGGTTGAGCGCGGGGTTCTCGTGCTGTCCAACGGCTATGCGGATATTGGCTAGTGGCAGTTGTTACGCTGAGCGATATTGAAGCCGCCGCCGCGCGAATTCAAGGCATAATTCGTGAAACTCCCGTCATGCCGGCGCTGCCGGTGAATGTTGGTTTCGCGGATGATTATGTATTGAACCTGAAACTCGAATGCCTGCAAGTGACCGGTTCCTTTAAGGCCAGGGGTGCAAGCAGCAAGCTGACCAGTCTCGATGACGCCGCGATTGCGCGTGGCTTGATCACTGCGTCCGGCGGCAACCACGGTTTAGGTGTCGCCTATGCCGCCTGGCGCGCCGGGGTCCCGGCGAAAATTTATTTGCCCGCTAATTCACCTAAATCGAAGGCAGAGAAGATTACCGCCTGGGGCGCGGAAGCGATCTATTCCGGCGAGGTCTGGGACGAGGCGAATGCGGAAGCGCTGCGGATGGCGGACGAGACCGGTATGAGCTATGTCCATGCTTTCGCCGATCCGATGGTGATCGCGGGGCAGGGAACACTTGGCCTTGAAACCCTGCAGCAGTTGCCCCGGACGGATACCCTATTGGTTGCGATCGGCGGCGGCGGTTTCATTTCCGGGGTTTCAATCGCGGCGAAAGAGAGCAATCCGAAGCTGAAGGTAATAGGTATCGAACCGGTTGGCGCGCCGACCTTGAAAGAAAGTCTGGCCGCAAACCGGGTCATCACGCTCGACAAAATCGAAACTAAGGCAAATACCCTGGCGCCGCGGGCAAGCGAGCAGGTGAACTTCGACATCATTCGCGACTACGTCGAAGACATCGTGTTGGTCGATGATGGTGCGATGGTCGATGCGGCGCGCTGGTTGTGGTTCGAGTTTGGCATTGCGGCGGAGCTATCGGGGGCGGCTGCGATTGCGGCCCTGATGACAGATGCCTATCGCCCCGCGCCGGGCGAAAACGTGGTGGCGATCATCTGCGGCGCCGGTAAAGACGGCTTGGCGGATTAATTATGACAAGGGAGAGAATGAGATGACCACGCTTTCTGGGAAAACGGCATTGGTGACCGGTGGTGGCACTGGCATCGGCCGCGAAGTTGCGAAAGACCTTGCCGCTGCCGGGGCCGAGGTCATTGTCTGCGGCCGCCGCCTCGAACCATTGGAAGAAACGGTGGGAATGATTACCGCTGCCGGTGGCAACGCCCGCGCCATAACCGCCGATCTGACCGATCCAAATGGTATTGAGGAGTTTGCCGAAGCTTTGCTCGCCTATCACGGGGTAATCGATATTCTGATCAACAACGCCGGTTTCAGTTCGCAAGTTAGAAGTGCGCGATATATCGGTGCCGAAGAATGGCGGGCGGTGATGGATGTAAACACGATGGGGCCTGCGCAATTGACCCGCGCCTTGCTGCCGGCGATGGTCGAGCAAGGCTCCGGCGACGTCGTAATGATTTCGTCAATGGCGGCAATCAATCCGAACGTCATGGCGGGTGCGGTCTACAGTGCAGCAAAGTCAGCCGCCCGCGCGTATATGAACGTCCTGGCAGCCGAAATGCGGCCCCACGGCGTGCGTTGCATCACCGTCTTTCCGGGTGAAGTTGATACGCCTATTATGGATAACCGCGCTTTAGTGCCGGATGAAGCAACCCGCGCCCTGATGATGCAGCCGGAAGATATCTCCGCCGCCGTTTTAATGGCGGTAAGCCTGCCGCGCCGCGCCATGGTCAGCGAAATTGCCATCGGCGCCACTGATCCACGCGATATGTCGGCCGATGTCGCCGCCGCGAAGAGCAAACGAAGTCCGTCCTAATTGCTCGTCTTCCTTGACCGCATCGATAAATCGCGGCGATAATCAGAAGAAAACAAGATATATTGAACGCCGGGAAATAATCGGTGCGTGAACTTGGAGGAGACAACGAGAAATGCCGGAGCCTTTCTGGGAGAAATCATATCCACCTGGCGTCAGCTGGTGGCTTGATTTTCAGCCGAAACCTATTTTTGACGTCTTGGATGAAGCGACAACGAAATATCCGAACAATCCATGCGTTGATTTCATGGATAAGAAACTCAATTATGCCGATATCTCCGATCTAGTCGATCGGGCGGCTAAAGGGTTTCAGCAAATTGGCGTTACAAAGGGCACCCATGTCGGGCTCTATCTGCCGAATACGCCTCATTACATCATCTGCTTCTACGCGATTTTGAAAGCGGGCGGCATCGTTGTGAACTATTCTCCGCTTGATGCAGCGCAGGAGCTGGAGCACAAAATTGTCGATTCGGAAACTGACATTCTCGTCACTTTGGATCTGAACCTGCTTTACCCGAATATGGCACCGATGCTGGAGAAGACGCGGTTGAAAAAACTCGTGGTCGGCAGCATTGCGGATTTTCTGCCGTTCCCGAAAAACTTGTTGTTCCCGCTGGTCCGCAGTAAAGACCTGGCGAAAGTCCCAAAAGATGATCGCCATGTAAGTTATAGGAAACTTGTCGCCAACGACGGCCGTTATGAAAGCCATCCAATGGGTGAATTGGATGAGGAAATAGCCATCCTGCAGTATACGGGTGGCACTACAGGGCTACCAAAAGGCGC
>Ga0070726_10004196_pt1 | contig 11666 bp, 9 predicted proteins | sample tdAd471_FD_67275 | JGI IMG/M metagenome (GOLD analysis project Ga0070726, IMG submission 67275) | Marine sediment microbial communities from the Atlantic coast under amendment with organic carbon and nitrate - tdAd47.1 | ecosystem: Environmental > Aquatic > Marine > Coastal > Sediment | place...
GGGCGATTCGCATAGAGCTCACTGGCCTGTTGGACCGCCGTACAAATCGGACAGGCGTAAATGAAGTGGTCGTAGCCTTTCCCTTCCTCCCGCCGGAGAATCCGGGCCACGTCGGCATGGCTGACCCCATCTTCGTAGTAGCCCTCGAGGACGGCTATAAACAGGAATCGATGGGCTTCACCAAAGGTCTCGAAGGAGACGCGATCCGTGGGCAATTCATCGGCGAGCGCCACCCCACCTCCCCAGACGATCAACATTCCCCACCACACCCATTGCTTGACGACCATTGTGCTTCTCCGTTGTGCCTATGCCTTTGCTACAGCACCACCCTAGCACATGCTCTACAGGATTAATGTAACGGCTTCGTAACAGGTCAACGAACAAACGCCCTGCAACGATGACCGTTGCAGGGCGTTTTTCCGGAAGTATTTTTCAGACGGGATTTACGGCTTTTTCGGCCCCGGATACCGCTCCACCATACCCAGTATTTGCTCGATCAGGATGGGCCCCGTGCCTTCGCCCAGACTGGTCTGCGAAACGTAGTCATAGCGCTCAAAGCTGGAAAAATCGACGCGGCTCAAAATATAGCCAAACGCATCGTTGGTCAGTCCCAACAGGAATGGGTGGTCCGTCGGCATATTTTTCTTCAGATAGTAACCGATGTTGGGCAGGGCCTCGCCGGGAATGTTGACCAGCTGGGCCGACCCAATATTCACCAGATTCATCTGTGTGGAAATGCTGTCCCCGTCCGACACACTGCTGTAATCCAGCCCGGAGTGACCAAACAACTGGATGATGAGCGGGCTGGTAATGGGAAAGGTCAGGCGCTCCGACGCGCAGAACACATCAGGCTCGGCCTGGATGGGGGCATCCGCCACGATACGCAAGGCCTCATCGGCCAGCAACTCGCCAATGCGGATACACTCATTCCACATACTTTCTGTGTCTTCCGGCACATCCCGGTTATCCGCCGTCACCATGCCCCCCTGGGCCCCATTCATGAAGAGGGCCATGCCGCCGGTTTCCGCTTCGATGCGGTCATAGAGCGGACCGCAAAAGTCGGGGCTTAACATGCCGCGCTTGGACCCAAGTACTTCCGGGTGACTCGCGTAGTTAACAAGGGTGGCGATGACCTTATCCGAATCGGGACGGAGGGCCTGGATCACACTGCAACGGGGATCATAGAGTTGGGGCGCGTAGTAATTGAAGGCAATCTTTCCCTTCGCCTCGCCCATATTGATCTTGAGTACGGCAGGCTCGAGGTTGTCGATGGCCTGATTTATGACCGCTGCGGTTTGATCGACAACCCAAGCGATATATTCCATGTCACCATGGTGTCCACCCTGCCCGTCAGGGAAGGCGTAGACGTCGGGGCCGCTATGGGTGTGGCTTGCGCCGATAAGAATATTGGTACCGGGAATACCCTTCACCTTTGCGCGCACCTGATCACTGAGCACGCCAGGGAAGCCCAGAAAATCGACCCCTACCAGGGCCACCCGCGTTTCCCCGGCCTCAAACACCATGGCCCGTGCGAATAGATCGCCCAGTTGTCCCTTGGCGGGGGCCGGTGTGCCCACGCCACCGGAAAGGGGCATGGGTTCTTTGGGGGTCAGCACCGTATACGCGGCACCTACCCGCAGGGCATCGGCCGTACCGACAAAAAAGACCAGCGCCCACATGGCGGCCAGCGCCCGTTTCAGAAATAACGACATGAAATCCACTCCCTGGTTGAACCCGTTTTGCTCCCGCGTGCCACAACACGCCAATGCTTAGACCGGGATATCCGAGAGACGGTTTAGCCTAATTCTGCCGTGCCCGAATCCCAGCCCGAATCTCCCGAAAGAACGTCGAGAGCATTTCGCCGCAGGTCTCCGCCATCAGCCCTCCCTGAAGCTCCGGCTGATGATTGAAGCGCTCGTCGGTCAGCAGGTTCATCAAACTTCCGCAACAACCGCCCTTCGGATCGGTGGCCCCGAAGTAAACCGTTTTGATGCGCGACATAATAATGGCTCCCGCACACATGGGACAGGGCTCGAGCGTCACATACATCTGGGTGTTTTCCAGACGCCAACTCCCCAGTGCCGCCGCCGCCGCCGTGATGGCAATCACTTCGGCGTGGGCCGTCGGGTCCTGCAGGGTCTCCCGTTGATTGTGCGCCTTGGCGAGAATCTGCCCCTCGTGGACTATTACGCACCCTACGGGAACTTCCCCATTTTCCATAGCGCGGGCCGCTTCGCGGATGGCGTAGCCCATATAACGTTCGTGTGGATCAAGCATAACACCGTATTGTCCCGCTCCACTGGTCACCATGTCAAGGCGCATTGCTCCCATTGCGTTTCCGGGCGTTTTGGTCCCGATTACTAAAAAACTCACAAGCAACGCGCTTATCGAGAATACTACGCATTCTGTAATTCGACCATGGGCCTTGAACCCTTAGGAGTGGTTATGTATTATGAACCCACACGGTGAGATAAACCACACTAGGGATAGCTGTTAGCGTCGTGATCATTTCCATTCGCCCCTATTGGTTGGGTCTGGGATCCCCACCGCCGGGTGCGTATGAACGTGTTAAGTGACAATCCCGAGGATACTGGTATTAATTGGCACCGGCGATGAATACAGTTATTCGAGTCACTGTTGCTTATCTACTTACTGGGAAGACCTTTACGTCCTCCCTGAAGAGACCCTATGGCCGACACGCGTGAAAATGGTCTGAGCACCTATCTGGCGGAGATTTCCAAGATTCCGCTCCTTTCCTCTTCGGAGGAGATTCGCCTTTCCAAAGCTGCCCAAGCGGGCGATGCGGCCGCGCGTCGTCGCCTCATTGTGTCCAACCTCCGTCTTGTCGTAAGTATTGCCAAAAAATATCTTTATTACGGCCTTCCGCTCATGGATCTCATCGAAGAGGGCAATCTGGGGCTCATGAAAGCCGTAGAGCGATACGACCCGGATCGGGGCTGCAAGTTTTCGACCTACGCCACCTGGTGGATCCGACAGGCGGTTACCCGCTCCCTCTCCAACCATGGCCGCACGGTCCGCATTCCGGTCTATATCACGGACAACGTAGCCCGCTACAAGAAGCTGGTAGAACGAGAGTACATCAAGTCAGGCCGCTATCCCGAGATTGAGGCGGTCGCCAAAGAGCTTAAGATAAAGGTGGCGGAAGCCAAACGGCTCCAGGAATTTGCCGATGTCGTCACCCCGTTGGAGCGCATGCAGTCCACCGATGGCGACGGGGACCGGGGCATTCCCGAGAGTCTTGAGCCCCTTCGCACCGACAAGGCCATCGAGCAGATCGAGTTGGATCAGCAGATGGAAGAGTTGATGGGCCAATTGACGGAACGGGAAGCCAATATTATTCGCTATCGCTATGGCCTCCATGACGGCAAAGCCCATACCCTCGAAGAAACCGGTAAGATGTACAAGCTTACCCGGGAACGTATCCGGCAGATAGAAAAAGATGTCATGAAGCGGCTCCGGACCTATGCAGCCAGTCACGAAGATGATTTTCGTCCCTGATTGCGTTGGGCACCGTCCAATCCCGCTATCTCCAGTCCCTCCCCCGAAAATCGGGGTATCTTACGCCTGAGTTAGAAAGACCTGCCATGGATCTCGCCCAACACATCCGCAATGTGCCCGATTTTCCCAGCCCCGGCATTCAGTTCAAAGACATCACCACTCTGCTGCTGGTTCCCGAGGCCTTTCAGGAGTGTATCCGCCTGTTTAAGGCACGCTACGCCGACAATCCCCCCGATGCCATTGTGGGTGTCGATGCCCGGGGCTTTATTTTTGGTGCCGCCCTGGCCCACGACATGGGCCTCCCCTTTGTCACCGCCCGTAAGAAGGGCAAACTCCCCGGCGACACGCTCTCGCGGGAATACGCCCTGGAATATGGCACCGCCATCGTGGAAATCCACCGCGATGCCATTTCGCCGGGCCAGAAGGTCGTAATTATTGACGACCTCCTTGCCACCGGCGGCACCGTGGCGGCGGTCTCCCACCTTATCGCCGAGTTGGGTGCCGAAGTTACCGAAGCGGCCTTCGTCGTGGAACTCCCCCCACTGGGTGGCCGCACCCACCTCGCCCCCATGTCAGTACACAGCCTTGTGGAATTCATGGTAGAATAGGCGCCTTCGCGCAACCAACGTGCGAAGCGACAGGTGGCCCCTGTCACATAACCCCAAAGCATTTGAGCGACATCCACGCACCTTCTTCCCCCGGGAAAGAAGCCCGGCGGGGTGATCGCCCTGTGATATTTCCCCGACCATTTCCATCTACATCGTTCAGGAGTCTCAGCATGAGCCGAAATTATCTGCCCGGCACCCAAATTGAAATTATCAACGAAGTCGAACGCGGCAAAATCAAGTATGGCCTTTTCGATTTCGATGGTACCATCAGCATCCTGCGGGAAGGCTGGCAGGATATCATGCACCCGGTCTGCGTGGAAATGATCTGTGGCAACACGGCCCCCACCCCGGAAATCGACGCCGAAGTGCGCACCATGATCGACGAGACCACCGGCATTCAGACCATCCTTCAGATGGAACGGCTGGTCGAAATGATCAAGGAAAAGGGTTTCGTCCCGGAATCGGAAATCCTGGACGCCCAGGGCTATAAGGCCATCTACCTGGAACGGCTCATGGTGCCGGTCCGCGAACGCCTGGCCAAACTCGCGTCGGGCGAAATGACCCGCGAGCAGGCCATCGTCAAGGGAGCACCGGACTTTCTCGACATTATCTCCAAAAAGGCTGACCTGGAGCTCTACGTATTCAGTGGCACCGACCGGGATGATGTGCGCAATGAGGCCAAGGTCCTCGGCGTCGCCCCCTATTTCAAAGAAATCTGGGGTGCCCTCCGCACCTTCCAGGAATACTCCAAAGAAAAAATCATTCAGGACCTCGTCAAAGAGCACCAGCTGAGTGGCCCCGAAGTCATGGCCGTGGGCGACGGACCGGTGGAAATCCGCAACGTCAAGGCCGCCGGCGGCATCGCCATTGGGGTTCCTTCCGATGAGAAGGCCGGCTTCGGACTCGATGAAGAAAAACGGGAACGCCTCATCAAGGCCGGCGCGGATATCATCGTGCCCGACTTCAGCGAAGCCCAGGCATTGGCGGACTACCTCTTCCCCGCTGAATAAGTAACGCAGATCCCATGACCGGAAACTGAGAGAGCATACCGTGAGCAACGAATCCCCGACCTACACCCTCCATATGATCGGCCATGGCCACATCGACCCTACCTGGCTCTGGCGCTGGACCGAAGGCTATGAAGAAGTCCGTGCCACGTTCCGCAGCGCCTTGGATCGCATGAAGGAGACCCCCGAGTTTACCTTTACGGCCAGCAGCCCCTGCTTCTACGCCTGGGTAAAGGCCGCCGACCCGGATATGTTTGAAGAGATCCGGCAGCGCATCGAAGAAGGACGCTGGGAAATCGTGGGCGGCATGTGGATCGAACCCGATTGCAACGTCCCATCGGGCGAATCCCTAGTGCGCCAGGGGCTTTATGGCCAGCGTTTCTTCCAGCAGGAATTCGGAAAGAAAGCCGTCATTGGATTCAATCCCGACACCTTCGGCCATCCCGGTAACCTCCCCCAGCTCCTCAAGGGACTGGGCATGAACCACTACATCTTCATGCGCCCCATGGCGGTCGACGAGCGGGACTACCCCGGTGGTACCACCTTCTGGTGGGAGTCCCCCGACGGGAGCCGGGTCCTCACGAGCAACCTGGGCCCGGACTACAACTGCTGGGACGAGACCCGTGCCCGCATGGAGTCACTCCCCAACAACCCCCAGCTGAATCCGGGCCAGTCGCACATTCTCGGCTTCTACGGCGTCGGTAATCATGGTGGTGGCCCCACGAAAGCGGCGATTGCCGATATCCTCGCACTCCAACAAGAAGTCGGCCCCCTCAAGCCCGTGTTTTCCACCCTGGAAGGCTTCTATCAATCCCTGGAAAAGGACCTCGATAGCTTTCCGGTGACCAAGACCGAGCTCCAGCACCACGCGCGGGGCTGCTATAGTGTGCACGCGGGCGTCAAACGATGGAATCGGCAGGTGGAGCATAGCCTCCTCACGGCCGAGCGCCTCGCCACCATGGCGGGATTGCTCCGCGCCAATCCCTATCCAAAGGCCGAGCTTGAAGTATCGTGGAAGGATTTGCTCTACAACCACTTCCACGACATCATCGCAGGCACGAGTCTCGAATCTTCTTACAAGGATACCCGGGACCAACTGGGTGCCGCCCGTCATCGGGCCAAGACCATCATCAACGAGTCCATTCAGACCATCGCCCGGGATATCGACACGACGGCCGAAGGCAACACACTGGTAGTCTTCAACCCCCTTCCCTGGCCCGTTCTCCAACCCGTGCTGGCATCCCCCATCATCCGCCGGGAACACGGTGCACCGTTTCACATGCTCGACAATGCCAACACGCCGATTACCCTGGTGGACGAGCAGGAGAAGCCCATTCCGGTGCAGGAAGTGACCGGCGAATCGCTCAGCCGCATGCCCTTTGCCGGACGGCGTTATGCCTTCCTCGCCGAGGTCCCCGCGCTGGGCTACCGTTCTTTCCACGCACGACTGGCCGATTCGAGCGCCCGTACGGAAGCACCCCTGGCCGCCACACGGACCAGGTTGGAAAATCAGTGGTGGCGTATCGAACTCGACCCCTATGATGGCCACATCACGGGTCTCTATGACAAAGCGCAGGACGTCAATGTGCTCACCGGTGGGCTCATCTTGTCCGTCATCCAGGACAACTCCGACACGTGGAGCCACGAAGTGAAGGAGTATCGCATCGAGGCCGGCCGTTTCGGCCAGGCACGCCTCCAGGTGGTGGAAGAGGGCGATGTGCTTGCCTCTATCCAGATTCAGACCCGCTTTGGAAATTCGAGTGCGACCCAGGAGTTGACGATCTACCGCGACACACCGCGCATCGATTGCAAACTCTCGGTGAATTGGCAAGAAACCTACCACATGCTCAAGGTGGGCTTTGATACGACCATCGTTGACGGCACGGCAACCTTCGAAACCCCTTACGCCCATCAGGTGCGGGACAACCAGGGGGAGGAAGAACCCGGCCAGCAGTGGTTTGACCTCAGCGGCACCATCGACGGGAAACCCTATGGCCTCAGCATCCTCAACGACGGCCAATACAGCTTTGATGTACGCGGCGGTATCATGCGGATGACCATCCTCCGCAGCCCGGCCTATGCCCACCACGATCCGGCCCGCTACACGCCTGAAACGCGTATGCCCATTATGGACCAGGGCCGACACGACGTGGCCTTTCAAATGCTCCCCCATGGGGGCGACTGGCGCGCGGCCAACACACCCCGCCGGGCCTGGGAGCACAATGCCCCCTGCATCGCCCATGTGGAATCCGCTCACCAGGGCAAGCGCCCACCTTCGGGCAGCATGCTGTCCTGTGATGCGGATAACGTCGTCTTAACAGTCCTCAAGGAGCAGGAAGACAGCGACAACCTCGTGATCCGCGGCTATGAAACCCATGGCGAAGCGGTCAATGCCACCATCCAACTGCCCCTTATGAACCAGGAAGTCCGCGTGCCCTTCGAGGCCTATGAAGTGAAGACCCTGCTCGTTGATCGGAGCACGTGGGCCATCACGGCGGCAAACCTGCTGGAAGAAAACGAATAACGCCCTCGCCCGGGGCAAGCTCTATGCGTCGCACCGGGATAAGGCACCAACGAAAAAGGGAAAGGCCATGACAGCACCCCACACACCCCACGGATGCGCGGTGCTGCCCCTTGCCCTGCGCGGCGAGTACACCGCGTAATGAGTGGGCAACGGCACGATAATATTATCCCCTTTCCCCGGAGTTTTGGAATGAATCTGGAAAAGATTGAAGAGAAGTGTCTGCACTACCTGCGAGAAGCCAGTAACCCCCTGGTGCCCGTAGATACCCTGCTCGAATTTTGCCGCCGCGATCCCGAATGCGGAAAACTGGACCGCAAAGAACTACTGGATTTCCTCCGTCCCCACGCCCAGATTGAAGTGATGGAAGGCCCGGCGATGGGGGAAGCCATCGACCGTCAAACCTTCGAATCTGCAGGCATTAATATGGGACAACGGGCCATCATCAAGACCCGTTTCCCTTCCAAAGAAGAAATGACCGAAATGCTCTTTGAGCAACTCAAAGACATGACGGATGTCCTCGTGGAAGCCCTCGACGCGGCCAAGAAAGAAAAAGACGACGCACGCATCAACCAGCTCCAAACCGCCTTGGCGAAGAGTGAGGCGCTGCGCCAGAAGATGAATAAACTCCTGTAAGAGATTATCCCACAGTACCTTGGGACGCCCGCCCCGGAAATTGTTTCCGAAAAACGGGGCCGATGTTGTAGGATAGTTATGCTTGTATAAGCGTCCGCCCATTGCGAAGGGTGGAGATAATAACCACTTGCGCTGGACACCCGACAAACCCGTTCTCCGGCACAAACACAGGTTTCCCATGGAACAGTTACGCGTCGAAAACTTCTTGGTTATTAAGAAGGCAGAACTCAACGTAAGCAAGATCTGCGTTATAATCGGTCCACAAGCCAGCGGCAAGAGCGTCTTGGCCAAGCTACTGCACTTGTTCCGTGAATTTTTTTATGAATCCACCCCTAGGGTTTTGCGGGACTCACGGGCGGAGTCTGCGCTTGACTTGACCAACAAGATGCGACGAGTGCTGTTGCAAGCATTGTCGAAATACCTTCCCGACTGCTTGGAGCAAGAGAGCCACTTCCGAATCAACTACGTTGCGGGTGATTTTTCAATCGTCGTAGAAAAGCAGGAGGGGAACCCTTTAAGCGACCCTGCTGGCATTCGGTTTTCTAAAAGTTACTTGAATTTTCTCGAAAAGGCCCGTATTGAGTTCGATTCTCACCTGCACATACTCCAATCCGATGTTTACAGTGCACGTCAGGAGCGAGGTCACGCGTTGACCGAATACATTCGAGATTCCCCACACGCAAAATCCTTCAGACAAGCTCTCAGTAATTCGATCTACATCCCCGCTAGCAGAGCATTTTTTGCCACGTTTCAAAAGCATATCTTTTCCATGATTGGATCGGAAATCCCCTTGGATCCACTTATTGTTGACTTTGGTGCGAGCTTCCAAGTTTCAAAGGACGAGTATGACCGACTTTCCTCGGCTTTTCTTGAGCGGACTGACCCCCTAGTGCAGGCTATTCTGTCGGGAGAATATATGTATGCGGCGGACGATGACTGGATTCTAAACCCAGGCCACCAAGTGAGGCTTCGACATGCTTCATCCGGCCAACAAGAAGCACTGCCTATGCTCGTAGTGCTGTCAGTGTGGGCCGAGCTTATGCAAGAAGGCTCAAGCTTCATCATTGAGGAACCCGAAGCTCACCTCTATCCAAAGGCGCAAAAAGATATCGTATCCCTCTTCGGGTTGATCAACAACCAGCGTCAACTCGACTTCTTCATCACAACCCATAGCCCTTATATATTGGCTGCATTGAACAACCTGATACTTGCGGGCGAGGTCAAAGACACCGTTGGCCCGGAAGCGCTGGCTGCGGTTATCGACCCGGATTACACACTAAAATTCTCGGATGTAAGCGCCTACACGATACGCGATGGTGTGTTGCATTCTATTCTCGACGAGGAAGAGCAACTTATCGGAATCAATGCAATCGACGGGGTTTCAGACGAGTTTGGCAGGGAATTCGAAGCGCTGCTCGAATTACGTGAAACGGGGGAAAAGGGTGCGTATTCCGGATGAGTGTGTGACAGAGTCATCGGGGCAACGGGTCACCGCCAAAGAGAATAAGAAAACGTTTGCTGTCCTGAATCCAAGCGGCAAGGTCATCCGCAAGGTGAAGGTTGATGGATGTGTAATCACCGATGCAAGCACGATTCGTTGCGACTATCTTTTTGAAATCGGAACCCCCTTGGATGCAGTTCTGTACGTCGAGCTGAAGGGAAAAAATATCGAACACGCGTGCGAGCAACTGTCTAGCACCTTGAAACTCTTCTCACGTCGTCATGGTAGGGTGCGGCGCCAGTGTTACGTGGTCGCGTCGAGAGTTCCCGCAGTCAGTCCCAGCACCCAAGTCCTCCAGAAAAAGTTTTTCAAGAACAATAAGGTGCACGTACGTTTCAAGAGTCGACAGCATGAGGAACGCGTCTAAATCGATGGAGCAACTTGGCCGCGAATGAATAAGCGGGTGTAACAAGCCGTCTAAACCGGCGTACTCTTACTAGTACTTCGGGTGTAGTGCACCCAGGGGCGACAATTTTTCCAAGAAGGAGCATGCGTTTGTCTGGTCGGTTTTTTTCACGGTTTAACAAGATCCAGTGCCTGTTTGTCTTGGCCTATCTGCTTCATTCAGGTATGGGTTACGCTGAAGTCACCAGTTTCAGCCTCCCCAACACCCTGCCGGTGTGGGACGTGGCCGCCGAAGATCTCAATGGCGACGGGGTCCGCGATCTGCTCTTCCTGGGTTGCGACGAAAACAGCTATCCCCTGGAAAAGTCCGCTTCCGTATTTGTGGCCAATGGCGGTGGAAAGTATCCCGAGAAGGCCACGACCGAACTGGCCTTGGCCCCGGAAATCGCGGCCCTTTTCTTCGCAGAAGTCGATGGCACCGCACCCCGCGAGCTGGTGGCTATCCACGGCACGGGAGCCACGGTCTACACCTTCTCCGACGGGGTCTTTAAAGAGCACAGCACCCCGGCCTTTCACTCCCTCTACCCCACCGCCTCTAAGAACCCCATCATGCTCGAGCGGGGTGCCGTCGATTTGGATGGTGATGGTATCGACGAATGGCTCATTCCGGTACCCGAGGGCTATGAACTCCGCCACGGAGCGACGTCCATCGCGAAGGTACCCTGCGACATGTACAGCGAGTTGCGTCGGGGTAGTAGCATTTACGTCTACCACCGTTTTCCGGCCCTCTTTCCCTACGACATCCCCGACTCGAAGGTGAAGGGCCTCGCCATGCTGAGCGACGAGTTCGCGGACTTTGCCTATGGCGATAACTGGCAGGAGCACTGGCGCTTCAAGATTCCGGTGAATCTGGAAGAAAAATGGGAGGCCAGTTCCCGCATGGAAGACATCAACAACGATGGCTTCCCCGACCTGGTGGTCACCCAGACACGGGGCACGGCCAAACTCGAAGCCCAGACCCAAATCTACATCGCCGACGCGCCCTACGCGTACCCCGAAGCCCCCAGCGCCACCTTCATCGCCAAAGGTGCCCTCGTCAGCCCCCTCATCCTCGATGTGGATGGCGACGAAGAAAAAGACGTCATGGTCATCAACATTCCCTTCGGGATAAAGAACCTGATGAACTTTTTCATGCGGGGCAAGGTAGCCGTGAACCTCGATGTCTACCCCTTCGACGGTAAGGGCTATCCCGACACCCCCAGCTTCCACACCGCCCTCACGATGGACGCCCCCGAAGGCCGTGAGCAGGTGGCCTATACCATGGGCGACTTCGATGGCGACAAGCGCATCGACATTGCCTTCAGCCGGACCGTCGACTCCCTCGCCATTCACCTCGGCACCTCTGACGAGCTCATCGAATCCCGCCCCACCCACGTGGTGGAGATTCCCAGCTTCGGCCAGGCCCGCAGTGTCGCCCTCCGCAGCGAAGAACACAAAGACATCGTGCTATTCCACCCCGGTGGCGAAAA
>Ga0070726_10004200_pt1 | contig 11656 bp, 6 predicted proteins | sample tdAd471_FD_67275 | JGI IMG/M metagenome (GOLD analysis project Ga0070726, IMG submission 67275) | Marine sediment microbial communities from the Atlantic coast under amendment with organic carbon and nitrate - tdAd47.1 | ecosystem: Environmental > Aquatic > Marine > Coastal > Sediment | place...
ACTGTCGAGGAAGAATTCTCGTTGGAACGCGATGACCTGTTTGTCTGCCAGGCGAACGCGTTCCTCGATCTGCTCGACGGTGTCGCTCCGGCCGCCTGCACACTGGCCGACGCTGCTCAGACACTTCGAGTCAATCTGGCCGCTCTCCAATCCGCCGACTCTGGAATCTGGATCGAACCATGACCACATCGAACGAACCGACGGTTACCGATCTCTTCGACCTCTCGGGCCGAGTCGCTCTGATCACGGGTGGCACCGGACATCTCGGCAGTTCCTTCGCGCGAGCACTCGCTGAAGCGGGGGCCACCGTTGTCATCGCGAGTCGCGACCAGAGCCGCGCTCAGGCTGCTGCCGAGGAGCTTCCAGCGCTCGGCAGTGCCAAACACTTTGGCGTCGAGATCAACCACCTTGACGAGAACTCGCTCAATGCCGGCTTCGATGCTGCCGTCGAAACGGTCGGGCAGATCGACATTCTGATCAACAACGGTCAGCAGGGGCATGCGCTCGATCTGACGAATGTCACGGCGGAAGCCTTCAGTGAGGATCTGCGGAACGCCACCGGCTACTTCCTGCTCGCCCGCCGACTGCGGGATCACATTGTGCAGCGCGAGTCGTCGGGCAGCATCGTCATGATCGGGTCGATGTACGGCGTTGTGGGTTCGTACCCCGACGCGTACGCAGGCGTCTGTGTCGCCAGCCCGGTGCAGTACCACACGCTGAAAGGCGGCATCGTTCACATGACGAGGCATCTCGCCGCCTACTGGGCGAGCGACAAGGTCCGCGTCAACTGCCTGAGCCCCGGCCCGTTTCCGAACGAGAAAGCTCCCGCCGAGATGGTCGAGCGACTGAAGACGAAGAATCCGATGCAGCGCATGGGGCAGCCACACGAACTCAAAGGCGCTCTACTGCTGCTCGCCAGCGACGCCGGCAGTTTCATCACCGGGCAGAATCTGCTCGTCGACGGCGGCTGGACGGCCTGGTAAGTACCGCGTGATGAGAACCGCGTGATGAGAACGGCGTCACTCGGTCGCAACGTCCGCAGCCTTTCTCGGCACGCAACTCAACCACTGGCGAATATCATTTGCGTACTCGCTGGCCAGATCGCCCAGCACCAGCCGCCGGTGCGCAGAAGCTGCCCCGCCTTCCGCGAGATCGGCATCTTCCGGTGACGCAAATCGCGCGGACGGATCCGGATGCGTCATCCGTCGAATGAGTTCCACGAGTTCCGTATCACGAGCCACATCGCGCGGCAGCCAGGTATCGAGGCGCTCGTGCAGCGTCTGTTTCTCACGCAGCAGGTCGTCCCGGGACTGCGCTGTGCGAAACGGAATCCGGCCAGTCAGCAGTTCGAGAAAGACATACCCGATCGACGCGACATCGGAGTTCATCGCGAACCGCCCGGTTTCGAGCACCTCCGGGGCAGCGTATCGCGGCGTCCAGGCAGGCGTTTCACGCTGCGTGCCAAACTCGAACGCTGACCCGAAGTCGACCATTTTCGCGTTACCGGTCCGTTTGAGCATGATGTTTGACGGCTTGATATCACCATGCACGATTCGGCGACGGTGCAGCTCGGCCAGACCGGCGAGGCATTCCCGAAGAATCGCGAGAGCAACTCCCGGCTTGAACCTCACCTGCTGCGGGCCGACCGTCGCGACGACATCGTTGATCTCTTCCCAGCGGTCCCGGCCGGCTGCGTCCGCGACGAGCCGCAGGACAGTCGGATCGGCGAGATACTTCAGGTCGAAGCCGTCGATCCACTCCATGACCATGATCTGAACGCCGCCGCTTTCCACGAAGTTCTGAACGTCGAGGAGATTGTCCTGCTGAATCTCCGCAATGCGGATTGCAACGCGGGCGGTGTGCGACATTTCCGCCAGATACAGGTCCGTCGTCGCGTAAGGCCTGGGCGAAAAGAACTTCAGGGCGACGCGCAGCGACACGCCCAGCGAACCGAGACGATCCGCCAGCCAGACATCGCCCTGCGATCCGGCTCCGATCCTCTCCAGCATCCGATACTGCACCGACCAGCTGACAGCGCCCGCCGACTGCAATGCCTGATACTGTCGAAACACCGGGCTGTTCTTCCGCTGCGCCAACGTCGGCAGAAATGCCAGAGTCGATTGCGAATGTGAACCGTCCATGCTTGCTCGTCAGTCCGTTTCAGCAGTCGGCAGTTTTGCCGGGTTCTCCCGCAGCGTCTTCAACCAGGCGATGACATCGGCAAGCTGCTGCTCGCTGAGCGCCTGCTCAAGTCCCTGCGGCATGATAGAAACCGTACTCGGAGCGACCAGCTCGGCATCGCCCCGTCGAACCACAACAGGATCCCCTGTCGCCTGCTGGATCGTCAGTGCCTCGTCGGTCTCGCGAATGATCAGCCCCGAATACGCCAATCCGGCGGTCGTCGTCACGGTAAACGATTCATACTGCCGCACGATGCTCGCCGACGGAAACACGATCGATTCCAGCAGATCGCGCGACGTCCGATTCGCCCCAATCGTTGTCAGGTCGGGGCCGATCCGTCCGCCTTTCTGCCCCACTCGATGGCAGATTGCACACTTAGCCTTCTCGCTGAAGAACGCATCCCGGCCTCGCTCCGGATCGCCGGTTCGCAGTATTGGCAGCAACGCATCGAGCTTCGCGACCTTCTGATCGTCCGCCTGTTTCATCCGGGCGAGCAGTTCGTTGGCACGCGGCAACAACTCGGGCGGATACCGTTTGACGATGTCGGAAACCTCATTCGTCGGCAGGCTCAGCAGGCTGCGCGCATTCTCCAGAGATTCCAGAAAGGCGGTCGCCACTTCCGGACTGCGATTGCGGGCGAACGGTCGCATCAGATCCTGCAGCTCGACCGGCCCCGCGAGCGTCAATGTCGGCGCGACTCGCAGCAATTGATCGGTCGTCAGCGACGACGCCCCGATCATCTGCGCTGCCCGAGTCGACTCGGCGGGCGAAGCGTCCTCGCTCAACAGACTCAGCAGCAGGTCGAACGCCGTCGCGTTCAGACCGGAGCCACCACTGAGCGCACTGACCGCTGAAACCCGCTGCAGCGCCGGACGGTCGCCGTCATCGACAAGCTGCTGCAGTTCCGGATTGAGCTGCTTCGTGCGCGCCGTTCGCAGAACAGCCAACGCCAGCTCGATATCTGCCTCGTCGCCTGACGCGAGCTTCGTTCGCAGCGCCGACAACCAGTCGACATGACACTCGATCGGCGAACCATTCGCGATGGCACGCAGCAGTCCGCGACGAGCGTCCTCTGACACGGCGGCGGAATTCATGGCGACACCAATCGCTCGCGCCACATCTGCATGGCCGGCAGACGTCGCGACGATTTCCTCAACAATCACCGCGTTCTTCTGCCACGCCGCAGCGTCGCTCAGCCACTCATTCAGCACACGGCCCAGCGACGGCATCCACTCGGATCGCAACTTCACAATATCCAAGGCCGCCCGTTGCAGAGCGACATCGTCGGAAACCAGTTGTTCGAGCACGACCGTTTCTTCGAGCACGTTTGCGGGCATTTGATCGAGCGCGATCAGGGCACCTTTTCGAACGACCGCCGACTCCGCCTGCAGTCCGCGCACGGTGAGGTCCGGGGCGTCGATCTCGATCAGCGCATAAATCAGAGCGTGCTCCTCGTCGCGATCCGCAGCGTGCTCCAGCGCGGCAAGCAACGCGGGGACGGCATTTCGATCTCCCAACCGCCCAAGCGCCGTTGCGGCCTCACGGCGAACCGGCGGTTCATCACTGGCCAGTAACTCAAGCAAACGTGGAGTCGCCTCAGCATCCGGATTCGTTGCGAGACCTCGCGCAGCGGTGTGCCGCACGCGAACATCGCGATCATTCAGTGCGACTCGGATGGCCGCTGAGGCTCCCTGAGTTCCGGCCCCCGCCAGACGCGTCAACGCCCAGACCGCATTGATTCGAGCGCGAATATCGCCCCGCTCGACGACTCGCCGTAGAGCCGGCACGACCGCCTCGCCGCGGCGCGAGCACTCGTCAATCGCCCGGTCGCGAACCTTGAACCGCGTTTCGTTGAGATGTCCCACGACCTCGGCATCCGCCAGCTTTGCCCAGTCGATTCTCAGCCCCCACGAGTCAACAAGCGGCGTCATCCCTGTCCGACGAACTCGATAGATCGCCCCCATGATGTCCGGCTTCGCAATCTGAGAAGTCGGGCAGCCGCGATAAAACCAGCCGCCGGTGTCGACAACCAGCAGGCTGCCGTCGGCGTCTTCGAGCACGTCGGTCGGATGAAAGTCCCGGCTGACCGCCGACAGGAACTCGCGCTGCGTGACACTGAATGTCGAGCCGGTCCGTTCGGTTTCCAGTCGAACGACACGTCCGCCATTAAAGAACGTCGCAAAGATGTTGTCACGAAATCGGTGATCGAGAACTCCGCTGCGATAACGCATCATCCCCGAAATCGCGACGTGCCCGAACTTGTGAATCGGTTCGAGCAACTCGCCGGTCCGAGGCCGCTCACGAAGCACGCGATCGTAATGCGGATACACGCCGCCGTGCTGCCAGTGAACCAGGCAATCAATTCGCGGCCGGCTGTACATGATGTTGACCGTGCCGAGCATCTCGCCTTCGTCAGTGAAGTCGACCTCGACCGGATTGTCCGGGCCACCGCCGGAATGGATCCGCACGTCGGTGCCGTCCGGCTGGCACGAGAAGATGTATGAGCCCGCAAGCTTGCTCGTCACCTTGCCGTCACGGTCGCGGAACTCGTGCCCGTGCCGACCGTCGCACCAGTAGATGCGACCGTCCGGCCCGTTGAAGCAGCCATGAACACTCGCCGCGTTGCCGGTGTAGCCGAACTGGCTGACGAGAATCTCTCGCTTGTCAGCGACGCCATCATCGTCAGTGTCTTCCAGCCGCCAGATGTTTGGCGGCGACGCAACGTACAATGCTCCGTCATGCCAGGCACCGCCCATCGGAAAGGTCATCTGATCGGCAAAGACTGTTGACCTGTCGAAGCGTCCGTCGCGATCGGTGTCTTCGAGCAGCCGGATCGAATTCGGCAGCTGCTCTTCGAGTTCCGCCGCCGAAAGATTGACGCCCGCGTTCTCCGAAACGAACAGCCGGCCCCGGTCATCGAAGCAGGCCATCGTCGGATGTGCGACCAGTGGTGGCCCGGCGGCCAGTTCGACGACATAGCCCTCCGGCACTTTCAGCTCGGCCGGTTGGAAACCGGTTGTCAGCGACGGCGGCTCGACGGGATCCAGCTGGGCCAGCTCCTCATCGATCCCGACAAACGTCCTCGTTTGAGATTCTCCGCCGCGCCAGAGGTCGTACCTCGGCAGCGCGAACTCGCCGTAAAAGTCGTCGAGTCTCCGCTTCAGTTCGCCCCGTCGAGTTGCGTGCTGCGGGTCATCGACGAGATTCTGAAATTCGTCCGGGTCAGCCGTCAGGTCATACAGCTCGTGCGGACCATTGGGATGCCGATGAACGTACTTCCAATCGAGCGTCCGGACGCAGCGCAGGTTTTCGAATTCGTAAAAGACCGCGTCGTGGGAAAGTCGCGCAGCGGCGCGCGAAGCTCCCTCTCCCCCAGCACTCACCACACCGCTTTCAACAGCGCGCACAACGTCCGTCGCTGCGAATGATTGGGGGGAGAGGGTTGGGGTGAGGGGGCGACGTGCTGGCAACTGCGGTTTCGAGGCCCCCCTCACCCCGGCCCTCTCCCCCGCATTGATGTTCAAGTGCAAAGCCGAGCCACCAGCGGGTGAGAGGGAGCAGCCTGTTTCGTCACCGCTTGACGATCGCTCGGCTCTTTCCTGTGTCGTCACCAGCGAAAATTCCGCCGACAAATCGCTCCCCGGCGACTTCGGCGTCTCGGGCATCTCCCCGCCGAGACCCGCGAGGCCGAGCACGGTCGGCATGACGTCGTAGTTCGCCACCAGCGTCTTCGAACGCTCACCCGACTTGACTTTCCCTGGCCAGCGGATGATGAGCGGAATCTGCATCATGCCGTCGCGTGCCGTCACCGGACGCGTGTGATCGCCCATGCCGAAGAAGCCGCCGTGCCCGCCGACCCAGCCCTGATCGGCGACAAACACGATCAGCGTTTCTTCTTCGATGCCCAGTTGGTCGAGTGTCTGCAGCACGCGTCCGACGCCATCGTCGACACCACTGACTTCGGCCGCGACCCGGCTAATCGACGTCGGATTGTTGATGTAGTCGCGATTGCTGAACTGCCACGGATGCGTCTTCTCGCGCGGAAACGAGAGTAGCTCTTTGTCGGCGTAATACGCCGCGTGCCGGTTCTGTCCGTCCTTCAGCAACAGCCGGCCCAGCGAGTACGGACCGTTGTAGGCCAGCATCAGGAAGAACGGCTTCGTCGCCGCATCGTGCGTTTCGCGTTTCGCCGACTGCTCAATGAACTTCACCGCGTGCTCGGTCCAGAAGTCAGTGAGGTACTGTGGCTCCTTGCGGACCTGGCCATTCTCGATGATGTCAGCTTCGTAAAATGTGCTCGTCCCACCATGCGGCATCGTGATCCAGTAGTCATCGAATCCTTCCTGTGGATGCAGGTTGTCCCCCAGATGCCACTTGCCCACCAGGCCGCACGAGTAGCCGGCGGCTTTGAAGACCTCAGGCATCGAGGTGAACTCGTCGAGCGTATTGCGCGCCTCGGGCCCGATCTGCAACCGACCGCCAAACAGAAAGCAGTGCACTCCGTGCTGCGACGGCACCAGCCCCGTCAGCAACGTCGCTCGAGTCGGCGAGCAGACCGGGTTCGACGCAAACGCGTGCTCAAACAGAGTGCCCTCGGTCGCCAGCCGATCGATATTGGGCGTCCGAATTTCGCGGTTGCCATAACAGCCAAGCGTCCACGCACCGTGATTATCCGTGACGATCAGGATGACGTTGGGCCGAGCCTCACCCGCATTCAGCACACCGGGCACGAACAAAGCGACAGCCGCCAGCAGAAGTGTCCCCGCTCCAGCCACGAACGAACGGCAATCAGTCCCTCGTCGACTCGCCCCGCTGTTGCCACCTGACATCGCACACCTCGTCCTGATGAAACATCGAAACCGGCCGTCTGTCCGTAACCTCAGCAACGCCGGAGACTGGCAAGCATGTCGACCTCTCACAGCCCGGTCTACGCAACGCCCTCCGAACGCTCAATGGCGGAATGCGCCATTGGCCGACCTCAAACGAGTTTCAGGCTGACGCGGCCAGCCTGCCCGCCAACCGTCGCCAGGTTTCTCCGAAACCTGGAGCGACGCAGGGGCGAGGGATCATCCCCGCAGCGGCGCTCGCCTCGCAGCTTGTACCCGACCTCTGACTCGCCGCGAGTTTCAGAGAAACTCGCCTACGGCTGACGACGGACGATCGTCAGCGGCAAAGTCCGCTGGATAGCGCCGAGTGTCAACGATGCCGGTTCCAGGCGACCGCGAGTGGGCTCATCGTGATTGGCAGCACGCCCAGGCCCAGCAGGACACTCAGCGCCAGACGCAGCGGCAACGGAACGGGCAGAACGATCAGGGACAGTCCGGCCTCGACCGCCCAGACAGCGAATGCTGCATGAACGAGTCCCGTGCCCAGCAACTCGCGCTGCCTCGCTCGACGATAACTCCAGCCCACCAGCCCCAGCGTCACCAGAGCCAGGCCGCCGACAATCGCCGTTAAGACAGCGTCCTGCTGCCCCTCGGGCACAAACAGCCGCACGCCTATGATCCCCGGAAATCCGACAACGACGACAAACGCCAGAATAACCTTTGAGAAGAACTGTTCGCGTCCCGTATAGGCCAGTGCCGCCGTCAGGCCACCAACCGTCCACATCAACTGAATCGAGAACAGCAGCTGCAACGGCACGGCTCCGAATCCCAACTGCTTGAACATTTTCAGTTGCCGCAGTTCCTGAACCGCCATCTCCGATCCCATCGCGGCACAGAAACCAGCCAACGCGAGGCCGCACATCACAAAGACGATGCTCCACAGCCCACACAGCGTCTTTGCAAACGTCGCCAGCATCGTTCGCGCGAGGTCTCGGTCAGAGACCGGCAGCACGGCCAGATGCTTCTTCATTTCGCGCCGAGTCCCGGAAGACACAGTGTCGAACCCCAGCGCCGCCCCGACCAGCAACGATCCCAGCATCGGCATCATCGTCAGCATCGCGACGAGACCTTCTAACTCCCTGCCGTCTCGATCGGCAGTCATTCCCAGAAAGATCACCAGCAGCAAAGGCACGACGAAAATGGTGCCCATCAGCAGCAGCGTCCGGCCAGCCTGCCAGTGATACCAGCGATGTGCGGCTCCGAGCGACCACTGCCCCGGTGCGGGAACGTTCTGATGAGCAAGCCGCCCCTGCAGAGAATCACCGTCCCGCTCCATCAGCGAGCGGTAGTTCACATCGCCATGCCGCTGTCGCTCGACCTCGTTCGCCGTGAGCTTCCAGACGATTCCGGAAATTGCCAACAGCACGAGGAGATCGAGCCCCGTCAGACGCTGCCAGAAAATCGTCTCGTCGGCACTGTTCGTCCGCATGACGACATAGGCAACCAGCACGGCGGCAATCGGAAACCATTTCGCCAGTCGAACCGCCGCGAAGGCCAACTGCCGTCGCATCGGTGCTCCGAATAGCGTTCCGTTTCCATGAGCCCCCGCAATCGTCGCCGGCACAAACAACCAGACCAGCCAGATCAGCAGATGCACCACCGCGATCATCGGCAGCGTCGTCGCGTACGAAAGCGTGGCCCCAAACAGCAGCTGATAAGCAATCGTCAACGCTCCGTTGCTTAAGGCAATCGTCATCGCTGCAGCGACAAACTGCCACGTCACCAGCAATCGCGAACTGACTGGCAGCCGGAACACGTACTTCGGCTTCTGAAACAGACCGACGATCACTCCGAACCCGAAGAACAACGTCGCCAGCAGGTGACACACGACGCGCAACTCGGCACGCGGCAAGCCTTCGACATCCAGCTCCCCGCCACTGGCCGCCACCATCAGAACCTGCCCGAACCACGGCCCGCCGACGAGCAGCAGAATCAGCGCAAGCCACAACGGCGCAGCAACAGTGCGAAACGCGTTGAAGTACTGTCTCGTCAGTCCGAGCAGGATGGATCTCATGGCGGACGTCCTCCCCTCAACCGTTCACGCGAGCGACAAAGATCTCGTCGAGCGACGGCGCTGACCGCTCGATGATCTCACCCTTTCCTTCAGCAATCTGAGCTTCGACCTGATCACAATGGCCGTTGCAGATCACCGTCCACTCGAGACCGTCGCCCTCACATCGCAATGCTCCCGTCAGTTGAGGAGCCACCGTTCGAGGCTCGGCAAACCGCACGACAAAGCGATGATGAGACTGCAGCACGTCATCCAGCGGCTGTGACAGAACCACTCGCCCGTGATGCAGCATCGCGACGTGATCCGAGACCCGCTGCACCTCATCAAGCAGGTGTGACGAAAACAGAACCGTCCGGCCTTCGTCAGCCACCGTCCGGATGATCGCTCCCAGAATGTCCCGTCGAACCACCGGGTCGAGCCCCGATGACGGCTCGTCCAGCAACAGCAGCGGCGGACGGTGTGCCAGCGCGAGCAGCAGCCCGACCCGCGCCTTCTGACCACGCGACAGCGATCCAACTTTCTGCTTCACATCGAGATCGAACATCTCGCGCAACTCGTTCGCGAACGACTGGTCCCAGTTCGGGAAGAAGGCACTCGTGTACGACATCAGCGCCCCGACGCGCATCCAGTCCGGCATGTCGCGGTCTTCCGACAGGTAGCCGATCCGACCGAGCACTCCCACCGGATCGGCAACCGGGTCGAGTCCGAACACCCGGACGCTCCCCTGCTCCGCACGCAGCAGGCCGAGCACATGTTTGAGCAGCGTCGACTTGCCCGCCCCGTTCTCGCCGACCAGCCCGAATACGCCGCCTGCGGGCACGCTGAGCGACACGTCATCGAGCGCCGTCGTCTTACCGAAGCGCCGCGTCAGGTGCTGAATCTCAATCACCGACTGAGTCATCGTCAGTCTCCCTGCCGAGAAGAAAACGTCCGGCCACGCTGTTCCACCAGACGAAGGAGTGCGTCGAGATCGAAGCCAAGCTGAGTCGCTTCCGCGAGCAACCCGTCAATCCGTTCGTTGAGCCGTTTGGTCTTCTCCCGCTTCGACAGCGGCGACCCGGCAGCGGACACAAACACCCCGGCACCGCGCCGCGCCGAGACCACGCCCTCGGCTTCCAGCTCGCGATACGCCCGCGCGACGGTGTTGGGATTAATCAGCAACTGCTCGGCCAGCTTCCGCACCGCCGGCAACTGCTCACCCGCTTCCAGCCGCCCGGAAGCCACCAGCAGCCGAATCTGACCGACCACCTGCTGGTAGTACGGCGTGCCGCTGGAATCCGAAACGTGAATCTGCATGACAGCCAGCTCCGCTCAAACTTTTGTATTAACACAATAATACAATCCATCTGAGCGTCAACACCGCCTGGGAACAATCTCCGAAGATTCTCTGACTCCACAAAGCTGGCAAATCAACACCCAGCAGAGAGCAGCCAAAGTAGCCATCTCGCTCCGGCGAGATGAGCCGACGTGACGGACAGGCTTCCTCGCGCCGACATGCCGCCCTTTGCAGTGGAGTCTTCGTCACATGGTTACACAGAAACAGATACCTACTCTGCGATCGGCTCATCTCGACGGAGCGAGATGGCTACGATCGGCAACCACCAGCCCCGACTTACCGGATGACCCCGAAGGCGTCTTCGGAATCCACGTTGGGTGCCACTGGCCCTGCCGATGCGATCCGATGCGACGACTGAAATCCGACGACCGACAACGCCACTGACCAGCCGGCCAAACAGCCGTCACGCCATGCACTGCTCGACCGCGTGCTTCCATTCGGCGTATCTCGCGGCAGACTCCGCCTGCCTCGACGACGGAGCAAACTCGGCATCGAGTTGCCAGTTCGCCGTGACATCGGACGGATCGTTCCAGACGCCCGTCGCCAGACCGGCCAGATACGCCGCCCCCAGCGCCGTCGTTTCCTGCACGACAGGCCGCTGCACCGGGACGTTGAGCACGTCGGCCTGAAACTGCATCAGCAGCGAGTTCGCCGTCGCGCCGCCATCAACTCGTAAAACGTCGAGCAACTGGCCACTGTCCTGCTGCATGGCTGCCAGCACGTCGCGCGTCTGCCAGGCGATCGATTCCAGAGCCGCTCGCGCGATGTGCGCCCGCGTTGTCCCGCGCGACAGGCCGACAATCGTGCCGCGCGCGTCCGGGTTCCAGTACGGCGCCCCAAGCCCGGTAAACGCCGGCACGAAGTAGACGCCGTCCGGCGACTCGACCTGCCGAGCCAGAGCTTCGACATCCGACGAGTTCTCGATCAGCCCCAGTCCGTCCCGCAGCCATTGGACGACGGCCCCGGCCACAAAGATCGAACCTTCGAGGCAATACGTGACCTCCTCCCCAAGCTGCCAGCCGATCGTCGTCAGCAGCCCGTTCTGCGAGGCAACCGGTTCGCTGCCCGTATTCAGCAGCAGGAAGCAGCCGGTGCCGTAAGTGTTCTTCGCCTGCCCGGCGGCAAAGCAGCCCTGGCCGAACGTCGCCGCCTGCTGATCGCCCGCAATCCCGGCGATCGGAATTGACCTGCCGAACAGCGACGCATCCGTTTCGCCATAGATCTCGCTGGAAGACCGCACCT
>Ga0070726_10004201_pt1 | contig 11652 bp, 9 predicted proteins | sample tdAd471_FD_67275 | JGI IMG/M metagenome (GOLD analysis project Ga0070726, IMG submission 67275) | Marine sediment microbial communities from the Atlantic coast under amendment with organic carbon and nitrate - tdAd47.1 | ecosystem: Environmental > Aquatic > Marine > Coastal > Sediment | place...
AATATAGCGATCTGTATATCAGCGATACCGCGTATTTGCTCCTTGATCAAGGGGTGGAACACCACGGTTTCGTCGATTCGGTTCACAAACTCCGGCGAGAAGTGTTTGACTACAACGGCAAGAACCGTGTTCTTGATCTCCTCATAGTCTTTCCCATCTGGCACTCCTGCTTGCATCATCTCTTGAATTCGGTCCGAACCAAGATTTGAGGTCATGACAATTACCGTATTGCGAAAATCTACTGTTCTGCCATGACCATCAGTTAGCCTGCCGTCATCCATAACCTGCAACAGAATGTTGAACACATCCGGATGAGCTTTCTCCACTTCATCCAGAAGCAATACTGAATAGGGTCGACGTCGAACTGCTTCAGTCAAATAGCCGCCTTCCTCATATCCGACATAACCGGGTGGCGCACCAATTAATCTTGCCACGGAGTGCTGTTCCATAAATTCGGACATATCAATACGGACCATAGCGTCTTCGGTATCAAACAAAAACTCTGCCAGCGCCTTACAAAGCTCCGTTTTACCCACACCAGTTGGACCCAAAAACAGGAAACTACCATTAGGACGGTTAGGATCCGACAATCCAGACCGGGACCGACGCACGGCATTGGAAACTGCAACAATGGCCTCGTCCTGTCCGATCACTCGCTTATGCAAAGCTGACTCCATTTCCAGCAGTTTCAACTTGTCACTTTGTAACATCTTGCTCACGGGGATACCGGTCCAGCGAGACACTACGTCTGCGATTTCCTCTTCTGTAACCCGATTGCGCAGCAAACGTTTGTCTTCAGTCTCAGCAGCCTTGGCCTGTTCAAGTTTTTTCTCCAGATCTGGAATCATTCCATACTGAATCTCCGACATACGCGCCAGATCTCCGGCTCGCCTGGCCGCATCCATGTCCAGGCGGGCTTTCTCCAGGCTGCTCTTTATGGACTGGGCACCATGCAGAGAAGCTTTCTCCGCCTTCCAGATTTCCTCCAAGTCAGCATAATCCTTTTCCAATTCCGCAATGGATTCCGCCAGCTTCTGTTTGCGTTTTTCCGTGGCCTCATCAGACTCTTTCTTAAGCGCTTCCTGTTCGATCTTAAACTGAATAAGCCGACGCTCAAGCTTATCCATTTCCTCTGGTTTGGAATCAATTTCCATACGAATCAGGCTTGCCGCTTCGTCCACCAGATCTATAGCCTTGTCCGGCAATTGCCTATCGGTAATATACCGTTGCGACAAACGTGCAGCGGCGATGATTGCCGAGTCCGAGATATCTACACCGTGATGCACCTCGTAGCGCTCTTTTAACCCACGCAGAATTGCGATGGTATCCTCTTCAGTCGGTTCTTCCACCAGCACTTTTTGAAATCGTCGTTCCAGAGCAGCATCCTTCTCTATATATTGACGATACTCATCCAGCGTAGTAGCCCCCACACAATGTAACTCACCTCTAGCCAATGCCGGTTTCAGCATATTGCCGGCATCCATGGCTCCCTCGGCTTTACCGGCTCCTACCATTGTGTGTAACTCGTCAATAAACAAAATAACCGAACCCTCCTGCTTGGAAAGTTCGTTTAACACCGCTTTGAGTCGCTCTTCAAATTCACCGCGAAACTTGGCACCCGCAATCAGGGAGCCCATATCCAAGGCCAGTATTTTTTTATCTTTCAGCCCCTCGGGGACTTCGCCATTAACAATTCGTTGTGCCAGGCCTTCGACTATTGCGGTCTTACCGACGCCAGGTTCTCCTATCAATACCGGGTTATTTTTGGTACGTCTCTGCAGAACCTGAATCGTACGTCGAATCTCAGTATCTCGACCGATAACCGGGTCCAGTTCACCGCTCTCAGCTTTCTCCGTCAGATCAACGCAGAATTTGCTCAATGCCTGCCACGCATCCTCTGCGCCTGCTTCAGTAACGGTGTCACCACCGCGTAAATTGCTGATCGCCGTTTCAAGGGCCTGCTCCGACACTCCAAAGGAATTGAGAATTTTTCCCAGTGAGCCCTTGTCTGCCATTGCAACCAGGATGATTGTTTCACTGGAAATAAACTTATCACCCTTTTTCTGTGACAAGCGATCAGCCTGGTTGAGCAACCTGGCCAGATCCTGAGAAACCGAAACATCTCCTTCGCTACTGGTAATTTTAGGTAAGTTGTCGACTTCCTGTTGTAACTGGCTACGCAAGTCAACAACATTAAAACCAGTCTGAGCCAGAAGCGGTTTGACCGAGCCACCTTTCTGATCAAGTAGCGCAATTACCAGATGCACCGGCTCGATATAGTTGTTGTCATTTCCCAGAGCCAGTGACTGAGCATCCGCCAGTGCTGATTGCAACTTGCTGGTCAGTTTTTCAAGATTCATAACATTCCTCTAGACGGTAAGCTACCATCACGTTTTACTGGCATTTGAATGAATACAGCTTTAAGGTACTAGTCAAACTTGTCTGCTCTACTAAATAAGGCCACCAGAGGAATATTTCAATCCATTACAGGAAATGTTCGTAAATTTATTTGGACGGGTTGATATATATCAGACTGACCATTCGACCGGTGGGATTGCCTCTTCTATGGGAGTAAAACCTGGAAGCATCACAATAAGTGCAAAATTCACCGCCGAAAATCTGCTTGATACCCATGTTTTTGAGACGCAAGCGCGCCAGCTGATATAGATCGGCCATCCACTTATCAGGCCCCGCCCCAGGGGTGAAGCAATTTAAAATAGACTGTTGATCTGCAATAGTTTCGCCGCAAAGAAACCTGTCTTTTACCTCTCCACCAACTTCAAAATGACACGGCCCTATGGCAGGCCCCATCCAGGCTAACAAATTATCCGGAAGATTAGAAAATTTATCAATTGTTCGTTCCAAAATACCCGCTGCAAGACCTCGCCAGCCAGCATGAGCGGCGGCAATTTCCCGGCCATCAGCGCTGGCGAGCAGCACTGGCAAACAATCTGCTGTTGCCACGCAACATGCGATGCCTGGAACCCGGGTAAAAATCGCATCAGCGACAGGTGGTTCTGATCTTACCCGGTTAGCTGTGACCACATGGTCGCCATGTATCTGCTGCAACCACTGCAGGCCAATATCACTATCAAGGCAAGATTGTAATTGACCACGGTTCCTCGCAACTGTATCAGTGTCGTCGCCAACATGGCTGGCTAAATTAAAATCATGATAGGGTTTTTTGCTATGTCCACCCAGACGGGTGGTAGAAAGTGCCACCACCTTCTCAGGTGCCGGCCAGTCGGGGATCAGACACCAGCCCTGGTCAGCATTGCCGGTTAGTTGCACTTGAGATCTGCCTCGAGGGCCTGAATCAGGTGCTGCATGTCTGCAGGCAGTTCGCTACTCCAGCCAATATTCTCTCTACTAATCGGATGTCTCAATGTCAGTGATCTGGCATGCAATGCCTGGCGCGGGAAATTTCGTAACGCCATGACAAGCTCCTCACTGCAAGCTTTGGGCACACGCAGCCTGCCCCCATACAAGGCATCACCAACGATCGGGTAATGAATATGACTCATATGCACTCTTATCTGATGGGTTCGGCCAGTTTCCAGCCTTACCTTGATATGGGTATGAGCACGAAACCGTTGTATAACCTTATAGTGGGTGATCGCTTCCTGGCCGTCTTCTCGCACTGCCCGCTTCTTTCTATTTGTTGGATTTCTACCCAATGGTGCATTTACCGTGCCTCCTCCGGTCATTACATTAACCACCACTGCCTCGTATTCCCTGCTTACGCTGCGGTCCGAAAGTTGCGCAACCAGATCTTTATGTGCCGTGAGGGTTCGGGCTACAACCATTAAACCGGTGGTGTCTTTGTCCAATCGGTGGACGATGCCAGCCCGGGGGACGTACTGCAATTCGGGAAACTGGTGCAACAAACCGTTGAGCAAAGTGCCACTTCTGTGTCCCGCCGCAGGATGCACCACTGATCCCGACGGCTTGTCGATAACTATTAAGGCGTCATCCTGGTACACGACTTTCAATGGCAAAGCTTCGGCTACCCAGCTTTCCTCCGCCACCAACTCACTATCTATTGCAAGCAGGTCTTCCTGGTATACCTTGTCTTTCGGGCGCATGGATTCACCATTAACCAGAAGCTGGCTGGCCTTGATCCAGGATTGCAGCCGAGCGCGAGAATAATCTGGAAACAATTTTGCCGCCACCTGGTCTAATCTCTGACCAGACAATGTATCCGGAACCATCGCCTGTTTTAAGATTCGCGAGTTCATTGCGTAATAATAACTCACACGCGCATAATTGCCTGCTATACCGAGGAATTTTAAGCATTGAATCCGGGTATGGGATTGACCTTGCGCCTGTGGTTAAATAGCGCCTCGGAATACCACATTGGGATTGATCAGAGAAAATCAGCAATTATGACTAGATTATTGCTGACAATTGGCACGATTCTGTTACTTGCTTCCTGCGGCTGGTTTAGTGGTGGCGAGGAAGAAGACGAGTTTGCCAATCTGTCTACTGAAGAACAGTTTTATCGCCAGGCGTTTGACCAACTGAATGCCCAAAACTTTCGCAGTGCGATAAGAACCTATCAGGCTTTGGAATCTCGCTTTCCTTTTGGGCGATTTGCTACCCAGGCGCAAATCGAATTGGTGTACGCCTACTACCGAAATAGCGACCTGGAAGCCTCAATTGCCGCAGCAGACCGTTTCATCAGGCTCAATCCAGAAGACGCTAATATCGATTATGCATACTACATGAAGGGCCTGGCGTCTTTTGCTGCCGATCGCAGCTTCATCGACCGATTTTTCCCAACCGACCCCTCTAAACGTGATCCGGCTCAGGCAAGGGAGTCTTTTGCCCAGTTTTCTCAATTACTGGCACTGTATCCTGACAGTCCTTATGCAGCCGATGCCAGGGCTCGGATGGTGTTCCTGCGCAACAGCCTTGCCGCCCATGAAATCCATGTGGCCAATTACTATATTGAGCGTCGGGCTTACGTTGCCGCACTTAACCGTGGCAAGTACGTGGTAGAGAATTTCCAGAGTACGCCTTCAGTTTCTGATGCAATGGCGGTTATGGTAGAAAGTTATTTGCGCTTAGGTCTCAATGACCTGGCCGACACATCTCTGGAGTTGCTGCGTGAAAACTACCCGGAGCACGCCACGCTGGATGACAGCGGTGAATTCATAGTGCGCTCAGATGTTACCAATCCCTCACTTCTGTATACCGCCAGTTTCGGTATATTGGGCAGCAATCGTTCGGATACCTCCCTGGCACCTGTCGCGCGGCCCCAGCGCTCCGGTAGTCAGGAAATTCTTGATGCTCAGTCAGACCCGAACTTGCAGCAACGAAGATCACTCCTCAGTATCCTTACATTTGGCATTTTCGGCTAACCCTCCAGAACGAGCATAGCTCGCTTCTATCACCTCCACAGACGAAAAAATACCTGCCCCACAGGTAAACCTGAATCAAGGTTATACGTTTATATAAGCCAAGAGGGTTAAGACCGCGTTAAGACTCGCCGATATAGCTTAACAATTACATGTTACTTGCTGATTTAAATAGATTTTCAGGTTATTTCCGGCTAGCCACACTAAAACAGGAGCAGAGCCCTGGATAAGGCGCAACAACTAGACAGATTTCTGGCCGGAGTGCAGGGTCGTGCATTTCGTATGGCACGCCTGGCCACAAGTAACACGGAGGAAGCCCTGGATCTGGTGCAGGATGCTATGTTCAAACTTGCCGAGAAGTACGGGGACCGCAGTGAAACCGAATGGCCGCCATTATTTACCAAGATTCTGCAAAGTAAAATTAAAGACTGGTATCGCAAAACGTCTGTCCGCAGTCGGTACCGTGTTGACCTAAGCGTAAGTGAAGAACACGAGGATCCGATTCAGACGGCTAAGGATACTCAAAGCTTGACACCCGACAAGCAGGTGCAAACAGACGACAGCATGAGTAAACTGCAGGAAGCGCTGGAAGAGCTGCCGTTAAGACAACAGCAGGCTTTTTTGCTTAGAGCCTGGGAAGGACTCGATGTTAAGCAAACAGCGGCAGCCATGTCTTGCGCTGAAGGCAGCGTGAAAACACATTACTCTCGCGCAGTTCATACGCTGCGGGATCAGTTAGGTGAGCATTGGCCATGAATAACGGCAATCACGATATATTAATCGCTGATATTCAGCATTACCTGGATAAGAGCGTTGAGGATCTCCCTGATGATACCCTGGAGAAATTACATAGCGCTCGCCAGCTGGCTGTGGCCCAGGTTAAATCATCAACGACCAGCGCGGGCACAGATGAATCCATAGCCCTGGCCGCTCGAACCTCACTTGATGATGCTACTGAGGAGCTGGAACCTGAGGTTAAACGCCGTCTTGATGCCATTCGCTCACAAGCTGTGGCCCGATTGCGACATGAGCAAGACAACAAAAATGTTAACACCGAAGCGCTGTGGCAGAAGATCAATGAGTTTTTCCGCAGGCAGGGATTTGGTTTGCCGGCAGGAGGCCTGGTAACAGCATGCTTACTGGTTACAGTAGTGGTATTGCAGTGGCCCGATTCTGCCAGGATCAGTCCGGTAGATTCCGACATTCTATTATTCGCTTCCGCCGACGAAATAGAACTTTATGAAAATTTGGAGTTTTACCTTTGGCTGGCTGAGAATGGGATGTCCCAATAGCAAGACTGAATCCAGGGAATCAGCCTCAGTGCGGCAAAATAGCCACAGGGGACTGGTAGTACTAGCGTCGGTAGTACTGTCACAGGGCGGCGAACTTAACGCTGCAACGGCAGACGATGAGTTTCCGGACCTTGAGTTATTGGAGTTTTTAGGCAGCTTTTCCACCGACACTGGAGAGTTCATAGACCCGTCGGTTTTGCTGGAAAATGAGTTTGGTCAACTCCTCGATCTGGCTGGTGGTGAAACCGGTAATGACGAAAGCGACGAAATGGAAACTGAAACATCAGACGAACCAACGGACGATTTATAACTGACATGAAACGGATTAATCTGATATTCATTTGTTACTTATCACTACTAGTGGCAAGCTTCAACGTGACAGCCCAGGACGATATTTCCTGGGACGCGCTAAGCCCGGTGGAACAGAGGATGCTGCGCCAGCTTGAATCGCAGTGGCAATCCTTGCCGGTAGAAAGAAAAATCCGCCTGCGCCGTGGCGTTTCCAGGTGGCAGAATTCGCAACCGGACGAAAGACAATCATTGCCCACCATTAGAGAGCGTTTTGAACAGTTGACACCCGGGCAGCAGCAGCTTATCAACCAGCGCTTTCAGCGTTTCAATCGCCTGGAACGCAATCAACAGCAACGCCTGCGAGCATTACAGCAACGCTTTCGTGATTTACCACCGGATGAAAGAAATCGCCTGCGAGAAGAATTTGAACGCCAGGCCAGAGAGCGGGCAGCTCGACTAGATACCTTGCGCACCGAAATAGATGCCGGCGCGATAGACCGTGATACCGCGCCGGTCAGGCCGCCGTTAACAGACACACCTGAACCCCTGGTGCGCCCCAATCGTGACATTCCCAGAGTGCAGCGAGTCATTCCACGTGACCGGGCACCCATTAGACCACCTCGACTAATAGACCGACCTTCGACACGCTAGCTGGCTAATCCCCCAACTTCCACGCATTAGTAATCGGGTAACGCCGATCACGACCAAAGCCACGTGTGGTCAACCTGACACCAATAGGGCTTTGACGCCGCTTGTATTCATTCAAATCGACCAGTCGCAACACATTTCGCACTATTACCGGGTCAAAGCCTTTGTCAATGATGGTACTGGCACTGCAGTCCTGCTCCACGTAGAGCTCCAGAATTCGATCAAGAATGTCATAAGGCGGCAGGCTGTCCTCGTCAAGTTGCTCTGGAGCTAATTCTGCTGAAGGGGGTCGATCTATTACAATTTGGGGAATTACCTGGCTTTCCACTGGAGAAAAATCCGTATTGCGATACCTGGCCAGTCGATAAACCATGGTTTTGGAAACATCCTTCAATACGTCAAAACCCCCGGCCATATCTCCATAAAGAGTCGAATAACCCACCGCTATCTCGCTCTTATTGCCGGTGGTTAGAACCAGTAGGCCCTGTTTATTGGAAATTGCCATTAAGATAACACCTCGGCACCTTGCCTGAATATTCTGCTCGCTGACATCAACAGGTAACCCTGCAAACTCCTCCTGCAAGGCCGCGATAAAAGCATTATAAATATCGCCAATAGGGATCACACTGTAGTCTACCTGCATACGCTCAGTCTGCTGTTCGGCAGCATCAAGGCTGATCTTGGCTGTATATTCGAAAGGCATCATGACAGCTTTGACTCTGTCGGCGCCTAAAGCATCAACGGCAATTGCCAGGGTGAGCGCTGAATCTATCCCTCCTGACAAGCCAATGACGACCCCCTTAAAACCATTTTTATCTACATAATCCCTAGCTCCCAGCAACAAAGCTCCATACAGCTCCGCCTCAATTGACAGTTCTGGTTCCGGCCTGTGGGAAATAACTGCTACTGGCTCCTGCAGCTTTTCGGGTATTTCCAGGGAAACCGGGATGATGGCTTCCATAAACGCAGGGGCTTCAACTTCGAGTCTTCCATTAGCGGAAACCACCATAGAACTTCCATCGAACACAAGTTCGTCCTGCCCTCCAACCAGGTTTGTATACACTATGGGCATGCGTCCTTCACGACTGCGTTGCTCGAGCAGTTGTATCCTCTCCTGGCGCTTGTGCGCGTGGTACGGCGATGCATTGATATTAATCATTAACCTGGCGCCAGCGTCATGTGCCTGCTGCATCGGGTAGGGCTCCCACATGTCTTCGCAGATGGTAAAACCAATAGCAATGCCGTTTACATCAATAACACATGGTTTATGGCCCGGCTCAAAGTAACGCCTTTCGTCGAAGACCTGGTAATTAGGTAAACATTGCTTATGATAGGTCGCCAGTGTTTCGCCATTGCGGATCACACAAAGTGCATTGAATAAACCTTCAGGCTGCTTGTCCGGAAAACCAACTACGACACAGGTTGGTAATCTAGCCTGCCTGATGCGATCAAGCGCCGCATCGATCCTGTTCTTGATACTGGGCCGCAACAACAGGTCTTCGGGCGGGTAACTGGTCAGGCTTAATTCCGGAAATACTACGAGGTCAGCCCCGTGCTCACGTATTGCATCCTGGGTGACGGCAATAATTCTATTAGTATTCTCCTGAATGGCACCAACCAGTAAATTGGACTGCGCCATAACAATTTGAAGCTTTTGAGCCATGAATATCCCACGGGGATTACAAAACGAAGTGCGTTGAACGATAAACAAACTAATTATACGGCAACAATGAAATCCGCCGAAAGCAGTTTACTGCGCAGGAAGCAAATTATGGCCAGTGAAGCCAGTCAATACAAAAGCCAGATCGGCAATGTTTCGACCATTTACAATTTATACCGGATCTTGCTGCCGGTAATTTTATTGCTTACCCGGCTTTCCAGTCCTGCTGAATCGCCCATTGGCCTGGTGAGCCCATCGTTATTTATCCTGGTTGCTGTGGTTTACGCAATTTTCGGCGTTGCAACTACTCTTATTACCAGGCTATTTCCAGGTTTTATCTTTAAGCAACGCTACCAGATCCTAACCCTGCTTTTTGATGTGCTCATGGTAACAACCATTGCCTATACCAGTGGCGGGGTTGTCAGTGGATTGACGCTACTATTAATTGTCACTGTTGCTTCTTCCAGCATGTTGATGCGCGGACGACTCAGCACATTCATAGCAGCGGTAGCTACTATCGCTGTAATTTACGGAGAAGCTTATTTGAGCCTGTCACTGGATGATTATACTGGTCAATTCATTCAGGCCGGCATATTGGGATGTATTTTTTTCGCAATATCGCTGTACATCCAAAGTGTTAACCATCGTGCCTTTCAGGCAGCGCTACTGGCTGAAGAACGCGCCAACAATATTATCGGCCTAGAGAAGCTCAACAACGAAATCATTCAGCGAATGAGAACTGGCATTATGGTCGTCAATCCAGAGCAGCAGATAGTAACAATGAATAATGCTGCGTTGAGCTTGTTAAAACCGCTATTAAAGACGTCCAAAGCTGATTCGGAATACCAGTTGCCTGAAGTGCTGGCGCAGCAAATTAGCGCCTGGAGAGATAATCCTTATAACCAGGGAGATCCCATTAAGGTACCTGCAACGAGCACCATATTGCAAACCAATTTCGCACTGCTTAACAACACTCCGACTTCGGACGTTTTAGTATTCATCGAAAACCAGAATCGAGTGATGCAAAGAATTCGACAGACCAAACTGGCTTCTCTGGGCCGCTTAACCGCAAACATTGCGCACGAAATTAGAAATCCACTGGGCGCCATAAGCCACGCCGGTCAGATTCTCAGTGAATCAGAAGACTTGGAAAAGTCAGATCAAAGACTGCTGGACATCATTCTTGATCACTGCAACAGGGTAAATCGCATCATTGAGGATGTACTGGATGCATCCCGTCACAATGATGTATCTCCCAACACCATTTTATTACAAGACTGGCTCGACGATTTTGTGCGCAATTACCGGGAGACGCATAATGACTGTGATGATATTGCGACGGAATACGACAATGGAGATGTTGAAGTTAGAGTTATTACCAGCCAGCTGGAGCGGGTTTTAACAAACCTGTTTGACAACGGTTTACGATACAGTAGAAAGGCTGGAAATGGCGCTAAATTACGCATAAAAGCCGGACTGAAATCTGGCATTTCCGACTATCAAATGCCCTATATCAGCGTTATCGACTTTGGTCCGGCCCTTGATGAAGAAGCTCAATCCCAATTGTTTGAGCCCTTTCACACTACAGAGGCCTCTGGCACTGGTTTGGGACTTTATATCTCGAAGGAACTATGCGAAGCTAATCAGGCTACTCTTGACTATAGCGCGACCGAAGAAGGGACTAGTTGTTTCAGCATCCATTTCAGTAATTCCAGCCAGCCATCCGTCTAGCTGATGCAAACAAATTAGAATTGTAAAAATTTATGAACGCCAAGGTGCTAATAGTTGACGATGAACCTGATATCCGGGAGTTACTGGAAATCACGCTGAATCGTATGTCACTTGAAACGACAAGTGCCGCTGATGTCGGCTCTGCACGCCGCTGCCTGGAGAAAGAAAAATTCAATCTTTGTCTGACTGATATGCGCCTGCCGGATGGAGATGGGCTGGAACTGGTGGATCTTGTGCAGCACCAGTACAACCAGATGCCAGTAGCGGTTATTACCGCGCACGGCAGCACTGAAACCGCAATTCGTGCCATGAAAAGTGGCGCTTTCGATTTTGTATCCAAGCCGGTCGACCTGCAGAAATTAAGAAACCTGGTCGATTCGGCCCTAAAGCTTTCCGACGCGGGACCAAGCTCGGCAGCTCCGGGAAAAGCAAAGACTCAGGACCATGTTTCAATTGATATAGTCGGAAGCAGTGAATCAGTACAAGAATTGAAAGCACAGATAGCCAAACTGGCACGAAGCCAGGCACCGGTTTTTATCAGCGGCGAATCAGGAAGCGGAAAAGAACTTGCAGCCAGGGCAATCCATATTCAGAGTGCCAGGCGTCAGGGCCCCTTCGTAGCAGTAAACTGTGGCGCTATTCCTGATGAGCTAATGGAGAGTGAATTGTT
>Ga0070726_10004204_pt1 | contig 11650 bp, 7 predicted proteins | sample tdAd471_FD_67275 | JGI IMG/M metagenome (GOLD analysis project Ga0070726, IMG submission 67275) | Marine sediment microbial communities from the Atlantic coast under amendment with organic carbon and nitrate - tdAd47.1 | ecosystem: Environmental > Aquatic > Marine > Coastal > Sediment | place...
GACACCGACACCGACACCGACACGGATGCCGACGCCGACGCCGACGCCGACACCGACACCGACACCGACTCCGACACCGACACCGACACCGACACCGACACGGCCTCGTTCCCGGTCCCCGCCGTCACCGGCGACGCCGCCACCGTGCCCCTCGGCGGGGCCTGCCCTCTCGAGACCAAGTACGGCGACTTCCTAGTCGAGGCCTACGACATCTACAGCATCGTCGCGGGAGACGCTGCCGACGGCGTCGTGCCGATCACCGTCCTGGAAGATGCCGGCACCGAGGGCGACTGCCAGCTGCTCAAGCGCAACAACCCGTTCTGCGACCCGCCCTGCCAGGCCGGTCAGACCTGCGACTTCGACGGCCAGTGCATCCCCTACCCGGAGAACCAAGACCTCGGCACCGTCACGGTCGGCGGGCTGTTCGCCGACGTGGCCATGGGCCCCATCCAGCCTGGGAACACCTACTTCGATACCACCCTGCCGCATCCGGCCTTCGCCGCAGGCGACGTCATCGAGCTGCGCACCCACGGCAGCACCATGGGCGATGTGGAGCTCCACGGCATCGGCGTAGAGTCCCTCGACCTGGTGCAGACCGAGCTGGTGCTCTACACCGACCGCGACCTCACCGTGACCTGGGCCCCCAGTGTCGCCACCGACCGTGCCGAGGTCCACCTGCAGCTGACCATCGACCAGCACGGCGTCACGCCCATCACCCTGTTCTGCGACTGGGAAGACGACGGCGAGGGCACGGTGCCGGCCACGTTGATCGAGAGCCTCGTCAACAGCGGCGTCACGGGCTTCCCCAATGCGGTGCTGTCCCGTCGTACGCTCGACAGCCTGCCGCTCCAAGACGGCTGCATCGAGTTCAAGGTGGCCGCACCGCAGGTGCCCAACCCCGACGTGCGGGTCGACGGCTTCACGCCGTGCACCAACAACAAAGACTGCCCCAAGGGCCAGCGCTGCGACGTGCCCAACGAGATCTGCGTCGATCTGTAAGCCCGACCGCAACGGAACCGTTGGCGAGGCAGACCCACGCGGGAGACTGCCATGCGCCGCATCCGACTCACTGCCTTCCTCCTCGGCACCGCCGCCCTCGCCGCGGCGGTCGCCCCACGGCTGCTGGTGCGCATCGACCAGCCCGCCGTCGTGGAGGCCATCGAGCCCGTGACCGTCGTGCCCGTCAGACTGCCCCCGCCGGTCGCCATCGCCCCGCCCCCTCCACCCGAACCCCCCGCACGCCCGGCGCCCCCCAAGCGACCGATTCGCAACCTCGCGATCCCCAAGCCCGTCGATCGCGGTATGCTGATTCCCGAGCTCGACGAGCCACCCCTGCCGCCTCCCGAGGTCCCCGACACGTTCTGGGATGACTGCCCGGCGTGCGGGATGGGGTGAGCATGTGGCGCTCCCTCCCTGCGTCGGGCATATTGACTACAGAGGGCGCTCTACGTCGCGCGCGCGCCCAGGCCTCGGCCACCCCCGCCGGGCCCACCACCACCAAGGAGGCTGTTTGCATTTCAAGGAAGGAGACCTGGTCGTCGTTCCAGGCTGTGGCGTCGGGCACATCGAGGAGATCGAGACGATGGATCTCGGTGACGACGTGACACAGATGTACCGGATCCTCGTCGAGGCGACGGAGATGCGGCTGTGGATCCCCGTTCATCGCGCAGCGGTCGACGGCCTTCGCGCTCCCTTCGCGCAGGATGACATCGAGCGCCTGCTCTCGATCATCCAAGACACCGAGGCCCCCGAGAAGCGAGCCACCTGGAACCGCCGCCAGCGGCGCTACCAGGAGCTGCTGATGAGCAACGACCCGATCCAGCTCGCAGAGCTGCTCGGCGAGCTCGCCTCGGTCCGCCAGCGCAAGGCGCTGTCGTTCGGTGAGCGCAAGATGTTCGACCGTGCATGGGATCTCATGCAGGTCGAGCTGCGGTCGGCCTGCGATGCCCCCGACGAGGTGGTGCAGCGCTTCGAGTCGGCCCTGGCCGCCTGAGCTGCGGCTCGGGCCCGAACCCTGACGCATGCCTCCCTGACGCATGCCACCCTCGCGCATGCCTCCGCCGTGTCACCGGGCCCGGCGAGGAGGCGTGTTACCCGGCGCGTAGCAGCAGCTCGGGCTCGACCCCGTCGACGCGAGCCGCCGATGCCACGAACGTGGCCCCTCATACCTTGGAGTCCCATTGTACCGCTGTGAAGCTTGCAACACCGTCGTCCCCCCCCGCACCCAGGCCCAGAAGGTGATCCTCGAGACGCGCCCGAAGGTCTACCGCAACGTGAAGAAGCCCGCCGGCAAGCGCCGTCGTGACCAGCCGATGGACGTCGAGAGCATGAGCTCCAGCGGCACCGAGATCGTGCACGAGGCGATGCTGTGTGGCGCGTGCGCCGCGAAGGCCACCCAGGCCCAGCTCGCTGCCAGCCTGGCGCCGGCCGCCCCCGTGGCAGAGCCCGAAGTGGCCCCCGTCGCCGTGTCCGCGCCCGCTCCCGCTCCCGAGGCGCCCGAAGCAACGGCCTGAGGTCACGCGCGGCGCCGGTTCCTGTACCATGCCGCCGATGATCTCACTCCTGTTGACTGTCCTCGCCGCCGGTGCCCACGCCAAGCCTCTGGGGTGGCTGCAGCACACGGCGGACTCTGTCGTCGTCCCTGCAGCGACCGACCTGCCCCTGCTACGCGGCGCCTCGACCGACTACCTACCCGCCGTCGCAGGCGAGGTGCCGGTGGAGGGCCAGCAGGCGCCTCGGCCCACCCTGGTGCGGATCGAGCTCACGTCGGGTTGGTCACGGGTCGATCCCGAGACGCTCTCCACGCTCGGGGGCACCTGGGAGTGGACCCAGCTGCGGGGTGAATGGCACCGAATCGCCGAGCTGCCCGCCCTCCGACTCGGCGAGGTGGAGCTGCTCGGCGTGCACCTCGAGGTCGACGAGCAGGCAGACGGCCTGGTGCTCAGCTTCGCGTCCCTTCCCGAGGTGGGCGTCGCGGTGCTGCCGTCGAAGGGCATCGTACGTGTCGTGCCCGCCCGCGACGCAGGGGAGCTGGTCCGCTCGGTTGGTGGTGCGGTGAAGCTGTCGGCGCAGCCCACCAAGCCATGGGACCACGATGGGCAGAGCGTCGCAGGCGACGGCACCACCCTGCGCGTTCCTTCGGAGTGGTCCTTCGGGGAGGTCTCCGCCACGGGGGTGGTCCACCTCTCCCTACAGACAGCGTCGAGTCGCACCACGACCCGGAGCACGCCACGCCCCGCGCTGCGGGGGGGCCAGCCCGCTTTCGAGGTGGAGGGCACCCTGGGCGAGGCCGAGCTGTGGCCCACGTGGGCCCCGGTCGATGCCTCCCTGTCCGACCCTCACCCCGACTTCCTGGGCCAGCTCGGCTACGACGCGCTCTACCGCGTCGATCTCGCCCTGTCCGCCGCCGACCGCACGCTGTCGGCGCGGGCCATCGCCGCCCCCATCGCCCACGACGCAGACGCCCTGGCCGTCGCGTTCGCTCGCACCCGCTTCGAGCAAGACGAAGCGCTGCGACCCACCGAGGCCCGCACCGAAGGCCGCGTGCAGATCGGCTTCGACGGCCCCCAGCGGGCCGCGATCCCCCTCGGAGACCCCGGCGATCCCGTGCTGCGCGATCGCCATCTCGACCTCGCCGAGACGTTGTGGCGTGCCGGAGAGCTCGACGAGTCGCTCAAGCACTACCTCGCAGCCTCTGAGCACGCTGGCGACCACTGCCTGACCCACCTCAGGCTGGGGCAGCGGCGCCTCGCGTGGTCGGGCGCCCGCCAGACCCAGTCCTTCGTCCAGGATCTCACCGAGCAGCCGCTACGGCGCGCCGGCACCCTGTGGAGCCAGTGGATCGAGCTCGACCAGCCCACCCGCGACGCCATCTGGGCGGGCACCGAGCTGCCGGAGGGCAGCATCCAGGTCTACCAGCCCCCAGAGTGCATGGAGGCCTGGGGGCTGCTCGCTGCGGCGGCGACCGCCCAGGGCCGCAGGGAGGTCGCCCTCGACCTCGAGACCCGACTGCAGGATCGCTCGCTGTCGGTGGCCTTCGCCCGCGCCAACCGCCTGCTCGAAGAGCAGCAGCACCTCACCGCCGAGGGTGTGCTCAGCTTCGTCGTCGACCACCGGGAGGCCTTCCCCCTCGACCAGCGGATCGCGCTGGCCCAGGCCATGGCGGGCCGGCAGGCGGGCGAGGCGATGCGCGAGCGCATCCGCGAGGTCCCCACCTACCCCACCGACCACCCGCTCACGGCGGCGCTGGGCGTGCTCGAGGCAGGGCGCATCGCAGGCGACGCCAAGGGAGCGACCCGCGCCCTCGTGCAGGGCGACGAGGCGTGGATGTGGGGCCAGGTCGCGCACGCGGTAGCTACGGGGGAGGCGCCCCCTCCGTGGAACGACGCGCCGAGCCTTCGCTGGCCCGGCTCCCCCCAGGTCGAGGCCTTGCGGGCCGTGCACCTGGCGGTGAGCGGCGAGCTCGAGGAAGGCCAGGCCCACCTCGACGCCCACAAGGCGCGGGGCGTCGCCGACTACTGGGCGGCGCGGGCCGTTCTGGCGTGGCTGTCGGGCGACGAGGAGGGGCGGCTCGGCGCGCTGCGCCAGTGGTCGCTTCGCTTCCCGTTGCTGCCCGGCTCGACCCTGGGCACGCTGCCGGTCGAGTAGGCGGTCAGCTGCCCCTGAACGAGGGCGCGCGCTTGTCGAGGAAGGCGGCCACCGCTTCGTCGTGATCGGCCGTGTTCTGCGCGACGCCCTGGTAGGACGCCGCGATGTCGAGGGCCGCGTGCAGCGGCAGGTCGAAGGAGCGATAGGCCGCCGACTTCGCGAGGCGCAGCGCCAGTGGCGGGAGCCCGCACAGCCCCCGCGCCCGCGCCCTCACTGCGTCACGGAGCGCGTCGGCGTCGGCCACCAGCTCGTGGACCAGCCCCATGCGCAGCGCCTCCTCTCCCTGCACCAGCCGCGCCGACAGAATCAGCTCCAGCGCGCGAGGAAAGCCGATGGTGCGGGCCAGCAGGTAGGCTCCACCGTCACCAGGGATCAGCCCGACCTTCACGAAGGTGGACCCCATCTTCGCGCCCTCCGTGGCGATGCGCAGGTCGCACATGCACGCCAGGTCGAGACCGGCCCCGACCGCCGCGCCGTTCACCGCTGCGATGACCGGCTTGTCGAAGCGGGCGAAGCGTCGCGGGATGCGATGGATGCCGCGCAGGTAGCGGTCGCGCAGGCCGACCGCATCGCCCTCGAACATGCCGGTGTGGTCGCGCATGGCCTTGAGGTCGCCGCCCGCAGAGAACGCCTTGCCCTCCCCGGTGAGGGCGACGCAGCGCACGCTGCGGTCCGCCTCCAGCACGTCGAGGGCCTCGACCAGCTCGTGGACCATCGCCTCGGAGTAGGCATTGCGCGCCTCGGGCCGGTCGAGCACCAGCCAGGTCAGCCCCTCCACCTGTTCGTCGACCTCGATGCGTACGTCGCTCATCGGCTCCCTCCGGCGCCGAACCTAGCCCGCCGCGGCCCGCGCCTCTCCGAAGAAGGCCTGCACCTCGTCGGCCCGAGCCCTGACGTCGTGGCGGCCCAGCGCGACCAGCTGGCTGGTGAAGCCTCCGTCGAACAGCAGGTAGGAGGCGAGGTCGGTGCCGCTCTCCGCCAGGCGTCGCCCGCTCAGGGCCAGCGCCCAGCCCCCCAGCCCCTGTCGCAGGAAGCGCCGTCGGTGGGTGCGCACGTACTCCAGCGCGATGGCGCCCAGGTCGCGGGAGGGCGACAGCACCAGCGCATCGATCGTTCGATACGGCACGCCCCGCAGCGCCGCCACCCGCGCGTCGAACCGCGCACGCTCCTGTGGCCCCAGCTCCACGTCGAGCACGGCGATCAGCGCATTGAAGCGCTCCAACACCTGCAGGTCGTAGTCGAAGGGGTCGAGCAGGACCGCGTGGAGCATCTTGCCCGCGAGAAACAGCACGTCGAGGTCCTCGGGTGCGGTGGGAGACAGCGCGTGACGGGTGCCGTGGTAGAGCGGCGACACCACGACGAGGCGGTCGGCGCCCGCACGGAGCACCGGTGCGATGGGCGTGTTGAAGCGCAGCGATCCGTCGTAGAACACACCACCGCCCACGCGCCGCGGAGGGAAGATCCCGGGGATGGCCGCCGAGGCCAGCACGTGCTCGCTGGTGATGCGCTCCTGCACAGCCACGCGCTGGGGGTCGCGGGTGGGCGTCCAGCGGGTCTGTGGCGCGAGATCGGCGAACAGCGCCGTGCGCCCGGTGGCGACCTCGAGGGCGGCGATGAACAAGCCACGCAGCTGCCCGCCATCCAGGCTGCGCGACAAGCTCCCCCAGTCGACCTCGCGGCGGACGATACGCTCGAAGGGCCGCACGTCGAGCACCCCCTGCGACACCCAGGGCCTGCGCGCCGGCCGGAGGTGCTCGCGCAGCGACAAGCCCTCCCACAGCGCCACCAGCTTGTCGACCCCCAGGTCGCCACGATGGGCGTGGGAGGCGAGATAGGCGGCGTTGATGGCCCCGACACTCGTGCCCGCGAACAGGTCGATCGCGACCTCGCCCAGCACGTCGACGAGGCCCGCGATCACCCCTGCTTCGTAGGCACCCCGCGCGCCCCCACCGGAGAGCACCAGCGCCGTCGTGTCCGTCGAGCCTGCCATGCCCGAACGATACCCCGGTCGGACGCCCGGTGGCCGACGACCTGCCCCCCGTGGCAGCATGCCCCATGGCTGGCCCCGACGAGCCCACTCCCCCACCGAGTCCCCTCGACACGTGGCCCCTCGACACCGAGCCGGGCCAGGTGGCCCGACGTTCCGTCGACACGTGGGCTCCCGACGCAGCCCTGCGGGCACCCGAGTCGCCCACCGCCGATGCCTCCACCGATGAAGTTCCACGCTACGCGGCATCCGGCCTGCTCGGGCAGGGAGGCATCGCCACGGTGCACGCCGCTCGCGACGACCGGCTGGGGCGCGAGGTCGCCCTCAAGCGGCTGAGGCGCCAGGGCAGCCGCGCGTCGCGCCGACGCTTCCTCCGCGAGGCGCGGATCACTGCCCAGCTGGAGCATCCGCACATCGTGCCGGTCCACGATGCAGGGGTGTCCGCCGACGGCACGCCGTTCTACACGATGAAGTACGTGCGGGGGACGGCACTGTCCGCCGCGCTGGCGCGAGCCGCCTCCCTCCAAGACCGCCTGGCCCTGCTCCCCGCCTTCGTGTCGGTGTGCCAGGCCATGGCCTACGCCCACGAGCGCCGGGTCATCCACCGCGATCTGAAGCCCGACAACCTCATGCTGGGGGAGTTCGGCGAGGCCCTGGTGGTCGACTGGGGGCTGGCCCGCGCCCTCGACGATGACGACGAGCCCACCGAGGAGGAGCCCCGCCCCCTCGACATCGACCACCGCGCCCTCACCGTCGTGGGCCAGGTGTCGGGAACCCCTGCCTACATGGCGCCCGAGCAGGCACGAGGGGAGTCCACCGGGCTCGCCACCGATGTCTATGCCCTGGGCGCCATCCTGTACGAGCTGCTCACCGGGTCGCCACCCCACGGCATCAGCGACGACGTGACCGTGCAGCTCGAGCGAGCCCGAACCGGCACGGTGCGACCGCCTCGGGAGCGCGCGCCCGACGCGCCCGCCGAGCTGGCCGCCATCGCCGAGCGTGCCCTGGCGGTGGCCCCCGCCGATCGCTACCCCAGCGCCAAGGAGCTCCTCGACGACCTCCAGCGGTTCACCGCGGGTCGCATGGTGCAGGCCTACCAGTACAGCCCTCGGGAGCAGCTGATCCGCCTCCTGCGGCGCTACCGGGTGCCCCTCGGGCTCGGGGCAGCGGCGCTGGCAGCGGCGGGGATCGTCGGCACCATCGGCTTCGTCAACGTGCGCTCGGAGCGAGACCGCGCCCAGGCCAACGAAGCGCGGGCCGTGCAGAGCGAGGCGAAGGCCCAGGCGACGACGGCCGAGCTGCGGCGCCAGCTGTCCGAGATCCTCGCAGAGCGGGCCCAGGCCTCCTTCGACGACCACGACTACCCCACGGCCCGCGCCCTGGCGGTCGCAAGCCTGGTCGAGGGAGAGACCCCGGAGGGCCGCGGCACCCTGCTCGGGGCCTGGGCGATTCCGCGCTTCGTCCACGACACCACGGTGACCGCTCCCCACGGGTGCCGACAAGTGGACTGGTGGGGGGAAGACGTCGTGTGCCAGGGGGAGCACAGCGTGAGCCTGCTGGCCGGCGACGGGGCGGTGCGGTGGACCCGACCGACCGACTCGCCAGCCCCCGGGCTGGCGGTGGTGGAGGCTCGCGATGCGGTGGTCATCCCGACCCAAGCAGGCATCGCGTGGCTCGACCGCGAGGGGCGACAAGTGGGCGAGGCGCCGGGGCAGTACCACCGCGGCCTGGCGGTGTCGCCCCGAGGGGCCATCGGCTGGGTCACCCCACAAGGCACGCGGTGGATCTCCGCCGACGACGAGCTGCACGTCGACCCGCTGGCCCACTACCTGGTCACCGCCACGATCTTCGCCGACGAGGTCCGCTACCTGGCCGGCGCGTCAGGGCGCCTGTGGCAGCCTGACACCCGTCACGACGTGGCCCGCGTGCCCGATGTGCTCGGGGCGGCCACCCGCCTCGACCATGGCTTCCTGCTCGGGGGCTCGCATCTCAGCTTCGTGCCCGACGACGGAGGCGAGGTGGTCGTCGCGCCTGCCCCTGGCGGCACCACGCGCCACCTCCACGGCTCGGGCACCCTGGCGGCGGGGGTCTCGGTGGAAGGCGTCTCCTTCGTCGCGCATGCAGCCTCGGGCAAGCTGCTGGCCGCCGCAGCCCCCGGGCCGCCGCACAGCAGCGTGGCCCTCGAGGGTGAGCGCCTCCTGACCAGCTTCGGCGACCTCGTGCTGACCTGGCAGCTGCAGGGCGAGCTGTCCGATGTCGACCTGACCACCACGTCGCACCATGTCAGCTACGTCTCCACCTCTGCCGACGGCGCCACCGCCTTGCGGTGCCTCCGCGATGGCACCGTGGAGGAGATCGGTCCGAACGGGCGGGTGGTGCGGCGCTGGGTCACCGACGCTCGCCTGCCCACCCTGTGCCACTACACGCCCGACCACGCCGTCGTGCAGAACCTCAGCCATCGGGTCGAGCTTCGGGCCGACGGCACCCAGCGCGCGGTCCCCCATCCACCGGGGCAGGCCTACGTCACCTACGTCGCCGACACCCCGTTCACCTCCCGCGAGCTCCCCCACGCGGGCGCCATCGCGCACCAAGGCCCCGAGGTGACCATCCTCGAGGATCTCCCACAGGAAGAGCTGGTGTGGTGGGCCCTCGACGACGACGGAACGCTCCGGGAGGTGCACCGTAGGGGCGTCGTCCAGCCCGTCTTCGCCGAGCCGGATGGGCTCGTGGCTCGATGGGAGCTGAAGGGGCCTGTGCTCCTGGAGGATGCGCGCACCGGAGCGCCACGCGGCGAGCTGCTCGGCCACCGTGCCCGCGTGACCACCGTGGCCCGCATCGACGAGCACCACCTCGCGACCGGCTCGTGGGACCGGGAGATCCGTATCTGGGACCTCCGCACCCGCCAGACCATCGCCCGCCTCCAGGGCCACGAGGGCCGCATCTACGACCTCGGCTACCACGCAGATGCGCAGATCCTGCACAGCACGTCGTTCGACGGCACCTACCGGATGTGGGACCTCGCGGTCTTGCACACCCCGGCGGAGGAGCTGTACGAGCGCCTGAAGGTCGAGGAGGCCATCGACGCCCGCGGCGGCACCCCACGTCTCGTCCCCTGAGGGGCTGGCGAGCGTTACGGCCCCCCCATGCAACGACGCACTTCCTGGCTTCCTCTCGCGCTCCTCGGCCTCGTGCTGTTCGGCATGGGGCCCCTGGTCACCCTGATCACCGACGCCACGTGGTTTCAGGCCGCCGGCTACGACGACGTCTTCTGGCGGATGTTCACCGCCAAGGCGGTGCTCGGCACCACGGTGGCCGTGTTGGCCTTCGCCATCGTCGGCGGCTCGGGGCGCTGGGCGGCGAAGGTGACGGGTGGGCGGGCGACCCCTCGCCCGAAGGTCATCGACAACCCCGTGGGCCAGGTCCTCGCGAACACACCCCTGGGCACCCTCACCACCGGCGCCGGCCTCCTCATCGCCGCCTTCGCCGGCCTCGCCGCCACCTCGTGGTGGGACGAAGCCCTCCTCGCCCTCCAAGGCGTTCGCTTCGGCTACGACGACCCGGTGTTCGGGCTCGACGCCAGCTTCTACGTGTTCCTGCTGCCGCTGGTGCAGCAGGTCCGCGCCACCCTGGCCATGCTCGTGTTCGTGGGCCTGCTCGTGTCGATCGGCGTGTACGTCACCCATGGCGGGGCCAAGCTGCAGCTGGTGCAGGTCGACGGGCAGCTGCAGGCCAAGGGCGTCGAGGTGCTCCCCGGGGCCCGTAGCCACGTCGCGATCCTCGGCTCCGCCCTGGTGCTGCTGATGGCCCTGGGCGCCTGGCTTCAGCGCTATGGCCTGCTGTACGACCAGCGCGGCCTGTTCGCCGGCCCCGGCCACGCCGACCTGTACGGCACCATGCCCCTCCTCGGCGTGCAGGCCGTCGCCATGGTCGGCGCCAGCATGCTGCTGTGGGTGGGCGTCAGCCGGATGTCCATCGGGGCCCTCACCGGCGCCGGCGCCCTCGCCCTGCTCGGCAACGCCCTCACCAGCGTCTACCCGGGCCTGCTGCAGCGCTTCAGCGTCGACCCCAACGAGCTCACCCGCGAGGGCCCGCAGATCGTCGACCACATCGAGGCCACCCGCTACGCCTTCGACCTCGACCGGGTCGTAGAGCTACCGCTGTCGGGGGAGGCCCGCCTCACCCGCGCCGACATCGAGGCCAACCACGCCACCATCGAGAACGTGCGCCTGTGGGACCACCGCCCCCTCCTCGAGACCTTCGCGCAGGTGCAGGAGATCCGCACCTACTACGAGTTCCAGAGCGTCGACAACGACCGCTACCGCATCGACGGCGACCTGCGCCAGGTCATGCTCTCCCCCCGTGAGCTGCCCATCCGCGCCCTGCCGAGCCAGGCGCGCACCTGGGTCAACGAGACCATGACCTACACCCACGGCTACGGCCTCACGCTGGGCCCGGTCAACGAGGTCACCCCCCAGGGCCTGCCGACGCTGTGGGTCAAAGACCTCCCGCCGGTGGTCAGCTACCCCGACGACCTGCGCATCGACAATCCCTCGATCTACTTCGGCGAGGCCGTGCACGCGCCCGTCCTGGTCGACACCGAGAACCCCGAGTTCGACTTCCCGGCCGGCGACGACAACGCCTACACCACCTACAGCGGCCACGGTGGCGTGCCCGTCGGTGGGGCGCTGTGGCGGGGGCTGTGGGCCTACCGCCTGGGCTGGACCGACCTGATGTTCTCGTCCGACCTCAAGCCCACCAGCCGGGTGTTGCTGTACCGCAACATCGTCGACCGCGTGGAGAAGGTCGCCCCCTTCCTGGCTTTCGACTCCGACCCCTACCTGGTCATCGTCGACGGCCGCCTGCTGTGGGTGCTCGACGCCTACACCGTCACCGACCGCTTCCCCTACAGCTCACGGGTGCGCGGCATCGGCAACTACGTGCGCAACCCGGTGAAGGCCACGGTCGATGCCTACGACGGCACCATGCACTTCTACCTGGTCGACCCCGATGAGCCCA
>Ga0070726_10004209_pt1 | contig 11633 bp, 14 predicted proteins | sample tdAd471_FD_67275 | JGI IMG/M metagenome (GOLD analysis project Ga0070726, IMG submission 67275) | Marine sediment microbial communities from the Atlantic coast under amendment with organic carbon and nitrate - tdAd47.1 | ecosystem: Environmental > Aquatic > Marine > Coastal > Sediment | place...
CGAACTCGGCTTTGATGCGCCCACCGGTTTCAAAGAAGCCCAGCGTTGCCTCAATTGTGATGTACAAACCGTTTTTGCTACCAGTCGTTGCATAGAATGCGATGCCTGCGTAGATATTTGCCCTACCTCCTGTATCACCTTCACCGCGAATGGTGAAGAGGAAGAGCTGCGCACTCGATTGACTGCGCCAGCGCTCAATACCACCCAAGACCTGTACATTTCGGACCTCCTGCCAACCACCCGCGTAATGGTCAAAGATGAAGATGTTTGTCTCCATTGCGGTTTGTGTGCAGAACGTTGCCCGACCGGAGCTTGGGATATGATGAAGTATTTATACAACGTAACAAAAGCCAGCAAGGTATGCTGAAAGTGAGTGCCGTAAACGACCTTGTGGTTCGTTTTGCCAATGTCAACGGAACAGGATCCGCTAGTGCAAATAATATATTTGCGAAATCGATCTTCCGCATGGGGTTACCCGTATCCCCAAAGAATATCTTCCCCTCGAATATACAGGGATTACCTACTTGGTACGAAGTAAGGATTAGTGAAAAAGGGCATTTGGGGAGAAGAGATGGGATAGACCTAATGGTCGCCATCAATCCGCAAAGTTTAGCCAAGGACATTGCCTCGGTACGTCCTGGTGGTTTCCTCGTTTATGATAATACCAAGAAACTCTACGAGGATTTTATCCGAGAGGATATCCATTATGTCGGTATTCCGATGACACAGCTTTGTCGGGACCATTATACCGACCCTCGGCAAAGACAATTGTTCAAGAATATCGTATACCTTGGTGCTGTCGCTACTTTGATTGATATCGAATTGGATGTCATCAAAAATATTATTAGCGAACAGTTTAGCCGCAAACCTAAGCTCATCCCGCCCAACTTTGTTGCCCTAGACTTAGGGGTCAATTACATCAAAGAAAATTATGAGTATCCACTATCCATTCGGGTAGAAAGGCGAGATAATGTGGGCGATAGTATCATGATCGACGGCAATGCAGCCGTTGGATTGGGTAGCCTCTATGCCGGTGCCACCTTTATGGCTTGGTACCCGATCACCCCCTCTACTTCTGTAGCTAAAGCTTTTGAGAAGTACGCCAAGAAACTGCGGGTGGATGCCGAAACGGGCAAAAACAAATTTGCCATTGTGCAGGCAGAGGATGAATTGGCTGCTATCGGAATGGTAATTGGTGCTTCCTGGAATGGAGCTAGAGCCTTTACTTCAACGAGTGGACCAGGCGTCTCCTTGATGAATGAATTCATTGGCCTTTCCTATTTTGCAGAAATACCAGTGGTACTAGTCAATGTCCAAAGAGGAGGCCCCTCGACAGGCATGCCTACCCGTACACAGCAACCCGATATCCTATCCTCAGCCTACGCCTCACATGGCGATACCAAACACCCGATGCTTTTCCCGAGCACGCCAAAGGAATGCTTCGATTTCGCCGCCAAAGCCTTTGACCTAGCCGACCGCCTTCAAACCTTGGTCTTTCTCATGACCGACCTCGACTTAGGTATGAATGACCACATGTCTCCCCCTTTTGCATGGGATGAGAAAACGGCCTATGACTTAGGTAAAGTAATGACAGCCGAAGAGCTCGAAAGTGGGAAAGAGTTTGGTCGCTACCTGGATGTAGATGGCGATGGCATCCCCTATCGTACGATTCCAGCTACGCATCCTACCAAAGGTTCCTTCTTTACCAGAGGAACTTCTCGGGATGAATATGCTCGCTATACCGAAGATGGTGCCGACTATGTGCGCAATGTTGATCGCTTACTCAAGAAATGGGATACGGCCAAAACATTAGTGCCCGCGCCAGAATTTTATCGGCCGGAAAACAATCGAGAATTAGGCCTCATCTTCTTTGGTACGACTACTTACGCGGCAATAGAAGCAATGGAACTATTAGAGGCAGAAGGAATATTATTGGATGCTATGCGCGTCAAAGCCTTCCCTTTCCATCAGGACGTGGAAGACTTTGTAGCGCAGCACAAAAAGATATATGTCGTAGAACAGAACAGAGATGCACAATTCCGATCTTTACTAATCAATGAATTAGAAGTAGCACCTAATCGACTGATTCCTATCCTAAATTATGATGGGATGCCGATCACCGCTCAAAGGATTATGCAATTGATCGGAGAGACTAAGCTTGTTGACGCTTAATCTATTATCGTACAGCTTTAAACAAACAAAAAATGACTTATATACGACCCACCTTTCGACATCCGGCACTACCTAAGAACAAACTGGGCTATGCCAAAGCGGATTATGAAGGTGCTATCTCTACGCTATGTGCAGGTTGTGGCCATGACTCTATCAGTGCTGCAATTGTACAGTCCTGCTACGAAATGTCGATCGAACCTCATCGTTTGGCTAAATTATCAGGTATTGGCTGTTCATCCAAGACGCCTACCTACTTCCTTAGTAATTCTCATGGCTTTAATTCCGTACATGGCCGAATGCCCTCCATTGCCACAGGGGCGAATATGGCCAATAAAGAATTGATCTACCTGGGTGTTTCTGGAGATGGCGATACAGCTTCCATCGGTATGGGCCAGTTTGTGCATGCGATCCGTCGCAATCTCAACATGACCTATATCGTCATGAACAATGGTTGTTACGGTCTTACCAAAGGACAAGATTCGGCCACTGCTGATTTTGGGTCGATTAGTAAAGCCGGTGGAGTAGCCAATCCTTATCAAGCTATTGATTTGGTCGGAATGGCCTTGGAATTAAACGCCACCTTTGTGGGTCGCAGTTTCTCTGGAGATAAAGGCCAACTGATCCCGATGATTAAAGCCGCTATTTCTCATCCAGGCTTCGCCTTATTGGATGTCATTTCTCCCTGTGTAACCTTTAATAACAATAAGGGTTCCACAAAATCGTACGACTTTGTGCGAGATCACATTGAAATGACTTCAATTTTAGACTTTGTACCTCACCAAGAAGAGATTTTGGTCGACTATGAAGAAGGAAGTACCGCAAGTGTGAGCCTGCATGATGGTTCCAAAGTATTACTCAGCAAATTGGCCCCGAACTGGGACCCCCGCAATCGTACCTCAGCCCTGCGAAGACTACAAGACGCCAAACTGAATGGGGAAATCCTAACGGGACTGCTGTACATCGATGAAGAAAGTAAGGATTTGCATGAGATGATTAATACCATCGATCGGCCGCTAAATTCACTCCGAGAAGAGGATCTCTGCCCGGGCTCGGCAGCGCTGGAAGAAATCAATGCTAGCTTCCGTTAAAATAGAGGCATAAAAAAAACCGCTTAGGGCTACTAAGCGGTTTCTAAAGAGCTTTGAGAGGCTATCTACATACCAAAAAATAAGAATATCCATTGATATTCCTATAAATCTTTGTGTGGGATTATGAATGTTAATTCGTGGAATTAATTCATTGCATTTTAAAAACAGGCTTTTTAAAGCCTTTTGTTTTGTTGATCAATCGTTATTGATCGTTGACAATACAAATATGGAATTTTGCAAAAAGGTAATGAAGTACAAAAAATAATTTTACTGTGTAAATTCAAACTCCAACACAAAATTCAAAAAACTTAAAATCAGATACTTAACCAGTAAAAACACTTCAATTCCTGTATAAATTGCTATTTTATTAGATGAGATAATTAAAAAAAAAGCTGATTTTTTTGGAAAATCAGCTTTTTTCGTCCTGTCCTTTCCCTTCTCCTTCAGGGGATGACTCAAAATCACCCCCTGAAGGGAGGGAAGTATCCTCATCAATGCCGCTAGCTTTCAACTTATCCATAACATTTCCTACAATGCCGTCTATGATATCGATCATGGCCGCAAAGCCTTTTTCTTGCTTCGGCCAATCCTTGTCTTCATATTGGCCATAGGATGGGACTTCCATACCGTCCCCTAGATAGTATCCAGCCTCGTTATTGGCATGTGGTGCATTTAAGGCCAGATAGAGAAAAAAGGTAGTATCCTTATTGGTCTCAATGAAAGAAAGCGTATCCTCATTAAATTCATCCAAGGCATAGGTAAGCTTTTCTTTGGCCACTCCTGTCCCCTCTGGCATCCCTTTGGGATAGTCCAAACTCCTATCGGTTACATTACCTGCTAAAGGTTCTTTTTTTCCATTCAGGTATAAAAATTCAGGGTAGAAATTGTGGGCATGCCACATGTTGATATAACCATAGGCGTGATCGAAGCCATTACGTGCTGGATCATCAGCTGGCGGAGGGTGTCCAACGCCCCATTTACCGACTAAGCCCGTGGTATAACCAGCCCTTTTCAAGGCTTCAGCCATGGTGACTTCCTCTGGATCCAGTAATTGACCAGGAGGTTGATTGCCTCTAACAGAAGTGTGCCCAGTATGTTTACCTGTCAGGAGAGAGGCCCGAGAAGGTCCACAGACCGTCGAGCCAGAATAATGTTGCGTGAACATCATTCCTTCGCTGGCCAATTGGTCAATATTTGGTGTCTTCAGTATCTTTTGACCATAACAACTTAGATCCCCGTACCCCATATCATCCACTAGAATGTAAATGATATTAGGCGATCGAGCTGCTACTATTGAAGTAGCCTTTTCTTGCGTCGCTTGATCACCACAGGCTATACCTAGTAGCAGAAAAACAAATAGGGCAGTAGAATATTTAAGCATCATTTTTTCATTTTGATTCGCTTAGAGCATGTTTGGGATAAGTTAAACTCATTCTTGCTCAAATCGAAATAAAGAAACCATCGAATCTTGTTTTTTTCTCAAAAAATCGCATCAAATTTGCGTAACCCAAAAGTTACGCATATATTTGTAACTCAAAAGTTACACATTTTTAATCACCTATCTCAATAACATGGAAGAGAAAATAATGACATTACATCCAGCAGGCAAAAAGGGGGTAAATATTTTAAAGCGCCGGTATGACCAGGTAGCAGAAACCCTATTAAGCATTGTGAAATCGCAAGGCGAAATTACGTATGCTAAAATGAATGACTTAGCAGAAGATCAACTCGAAGGAAAGTTTGACGGTAAGATTCCTTGGTATGTCGTTACGGTTAAATTAGACCTTGAAGCTCGAGGAATATTGGAAAGAATACCTAAAACCAGCCCGCACAAACTACGCTTAGGAATGAGGGATAAATAAGCTATACAATTATGCTTTATCATTTATTTGTGTGTCATTCCTTAAAATCCTAATCATGTCTAAAGCCATAGAGATATCTCGTTTTTACCCCTACAGTAGCGATAAGGTCTGGGCGGCATTGACGGATCCCGAGGCCTTATCAGAGTGGCTGATGCCAGTAGAAGACTTTCAGTTAAAGCTACACCAGAAATTCCGTTTCAAGACTAAACCTTCGCCAGGATTTGACGGGATCGTCCATTGTCAAATCATCGAAGTGGATGCCCCCAAAACGCTGGTCTATCATTGGCAAGGAGGAGGGATGAAACAGCCTACTACTGTCCGATGGCAACTGAAGTCAATAGAAGATGGCACCGTTGTCAAACTTCATCATAGCGGATTTATCGGCGTAGATGGCTGGATAATCAAAAAAATCCTGACCTTTGGCTGGAGAAAAATTACTCGGAAGAAATTGGTCGCCTTTTTGGCAAAATAATGTAACAGATGAGAGAGAAAGATATATTCCGGGTCATTGCCGATCCTACTCGGCGAGAAATTATTAGTCTATTGACGCAGGAAGCCATGCCAATGAATGCCATTGCTGAAAGGTTTCCAGATATCAGCCGACCTGCTGTGTCAAAACACGTCAAGGTACTCACCGAAAATGGATTGATCGCCATCCATAAAGATGGGAGAGAACGTTTTTGTCACGCTCAACTTAAACCCTTGAAAGAAATTTCTGATTGGGTCAATCAATACGAACAGTTTTGGAATGAAAAACTGGATCACCTCGGTGATTACTTGAAACAAAAATACAGTAAGAAAGGATGAATAGAACGATTGATCTCCTGAACGCCTACTGCGAACAATTGAGTACGCCGCCTTCTCCCGTTTTACAAGAGTTGGAACGAGAAACGCACCTCAAGACTTTAGCTCCACAGATGATGTCGGGCCATTTACAAGGTCACCTTCTACGTCTATTGTGTCGATTAAAGCAACCCCAATGTGCACTCGAAATAGGCACTTTTACCGCTTATGCCACCATTTGCATAGCTGAGGGATTACCCAAAGATGGTCAACTCCATACGATTGAAGCCAATCCTGAAATGGCCTATATCATCCAGAAGTTTATCCATAAAGCTGGATTAGAAAAACGTGTACAATCACATATCGGGAAAGCAGAAGACATCATTCCTGTACTAGATCAGCGTTTCGATTTTGTGTTTTTGGATGCGGGCAAACTGGATTATGGCATGTTTTATGATCTATTGATTGAGCAGATAAATCCAGGAGGATTAATCTTGGCGGATAATGTGTTGTGGAGTGGGAAGGTAGTTCAATCCACCAAAGATAAAGATACGGCTGCACTACATGCCTTCAATGAAAAAATCAAGCAGGATCCTCGAGTCGAAAATATCATCTTACCGATAAGGGACGGGCTATTAATTGCACAAAAGCTATAACTGGGTGAATAAAAAAGCTAGATATCGCCAATTTTGTTCTACACAAAATGACCTTCCCATCTTCTCCCAAGGCTGGTACCTAGATGCGGTCTGTGAAGGTGGAGAATGGGAGGTGATTCTGGTAGAAAAAGGAGGCCAAATAGCCGCTACCCTACCCTATTTCATCAAACGTAAAGGGCCTTTCTCCTATGTCACCATGCCTCATCTTACTAAGTTTCTGGGGCCACATATCATCGCCCGCTATCGTGGCACCAAACACGAAGCCAAGCTCATACAGCAACTCATTGAACAACTCCCGCCCCTCGCCTATTTCCGACAAAATTTGCACTATAAGTATACCAATTGGCTTCCCTTTTATTGGAAAGGCTTTCAGCAACAGACAGCCTATTCCTACCATTTAAGTCCACTGGATGATTTGACTAAAGTCTACAATAATATCCAAGCCGACTATCGCCGTCAAAAAATAGCAAAAGCTGAATCGGCATTTGGCCTACAGTTGAAGACAGACTTAAGTATCCAAGATTTTTACCAAATAGCAGCTAAGAGCTATCAGCGCCAAGCATTATCCTTTCCCGTATCCATTTCCTTTTTAGAAAAACTAGCACAAGCTACTACCGATCATCAATCGGGACAATGCTTTTTTACCGTTGATCAAGAAGGCAATATCCACTCCGCCGCTTTTTTACTCTGGGATCAAGAGGCTGCCTATCTCTTAATGATTGGAGATGACCCCAAGTACAGATCTAGTGGAGCGGGCATCTGGCTCGTTTGGCAACTCATTCAATATACGTCCCAAACCCTGGGTTTAAATACTTTCGATTTTTTGGGGAGTATGATACAGCCGATTGAGCGGGTGCGTCGTCAGTTTGGCGCACAACAAGTGGCTTATTCTTCGGTTTGGCGTTATGGCGCTTGGTGGTGGAGGGTTTTGGATACGCTGCGACGCTAAGTCCTACTCCTCCCGCTCAAGGCTTAGACTTCTGAAGTTTGCTCAGCCATGACTTGGAAAACGTCAGAAGTCTGCCAGTCGATTTTTCCCCCAAGCATATCGAAATAGTTAGCGTTTGTAGGAAACAAACACTTTCTTAAGCAGCTCAATATTCACCAGTTTTAAAAGCAACAATTATGACGTCAGAAGTCTTTACTAATTATACCACCGAAGCGCTAATCAAGCGGATAAAGTTCTCTACCCTGGCCCTTTATACGGTTTGGATCGGAGGAGCAATTGGCATACTGGCCTCTTTATCTCAAATAGTAAGTGGTGGCGGAATTGAATCCACCACTTTTGTGGTATCCGGCCTTGCCCTTTTGGCAGCTATACCTGTCTATCGGGAAAGGCAACGAATCATTGAAATCGTACAGGATAGAGAAGCTTAATTCAATCAGCCAATTGCCGACTCAGACTTCAGAAGTTTCCTCAGGCATGTCCTAGAAAACTTCTGAAGTCTTGCCGAGTCATCCCCCACCATAGCATCCACTTCCACCTCCACCAACCAATCAGCTTGGATAAAGCCCTTTACCTCCACAAAAGTACATGCGGGACGTATAGTCGAGAAAAATTCGCCATGCGCACGGGCAGCAGCTTCCCAATGCTTCATATCCCTCAACATAATCCGAGTTCTATACACATCACTTAATTGGCCTCCCGCTTCCTCAATCGCCTTTTGTGCAATACCAAGACAATAGCGCGTTTGGCCGTAGACATCGCCAGGACTATCGGTTGTACCATCTGGCCGGATGGCGGCAGTTCCTGCGACAGCAATGAGCGAGCCGATTCTTACCGCTCTCGAAAAACCAATAGGCCCTTCCATCTTCGAGCCAGAAGAAATGAGTTGTCTTTGCATAAGTCCAAATTTTAGGTATCAAGAAGAGTGTTACTGGATCATTCATCCAGCTCCCTTCCTAAAAAATACAATATAATTTTCGAAAATACTTGCGTAACCGATCGATTACTTATACATTTGTAACCGATCAGTTACTTATAGTTATGAGACGAGATGTTTTCCAAGCCATAGCGGATCCTGTCAGAAGAGATATAATAGGCTTGCTAGCCGATGATACGCTGACCGTAAATGCAGTAGCAGAAAATTTTGACATTAGCCGGCCTGCTATTTCAAAGCACCTACGGATTCTCAATGAGTGTGGGATCATCACCATTAGCAAAAAAGGACGAGAACGTTTTTGTGAGATCCAACCTAAAAACTTGATGCCCGTGGCAGAATGGATCGAGCAGTATCGAAAACTCTGGGAGGAAAAACTAGATCAATTCGAGGATTACTTAATGAAATTACAAACCCGCCTGCCAGATGAGCAAGCAAAAAACAAAGAAGATGAGTGATTTAGACCAACGAACGCTAAGCCTAAAAAGAACCTTTAGTGCACCCATTAGCCTAGTGTGGGAAGCCTGGACACAAGCTGAGCATATCGCACAATGGTGGGGGCCCAAAGGAATGGAGACCCAAGTCATCGATCATGAATTCAAAGTAGGGGGCAAATGGAAGTATGTGATGCAAATGCCTAATGGTAGCGAATTCATCGCAGATGGCATCTATTCAGCTATTGTCGAATTAGAAAAAATAATCTCCTCTGCCAATTTCAAACCCATGACCGAAGGCGTAGAGATACAAGCCTATTTTGAAGAAAATGGAGATAAAACGAACTTCACCTTCAGTGTCGTCCATCCTACTAAAGAATACTGCCAGCAACAAGAGAAAATGGGCTTTATGAATGGCTGGGGATCTGTTTTCGATCGACTAGCAGAATTACTCCAAACAAAGCAAAATGCCTAAAACAAACTAATATACCCAAAGTGGACTTTCGGTGCACCAAAGTCCACTGGGTTTGCCTTCCGACTACCGAAAGCTAGGCTAATGCCAAATACACCTACTTTTGTTTCAAAGCTGATACCCGTTCCAAAGCCATAAGGATAATCTACTGTGTTTTGTCCAGGTAGTGTTTTTATGGTTTTCTCATCCAAGCGGGCATAATCTCCAAAAAGATAGAGGAAAGAGTTTTGACCAATTAACAAGCGATACTCTAGCGTAAAAACGCCATAGTTAGTGGCAAAAATTGACTCTTCATCAAAACCACGAAGCAGGCGATTCCCCCCTAGCCGAAACTGTTCATTGGCAAAAAGTGGTTCTTCTGTCACGATAAACCCACTATTGAGACTAGCCTTAAGCGTACTGTTTTTAAACATCGGAATATAGGCCGCCAAATTAGCTTCAATCCTATAGATAAAGGAGCGAAGTGAAATATCTCCATAGGGGTCGGGGATATCTAGCTGGCTAATTAGGTTATTGCGACGAATAGTTTTCACCCCTGCAGCAGCTTTGAGAAAAGCAGACCAACCTTTCCGTGGATTGAAACGGTAATCCAATTTCTGGTGATTGTATTCCAAACCAAAAGTCGAGTGACTCACGTCTAGCGTATCGGGCAATTGCCCCGTGCGCAGCACAGCAGCAGTATCTACATTCAATAAATTAGAGGTATAGTTATTCCAAAAAGCCTTCAAATAGCTTCCTCCTTCCAGCAAATATTGGGCCCCGATATTATAGCGTATATCCAAATAGTTGGTATCTCGTTTGTACAATTCAAAACTCATATCCGCTCCAAAATTGGTACCTAATACGTAGGGATAATTAAAGGCCAATTCTAGCTCTTGGGTCAAGGGGCGCAACTGTTCAAAAGCGGCATAAATACGTTCGCCCAGGCCAAACTGATTCTGCAATTCAGCATTGAAAGTGCCCGTAATCAAAAAACGTCCCGTTCTCGCGCTACTGGGCAATACCCCAATCAAGAAATCAAAACGACTGGCCCGCCGCTTATCCACAAATAAATTCACCTGGGCCTGCTCCCCCTCAAAGCTGATGCTGAGGTCCTTCCGGCTTTGCAAGAAAGGAAGCTCCCGCAGTCGATCCCGAACTTGCAATATCTTGCGCTGATCATAAGGCGTCCCCGGTCTCAACCCCAGGTAACTACTGAGATAAGTATCGGATACATTCGCATTACCCTCAATCACCAGTTTATCGAAAGTGAAAAATGTTCCCTTATCTAAATCTAATACCCCACTAATACCTCCCCTATCTACCCGCAAACTATCCAGTCCTAAGCGGGCAAAAGGATGACCATTATTTTCTAGGTAGATCAGAATGGCCTCCTGCAATTCACGCAGGGCCTTTTGCGAAAAAGGGCGGTTATTGAATAACCTGGCCCGAAACCCCGTCTGTGACAGCAAGCTCTCTTCTACATTCCCCTGGTCCAACCGCAGCCATTTATAGACAGGGCCAACATGCAAAATGGCTAAAAAAGATTGATCTTTTACCGCCACCGTATCAATAGACGCTTCCAAATAGGCTTTCAGCCATAGGTCTTCCAATACCTCTTTCATAGCCTTTACGACACTTAAAGAGTCTGCATAACTAGTTTCAAACTCCACTTCTTCGCCCAGCCATTCAGGCGATTGGTCTAAGGGCAAAATTTTGAGCTCCCAGTTATCTTGTGCCAATAGCGCTCCTGGCCATGAACTCACCAAAGTGCATAGCAATAACAAGAAAATATAGCTAGAGGAATAGCTCGTCATTCTAAATTGACAGGATTTAAGTTGAACTTATACGTTTAAAAGACCTACAAAAAAGGGGCCATGATCTTTTATGTAACGGAAGATAGGGGATTTGGTATATATGTTTGCTCGTGGTTTTGGCTTTTTATGCGAAGAGGTGAAGGGAGTGAGGGTGGTGAAAGTGGTGAAGAGGTGAGGAAGTGAATTTGGCGCCAAGGCCATGCCTTTTGATTTTCATTTTCATTCATATTGTCATTTTGATTCAACAAGGACAGCAGGAGCTGTCGGCAGGCGAGGTAGTGGCAAGGTGCCGGTTGAAAACCGGGCACGAACGGCTAATGCAGCGATGAACCCGCCTTTTGATTTTAATTCACATTAACATTTTGATTTTGGAAGGTTAGCAGAAGCTACGACACCAACGGCGATAGCGGCGATGTCCTTGCCTTTTGATTTTGATTCACATTGACATTTTGATTTTGGAAGGTTAGCAGAAGCTACGACACCAACGGCG
>Ga0070726_10004212_pt1 | contig 11625 bp, 8 predicted proteins | sample tdAd471_FD_67275 | JGI IMG/M metagenome (GOLD analysis project Ga0070726, IMG submission 67275) | Marine sediment microbial communities from the Atlantic coast under amendment with organic carbon and nitrate - tdAd47.1 | ecosystem: Environmental > Aquatic > Marine > Coastal > Sediment | place...
ACATTCAGCCTGTAGTAAATATCTTCTCTGAAAGTACCCTTTTCGATCTCTTTTTCAAGATCTTTATTGCTTGATGCAATGACCCGAACATCGACACTCAGTGTTCTGCTACCACCGACCCGCTGGAACTGCTGTTCTTGTAAAACCCGAAGAATCTTTGATTGAGTCTTTAAGCTCATGTCACCAATTTCGTCAAAAAAAATTGTTCCTTTATTGGCCAGTTCGAATTTGCCGATTTTTTTTGTGAGGGAACTGGAAAATGCGCCCTTTTCTTGGCCAAACAGTTCGCTTTCAATGAGTTCTTCCGGAATTGCGGCACAGTGAACATCAATCAAGGGATACTCTGCTCGGGAGCTGAGCTGGTGTATGGTGCGTGCAACCAGTTCCTTACCGGTTCCATTCTCCCCTGTGATCAATATCCATGCCTCTGTCGGTGCTGAAACGGCGATCTGTTTTCTCAATGCGGCAATGGGAGGGCTGTTTCCGGTAATTGAGTTTTTTTCTAAAGTCTTTTTGCGCAGATATCTGTTTTCTTCTTCCAGTCGTCTGAAATTTAATGCGTTGTTGATCGACACAATGACTTTGTCGATGGAGAGTGGTTTTTCGATTAAGTCGAATGCACCCAGTTTTGTGGCCTTTACAGCGGTTTCTATATTTCCGTGTCCGGATATGATGATGACCTGTATGTGCGGATTGTCCTTCTTTATCTCTTTTAATGTTTCAATACCATCGATACCCGGCATCCAAATATCGAGCAACACGAGATCCGGCGATTCGGTATCAACGATCTTCAATGCCTCATATCCATTGGCGGCAGTTGTGACCCCAAAGCCTTCATCTGAAAGGAGCCCACCTAAAGACTGAAGTATGGAAGGCTCGTCATCTACAATTAAAATAGAAGGAAACATATTTTAGCTCCTTGGTTGTTAATTACACGGGCAAATCAATAACAAATTTGGCGCCCTTGGGCTTGTTATCCTGAACACGTATCATTCCGTTATGATCCGTAATAATACTGCTTACGATGGTAAGTCCTAAACCCATCCCGGCTTTTTTCGTTGAAAAATATGGCTCAAAAAGGCGTGTCTTATCGATATCGGAAATGCCCACCCCATCGTCAGCAACTTCTAATCGAACGATTTTCAGAATTGGATCATGGGTGAGTATTATTAAAATATTCCCTTCATTCCTTATGGAACCGATGGCATTATCGACAAGATTGATCATCGCCTGCTTTATTTGCTGACGGTCAAGGTTAAGGCGGGGAATATCCTCTGTAATATTGAAATTAAAATTGATCTTCTTATGCCCCTCCTTGTATAATGCCAGTGTCTCTTCAATGATTGGCGGTAAATCACAGGGCTTTGGATTTGCCGTGGGGAATCTTGCAAACAAAGAAAATTCGTCCACAAGATTCCGTATGAGTTCCACATGATCTGTAATGGTCTGCGTACACTCATCGAAAACCGGCTGTTTGATCTGATCCGAATACTTTCGTTTAAGGCGTTGGGCTGAAAGCGATATGGGGGTTAATGGATTCTTAACTTCATGGGCAATCCTTCTTGCAACCTCGCGCCATGCGGCCATACGCTGAGCCTTTTCAAGCTCGGTCAGGTCATCGAACACCATCACGATACCCATATGCTGTCCTATGTCGTCTTTAAGGGCGTTTATATGCATCAAAAAACTCATGGGACGTCCGTCTATGGCAAGCTTTAACGGCAATCTAACCGCATCATTTCGTGACGTTTTCAGCTGCTCCATAACTTCTTCAGCCAGATCCAGCATCTCTCCGCTAAGAATTTTTTTATAACTTTTCTTGATAATATCTTCAGATTTGAGATTCAGCATCTTTTCAGCCGATTTGTTCATGGTTGAAATGAAACCGCCGGCGTCCAGTGTTATAACACCGGCGGACACGTTCTTCAGTACGATCTCCATGTATTGCCGTCTTTTTTCAATCTCGACGTTCTGGTCTCGAAGCAGACGGGCAGAAAGCTCAAGTTGATCCCTGCCGATCCGCAAATCTTTGGTCATTTTGTTAAAAGAGTTGACCAGGCTCCCGATTTCATCATCCGCCACCATCTCGATACTGAAACTCAAATCTCCTTCGGCCACCTTACGGGTTCCTTCAGCAAGCTCCCTGATGGGTATGGTAATGGTTTTGGCAAGATAGAAGCCGAACCATACCGCACAAAATACCACCAGTAACGCCACGATGGAGAGGGTTATGTAGTAGGTAATCTGAATCGGTTTTTTAAGAAGTTTTATCTGCTGGTATTCTTCATAACCCCTTGAAATTGATGCCATGTTTTCTGCGAGATCCGGTGGCATCAGATTGGCCAGCGCCACAAAGGCCTCTGCAGCTGGAGGCGCTACGCCAAAGGGGATGGTTCCGATGGTTCTGATGAGCTCGCCGGAGGATATCCTTTCGGAAACGGTCCTGACACTATTCAGCGGTATATTTTTTTTGAGGTCGTCAGAGGAAATCACCGCAAAGGGCTTATCTTCCAATCCCGGGGCAAGGGCAAATGTCAGACGATCCGCATTCGCTGTATAGATTTCTACCGCATTCAAATTAAACTCACGCTGGACGATTTGTATATAGCGGAAAAGGGCTTTTTTGTTTTTGGGATCTAAAAGCTTCTTCGCTTCTATCTGATACGACATTCTTTCCATAAAGAAGCTGTTGGTCTCTTCAGCATGCCAATATAAACTTCGTCCCACACGCAATGAATTTTCGAGGGCCTGCTCTACAGGAACGTTAAACCAGAATTCAATGCTGGTGGTAATAAAATTTATGGAAAAGAAAAAAAGAACAATGGTCGGCAACAGTGAAAGCGTAATAAAAGCCACGACAAGTTTTGTTCGAAGCTTTGCCCCCATCACCTTTCGTTTTCTGTCATAAAGCAGTTTTACCAGATTTCTGAAGACAAGAAAGATCAACAAAATGAGCAAGAGTAGATTGATGTTTATCAGAATAAACATCAGAATGGTATTGGAAACGGGGATGCCGGCACCAAAGTGCATGATCCGGTTCTCGGCAAAAGTGAGTAGTGCAATTACAGCAATGATGACAACACTGATAATGACTTCGCGCTTTCGCCGGTTCCGCTCTTCTTTCGAGATATAGGATGCTAACTTTTTATATCTGTTGTTACTCATAATAACCGATTGTTTTAGTAGGTAAAATCTATAGTATACCAATCAGTTTCAAAGTCCCAGAGAGAAACAAAAAAGAGGACATAATGTAAATAATAGGGAAGGGTTACTTTGCTGAGTTCGGCTTTGGCTCTTAATTGATAACGTTGATTTTTTTCAAGCTGTTCGAGGGAGACGATTTCCAGACCGTCGATTTCAGTTATTAATTTCTTGGCCTCATCGAAAGATCGCAAAACCCGGGGTCCGTTTTTTTCCCAGGAGCGTTTTATGGTAAAATCTTCTTTAAGATTGTCGTATTTGACGGTATTTGTAACCATTACATCGGTTATTTTTTTGTCGAACCATAGCGTGCGGACTTGATAAAGACTGACAAAAAATGAAAATCTCGTGGGAACACCACTTAAGATGGCCTTTTTCATTTTTTCTTTAAAGGCACCTTCGACACTCAGATAAACAAGAAGCTCGTCCTGTGTATTTGTGACGATGATATCTGTCAACCTGGCATCTTGGGCAAAGCCCGAACTCTGAACAAAAAAAAGGATAACGAGGAGCAGGGCGAGTGTTTTTCGGCTCATGAATGACATGGTTATAATTTTGTATTTCTTTGCGTAACAGATATAATAGCGGCCATTAATATTCCCAAATCAATACCCGATAACGTGCAATGCCGAACCAAGCTTTCACTCGACGCAGATCTTTCCCCAACATGCAAGTCTCAATGCCTTGGATTAAGGATCGAAATTTTAGCAATTATCTCCAAAGGATACTAAATTTGATTAATAGCGGATACCTTCTTAAATGGCAAGTGATTTTGATTGAACGGAAGGCAATTCGTTTGGATCGTTGATTATGAGGGTTTCCCATGATTCTTTTTGGACAAAGAAATTTTTAAGAAAAGCATGGTTGAAGGCATGACCGGATTTGCTGGCGACCACATGACCTAAAATAGGCATGCCCAGAAGTGAAAAGTCACCGATGCAATCGAGAATTTTATGTCTCACAAATTCATCCTTATACCGCAAGCCCCCCTCATTGAGCACATCCTCAGCATCAATGGCGATTACATTTTCCAGGGAGACGCCACGGGCCAGACCGTAACGTTTTAGATATTCGTATTCATGCACAAAACCAAACGTTCTGGCACGACTTATTTCATTTTCGAAAACATGATCCGAAATGTCCGCAGAATAGGACTGCTTTTTAATGAGCGGGTGATCAAATTCGATGGTACAGGTTATCTTATAACCCGGATGTGGATATATGCCGACCATTTTTTCGTCTTTTTTAATCTCGATCGGCTCTTTGACCACAAAAAAACATTTGGGCGCGTCTTGATCTTCTACCCCCGCTGATTTTATCAATGAAGTAAAAGGACCGGCGCTACCGTCCATGATCGGCATCTCGTACGCATCGATCTCCACCAGGGCATTGTCGATGGAAAGGCCGGCAAAACTGGCCATAAGATGCTCTATTGTTGAAACAATAAAGCCCTCATACCCGATAACAGTTGCCAGGCTTGTATCCACAACCATATTAAAATGTGCGGATATTTCCGGACAATCCAGAAGGTCTGTTCGGATGAACTTGATACCATGATTGCACGGTGCCGGCTTAATGGTTACGTTCACTTTCTTTCCCGAATGGACACCAACACCCGAGCAGTTCACCGGCGCTGCAATCGTTCTTTGTTTAAAATGCATGGAATATAGGCTTTGTTCATTTAAAGATTTGTTTGAATCAATACGAATATTTTGCTAAGATCTCGGAAAATAAATACTAAACAACAAAAATCAAGGTAAAAATTTAAAATTAACCCTAATATAGATCATTCTTTTTTTACAAGAACAATTTTAATGTTACTAAAACTTCACAATTTTGAAAAATATCTCTTTTGCGTGCGCCACTATAATTTTTGGGATTTAAAAAAGGAGGAATCGTGCTTGCAAAGGTTTTAAGTAGCGCTGTCATTGGAATTGATGCGTTTCTGGTGGAAGTGGAAGTTGACATTACTTCAGGGCTCCCCACATTTACGACGGTGGGGCTCCCGGAGGCTTCTGTAAAAGAAAGCAAAGAACGGGTCAAGGCTGCGATTAATAATTCGGGCTATACCTTCCCTGATGACAGAATCACGGTGAATCTCGCTCCGGCTCATATAAAAAAGGAGGGAACCGGTTTCGATCTGCCCATCGCTTTAGGGATACTCACAGCAACCCGGATCATACCTCAGGAGATCATATCCAAATACCTTGTCCTGGGTGAACTCTCTCTGGACGGTCGTATTAAGCCTGTCAAAGGTTCTCTGCCCATGGCTTTGGCCGCCAAAAGTGCCCGTTACACAGGGATAATCGTTCCCTATGACAACCGTCGCGAAGCGTCGGTTGTGGACAATATTATTGTTCTGCCGGTTAAAACACTGTCGCAAATTGTCAGTTTTTTTCGCGGATTTTCTCAAATAAAACCTGAAAAAGCAGATGTTTCGTCCATATTTAAAAATGAAAAAAGCTTTGATGTCGATTTTTCCGAAGTCAAGGGGCAAGAGAACGCAAAACGATCCTTAGAAGTGGCAGCTTCAGGGGGGCATAACCTTATAATGATCGGTCCCCCCGGCTCGGGAAAGACCATGCTGGCAAAACGTCTCCCGACCATCCTTCCGCCGATGACATTCGAAGAAGCCATTGAGACCACTAAAATATTCAGTGTCATCGGAATGCTTCCAAAAGACGAGGCGTTGATTACCAAAAGGCCTTTTAGGTCTCCGCATCACACCATATCAGATGCCGGTTTGATTGGCGGCGGTCATATTCCAAGACCCGGCGAAGTCAGTCTGGCACATAACGGCGTTCTGTTTTTAGATGAACTTTCTGAATTTAAGAAGCATGTGCTTGAAGTTCTCCGACAGCCTTTGGAGGATCTTATGGTCACCATTTCCCGGGCTGCTTTGAGCATAACTTATCCTTCGGGTTTTATGCTGGTGGCAGCAATGAATCCCTGCCCCTGCGGATATTTTTCCGATCCCAAGCATGAGTGCCGGTGCACGTATCCGCAAATTTACCGATATCGATCCAAGATATCCGGTCCTTTGATGGATCGGATCGACATTCACGTTGAAGTTCCGGCGGTTGCCTATAAAGACCTGATCGGAGAGCCCAATGCGGAATCATCGGAAGATATCAAGATGCGCGTTACCGCTGCACGAGAGCGCCAGTTCCGACGATTTAAAAGAACGAAAATCTACTGCAACGCCCAGATGATCAACCGGCATATTAAAAAACACTGCAAAGTTGACGATGCCTCTGCGGAACTTCTTGAAACTGCCATCGACAAGCTCGGCCTTTCGGCAAGAGCCTACAACCGAATCCTGAAAATTGGCCGCACCATTGCCGATCTCGACGATTCACCGGATGTAAAGGTCGACCACATTTCCGAAGCGGTTCAATACCGGAGCCTTGATCGGGGTAAGCGCCTTTAACCCGAATTGCTCACCAGCCAGAGCGTCGCGGGAACTGTGTTATTCAGCCCTCGAAGTAAATGGCTACGTCTTCGGGCTGAAATGCCGTGTTCCCACAACCCTCTGACGGGTGAGCAATCCGGGTCCGGCCGAATTCCTCATGCCTTGCATCTTCGGCAAATTCAACAATCGCTCAACGTAGGTCAAAATAAAAAGATGTGGATAAATTTTATTTAAACGGATTTTAGCATTCATCTCGATTATGGGTCGATGATCTTTGAAGGGTGCTTAAGTTTAATAATTCGGATAGCGATATCAGGATAGATACCGGTCCCAAGGTAGAAATTTTATAGGAACAATTGGAATTTACAAGACATATTGATCTGTTGTTGCACCACATATAGATAACTTATCTTAATAAAATACAATATGTTCTAATTCGACAGAATTATATATAAATTATATGTAATTTGCTTGACATTAATAAATTACAAGCTTATGATATTGTTAATAATTATTCTGATAGGGAATGTTCTTATGAAATTCAGCCAAATGAGCAAAAATACCTTAAAAAAAATTAGAGAATCTCTTATGATGAGCAAGGCCGAACTTGCCAGAAAAGCCAACATATCCCCCATTACCATCACGCGGATCGAAAATGGGATGCCTTGCCGAATGGAAACACAGCGAAAGATTATTTTGGCATTGGGATTTAAAATTTCTGATAAAAACAAGGTGTTCGGCGACTAGAACTACGGCATGAACATTTCCTTGACGCCCTTCTGTATCTGCTTGGTTTCATAAACGATTCACTGCAAATTATTAAAATTTAAAGGCAGAGTCAAACGACCCTGCCTTTATTTTATCTGCCCCATGAAGCGAGACCTTTGTAAAACGCACCCTCTTGCCCAATTCCTGCGCCTGCCCCGTAGGTCTCCGTTGAAATGCCGGAACAGGCCAGAAGATCGTGCTGGGATGGTTAAAATTTTCGCCGTCCCCCGATCAAAGTCCGGAATTTTCGACTTGAACCCCGGTTAAATATTAAATACGAATTTAACTGGGCAGGCAAAAATGAACATTTTTCAAAGGTCTCGAAGCATCGATTCGCTTTTCAAGGACTCACCAAAAGTTTTTGCCCAGGGTGAATGACGTCGCCGTCGGCCAGCTTGTTAAGACGGCGCATTTCTTCCACTGTCAAACCATACTGACGACCGATTTTATACAATGTTTCTGACGGTTTAACGGTGTGAAATTTCTTTTTAGCGGTTTTCTTGGATATGGTTTTGGTTGTCGAGGATTTAGCCTTCCGGGCGCTGGATTTGCCCATCTGTTTTTGTATATTGTCTATATTTTTCGCCATATGATCCATTCTTAACATCAGAGATGCTTCAGAACGATCGAAACGCTCTTTGAATTGTTCAAAAGTTTGGGCCTGCTCCCAGATTTGTGCAACTCTGTCATCGATCGCTTCAAACTTGGCGATGCTTTCTTCAAGCTTTGTCATCCGGTTCTCTAAATCCAGGATTTTGTTTTCTACTGTGGAACTCCGGCTTCTGGTAAACAGAAGGATCAAGATTATGGCCAGAATCAAAAATCCTATCCCGAATATGGACAGCGGGATTCCATCGGGTTTTTTAAATAGATTGGATCCGAACTTTCCCGTCTTTTTCTTTTTCCAAGGTGAATATTCTTCGTCATAATGGTCGTTTTCCGACTCTGCATTAAATTTGCCCCCGATGTCGGAGTCTCCTGGTCCCATGGCTAACCCCCTAAATTAATGTTTACGTTCTTTTCTGATCCTGAAATAATAAAACCTAACAAAATTTTTCGCAAGATTAAAGAATAAACACCCCATTTAACTGCAAAGGATTCTTTGGGAAGACGGTTTAATCTGAAAGTCATGACCAGTTGTTGAAAAAATTATACTGTAATGATAATAAATATCTTGATGATCCGAACCCTATAAAATTTCAAATGGCTGGAAGTTACGCCTGCAGTTAAACGGATAACTCTCATCGACCGAAACAGAACAGGGGTTAACAAACGCTAAACCATGTTCAAATTGTTTAAACATCTTCGTATTAACCTGGTCTCAAAACTCATCCTTTCCGTGGGTCTGACCTTACTCCTAAGCATATCTACCTGGGCCTACTTCAATATTAAATATCAGACGGAAAAGGTCATGAAAGATATTATGGAGGGAACCGACCGATTGAGCAATACTATTATCCTCGGCGCCCATTATGCAATGATGATCAACTCTAGGAATGATATCAACCATATCATCAACAACATCAGCAAACAGAAAGAGATCGATACCATTCGCATTTACAATAAAAAAGGACAGATAAAATTTTCAAACCGGGCTTCGGAACTCGAGGTGACCACAAACATAAAGGCAGAGGCCTGTGATGTCTGCCATCGGTCGGACCCCCCTCTGTCTGAGCTCAGCCTGGTGCAGAAGGCACGAATATTCCATTCTTCACAAGGGCACCGCCTCCTCGGTATTATCAGTCCGATCCGCAACAATACCGGCTGTTCGTCGGATTCCTGCCATGTGCATCCTGAGGGGAAGAAGATACTGGGAGCCCTCGATGTTGTTGTTTCCCTAAAAGAAACAGATGAAGAAATATTTTTTCTCGAAAACGGTATCGTCGTTCTGGCTTTTTTTGCCTTTCTGTTCACCTCCGCAATTATTTTTATCTTTGTATTAAAATTTGTAAATCAGCCCATTAAGAAGCTGATCAGCACCGCCGATCTTATTGCCAAAGGCGAGTATTCAAACGATATCGGCATTAACCAGAACGATGAAATGGGCCAACTGTTTACGGCCATAAATAAGATGGGCACACGAATTGCAGAAAAGCAGGCTGCACTTAAAAAGCAGAGGGATGAATACCAGAACCTGTTCGAGCTTGTACCCTGTCTGATCACGATTCAGGACAGAGACTATAGGCTGATCGGTTACAATAAAGAGTTTGCGGAGACTTTCAATCCCAACCCTAATGATTTTTGCTACTGTGTTTATAAACAGCGGGATGAAAAATGTAAGATCTGCCCGGTTGAAAAAACATTTAAAGACGGCCTACCCCATTACGGTGAAGAAACCGGCTTGAGTAAAGACGGGACGAGAACGTATTGGCTGGCCAGAACGTCTCCAATTTTGGACGCACACGGCGAAATCACCGCTGTCATGGAAGTTTGCCTTGACATAACCCGAATGAAGCAACTTGAAGAGCGGCTTGAAAAATCGGAGAAAAAATATTACGCTATTTTCAACAATATCCCTAACGCCGTCTTTGTACTCGACGTGAACACCCTTGAAATACTCGACTGCAATAAAAGTGTCACCGATGTTTACGGATATGAAAAGGATGAGATCACAAAAAGATCCTTTCTGGATTTATTTCTCGATGAGGAAAGAGACCATTATGCTTTCAAAATAATCACATCTGCTTATGTAAACCAAGCGAAACATGTCAATAAAAACGGCAAAACACTTTTTGTGGCCATTCGGATTTCACCGTCGGAGTATTTGGGACAAAAAGTGCTGCTTGTTACCACCAGCGACATTACCAAGCGGCTTGACGCCGAACATCAACTCATTCATGCCGGCAAAATGGCAACGCTGGGAGAAATGGCCACCGGCATTGCCCATGAATTGAATCAACCGCTCTCGGTCATTAAAACCGCAAGCAATTTCTTTATAAAAAAATTAGATCAAGACAATCCCATCGACAAGGATATTCTTTACAACATGCTTGAGATGATAGACCATAATGTTGACCGGTCGGCCAAAATTATCAGTCATATGAGACAATTTGCCCGAAAATCGGATGTGGTTCTGGGTAAGGTTCAGGTCAATGAAGTGCTGGGAAGAGCTTTTGAAATCTTCAGCCAGCAACTCAAAACCAGGGGAATCGACGTAGTCTGGGATATTGACGAAAAACTGCCGAGGGTAATGGCAGATCCCAGCCGGTTGGAACAGGTGTTTATAAACCTTATTTTAAATGCCCGGGACGCCATTGAGGAAAAGTGGGCGTCTTCCGAGCCGCCCTTGGGCACCAAAAAGATCGCGCTTAAAACTAAACTCGCGGGCGAAACGGTGGTTGTCGATGTCACCGATACAGGGGCAGGGCTTCCTGAAGATATATCAGACAAGGTATTTGAGCCGTTCTTCACCACAAAAGAAGTCGGCAAAGGGACCGGCCTCGGCCTTTCCATCAGTTATGGTATCATTAAAGACTGCGGCGGAGACATAAAAGCGACGACGAGTAAAGAAGGAGAAACCTGTTTTAGGTTAACTTTTCCTGTAGAGGATGTTGAATGATGGAAAAAACAATTTTACTGGTGGATGATGAGCCGGATATCCGTGAGGTTCTCAATATAACCTTATCTGATATCGGCTACAAAGTTCTTACCGCCGAAAACGGGGCGGATGCACTGAACATCTTCAAAAATGCCGAGATCCCGGTGGTCATTACCGATATTAAAATGCCCGGCATTGACGGTATCGAGCTTCTTCGAAAAATTAAACACGAAAATCCGGAAACAGAGGTCATCATGCTCACCGGCCATGGGGATTTAGATCTGGCCATAAAAAGTTTAAAATTTGAAGCCACCGATTTTATCACAAAGCCCATCAGCGATGATGCCTTGGAATTGGCCCTGATAAGAGCCTTCGAAAAAATTGCAATGAGAAAAAAAATAAAAGAATACGACCGAAACAGGGCCATGAATGATATTCTCATCAATGAGCTTATTCAGGAAGACATTTTGATTATTGGATCCGACTACCGGGTTCTGGATATCAATGAACCCCTCCTGAACAAATTGGGGCTGGAGAAGGAGGAGGCCGTCGGTCGGTTCTGTTATGAAATTACGCACAGGCAAAATACACCATGTTCCGGTGAGAATCATCAATGCCCCCTTGTGCAAACGCTCAAAACACATAAATCTTCCAAGGAAACCCATGTCCATAAAGACAAGAACAATAACAATATCTATTATTCAAT
>Ga0070726_10004219_pt1 | contig 11609 bp, 10 predicted proteins | sample tdAd471_FD_67275 | JGI IMG/M metagenome (GOLD analysis project Ga0070726, IMG submission 67275) | Marine sediment microbial communities from the Atlantic coast under amendment with organic carbon and nitrate - tdAd47.1 | ecosystem: Environmental > Aquatic > Marine > Coastal > Sediment | place...
CGTCGTCTTCAGCCCAGCCCACCGGAGGTGCAGCATGAACAAGACATTCATCGTAGCCAAGAACGAGTTCATGAAGCGCGTCAAGACGCGCTGGTTCGTGTTCACGACCCTGCTGGGTCCCATCGTCCTGGTGGGCTTCTTTGCCGTGATCGGCTTCGTTTCCGTCTCGGCCATCGAAGGCGGAGAAAGCACCATCGTGGTGCTGGACGAAACCGGACGTATAGGGGTGCAGCTGAACGACCCCGACGGCGACATCACCTTTGTGGCTTCGGATGCCGATGAGGCCACGCTCCGTCAACAGGTTCTCGACGGGGAGTACAGCGGGTACCTGGTCCTTCCGGCCGGTCTGGTCGATGGCGACGGGGCCGCGCGCTACTATTCGACCGAGGGAGGCGGTGTCAGCTCGTTCAACCTCGACCTGCGCAACATCATCCGCGGAACGGTCCGGACGCTCAGGCTGCAGGATCAGAACGTCTCAACCGAGGTGTTCGAGATCATAAACGCCGGGGTGTCCCTGGAAACGGTCAAACTCTCCGACGAAGGCGAGGAGCAGGGCAGCTCCGCCGCATACGCCATCGTGGGCGGCATCATGGGCTTCCTGATATACATCACCATGCTGATCTACGGATCCGTCGTGATGCAGGGCGTCATCCAGGAGAAGATGAACCGGGTGGTCGAAATCATCGTGTCCTCCGTGCGGCCTTTCCAGCTCCTGATGGGGAAAGTCCTTGGCATTGGCGCCATGGGTCTTGTGCAGATGAGCTTCTGGGCCATCTTGATTGCCGCCGGCACGATGGGATCGGGCGCCATCATCAGTTTGTTCGTGGATCCTGCCAATCTTGAATTGCCCGATACCGCAACGCAGACGGAAATACTGGATGCCGTCGGCTTCCAGGTGCCAGACCTCGGACCGGAAGTGTTCGTGTTCTTCGTGATCTACTTCCTGCTCGGCTATCTGCTCTTCTCCACCCTGTTTGCCGGTATCGGCTCGGCAGTCGAGCAACAACAGGATGCGCAGAGCCTGATGCTGCCGGTCATGATGCCCATCATCATCTCCATCGTCTTCCTGCAGGCCGTCATCGAAGCGCCGAATTCCGGGCTGTCGGTGGCCCTGTCATTGATTCCGTTCACCTCACCCATTCCGATGGTGGTGAGGGTGGCCATGATCGATGTTCCTCTGTGGCAACTGGCAGCCTCGTTGACCCTGCTGATCGGCACGTTCGTCGGCGCAGTCTGGGTATCCTCGCGCATCTACCGTGTCGGCATCCTCAGCTACGGCAAGAAGCCTTCCCTGAAAGAGATCATCAAGTGGATGCGGTACGCTTGATCGCGCCCGACGGATCGGGAGTAAATGATTTTATTCTACTTCGACTTAGTCACAGGAAATCTTTGTTCGTTCAAAATGAGTTTGTCCTGAACTGCCTCCAGCAAATCTAAATCAATACTCTTCGCTAATAACTGCAAGTAGATAAATACATCCGCCAATTCGCTACCAAATTGCTCTCGCTTGGATCTGTCCTCGAGATTAAGTTCGTGCCATTGAATGTGTTCCAAAATCTCAGCTGCCTCAATGGCGATCGAAACAGCCAAGTTGCGAGGGGTATGATGCTTCTCCCAATCCCTTGCATTCGAAAACTCATTAATTAGCGCTACTATCTCTCGATAGTTTTTCTTCTGTCTCTTCTTAGACATTTTTTACCGCCTCAACAAAGCGACGACATTCAGCAATATTTTTGGATTTGTCAGGGAGTTCTAATGATGTACACGCATCCACGATAGTAGCACCCGTTACCCTGATTGACTCTGCCACGTTTTCAGTGCTTAACCCTCCTGCGAGAATTACTGGACAACTTACTGCGTTGATTATGTCTCGACACGTCTCCCAATCATTAACTTTTCCGGTACATCCAAAAACAGAGGTGTTGGTATTTAGGCAAGTATCAACGGTTAGCGCTCCAGCATACTCTGAGTACATTCTAGCTATCTCGACTGATCCCAAATCATAGTTGGCTCCTGAAGGAGCGACAGGAACAGACATCATCAACTTGCTGTGCCCGGTCAGTCTCCTTGCTAATTGCGGCATGTCATCATCATTTCGATCACTCGACATGAGCAAGTAATCTGGTTGCACCATGCGAGCAATAGTCTCAAGCTCATGTAGCTTAAGACTATGGATGAGCAAAGTAGAACTTGCTCCATGCAACTTTGCTAAATCGACTAATTGGCGCGACAGTATTATTGACTTACCGTCATTTGGATGCAGGTGCCAAGCGATATACTCGACTCCCATTTCCAACAAGGCCAGCATCTCACCGACGCTTGGCTTTCGACAGTATATTTGCGTCATAGCACCCATCTCAAAAACCTTCCCTGTCGTACAGCTCGACAGTCGAATTATTATGAATACACTCCAATATTCTGCGCCTAGAAATAGAAAACACTCCGATTGGGTTCTTATAGGATCGGGTTGACCAACTTCTTGCAAAATGGGTTTCACCGAGATACCCACCTACGCAACTTGTCAAGAAACCAGGATCAGCTACCCCGTGACCTTCCATCTTCATGTGAGCGTGTCTTCTTTCTCCACTGTACCGTGTGACGAAACAGGATACAGTTTTTGCACCATTAACTAACAAATACTCCCTAACCATCTCAAGGGTAATTCCTGTCAGCACATTGTCGTCTAACAGCAGGCATTCTCTGTTAACGAAACAATCCTGTACTTCCGTATCATTTGGAAATGACCTTGCACTGACGGTTTTATTTTCACCCCTGTAATGACTGTACGACGCTAAAATGACCTTGCATGATGATTCTCCTGAGATTAATTGCTCCACAAAGGAGTAGACAATTGGAAGTTCTATTCCGCCCCATCCAATCCCGACGGCGGTACGACCATCACGATTTCCTTCTTGTCGACAATAGGCTGCCAGTGCAACCAATATGTTTTCTGCAGGGTGATCAGCCTCCCTCCATCTGCGCATTAAGCGACCAATATTTTGTCCGGTCGAAAGTTTCTTGAGTTCGTCAAGACCTAAAACAAATCGATTTCGAACTCTTTCCCACTTGTCTTTGATAGTTTCATAACGCTTAAACGCCTCTGGCACGTTACCCACAAGGCAGTGGTAATAAGCATATATTGCTTCACTTAGCAATTTTTCTAAACCCCACCCACTGAGGGACAGTATCTGCTTAAACGTCTCCTCTAAATTGACATCCTTTTTTTCCCTGCAAAAAACAATAGACTCATAACAAAACGCATATCCGACAAGAAAAGCATTTCTGAACTGATCTAAAAACGCCAAAAACAAGTGGCTAAAAATTTTACCCGACACCATTTCAGAAGGACCTTCTTCTAAGAGAAGGTCAACCTCATCCAAATATTTCTCCATACGGAGAATTGGGGAAATGTTCTTCATATTGATGTAGTACATCTCACCACGCATCAGGACATGAGACGGAGTATATAGTACCCGCGATAAGCACGGTCTATCTGTCGTCCAATAATCTGGTAACCTTTGATTTAGAATCTCGAAAAGCGCAAAGCTCGGATCAGACTCTTCGATTCCCCTTTCGAGTCTTTTCCAACTCAAGGCGTCCATCTCAACCGCACCTGACTGATTGTCCAGAAGAGCGAGGACATGGTCTGGGGCTACAGAATCTAAATATCCTAGTGCCTGATCTTTGTGCTCTATGGCTTTTTCGGCAACTTTCTCAAAATCAAAGAGCAATTCCCCAGACTGTACACCTGCGTGTTTGAAACCCAAATTAATACGCCGCTGACACAGCACAACTGACTCAAGCGGCACATTTCCGCCTACAGGGATGCCCGCAATGTCTCCTTCCAAATCTTCAAGGCCGGCAACCCAAGTAAACGGGTGAGCATATTTTGATATTGGAAGGCCTATTGAACGCTCAGTATCCAGATCGGCAGTATATACAAATGCGGTTGGTAGTCGGAGTCCACTGTTGATGCTAGGTAAACCTGAAAACTCTCCAGTTCGATCATGAGCAACGACATCTAATCTTGCTAATGAACTCCCAACAGGTTCCTCGACGGTGGTAATTACAGCACACCTGGCCAAGTCCCTTCCACCTTTCTCAATGCGCGACAGGACGTCTTCTACAACCTTTAAGGTCTTGGCCTCTTCTTCGAGTTCGAATACCTCAACTCCGATCTTCTCCATTTCGCGAACCCACTTGGAGTCACGTTCAGAGAACAAATCATTTACGCCCGGGCAGACAATAATGTGATCGTACACCCTATCCAAGGTTGTACGAAAGAGCTCGTCCATAAAAGGAAGATGTGAGCTGAACGGCGCTGCCTGACTGGTCAGCCACGTGCGGTAGGCGTTCCTATCTTCCATTAAGACGGCACTTAGTTTACTTAAAGTCTGTCAGCCTCTTTGCAAGTAAATACCCTGCCGTAAAACCTTGGTCATATTCCGATCCCAACGATTTCCGGACTGCATTCGATGAGCCGTCTTCCAAGCCCTGCATATACGGCTTTTTCGTCGGGGTCACATCTACCTCACCCGAAGGAAGTGAGTCTCCCTGATGGTTGTCGTTTTCTACTGACGCGTCGGCAGAACGATTTTTGGACATGATACGGGACATTGTGAATGTGGGACAGATGGACAAATATATAAAACTTTATATGTATAGCACGAGGCAGGAGCCTTCTCCCTCGTCAACAAGTTGCTAACGGCCGCGATTGATCAAATCAACCCGATCGCACGTTTCCGACCGCACTCTCAGATGGGAGCAATGTTATAGACCCACTTCATCGAGAAATGCTGCGAGACTAGGGTCAAAGATTGTCGTGGTTTTTGACATATCGGTTTCAATCGCCACCCGAACACCTGTTTGACCTACCCACAGTTCATTTGTGTCGGCGAACTGAATCGAATTCGACCAAAGTTCCTCGAGTTAGTGTCGAATCATAAGAACAGATTTTCGAGCCACAATCGCTGATTGTACTCAGTTTTTGTTATTCAATGCAATCCGATTGAACAAGTCCTCACGATAGTCCCGGATTCACTCTATAGCACCCGGAGTAGTCGGTCTTCAGATGATCTTCGGACTACCCTGATCCTGTACGAACACCCAGTTTTCCGCTACGGCAAGAAGCCGTCGCTGAAAGAGATCATCAAGTGGATGCGGTACGCGTGATCGCTTGAGACAAGCAGAAACTGTCATGAGGGCCTACCTTTGGGTCGCACCCAATCGAGTAGGCCCTCATGATGTCTTTTCTTCGCGGCTGCGCACTGGTATGCGCCCTCGTCCTTTCGCTCTTCGCCGCAGAGGCTGACGCTCAGTCTTCGGGCGAGCTGAAAATGACCTATCTCGGTACCGCCGGGTGGATCATCGATGATGGACAGGTGGTCGTCCTGATCGACCCTTATATCACCCGGGCCAAGTACGGCGGTGGAGGTCACCCGGATGATGATCGGCCGGACTACGAGCGCGGTGAGATCGTCCCGTCAGATACGGAGCTAATTGACGGCATCCTGGATGACATCGGTAGCCCGGTGGACTTCATCCTGGTGCATCACAGCCATTTCGATCACCTGGGGGATGTACCGTACATCGCTGAGAGAACTGGTGCGAAGGTGATCGGAACCATGACGACCACCAGGATCCTGAATGCCTATGGTATCCCCGAAGAACAACTCTACGCCGTGGGAGGCGGCGAGGACTATCAGTTCGACAACTTCTCGATTCGGGTCATTCCGGCGATTCATTCGGCGCTGAACGAGAAGCGATATCATGATGTGCGGCGCTATGATCGGTCAACCGAGTTGACCGCGCCGCTTCGGGTGGAGCAGTTCATCGAAGGCGGTTCGATGCAGTTCCTGGCCCGATTTGCGAGTCATGAGGTCATGACGATGGGCTCGATGAATTTCCTGGAGCGCGAACTCGAAGGCATCCACCCTGACGTTCTGCTCGCCGGCATCAACGGATCGCGGCTGGGCTTGTACAAGTACGATGAGCGCCTGCTGGAAGTGACAGGATATCCACCCGTCATCATCCCGACCCACTGGGACAACTTCCGACTGCCGTACGGCTACAGCCAGGAAGCCAACATCGAGCGCAATCTGGTGCCGTTTGCGGAAACGGTCAAAGAGCTCGCACCCGACTCCAGGCTCATTCTTCCGGTCCACCTGGAGCCGATCGTGCTGGGCCCTATCGACCGGTGACCGAAGGGGCCCGTCGACCGGTGACTGAAGGGGCCCTCGGCTGCTGACCAAAGCGGGCGTCAGTTCGCCACGCGGTTGCTCTCAGACAGATTCGAAATCAGGAATCCTGCCAGACTTTCGGACGCAGGGCCCGTAGCGCGCGTGCCTCGATAGAGGGCAATGTGCGCATCGATGATGGACGGGATGCCGGATGACTCGTCAAGCACGACCATGTCTTCCGTCAACGCCGACTCGGACACCATCCCCACCCCAAGCCCTGCGCGAACGGCGGCCTGCGTAGCTTGCAGACTGTGACTGGCAAAAACGATTTCCCAGGGTCGACCCACTTTGTCGAGGTATTGCAACGTGTCATGTAGGCCTTCGCACGGACAATCAAGCGGATCGACAATGAACGGGATGACGTCGTGGTCCGACAGGTCGAAATCCCGGTTCACCGCCCAATAGTAGCGCTCGGTCCAGAGCGGAGTGCACGGCAGGTCTGAGTACGCGTTGTTGGCGATGGCCAGGCAGAGTTCATTCCGGGCCAGTTTCTTGACCAATTCCCAGCTCGTGTCGACTTCCAGGGTGATGTTGATTCCGGTCGCCAGCTTGCCGAAGCGCGTCAACAACCGGAACAGGTTGCTGTGGACGACTTCCTCGAGGACGCCAATCCGCACCACGCCTTTCGTTTTTACTACGGACAGCTTCCCCAGCGCCTCAGAGTTCAGATTCAGGATGCGCTGCGCATATCCATGCAGGAGCTGCCCTGCCTCGGTCAGCACCGTGTCCCGGCCCAGACGCTCGAACAACTCGGCCCCGACCTGCTCTTCCAGCTTCTTGATCTGCAGACTGAGGGCGGGCTGCGTCCGATACAGTTTCTCGGCTGCCTTGGTGTAGCTGCCGGTTTCAGCCACGGTGACGAGCGTCCGGAGCTGGTCTGAAGAGAGGGTATCCATCATGATATCAGCCTCTTTGATGATTCTGAGCGGTGCGTGGGCGAGAACGGGCGATCAAGTAATCCCTCATTCCAGGTAATAGGGCCCTGTTCTCGTCATAATATAAGCCATAATTATACATTGGATGAATATTATTAATGAATCTTATCCATCAAGGCGACATAGACGCTCCCACCTGCCGGAAATGCCGCAGCATGGGCCTGCCTCGGGCCGATCCCTGACACCGCAGAACGAAGAATCCAATGACCCGCCGCTTCCCTTCTTCCAACAGCCTGATCCTGCTGACCGCGTTCGCAGCCATCTACCTGATCTGGGGCTCCACCTATCTGGCCATCAAATTCGCCGTCCACACCATGCCGCCGTTCCTGATGATCGGCTCCCGATTCATCGTGGCCGGCCTGCTGGTATTTGGCGTACTGGCCCTTCGCGGAGATGAATGGCCGAGCCTGAGCCAGTGGAAGAACGCCACACTCGTCGGAACGCTGACGCTCGGTGTGGGGACCGGTGTCGTCGCCTGGGCCGAACAGTGGATTGATTCCGGGGTCGCCGCCCTGTTGATCACGTCTGTCCCGCTCTTCATGATCATGCTGGAGTGGAAATGGAAAGGGGCACCGCGGCCGAACAACTGGGTGATCGCAGGACTCGTCTTGGGCCTGATCGGCATGTTCGTCCTGGTGAATCCCTCCAGTCTGGTTCGGGAGTTCTCGACGGGCGGACTCGCGATGCTGGGGATTCTCCTGGCCTGCTTTTCGTGGTGCTGGGCCAGCATCAAGAGCAAGGACATGGACCTCCCTTCCAGCCTGTTCATGTCGACGGCTGCGCAGATGCTCATGGGAGGCCTGGTCGTTTCCCTGTTCGGACTGGCCACGGGGGAAGCCGTCCGGGTGGACTTCGCCCTATTCTCCATCCAGTCCTGGCTCGGATGGGGATACCTGATCACGTTCGGGTCGATCGTGGCGTATTCGGCCTATGTCTACCTGATCAAGCACACCACACCAGGGCGGCTGTCCACGTATGCCTACGTCAATCCGATCGTCGCTGTCATTCTCGGCGCGGTCGTCGCAGGCGAACAGATCAACCCGCGCATCGGCATAGCCATTGTCATCCTGTTGACAGCCGTCGTGCTGATCTCGGTATTCGGAAAACGCCGGGCGGATCGTTGTCCGCGCCGTGTGCATCGACACCGCTCCGCTCGCAGTTTTGCGCTCAACTCCGCATGGATGTCGCTGCCTGTGCGGCTTACGATGGATCGCGCTGAAGCGCGTCTTGCGCATCGATATCCGGACAAACAGGAATACCCCTGATTCAGGCGCTCGCCCGCTAGTCCTCCGCCTTCAGCACATTCTGGATGGCGAAACGTCCCCGGCCGAACTCTTTGCAAAGGTGCTCGATGATCTCCTTCTTCGTAGCATATTTTCCGCGCAGTTCGTGGAAGCGGCTGCGGACCTGTTCCTTCGTCTCATCCGTCCACGGATTGCCGCTGTTCTCGAACAGCGTCATGCTGGGCTGCCGGAGCGTGTGCAGCAGCGAGCCAGGTCGGATGTTCTCGATTTGCGGTGCGCGTACCGAAAAGATGTCTTTGGACAACTCGAATCCAATCGCCTTGCGCCCAAGCCCCACGGCTTGGAATGCGGTGGAGCAGCCTCCCAGAAAAAAGTCCAGCACGGTATCGCCTTCGTTGGAAGAGTACTGAATCATCTTGTTCAGCAGCTGCGAGGGCAATTCGTTCTTGTTCTTCACCGCACCCGGTTTGTATTCGCGGTTGATGATCCAGACATCCTCGCGGTCCTTGTAATTGAGGGACCCTCCGAGCGCATCCCGCTCTTCCGGACCGAATCGGCTGTGCAGGTTGAAGGTCACGTCCTTCGATTTACCCGGCTTGCGATAGAAGAGAATGTGGTAGTGTGACGAGACGAATTTCTTCTTGGTGTAAACGCCAAAATTGTACTTCCAGATGACGTGGTTCACTTCCTGAAGGGTCGTGGCCTTCAGGGCACGCAGGATGGCATACAGATTGGTGTAGCCCGAAACGATGTAGGCTGAGCCGCCCGGTCTCAATACGCGATCCACCTCGGCAATCCAGCCCATGCTGAACTCTTCGTACTCATCAGCCGGGACGTCGATGTATCCGTCCACTACAAACGACTCATCCCTGTTGTAGTGCTTGTCCAGAGCGCCACCATCGATGCCGTATGGCGGATCCGTGATGACGAGGTCGACCGATCCGTCCTCCACGAAGTCTTGGGCGCCCTGCACGCAATCACAGTTGTACAGGCGTGCTTTGGAGGTGATTACGGAGTTGGATTCCATTCAGGGAGAGATAAAGGATCGTTCCGCCGACCGGCTACGATCGCCGGCTTCTTGAACTGGATTGTTGCCTGTGAAGGGAATGCGTGACCCCGGATGAAAGTTGCCAGATCCCGTCAAAAGGAAACTTCGGAAATGACGCGACGCGCGAGATCCAATTCCCGAGCTGCATATTTGGCAGGTCTGGGTCGGCCATTCGAATTGCGCCAGCCCTTCTGGGTCTGGGGCAATTGCTGGATATGTGCAGCATCGAAGACGCAACACTGGATGCTCTCCAATCGGGCACCGCTTTTTCGGCGCCGGGAAGGCCTGCCGGTTTTCTTGCCTTCCAGGACGTAGGCCGACTGTTTCCCCTTCAATGACTCATGCCAGTTGTAGAATGATCGCTCATCATCATCGTACTCGACATGCAGCATGGCGACGATCAGGCCGTAGTAGCCGTCCTGTCGCAGAGCCCAATCCGTGGCCATCGTATCGTTGAGCGTTGCCGTATTGGATGAACCGTTCACCGGGTGGGACTTGAAGTCCCAGTTGATGAGTCCTTTCGAATCAAACTCAACCCGTTTGCCCAGATCCGCATTGACGAACTGGTCACCAGGCACCTGAAAATCGACCGAAAGCACCTCACGGCATCGGTGCTCAAAAAACCAGCCAATCCACTCCATCTGGCGCCAATTGTAGTCTGCCCGTTGTAGGGCAAGAATGGCTTCTTTGCCGTCCCAGTGGGACTGAATTGTCGACAATAGTGATGTAATCCTGTCTGCTTCGGACTGAATTTCAGATAACGAGGCCATTTCAGTATTGTGCGTGATATGCGGCGAGGTGATAAGCGGAAAGCATGATCGCCACGAAGCAGTCAAACCGCAAGCCGACACAATCACCACATCCTGTCCGGAATCGTGAGTCAAACACCCTCAACCTGGAAAGATGACGTTCTCCACTGCTTTGCAACCTGGGATCAGAGACATGTGGTGACGTCTCCGGATGTTGATGGTCTGTTGTCAGCAGCACTCGTCTGCCAACAGTTCGACGCGAAGGTGATCGGCATCTATACAACCCGGCATCTGGTTCTCTTTGATCACGCAACGCATGCAGACGCAAAAGACGCATTGTGGTTGGATCATGATATTTCACATCCTGGCGTGATCTGCCTGGGACAACACCTGATTCAGCGTCGAGAAGATGACCAGGTGGTCACCAGACACAGACCCACCTTCAATCCGAACCTGCACTGGGGTCAGTCGTGGGATAAATCATTCAAAGGACGCAGCGGCAGGGGCGTCGACAAATACCCTTTTGGGACGATTCACTTCTTAATGGCCGCTTTGGAAGTTGACCAGTTCCCAGTCGAGAGTGCTCCTAGAAGTTTGATTGCGCATGCAGATGGATCCTGGGTCACTCCGTTCGACTACCCAAAAAACTGTGCCTGGTGGTACAAAGCCATGTTTGCGTCCAATGATGCATTGATTGGAGATCTGGTGAGATTGACATACACCACGCCTGCGACGCTAAATGTCCACAGGCACGTGGTCAATGATCTGCTCCGCAAGGGGGTCAAACGATCACGTTCACGTACGGGGAAGGGCAATACGCTGCCTGAGGGGTGGGACTCGATTCAAGGCAACCAGTCTATTTCGTACGGCTTGAATCAGGATGAGACTACCTGGTTGGACAAGTTTGTGGACGTTTATTCATACATAATGGAGTTGACCGGCTGGACGAGCCCCACACCTCAAACCGTACGGTCAATTACCACGGGCGAATACCAACGTATGTATCCCAACAACGTGAACAATCTGGATGAGTGGATTGTCCGCGAACGGGTTTTCAGCCATGCCTTCACGGCACAGTCCCAATTGGTTTATACAACAGGGCTTTCTCTCGACGAGCCGAGTTGATCGAACCTGCAGGCAGAATGGTCCTCACTTTCTGAGCAGACGGTCTATGCTTGGAACCTGGCATCCTGAATCGGCTTGACACCAAACAGGCGGTTTTCAGACGTTTCTGTTTGTAACCGCCTGTTTTGTATTCATGCGCCGCCTCCTTTCCATAGCGCTCCTTTTTGCCGGTCTCCTGGTCTGGACCGTGCCATCGCATGCCCAGTATTTCCGCTACGGAAAAAACAAGGTGCACTACGAGGAGCAGGACTGGTCCTTCATCCAGAGCC
>Ga0070726_10004220_pt1 | contig 11608 bp, 9 predicted proteins | sample tdAd471_FD_67275 | JGI IMG/M metagenome (GOLD analysis project Ga0070726, IMG submission 67275) | Marine sediment microbial communities from the Atlantic coast under amendment with organic carbon and nitrate - tdAd47.1 | ecosystem: Environmental > Aquatic > Marine > Coastal > Sediment | place...
CGGGTCGTGGACAAGCTCATTGTCGAACTCGAGGCCAAGCTTGGTTCGAATGATGTCACGATCGAACTGGACGACGCGGCCCGCGAGTGGATTTCCGCGCGGGGCTACGACGAGAAGATGGGGGCGCGGCCGATGGCGCGAGTCATCCAGGAACACATCAAGCGACCGCTCGCGGACGAGTTATTGTTCGGCCGCCTGGCGGAGGGCGGCCATGTGCGCGTGTCAGTCGGCAGTGACGATGAATTGCACCTGGACGCCGAGCCCGCGATCAGGGAACTCGAGCATCTGACTGACGAAGACTGAAGCCCGGCTAGCGGCCTCGGTAGACAATCCGACCTTTGCTGAGATCGTACGGCGTCAGCTCGACGGTGACGCTGTCACCGGTGAGAATGCGAATATAGTTCTTACGCATCTTCCCGGATATATGTGCGGTCACGACGTGTCCATTCTCGAGTTCGACCCTGAACGTCGTGTTGGGGAGCGTCTCGATAACGACGCCCTCCATTTGTAAGGCTTCTTCTTTGGCCAAAACTTTAGTTTCTCTGTCAAAAGGCTGGCGAATTGTGCAGAAATGGCGGGCTTATTGCAATGCGACACAAGCCTAAACAGGGCCTATTTTGGCAACTGGCAGCGGCGAGTCCGGCCAATCGGTGAACCTGGACGGTGGTTCGCACCCGGACTGCAATATGCGCGAGAATTTCTGTCGCGGCATCATCGTCGCACCAAGCGTCAGAAGATGTTGTGATGCCACCTGGCAGTCGATCAACTCGAAGCTGCGGTCATGCAGGTGGCTGGAAAGCGCCAAGAGCGCGTACTTCGACGCATTATCCTGGCGGCTGAACATCGACTCACCGAAAAACACGCTGCCGATCGCCAGACCGTAGAGGCCACCGACCAGTGCGTCATCCTGCCAAATCTCTATGGAATGCGCCCAGCCTTCTTCGTGCAACTGGCAATAGGACGAGATCATATTTGCTGTAATCCAGGTTCCCTGTTGCGTCATACGTGGTTCGGCGCAGCTGCGAATGACCTCGTCGAAGCGGTAATTGAATCGAATGAGTGCCGCGGACTGGCGCAGATCGCGCTTCAGGCGTCGCGATACGTAAAAATCTCCGGGGATCATTACGCAGCGTGGATCCGGCGACCACCAGAGTATCGGTTGTCCGTCATCGAACCAGGGAAATATGCCGCGCCCGTAAGCGGCGAGCAACCGCGGGCTGCTGAGGTCGCCACCGGCAGCGAGCAGGCCGTCGGGCTCGCGCATTGCATTTTCAATATCCGGAAACGCGTCGGGCGGGTCGCTTGAGGATATCCACGCGACGCGATTACTGGTGCTCATGATCGATCCCGGATGTCGCCACCACGATATGGAGTGTGCGCGTCGACGGCGTCCATGTAGCGATCGATGTGGCGAGCTTCCTCGTCCAGGTATTCGCTGATCGCCGCAAGGAATTCCGGTTGCGCCAGCCAGTGGGCTGACCAGGTGGAAACAGGCACAAATCCACGACTTATCTTGTGTTCGCCCTGGGTGCCGGGTTCGAAAACCTGCAGTCCCTTCTCGATACAGTAATCGATCCCCTGGTAATAGCAGGTCTCGAAATGCAACGCGTCATGGTAGCCGTTGCTCCCCCAGTAGCGGCCATACAGGGTCGACTCACTCTCGAAGAACAGTGCTGCCGCGACCGGCCGGCGGTCCTTTTCAGCGAGCACGACCAGGATGTTGTTCGGCATCTGCTCGCTGATGCGGAGAAAGAAGTCGAGGTTGAAGTAGGGTAACGATCCGCGACGCATGAAGGTCACGCTGATCAGCCGGAAAATGACCTCCCAGGTGCCCGGATCGATGTCCGCTCCGTGCAGACGTCGAAAACGGATGCCGGCTTCACTGACGCGACGCCGGTCCCGTCGCGCCTTCTTGCGCTTCGCCGCCGTGAACGTCTGCAGAAATTCGTCGAAGTCGGTGTAATCGTGATTCCGCCAGTGAAACTGGCAATCCTTGCGGACCTGAAGCCCGGCATCGCGAAACAGGGGCAGTTCTTCTTCGAGTGGGAACAGCACGTGAAACGATGAGCAGCCGGTCTCCGTGGCCAGGGTGATTGCGCCGTCCAGCAGCGTTCGGGCGGTTTCGGCGCCGGCGTTCTCTGCGAGTAACAGACGGCGACTCGGCGCCGGCGTAAACGGAATGGCGGATACCAGCTTGGGGTAGTAGGGCAGGCCTGCGCGCTCGTAAGCGCGGGCCCAGGCCCAGTCAAACACGAATTCGCCCCAGGAATGGTCCTTCTGGTATAGCGGCATGGCACCCAGCAGTGCACCGTCTTGCTCGACCGTCAGGTGCCGCGGTATCCAGCCGGATTCAGGCGCAACGCAGCCGGTCAGTTCGGCCGCGGAGAGGAATTCGTGCCTCAGAAACGGACAGTCGTCTCCCGCAAGAGCATTCCACTCGTCGGCGCTGACCTCGGCGATTGCGTCGTTAAGAGTTAGCCGCATTCGCCTCTCGAATTATGACGCGGCGGCGTTGCCGCTCTAGAGATCTTCGCCGGATTCCAGCGCATCCAGGTATTTTTCGGCATCGAGGGCGGCCATGCAGCCCGCGCCCGCCGACGTTATCGCCTGCCGGTACACGTGATCTGCGACGTCACCTGCTGCAAATACGCCCGCTATGCTTGTCGCCGTCGCGTCACCGTCGATGCCCGATCGAATGGTGATGTAGCCGTTACGCATGTCCAGTTGTCCATCGAAAAGACTGGTATTCGGACTGTGGCCGATGGCAATGAAGACCCCGGCCAGGTCGATGTCTGTCGTCTGCGATTCGTCCTTGGTGCTGCGAATGCTCATGCCAGTGACCCCGGTGTCGTCACCGAGCACTTCGTCGAGCACGTGGTTCCATTGCAGGTCGACCTTGCCTTCTGCCTCGCGCTCGAACAAGCGGTCCTGGAGGATCTTCTCCGAGCGCAGCGCGTCACGGCGATGCACGAGCGTGACTTTCGACGCGAGATTTGTGAGATAAAGCGCCTCTTCAACAGCCGTGTTGCCACCACCGATCACGGCGACATCCTTGCCACGGTAGAAGAATCCGTCACAGGTTGCGCACGCCGAAACGCCGCGCCCCTTGAAGGCTTCTTCCGACGGTAGTCCGAGGTATTTCGCCGTAGCGCCCGTGGCGATAATCAGTGCGTCACACGTGTAGCTGCCGTAGTCGCCGACGAGGCGAAACGGCCGGGTCGAAAGATCTGCTGTATGAATGTGGTCGTTAATGACATCCGTGTCATATCGCTCAGCATGGCGAAGCATCCGGTCCATGAGCGCGGGCCCCTGCAGTCCCTCGACGTCGCCCGGCCAGTTATCGACATCGGTCGTCGTCATCAATTGTCCACCCTGTTCCACGCCCGTAATCATCACGGGTTTGAGATTGGCCCGTGCCGCATAAACGGCGGCGGAGTACCCGGCAGGACCCGAGCCCAGAATCAGAACACGGCAATGCTTCAAGTCACTCATGTATAATTTGCCCCTGACGAAAATCGTTCGTTTTGCAGACGAAGACAGCCGAATTGCGGTTGCAAATGGGGGTTTTCAAGGCCGTCAACGTAGGTCAGAACATCCTTGGGCTAGTGTAGGGAAAACGGACGCGGTGAGCATCCATAATTGCGAATGAGCGCCTGGGCGTGTGTCGCAGGCGCGTCCGACCTGCGGATCGCGGGTACTTCAGACTCGAGTTATTTCTTTAGAAAAGAACTGTAAAATCAGTAAAATATAATAGAGTTATGATAACTTACATTAACTATGAAAAGACCTAAAAAAACCAGTCAACCGGTCGCCAGGCTGTCGGTCCAGGTGCACCGCGCACTCCGTGAAGGCGCCCTTTACGTTTTCGGCGCGCTGGCCGTCATTCTCTGGTTTGCCCTGTTCACTTACGATCCGTCCGACCCCGGTTTTAGTCAGGCGACGGCTGTGTCGGACGTGCAAAACGGCATCGGCCGGGTCGGTGCGCTGACCGCCGACTTGTTGTTCAACCTGTTCGGGAGGCCGGCCTACCTGTTCACGGTAATGGTTTTCTATCTGGGCTGGATGTTGTACCGGGAACAGAAGACGCAGCAGCCGCTCACCAGGATGGACTACGCGCTGCGTATCGGTGGCTTTGTCGCGACGCTGATCACGAGCTGCGCGTTATCGACGCTGCACTTTTCGGAAGTCGGGTTCAATGAGACCGCGGGCGGGATCGTCGGGCAGATCGTCGGCGATAGCCTCAAGTCCGTCATGAAACTCCTCGGTGCGAGTACCTTGCTGTTCGTACTCTGGGTCGCATCGATTTCGCTGTTTCTCGGCATCTCGTGGTTCAACGTGATGGATCGCATCGGCCACTGGTGCCTGCTTGGCTATGAGAAGGCACGTACCAAGTTCGGTGAGCTGCGTGACCGCGCCGAAGGGCGCCGGCAACAGGCAGCGCGGCAGGACATCGTCGAAGTCGAGAAGAAGCGCACGGCGGGCCGGGCGCCGCCCCGGATCGAGCCGGTGATGTCATCACTCGAACCCAGTGTCAGAGCCGAGCGCGAGCGCCAGGTGCCCTTATTCGATCCGCCGGCCGCCGGCGAGCTGCCGCCGTTGTCATTACTCGACGATCCGCCGGCGCAGAAACAAGGCTATTCCCAGGATTCCCTTGAGGCGATGTCCCGGCTCGTCGAATTCAAGCTGCGCGATTTCGGAATCGAGGTCGAGGTCAAATCGGTCTCACCGGGACCAGTGATCACGCGGTTCGAACTCGACCCGGCACCGGGAGTGAAGGTCAGCCAGATAGTCAATCTCGCCAAGGACCTGGCGCGCTCGCTGTCGGTCATCAGCGTGCGGGTCGTCGAGGTAATTCCAGGCAAGTCATTCGTCGGACTCGAGATCCCGAACGAGAACCGGCAACTCGTGACGCTCGGCGAAATTCTCAAGTCACGCGCATACGACGACCTGGCATCACCATTGACGCTGGCGCTCGGCAAAGACATCGGCGGCAATTCGGTGGTGGCGGATCTTGCGCGCATGCCGCACCTGCTGATTGCGGGTACGACAGGGTCCGGCAAGTCGGTCGCGATCAATGCGATGGTGCTGAGCATTCTCTACAAGACGCAGCCCGAGCAGGTGCGCCTGATCATGATCGACCCGAAGATGCTCGAATTGTCGGTATACGAGGGCATACCGCATCTGCTCACGCCGGTCGTGACGGACATGAAAGAAGCCGCGAACGCGCTGCGCTGGTGCGTCGCCGAAATGGATCGCCGCTACAGGATGATGGCACCGCTCGGCGTGCGAAATATTGGCGGCTACAACCGTAAGGTAAATGAAGCAATTGCCGCCGGCACGCCAATCAAGGACCCGTCGTTCACTCCGCCACCTTTCGAAGATGACGAAAAACCGGTCGAGCACCCGACGCTCACGCCGCTACCGTTCATTGTCGTGATTATCGACGAGCTGGCCGACATGATGATGATCGTCGGCAAGAAGGTCGAGGAACTGATTGCACGACTCGCACAAAAAGCCCGCGCCTCGGGTATTCACATGTTGCTGGCGACGCAGAGGCCGTCGGTCGACGTAATTACGGGTTTGATTAAGGCGAACGTGCCCACGCGAATCGCGTTCCAGGTTTCGGCCCGGGTCGACTCGAGAACGATCCTCGATCAGCAGGGAGCTGAGAACCTGCTCGGCCACGGTGACATGCTGTATCTGCCGCCGGGAACGTCGGTCCCGACGCGGGTGCACGGCGCGTTCGTCGCTGACCACGAGGTACATTCGGTCGTCCGGCACCTCAAGAAAAGCGGCGCGCCACGTTATATCGATGAAATTCTCGAGGCCCCGACGAGTCCAACTCCAGGACTGGCCGGAATCGACAAGTTGCCCGCCGATCCCTCCGACGCGGAAGAGGATCCCCTGTACGATCAGGCGGTGAAGGTCGTCATGGAAACACGCAAGGCGTCGATTTCGGGCGTGCAGCGGCGCCTGAAAATAGGCTACAACCGCGCGGCCCGGATGGTCGAGTCGATGGAAGCTGCAGGCCTGGTCGGGCCGCTGCAGACCAATGGTAGCCGGGAGATCCTGGCGCCGGCGCGCGCTGCCGAGGATTGACGGGAATTGATGAGACGAATCTTCTTAATTGCCGGCGCATTGATCGCTGGCCAGGGACTTGCTGCGGACACGCCGGCCGATGACGGCAAGGCGCTCGTGGATGCGTTCATTAGCGACGTGGTGACTCTCTCCGGCGACTTCAAGCAATCACTGGTCGATGCGGAGGGCCAGATTCTCGAGGTGACCAGCGGCACCCTCGAGATACAGCGTCCGGGACGTTTCCGCTGGGCGTACTCGGAGCCCTATGAACAATGGCTCATCGCTGACGGTCTCAATATCTGGAGCTATGATGTTGACCTGGAGCAGGTCACGGTAAAAGCGCAGGCTGACGCACTGGCGAATACGCCGGCATTGCTGCTGGGCGGATCGGAAGCGGCGATGGAACAATTCAAGTACGAGGGTAGCGTCACCGAAGATGGCGTGACCTGGGTGAAACTCGTCCCGGTAAATACTGACAGCGGCTTCAAACGCGTCGAACTGGCCTTCGCCGAACAGCGACTGCACCAAATGGTGTTCTTTGACAATCTCGAGCAAACGACTTTCGTCGCCCTCGACAATGTCACTGTCAACGAACCGATCGATGCGGGGCGCTTCGAGTTTGTCGTCCCCGACGATGTTGACGTAGTGGGCAAGCCTGCGTCGGCTGACCTGACGGCCGATTGATGCTGCCACTGCGCTACGCGCGTCGCTGGCGGGTGGCGGGTGCGGTACTGCTGGCATTCGTGCTTGCTACCACCGTAATGCCGGCGGTCTGGCTGTGGCCGGACCGGTTATCCTCCATGTCCTGGCTCGAAAATGCAGACAAACTGGCACACTTTGCCACGTTCGCACTCCTGACCCTGTGGTTCGCCGGCCAGTACCGGCCCCGATCCTACTGGCGGATTGCGGTCGGTTTGCTTGCTTTTGGCATCCTGATTGAAGTCTGTCAGCGTGCGGTGGGCTACCGCTCCGCCGAGTGGCTGGATTTCGGTGCCGACGCGGTTGGCATAATCGTCGGCCTTGCAATCGCGGTGGCCGGGGCGGGAGGCTGGTGTCAGCCATTTGAGGCCTGGTATATCGGGCGCAGATCGGGTGCCGGCATTGACTGATTTATTCTCCGATGACGAAGCCACGGAGGCTGGAAGGCCACTGGCTGATCGCATGCGTCCGGCGAGCCTGGACCAGTTCTCCGGCCAGTCCCACTTGCTCGAGAAAGGTAAGCCGTTGCGCCGCGCAATTGAGCAGGGCCGTGCGCACTCGATGATCTTCTGGGGTCCACCTGGTACCGGCAAGACGACGCTGGCACGCCTGGTCGCGGCGTCTACTGACTCGCACTTTATCGGTTTGTCGGCCGTAATGGCCGGAGTCAAGGACATTCGGGCCGCGGTGCAGGATGCGCGCGATCAGCGGCAAATGCATCGCCGCGGTACCGTGCTGTTTCTCGATGAAGTGCACCGTTTCAACAAATCGCAGCAGGACGCATTTCTGCCTTTTGTCGAAGACGGCACTCTGACGTTTATTGGCGCAACTACCGAGAATCCTTCTTTCGAACTGAACAACGCACTGCTATCGCGCGCGCGCGTGTATGTGTTGAAGACGCTGACCCAGGCGGAACTGATCCGGGTAATGGAGCGGGCGCTGGCGGACAGCGAGCGCGGGCCTGCAGGGACCGCCACAACCGCGGCCATCGAATTGCTGGCAAAGGCTGCCGATGGCGACGCGCGACGAGCGCTGAACTTTCTGGAAATCGCCGCCGACCTCGCGACGAATGCCGAGATTGACGAAGCGATTGTCAAGTCGGTCGTGGCAGGTGGTCGCAGGCGCTTCGACAAGCAGGGTGAATATTTTTATGACCAGATCTCGGCACTGCACAAGTCCATTCGGGGCTCGGACCCGGACGCATCGCTGTACTGGCTGATGCGCATGCTCGATGGCGGCTGTGATCCGTTGTATGTCGCTCGCCGAATGATCCGGGTCGCATCGGAGGACATTGGCAATGCAGATCCGCGTGCGCTGCAGCTGACATTGAATGCCTGGGAGACACTCGAGCGACTGGGTAGTCCCGAGGGCGAACTTGCACTTGCCCAGGCTGTCGTTTACCTGGCCTGCGCGGCCAAGAGCAATGCGGTGTACAAGGCGGCGAAAGCGGCGGCCAGTGATGCGCGTGAATATGGATCGCTGGAGGTGCCGCTGCATCTCCGCAATGCGCCGACGCGAATGATGAAAGAACTCGGTTATGGTGAAGACTATCGTTACGCGCATGACGAAGCCGACGCCATCGCGGCCGGCGAGTCATATTTTCCCGAGGACATGCCTGCGGTTAAGTATTATCATCCCGTGCCGCGCGGTCTTGAGATCAGGATCGGCGAGAAGCTGGCAGAAATCGAACGCTGCAATCTGGAGCAACGCGGCGAAAAGCGAGATCCACTAAAAGATGATTGATCCGAAACTATTGCGACAAGCGACCGAAGACGTTGCGGCGAATCTTGCGCGGAGGGGTCCCGGTGGCGCATTCGATGCCGCTGGCTACCTGGGCCTGGAAGAGCGACGCAAGAAGCTCCAGGTGGAGACTGAAGCCCTGCGTAACGAGCGCAACACGAGTTCGAAGCGTGTCGGCAAGGCGAAGGCGCAGGGCGAGGACATCGAACCTTTGCTCGCGGCGGTGAAGGATCTCGGGGAGAAGCTCGCGGCTGCGGAAGACGATCTCGGTGCCGTCCAGGCGGAGCTTCGAGACATCGAACTCGGCCTTCCGAACCTGATCATGGATGACGTACCGGATGGCGGAGACGAGTCGGCCAACGCCGAAATCCGCCGCTGGGGTGAGCCCGGCAAATTCGACTTCGAACCTAGTGACCACGTCGCGATCGGCGAAGGGCTGGGAATGCTGGATTTCGACGCGGCGAGTCGTATGTCCGGATCGCGGTTCGCCGTGATGCGAGGTGGACTGGCCCGGCTGCAGCGCGCATTAGCGCAGTTCATGCTCGACACACATACGGAGCAGCATGGTTACACCGAAGCCTACGTGCCGTATATCGTGCAGGCTCACGCGCTCGAGGGCACGAGTCAGCTGCCGAAGTTCGAAGAGGATCTTTTCAAGACAACGGACGAGACGCCTTTCTATCTCATTCCGACTGCCGAGGTGTCTCTGACGAACCTGGCGCGCGAGCAGATTCTGGAGGCAGATGACCTGCCGATGCGCCTGACGGCACTGACGCCGTGTTTCCGCTCCGAGGCGGGCAGCTACGGACAGGACACGCGCGGCATGATTCGTCAGCACCAGTTCGAAAAAGTCGAACTCGTGCAACTCGTGACAGCGACTCAGTCAGTGGCTGCGCTGGAAGAACTGACCGGCCATGCCGAGGTGGTGTTGCAGCGACTCGAGTTGCCGTATCGGGTCGTGTGCCTGTGTGCGGGCGACATGGGATTTGCCGCGACCAAGACCTATGACATCGAGGTCTGGCTACCGGGGCAGCAGAAGTACCGGGAGATTTCCTCGTGCAGCAACTGCACGGATTTCCAGGCACGACGCATGAAGGCGAGGGTGCGCAATCCGGAGACGGGCAAGCCCGAACTCATCCATACGCTCAACGGCTCGGGCGTGGCAGCCGGCCGGGCGTTGATCGCGGTCATGGAAAATTATCAGCAGGCTGACGGCAGCATTCGCGTGCCGGATGTCCTGCGGCCCTATATGGGCGGGCTCGAGGAAATTTCGGCCACCTGAACTGTCACTTGACCAGGACGTTTTTGCGCAATTCGAGGAGCGCGATCTCCCAGCGGTCGACCGACAGGCGGTAATACTCCTCCCAGTCCTCACTATCCGGAATTCCGGACACGGTTACGGTGAGTTCCGTGGAAGCTTCTTTCTTGCGCAGCACGATCTCAATCGTGATGGGGCCGGTGGGCAGCGGCGCTTCATTTCCAAGCGGTACGATTGCCGCCCGCATACGTCGCGGCGGGATGAATATGTCGAGCCTGCCCGCGATCTCATAACCATCGCGAAGCGCGAGGTTGAATGCGCCGCCCACGTGGGGCGAAAAAGTACCGTCTCGGGCGATCCAGCGTTTCATTACATCGATGTCGGTGACCGCTGCCCAGACCTGTTCGATGTCTGCCGTGGTCTCGAGTTTCTCGGTGTGACTCCGTGTGCCGGGCCCCGGCACCAGAGCCGGCGTGGCGTCTTCGACGTCCGCCGGGATTTCGGCGGGCTCGGGTGATTCAGTTTTCGGCGCGATGATATGCAAGTCCCGCTGCGGGAACGGAATCGTGATGCCGGATTCGCGGAACGCTTTGTCGACCGCAAAGTTCAGGTCGCTCTTGATCGAGAATCGGCGTTCGATGTGCTTGACGCGACTGCGCAATTCGAAGTCGAGTGAACTGTCGCCGAAACCCATGAACAGTGCGCGCGGCGCCGGGGCGCTGCCATCCGTAATCACTTCTGGGTGTTCGCGAGCAACGCTTTCGAGGATGTCGCGAACCTTCTCGACGTCGGAGCCATAAGCGACGCCGACGTTCAGCAATAAGCGGCCATGCGGGTCACGCAAGACCCAGTTCGTGACGCGCCCCGAGATTAGCTCGGAATTCGGCACCAGGACGTTTTGGTTGTCGAGCGTCTCGATTTCGGTCGCGCGAATGTGAATGCGGCGCACGAAGCCATGGATATCCCCGACCGACACGAAATCGCCGGCACGAACCGGGCGTTCGAACAACAGTATCAGGCCCGACACGAAGTTACTTGCGATCTCCTGCATGCCGAAGCCGATACCAAGGGCAAGTGCGGCACTAACCCATGCAAGGCCTGATAAGTCGACCTCGGCCATGGACAGGGCGACGAGCAACGCGATGACGAAGCCGACATAGCCGAATAATGTGATGATCGCGTCGCGGGCGCCGCGGTCGAGAACGATGTGCTGCAGCCAGCGCTTGTCGATCCAGCGCTTCATCCAGCCGATGACGACGATGATGCCGGCGAATATCAGGATTCCGCCGACCATATTGATTGGGACCAGCGTGACGCCACCGATCTCCCAGCCGACGAACAGGTCGACGTACATTTGTCCGAGGGTCGTGCCCGAGTCGTCCCAGACGAAGATCATGTAAATCGCAAACACCATCCATATGACGACGTCGGCAACGAGTTGCATGAATCCAATGCCCGTGCGCGAACCGCGGTCCGACAGGCCGAGCGTCGAGCGCAGCTGATCAGCCGCAGGCGTGTCCTGTTTCAGCAGGTACTGCAGGAAGATGTGGACGAGCCAGATAATGAGCCAGGTGATGAACAGCGCGACGCCCGTTTTCGTCATGCCGTAGACGAGGAATGCAGCGAGGTTCTGGAATCCGACCAGGACGGCGACGATGCCAAGGCCGGTTACCAATAGGGCAGCAAAGCGCAGGAACTTGAAGCGCTCCCGGAGTCCCGGTACGTGACGCGCATAGTCCAGCACGGCAATGAGCGCAATTCCGACGAGGAAAATCGTCAGTGCGCGTCCGGCAATGTAAGGCTCGGAGATGCGCACCATTGCCCAATCCTCGC
>Ga0070726_10004223_pt1 | contig 11604 bp, 11 predicted proteins | sample tdAd471_FD_67275 | JGI IMG/M metagenome (GOLD analysis project Ga0070726, IMG submission 67275) | Marine sediment microbial communities from the Atlantic coast under amendment with organic carbon and nitrate - tdAd47.1 | ecosystem: Environmental > Aquatic > Marine > Coastal > Sediment | place...
TTAGAGCATGTTTGGGCAGGCCTTAATTGCCTCCAAGCGGCAAATTTTCTTTTATTCTGCGTTAGATTTTTCGCCTGTGCCCGCATTGGGCTGCAAAATCTGTCTTGTCTAAAAGAAAATTTGCTCACTTTCGGCTAATCACGCTTGCCCATACATGCTCTTTGGCCTTGTTCCGGCAAATGAGGTCTACCCAAGCATCTGCTCTAAGCTAGCATCTCCTGCATATACTTTTTGATAGAGGGATCGGCATAAATCTTCCGAACCAAGTCCGTGTATAGGCGGGTAAATCGCTCATGGCTAGCAAGGTCGCCAAAGAGAGATTCCTGTCGGATAAAAGCCAAACTATCGCTTGGGGTCTGTTGAGCGGCTTGTTGTAGTTGTTCCTGTAAGGCATCAATGATTTCAATAGGTTGTTGGTCTTTATTGACCCCTTTATCACTGTAATAGCACCAGGCGGCAAGCACCAACGTGGCATATTGAATACTACCCTCTTGTGCTAGATTGTCGTGGAGGGTAGCGATCAAAAACTTGGGTAACTTGGCAGAACTTTCCGAACAAATGCGGCTCACACTATCCTTGATATTGGGGTTGGCAAAGCGCTGTTCCAAACTGTCTTTGTAAGCCCCTAAGTCGATGCCTGGCACTTCGTCCAGTACCGGACTGGCTTCCTGGTCCATGAAGGCTCTCATGAAGGCCACGAAGGTATCGTCCTCCATACAGGCATTGATGGTTTTGTGGCCGTGAATAGCCCCCAGTAAGCCCAATACGGAATGGCCTGCATTGAGTAGGCGCAACTTCATTTTTTCGTAGGGTTTCACATCTGGGACAAATTGCACTCCGACTTCTTCAAAGGCCGGCCTTCCATTGGAAAATTTATCTTCCACTACCCACTGTATAAATGGCTCACAGGTCACCGGCCATTCATCTTCTATGCGATAGCTATCTTTTAGGTAACTGATATCCGCAGGGGTGGTGACTGGGGTGATCCGGTCTACCATGGTATTGGGAAAGCACACTTCTTGCTCCATCCAATCGGCCAGTTCTTTGTCTTGTTTCCTAGCAAAGGCTAGCAACATGTCCCGAGCGACATCCCCATTGTGCTGAATATTGTCGCAAGACATAACCGTAAAGGCGGGCAAACCCGCATCGCGGCGTTTTTTCAAAGCAGCGGTTAAGAAACCATAGATGGTCCTGGGGGCTTCTGGCTGAGCGAGTTCGTGCAGGATATCCGAGTTTTCGAAGTCAAATTCTCCAGTCGAAGCCTTAAAATTATACCCACCTTCGGTAATCGTTAGTGAGACAATCTTGGTAGCCGGATGAGCCATCCGATCTAGGACTTTCTCTGGATGATCCACGCCTAACAGTATATCCACCAACGAACCCATTACCTGGCTCTCTATCTTTCCATCGGGATGCCTAATAATGAGTGTATACAGCCCATTTTGTTTTTTCAGCGTGTCGTAAATCCTCCGATCTCCTTCTCTAAGCCCTATGCCGCAAATGCCCCACTCAGTGGCATCGGAGACTTCATGGAGTCGATGCATATAATAAGCTTGGTGTGCGCGATGAAATCCGCCGACACCAATATGTACCATGCCGACATTGAGTTCTTTCCTATTGTAAGTAGGGCAAGGAATCCGGCCCGCTAATTGAGCTAAATTTTCATCATTAAGACGTATCGTACTTTCCATTATTTTATGCTTTTTGCAGTTTTCCACGTTGCTGGGCCCAGTAGGCCGTCGCGAAATATATCAGTGTACAGATGAAGGCATAGCGGTAAAATACTTCTCGGTTTTCCAGATACACACTTTCATTTGCGCTAGCAAACATTACCATACCTGCTAATACCAAGGTGATCAACAAAGCAATAATCGATAGCCCTTTTAGCAGTTGAGAGAAAATGGATTTGTCTTGTACCGGCTCCCATTCTTGCTTTGCTTTTTGAGCCTGATAATCAGCGATATTTTCGCTTCGTGTTTTATCCGCTTGCTCGGCTTCTGGATACTCCTTTTGCGCCCCATAGCGGGAAGCCAAAAAGGTATAGATAAGGATGGTAAAAATCCAGGTGGGAATAAATAAATAAAAAAAGGACATCACATTCAGGGCATTCAAACCGAAACCAAAGACTAAGCCCAAGCCCCAAGAAGTCACGGCTGGCGTACTAAAGCTCAACTGCCGATAAGACAACCAATACCGTGTATAGCCGATTCGGGGGAAAATCTGGTGTTCGGCAAATACGATGGCACCAACGGGCACCACCAAGAGACCCGCATAAGTAAGCAGTGGCAGTATTTGTGTAAATACAAATGGGAAGCAGGCTACGGTTATCGTGACCAAGCCTACCAGCAGCGTCGTTCTACTTCTGGAGTGATTACTGAAGATGGCCTGCGCGGCCAAGCCTGCGCGGTAAAGATTCGTAATGGCGGTGGTCCAACCCGCAACAATTACGATGACGAATCCAGACCAGCCAAGGGCATAATACGCTACATCACCGGGATCCAGTTCGACGATAGATTTTCCAATGATGACAGCCGTTCCTGCTCCCATAATGCCCGCAGCGATCCAAGCCACATAATGACCAAACATCATCCCGGTGCTAGTCGCTAGTCCATAAGACTTCTTCTTCGCAAAACGCAAAAGCGCCATATCGATTAAGCCGAAATGGGTAATGGTATTGGCGGCCCAGGCAAAACCAATCACCTCAATCAAGCCAATACCTGGCGCACCATTGCTATCAATTCCTGTCCAGATGGATTGATTGCCAATCGATACAAAATCGCCCCAGCCACTGGGTAAGGTTTTTCCCAAAACATCCAGTGAAAGGGCGGGCAAAAGCACCAATGCTCCACTGGTAAACATCACAAATAACCAAGGGGCGCAGATACCCGAGAATTCGGATACCGCATTAAATCCATAGATAGCGATAAATACCACGAATGCTCCGACGCAGAAAACAATCAAAACAAACCACAAATTGGTGGGATACCAGTTGAGTTGAGCCGGAATATCAAAGGCAAATCGAACGGCTGTAGAGGAGACGGTGACCATCGCCGCCGAGATCACCGTGAAAATGATGACATTCGCCCAGTTATAGAGCTTAGTCATGGAATCCCCCGCAATCTTATTGAGGTAAGTGTAGAGGCTTAGCCGGGTGTCGACGGCGATGGGCGTTGTGATAAAGGTCCAGCTCAGCACCGCCAGGATATTACCAATGAGTAATCCCAATACAATATCCATAGTCTTGGCCCCTAGGGCGACAAAGGTAGCCCCAATCACGAATTCAGTTGCGGCAACGTGTTCGGCAGCATACAGTCCGGCAAAATGAGTCCAGTCATGCAGCTTATGCTTAGGAACCGGTAATTGCTCTTCGTCTAGCTTTTCGAAGGATTCAAAGTCAGTGCTTTTGTTCATCTTTAAGGCAGCTTAGGTGTTTAGGCATCATTATTATTGATGCTTCACTCGAGGATAGAATCGTTTACTTTGCGCCATTACCTAATCTTCCAAGTCGGAGGACGGGCACAAAATTGGCCTCTAATTTACCCAAAAAAAATTAAGTAATGGAGAGGATTTTTTTAAACCACCTTTAAGCCCACCAATTAATTAAAGCGCGATACCTCGCCTATAGAGACCCTTGGTGATCATAGCAAAAATCGGAAAAGCAATAACTTTTGTCGAATATTCAACTTAGTCATTGGAAAATACTTTTAGATTGGGAAATCCTATGTTAGACCCAAGTATAACTAAGCCTTTGCCTGCAACCATTAAACCCAATACATGAGAACGCTAGTCCTATTATTTTGTGTAGCCTTATTTTCTTGCTCTACCATCCAGCCGCAAGCTCAAACACCAGAACAATCGAGCCTCGCAACACCAGAACTCCCTACGGCCTCTTTGGAAGGGGCTGGTTTCAATAGAGACTCTATCGAGTTTTTATTGGAGGCGATCCAAACCACACCACATAAGGACTTTCGAGGGCTGGTGGTCATTAAAGACAATCACATCGTACTAGAAGAGTACTACAACACCACTTGGGAGAAGACGGTTGTTGATATCCGCTCGGCCGGGAAAAGCATTACTGCCCTGCTTTTGGGGGTAGCCATCCGGGAAGGGCTGATTGAAAGCTTGGATCAGAACGTCTATTCTCTTTTCTCCAAAAAACAAAAGACCTCGATCAATGAGGAGTACAAAGAAATTAAGCTCAGGCATGTCCTGGACATGGCTTCAGGCTTGGATGCAGATACAGACAATACAGCAACGGCAGGCCATGCCATACATTGGATGGCAAAAGACGATTGGAAGACCTACCTACTCAATGTTCCCTTAAAATCTCAACCTGGTGGGCGTTTTGTGTATGCGGATATCCACGCCCTACTTATTGGCCTGGCGATTGAGGAAGCCGCAGGAATGAGCCTCAAGGACTATGCCCAACAAAAGCTATTTGCTCCCTTAGGATTCGAGCCCATTTATTGGTACACGAATGCCGCCAAGCAAACGGGGGCGGCAGGCAATCTGTACCTGACCACCTTGGACTTTGCCAAATTGGGAATGCTCATCACGAATGAAGGTAAGTGGGCGGGGCAGCAGATCATTCAGCCCGATTATATTGAGGCATTGATCAGCAGCAAAAACTTTCCGGTTTCAGACTGGTTCTTCGCCGCAGATTTCTACGGAATGATGTGGTATAAATCAAAGCGTACATTTGGGGACAATGAAGTTGAATACCTATTTGCTTCTGGAAATGGAGGCAATCAACTGATCGTGGTGCCCGACAAAGAACTAGTGATCGCACTTACCTCAAGTGCCTATGGTACGGGATATGGGCAGGGAAGAACGTATGCTATTATGAGTAAAATATTTTCTGCTATAGAGTAAGCATTACAGGACGAGGATAAAAGTGGGCTCAGTGAAGGAATAGCGGATAAAAGGTAGCCCAACACTATGTAAACGATTTTTTGATCTCGCTTATACGAACGGCTGAGTTCAATACTAGAAAACCCAGATAAGATGAAAGTTTCACCCAAAGGAAAGTACTATGGCACGCAAGATATAAAGGCCTCTTTTGATGAAATTCTATTGACCCAATACGATTACACGATAGAAACGACACCCTGGCATTATCATGAAAACCCTTATTTCATGTTTGTAGTGCAAGGCAATATGATCGATTGCAATAAGAAAGTGAAATCATTACTGCCACCCGGCAGCTTGATGTTTAATAACTGGCAAGAAGGGCATCACGGAATTCGAGATTCTGATACCGCTGTCGGTTTTCATTTAGAATTTGAAAAAAAATGGTTCAAGAAAAATGGTGTAGAATTAGATGTATTCGAGGGAAGCCAATTTATCGAAGATCCACAGATACATCTACCCTTTGCAAAGTTGTACCATGAGTTCCACATGGCAGATTCTTATAGCGAAGTATCGATAGAACTACTATTACTACAAATATGTGAGGCTTTAGGCACGGCTAAACAAATCAATTATAAGCGTACGCCTGACTGGATCTTTAAGCTAAAAGAACTTTTACAATACGATACCTCTAAGCTTACGCTTCGGTACCTTTCGGAGCAACTAGGTGTTCACCCCGTACATATTTCAAGGGCGGCACCAAAATATCTTTCCCTAAGCCTGGGAGAGTATATCAGACAAGGAAAAATAAAAAGAGCACTTCCGCTGCTATTGGACTCCAATCACTCCTTGACAGAAATTGCCTATGAAGCCGGCTTCTCAGACCAAAGTCATTTTAATCATACTTTCCGAAGCTACTTCAATGTAAGTCCAGGTCAATACCGAAAAAATTTGAGGAAAAAGTGAAAATGTTAATTTCACACAATTTTTGTTAGCACAAAGAGATCATTTTTGCAGCGTATATCATTTAGAATTTGCTTTGTTATTACCCTAGGTTTTCGCAAGCAAGTCTACTCATTCACTCCTTAACACAACCCAATGCGACTATTCTTTCTGTTCTTTTGTTTATTCCTATCTGTCTCGTCTCATGCACAACGGAAACCCATTTCTTATCTTCCTGCGGTTAGCTTAGAAGATGGTGGATTCATCCCGGATTCAATAGATGCACTGGAAGCGCTAGTTGAAAATACCCCTCACGGAGATTTTGTAGGATTGGTGCTGATCAAAGACAATCAACTGGTCATAGAGTGGTATTTTAATTCATTTTGGCGGAATCACATTATCGATATCCGATCTGCTGGGAAAAGTATCACCTCCTTATTGTTAGGGGTAGCGATGAAAAAAGGCTTAGTCCAAAACTTGGATCAGGACGTCTATTCCTTTTTTCCTAAAGAGAAATATCCTTCTATACACGAAGACTATAAGAAAATCAAGATCAAGCACCTGCTCGATATGGCTTCGGGCTTGGACGCCGATTCGGACGATGGGCGAACGCCTGGTCAGGCCGGACAATGGATTGCAAAAGATGAATGGCTTCAGTATCTATTGGGTATCCCATTGGCGAATAAGCCAGGTGAGCGCTTTGTTTATGCAGATATCAATGCTGCTTTGATCGGCGCTATCATCGAAGAAAAATCCGGAATGAGCCTCAAGGATTTTGCGGTAGAAAATGTATTCAAACCCTTAGACATCAAAGAGTATTACTGGTATACGAATGCTGCTAATCAAACGACATCGGCAGGAAACTTATACCTGTCCACCTTAGATTTTGCTAAACTAGGCTTGCTAGTCGCAAACAAGGGAAAATGGAGGGGTGAGCAAATCGTCCAATTAGATTATATAGAGCGATTATTGTCGCACAAAGCTTATGACCTCTCTGATTGGTGGTCTCTTACCGACAATTACGGCATGCTCTGGTACAAAAATAAACGGACATTTAATGGAAGAGAAATCGATTATTTATGGGCCTCTGGAAAAGGCGGCAATCAATTAGTGGTGGTTCCCGAAGAAAATATGGTCGTTGCCTTCACCTCTAGTGCCTATGGTCCGAGGTATGGACATTCCAGGGCGTATGGGTTTCTCACCAAAATATTTAATGCCTTAAAATAGATGATGGACTACTCTGAGCGCTTGTTTGCAGCCGAATGACTACCTCCAAACAAGCGCTCAATAACTTGGAACTTGCGGTGAACCTTCATTTAATTTCTTCAGCAGTAAGTTCATAGCATTGGGCTGATTTTTGTAAGCCATATCGAATGCCATTTTTCACTTCGAAATTTCGGTACAAACTCCCATTGGTACGCCACGCCCTTTGTAAGCCATCTAGTTTGTCGTCCTTGTAATTATATTCGTAGTAGGGGTCACCATTTGCATACCAGTTTCTTTGCGTTCCTTCCTTTTTCTGATCATAATAATTGTACTCAAACTTTAGATGACCAGTTTCCTCCCAATATCCATAATGCCTCCCAAAAGCCAGGTTGTTTTTATACTGCCTAACTTCATAGGGCTTGCCATTTTGAAAAAAGCTTCGGTAAGTACCGTGCAGTTTTCCTTTGAAAATGGAACTGTAGGTCTTCACATTATACCCTTTCAGTACTTTAAAAAGGATACCTGAATAGGTCTTATCCTCAAAAAAATAAATGCCGTTTACCAAGGAAACTCGTACATCCTCAAAATCTATCGTGTCGTTTGGGACACCAGAGGTATCAATGGAGTAATCTAATGCTTCTATTACTCCAGTCGATTCTCCCGTACTTTCTGTACAACTATTTATAAGGAGAATGAAACAGATAGAAAGCAATAACCAATTTGAAAGTGGATAGTTCAGATCATTAGATGTATCCATGTTTGAGCAGAAGCTTTATTGGGTACTCCTTCTTTAATCAGCAAACGTACCCTTTATCCCGTGGTACGCACCAGATTTAATAACATAAAGCCCTGAAGTTGAGTACACTTCATTACTAATGTGATAATGATAAATAGAATCAGAAAAATGTTCGGTTGTTCCTATATGGCCCCCATTTTCATCCAAATTACTAGGATAAGAGCCATCCATATCTTTTCTTCCGTATATGGGGAAACCATCCCTTAAAAATCCTACCAAATTTGAATCATCAATGCTGATATAAGCCCCTTCACAGTGGTAGTGGTAGTCTTCTCTTGGTCCAGGGTGAGCGCCTGATGCATCAAAGGTTGACCACGCGTTTTCTTGGAGAACCCCTCCCCCCTCATAGTCATTGTAAAGAGGAGCACCATTTAGCGCCATCCCAATGGGGCCCAAATCTGTTTGCTCCTTGTAGCTGGCTTCCCCGGGCTTAGTAGGAATTGTCATGACGTAATTGAACGTAGTCATGCTGGTATTCATATTGGCATGATTCTTTCCTGGAAACTCTTCATACATTTCATGGCCTTCTCCCCAGTAAGGCGTTTTATGATCTGGGAGTCCGGTACTGCTAATCATGATCTTGTCTTCATTAACTTGAACGGACACACCATCTGTGTAGTCATTTTTAAAGTGGGCTTGCACTATACTAGTGATGTCTACATTGTCGGTGTTCTCAATAAGTTCAGGTTTATTGGGACCGCATGATAGTATGGCAAGAAGTAGGATAGAAAAGAGAATAGTTTTCATATTATGAATTTTAGTGCCACCAATACATCAATAGACACTTTTTTTAGGAAAAACTTGTGCCTCCTTTTCCTTTGTTTGGCCAAACGCTAGACCATTAATCATAATACCGAATAACCTCTCCATTCCCTTTCCCCTTAACACTCCGCACATAGGCATTAACCGCCTTCGTCATCGGGATAGGATTGTGACCTGGAAAATAATCTTTGTATTTTTCGTAAGAATCTTCGACCATTCCCAAAGACACGACATTTACGCGGATACCCGGCTCCACTTCCAAGGCCACAGCCTGGACAAAACTGTGAATTCCTCCATTCACCATAGCAGCACTAGCGGTTTTCACGACCGGATCGTCTGCTAAGATTCCGGTGGATAAGGTGATCGAACCATTGGGCTGCAGGTGGTGTTGGCCGATCCGAACGATATTTACTTGGCCCATGAGTTTACTTCTCAAGCCGATGTAATAGTCTTCTTCAGTGAGGGAGTTGAAATCTGCCCATTTGGCTTCTCCTGCAATGCAAATGATCGCATCGAGTTTGCCTGTTTTTTCAAACATTGCGGTAATAGATTGGCTGTCGGTGATGTCTACGGTGACATCTCCACTGTAGCGCCCGGCAATGATCACTTCTTCCTGGCCAGAAAAGTAGCTACTAACTCTTTTCCCAATGGTTCCATTACCTCCGATGATGAGAATTTTCATGTTTTATAATTTTTGGTGTTTTATAGTCTTATTGCTAAACAAGACTTATATATCGTTAATTCTAGAAATGTAGATGTATAGGTGTAAAATTTTTTATACAATATAAGCGGCAAAGGCCTGCAGTGTTTCTTCATTCCGTTTGAAATAAGACCACTTCCCATGCTTGGTCAGAATCAATAACTCGCACTTCTCCATATTAGTGAGGTAGGTCGATATCGTGGATTGCGATAAGCCTGCTTTTTCCTGAATGTAAGTCACACAGACGCCATCGTTAAAATGCTTAAGCGTTTCATGTGGAGGAAAGTGATCTGCTGGCGCTTTCAACCATTCCAAAATCTGTAACCTGACAGGATTGGCCAATGATTTGCTTATTTCTACTGCCCTCTTTTTATTCATAGCACAAACGTATCGATAAATACCGATATATAGAAATGAAAAGTGATTTTTTTCTTCTATTTCTACCAAGGGCCACTTTGTTTGACTTTATAAAAGCGTTTGCCGTCAAATCGGAATAGGCCAGCTCCCGCACCCCACCACATCCTGCCAGACTGGTCTTGGTACATACTTTGAACACAACAATTAAGGCCGTCTTCTGGGGTGAAAACGGTAAAGGCTCCTGGACTTGTAGTGGGGATCGAAGGGTCATATCTTGTCGTGCTACCTCTGGCTGTAATCCAAATAATACCCGACTCTTCTATATATAAACCCCAAATTTCACTTCCACCTAATCCATCTTTTTTGGTGTAGGTTGTAAAGGACTGGCCATCATATCGGCAAATCCCATTCTTCATCGTAAACCAAAGGTTTCCCATTTTATCCTGAGCGATGCCACCGGCATAGTTATCGCCCAAGCCATCTTTCGCTGTAATGTTTTTGATCGCTTTTCCCTGCCCGTCCGACAGGCGAGCATCATAGCGGAACACCCCCTTATTTTGTGAAGCAAACCAGATGTTTCCATCCTGGTCTTCCATGATGTCTTTAACATTGATCGGAGGAAGCCATTGAAACAGCGAGAAGGATTGCTCCCCTGTGCTATCAGCAGCCGGGTTATATTGAAAAACACCGCCCTTCGTCCCGACCCAAATCGTTCCCGATTGATCTGAGAGAATACTTTTTCGACTGACCCTTGTATTAGTCAGTCCATCTTTTTCCGTATAGCTTCTAAAGCTTGTTCCATCATATTTAATAGCTCCGTGGTCTGTTCCAAACCATATATTCCCCGCTTTGTCTTCTGTAATTGCATGCACGCTATTACCATAATCATCAGGACCTACACTGTTATTCCCCTCAAAAAACGCAGCTTTGCTGTAGTATGCTAAGGTTTTCCCATTATACCGAGCTACGCTTTGCCCCGCTGGCCCAAACCAGTAATCCCCGCTTGAATCCTGAAAAATACTTCTAATATACTGACTGACCAGATCAGCATCGTTAACGGGATCAAGGTAGGAACCTACAGGCGGTGGCGTTCCTATAATTTCTGTGCCTGATTGTGAGGGGGTAGCCTGGTCCTTAGGGGAATTTGCGTCCACCTGGCCGTTGCAAGAGGTGATAAAAAATAGGATGAAAAGTAGTGAACCGATGGGTAAGTATGCAAACGCCTTTTCCATGTTTAGCTTCTTTTTTACAAAGGTATCATCAAGTGCTTACTTTCGGCTTTATCAATTGTAAAACAATGTAAATGGATTGTAAATGAATGATGCAGAAGCTTTCCTAAATTTACGACATGAGTTACCCCATTGGCATTGTAGGGCAATTATGTGATGAAATCCTAAATTCACAAGCAATTTGTTGCGAATCTGAGCCTAGCGACCTTTGTACAATTTTCTCATACGAAGAAGAAACCGATCCTTGGATACTAAATGACATGGAATGTACCAAACATGCTCTCAGCTAAGATCTAACTGTAACCTTTACTTTCCCTTGTCTTGACGCTCCTTGGGTTATACTTTGTGTGTAAGTAGAATGTAGAGATGTATCTATTTTCGCTTTTTGCGGCACAAAAAACGAAAGGTTTATTCCATGCTATCTAACCACTTCTTCACTGTTTGAGTATTAGGATGATGTTCACCTAGTGATGATTTGAAAGAGATAAAAGCCTTTTGAAAAAGCTCCCTGGCCTGCTCGTAGTCCCCCAGGTCTTGATACACTAAAGCCAGATTGGAACGGCTTCTCGCCGTTGAGGGATGGTCTTCGCCAAAGTTTCTGATGTCCGAATGCAGGGCCACCTTAAGTAAGTCCCTGGCCTGCTCGTAGTCCCCCAGGGCTTTATACACTAAAGCCAGATTGGAACGTCTTATCGCCGTTGAGGGATGGTCTTGGCCAAAGTTGCTGATGGCCGATTGCAGGGCCACCTTAAGTAAGTCCCTGG
>Ga0070726_10004231_pt1 | contig 11585 bp, 11 predicted proteins | sample tdAd471_FD_67275 | JGI IMG/M metagenome (GOLD analysis project Ga0070726, IMG submission 67275) | Marine sediment microbial communities from the Atlantic coast under amendment with organic carbon and nitrate - tdAd47.1 | ecosystem: Environmental > Aquatic > Marine > Coastal > Sediment | place...
ACCGTCACCTTCGGCATTTTCATGGTTGCCATGACACTGCTCGGCGGCAAGGGAACGCTGTGGGGACCGGTGCTCGGCGCCATCCTGTTCCACGTCATCAAGGAAGCGACATGGACGTACTTCCTGGGTTGGCAATGGGTTGCTCTCGGCGTGCTGATCATCATCAACGTGGTCTTCTTCCAACAGGGAATCATGGGCTGGCTGATGGAAAAGTATCCGGAGAAATTCGGGATCGTTGTTGAAGACAAAGGAGCGGCCAAATGACCAATTACGTGATTGAGGTCGAAGGCGTCTCCAAGTCCTATGGCGGCGTGGTCGCCAACAAGAGCGTCTCGATGAAGGTGCCGGACGGCAAGATCACCGGTTTGATCGGGCCCAACGGATCCGGCAAGACGACGCTGTTCAATTCCATCGTCGGCTATCACCCGATCGACGAAGGTTCGATCAAGTTCAAGGGAAAGGAAATTTCCGATCTCCGGGTGCCGCAGATCGCACGGCTTGGACTTCTCAGGACGTTCCAGCAGACCCGCATTTACGGCAACATGAACTGCATCGACAACATGCTGATTTCGTTGCCGCACCGTAAAATGGGGTTCGCCGACATGTTCGGAGAACGCGAAGGCAAGGAAACGATGGAAGAGGTCGAGCGCCTGCTCGATTTTGTCGGCCTTTACGAGAAGCGCAAGCTGCGTTCGGGCGATTTGTCGTTTGGTCAGCAAAAGCTTCTGGAATTTGCCATGGCGCTGATGAACAAGCCGGAAGTGCTGTTGCTGGACGAACCGACGGCAGGCATCAACCCGACTTTGATCAACGGGCTGATCGACCGTCTGCGCCGTGCCAACGAGGAATTCGGCATCACCCTGTTCGTGATTGAGCACAATATGCGCGTCATCATGAACATGGCCGAAAGCATCTATTGCCTGGCGCATGGTGAAATGCTGGCGCACGGCTCGCCGGATGAAATCCAAAATGACCAGCGCGTGATCGACGCCTATCTGGGAGCGCACTAATGAGTGACGAAACGCAACAGACCGAGGCCGAAAAGCGGAAAGCATCGGGCTATCACATGGGCGGTGTCGATTCCGTGATCTCCGTCGAGCAGGTGGTCGCGCAGACCAAGGCAATTGCCGAGGATGTGCCGATTGAAAAGCTGGCGGCATTGGCGAACAACGATCCGTTCGTGCAGATCAAGGATTTGAAGGCCGGTTACGGCAAGATGGAAATTCTGCACGATTTGAACCTGCAGGTCGCCAAGGGCCAATCCCTTTGCCTGATCGGGCCGAACGGGGCCGGTAAATCGACGATCCTGCATTCGATTTACGGGTTCACGAACATTTTCTCGGGGACGATCGAAATCGGTGAAGGCGGCAACAAGCAGAATGTCACCGCCCTGTCGCCGAACGAAAAGCTGAAAAAAGCCGGGATCGCCTATATTCTGCAGGATAAATCGATCTTTCCCGATATGACGGTCGAGGAAAACCTGTGGATGGGCGGGTTCCTGATGGACACTCCCGCCATGGCACGCGAGGCAGCCGAACGTGTGTTCGCGAAGTATGATCGTCTGGCGCAGCGCCGTACGCACAAGGCGCGGGTGCTCTCAGGCGGGGAACGCCGTTTGCTGGAAATTTCCCGCGCACTCGTCATGGACCCGGAAGTTCTTTTGGTCGACGAACCGTCGATCGGTCTCGAGCCGCGCTTCATCGACATGGTCTTCGATATTCTCGACGACCTGCAGCACGGCGAAGGCAAGACCATCATCATGGTCGAGCAGAATGCCAAGAAAGGCCTCGAGTTCGCCGATATCGGCTATGTGCTGGTGTCGGGTGAGCTGGCGATTGCCGGCAAGGGCGACGAGCTTTTGGAAAACCCCGAAGTTGGGCGCCTGTTCCTGGGTGGGTGATTGCCCGATGTTCCGTGTGGCGGTCGTGCTGCCAAAGTAAGTGAGCGACCGTGACGGGGATGGCTGTAGAACCGGCAACCGCTACTATACGTCTCGACCGCCCGTCACGGTATTTCTGTATCGGCGTCCAGGTGCTGCGGCAACGGCTCATGAGGGGTTTCGAAATCCGCACCAACCTTGAAAGCTGTGTCAGCCAGCAGATGCTGCACAAGCTGAAAAAATCAAACCAGGCACTCGCCGCCGGCAAAGGCATGGGTGGAGAACAGGCCACTTAAGGGGAACGCCCGGTCGAACCGACCGGGCGTCCTGTCTATCGAATGTGGTGGCTTAACCGAAGATGTCGGCCGATATGCCTTCGTACCAGCCAATTGATTCCTCGTAGGTGCGTTTGCGCAATTCCGCGTCTTCGCCGACCTTGCTGATGAAGCCGGATGTCTTGGCAATTTTTTCCGGTGTTGCTTCGTATTTAGCACCGACCTTAACGCCGTCGTTGGTGGAGATAAGGCTCCAGCAGGTGTTGGCGAAGCGGGCGGGGAACAGCTTGGACCCCACCAGGGACGCGCGAATGGCCATCGCCGCCACCTTGGCTTGCGAGTTCGCGGAAAAGCCGGATTTCGGCATGTCGCCAGCAATCGTGGAATCGCCGACTAGGTAGATGTTTTCGTCGATTTGGCTCTGCATGGTTGCCGGGACGATGGGGCAGAAACCGGTATCGTTGGCGAGCCCTGCCGAGGTTGCGATATGCCCCGCCTTCTGGCCCGGAATGACGTTGGCAACGTCGGCCTTGAACACCTCGTCCGTGGTGTGGATTTCCATGGCATCCGTATCGATCCGCGTGACCTTGCCTGCAATCGACGCCGGCAGCCACTCGATCATGCCTGCGTAGTGGGTGGCCCACCCATCTTGGAACAGTCCTTGTTTGGAGAACTTCTCTTTCGGATCGAGGATCAGAATCTTTGCCGTCGGGTTCTTCTGTTTCAGGATATGCGCGACCATGGAAATCCGTTCGTACGGGCCCGGCGGGCAGCGGAACGGGTTGGGCGGCGCGACCATGACGTAGCGACCGCCTTCACGCATGTTTTCGACCTGTGCTTTCAAAAGCTCGGTCTGCGAACCGGCTTTCCATGCGTGCGGCATCTTGTTGGCATTGGCGATGCTGTATCCGGGGACGGTTTCATATTTGAAGTCGATTCCCGGCGCGACGACAAGACGGTCATACGGGACCATGCCGCCTGATGCCAAGGACACCATCTTCTTGTCTCGGTCGACCCCCGTCGCCCAGTCGTGCACGACGTTGATGCCGTAATCGCTGGCCAGTCGACCGTAGCTGTGCGCGATCGACTGCAGGTCGCGGAAGCCACCTATATAAAGGTTTGAAAAGAAGCAGGTGTAATAGGTCCGTGTTGGTTCGATAAGCGTGACGTCGATATCGCCCTTCGCGGCTTTCGCCAGATAGCGCGCGACCGTGGCACCGCCGGGGCCGCCACCGACGATGACGACTTTGGGGCGCGCCGCCGCCATTAGTGTGGGGGCTGCCATCGAACCTGCCGTCGCCAGCGCGGCGATGCCGAATGTTCTGCGTGTAATTTTCATGATCGTTCCTCCTGTTTGCCGTTTGTGGTTGTTATGCGTTAGTCGTTCAATTTTTTGAAATAAGCAGCCAATGCCGCAATCTCTTCGTCGTTGAGCGGCCCCGCGATCATCTGCATGACCGGATGGGGTCGCGCCTTGGCGCGGTAGGCGTGCATCGCGGTGACGAAAATCTCGGCAGGCCATCCGACAATTGACGGGATGCCTTGATCTGCGCCGCTGCTCTGGTGGCAGGTCGTGCATTCACCCGCCAGGTATTCGCCGAATTCAGGGTCGCCCTGAATAGCCAATATGCCAGGATCCACGGTTGGGTCATGTGGGGTTGTGGTTGCCGTGGGCGCCGCTTCCGGAATGTCGCGCGGGTTATCCGAAAATGTCCGCAGGTAGGCAATCACGTCGGCGCGGTCGCGCGACTCCTTGAGGCCGCGGAACTGCATCCGGGTCCCGGATACCAGATTGCGCGGGTTCTCCAGATAGATATCCAGGTGCTCGAGATCCCAGTGCAGACCGGTCTGGCCGGCGCGCGTCAAATCCGTGGAGTAGCGCGCACCTTCTACCGAACCGGCGCGGCGACCGAAAATCCCGTTCAGGTGGGGGCCGACCGCATTCTTCGCGTTCGGACCCACCTGGTGGCATGACGCGCAAGCCTTGAAGATTTTCTGGCCCCGCTCTGCATCGGCGGTGTCGGCTGCAACTGTGGGCGCCAACAGAAGGATCAGTCCCGCATACAGAAGAAATGCGGAAATGCTGCCTGCGGAAAATCCGGCCCTGCCGGTGGCGACCATAGCAAGCCGCATGAGAAACCTCCCAATGACATACGTTTCTTATAAAATATAATTAATGAATATGATTGGGCTTATTTTACATCTGTCAAGTGTGTTTTGTAGAAAGAAAAATTTTGGTGCGTTGCCGTGCGCATGCAGTTTGCCAAGCCGTCGCGCAAGTATAACGGACCTTGTCGGCACTACTCCGGGCTCCCCTGTCATGGCCGCGACCGGGCAAAAGCCGCGCTGATTTGTGTCAGTCCGCCGCTTGTGCGTGGCTTTTAATCACCTTGTCGGCGTCCTTGCCGGTGAGTTCCTGCAGGTGATCGAAGGCCGCCTCGAACGTGCCCGCGCCTTGCGTCGACGATCTGATTTCGACGATCAGGTTGTGCATTTCGGCGGCCGGCATCTGGCACGTTACCTCGTCCCATCCGTCCCATCCGGGTTTTGCATCATAGCCCAGTATCTGCCCGCGATGCGTCGTGACGATCCTCTGGATGCGCGCCGTATAGGCGTTCGGTACCGAAATTGCGACGTTGTTGATCGGCTCCAGAAGCACCGGTCCGGCATTGGGCAGGGCATCGCGGATCGCCTGCGCCCCGGCCTTGCGAAACGCCATTTCCGATGAGTCGACACTGTGGAATTGTCCGTCCATCAGCGTCACTGCGACGTCGACCACCGGAAAGCCGAGCGGGCCGGTCGTCAACGCCTCTTTCGCGCCGGCCTCGACCGCAGGAATATACTGCTTCGGCACGGCGCCGCCGTGAATGGTGTCGTTGAACCCGAAACCGTCACCGCGTCCGAGCGGCTTCAACTCGATATGCACGTCGGCAAACTCGCCGTGGCCACCGGACTGCTTCTTGTGGCGCGCATGCGTGTTGACCGGTTTGCGGATGGTCTCGCGGTAGGCGACTTTGGGGGGTGTCGCGACGACGCCGAGACCGCTGCGGTTGCCCAGTTTTTCCAGCGCCAGCTTCAGATGCATTTCGCCCTGGCCGAGCAAGACATACTCGCCGGTGGTGTCGTCATGCTGCGTTGAAAGGGAAGGATCTTCGTCGATGATCTTTTGCAGGTTGGCAGGCAACTTGACGTCGTCGGAACGGCTTTCGGCACGGATCGCAAGACCATAGAGCGGCGTTCGCTGCACCTCGGTATCGGCGCGCGAAACGACCTTTTCCGACCCCAGTAGATCGCCGGTGGCGACATCTTCCATCTTGCCGAAGGCGACAACGTCGCCGGGTTCCGCCGTCGTGACCCGTTCGAGGTTTTGCCCAAAGGCGCGGTTCAACCCGGCAGGGCGGACGCCGGCCAGTGTATCGCCGTCCTTGACCCGCCCGAGCATGATTCGCCCGTACGACAGCTTGCCGGCGTGACCCGCGTGCACGGTCTTGAAAACCCGTACACGCAGCTCGGCGCTCTCGTCGATACCAAGTCGCTTCGCCGTTTCCGATACCGAGGGCGCCTCATGGCGCAAGGCCTTCATCAGCCGACGCACGCCGTTGACATGCGTTGCCGAGCCAAAGAAGACCGGCACGATGAGGTTATCCGCCAGATCGCGCGTCAAGTTGGCATAGACTTCGTCGGTCGAGGGAACCGCGTCTTCCAGCAACTTTTCGAGCAAAGCGTCGTCGAAATCGGCCAGGCTTTCCAGGAGTTCCGTGCGCGCCGCCGCTTCTCGGTCCTGCGCCGCATCGGGTAGGGATATCAGCTTCGACGGTTGACCTTCGCGCCAACGGAAAGCGCGTTCCGAAACCAGATCGACGTGGCCACTGACAGCGTCGCCGTCGCGTATTGGGATTTCACGCAATACCAGCGGTCGGGTCGATGCCGCTTGCAGCGCCTCCAGCGTTTCGCTGACGCTGGCGCGGACCTGATCCATTTTGTTGATAAATAAGATGTGCGGCAATCCGGCCTCGTCCATGGCGCGCAGCATCGGTGCCAGTGCCACTGCTTTGTCCGGGTCCGGTTCGCAGACGATGACGGCGATGTCGGCGACATTCATGGCGCTTTGCATTTCCTGATTCAATTCGACCGAGCCAGGTACATCGATGAAGGTCCAATGTTCTCCCAGATAATCTGCGCCGGCGATGTTCATTTCGGTCGACATGGCATGCGCGCGCGCTTCAGGCGCGCTATCGCCAAGAGAGGTGCCGTCGGTGACGGCGCCGCGCCGGTTCAGCGCACCGGCTTCAGCCAGAAGTGCTTCGAGCAACGACGTTTTGCCCGAAGAATACGGACCGGCGATCAGCGCCGCGCGCGGCGACATGGGATGTGTCTTGGTGTGTTGGTCGGTCATTATACGGCTCCTCCCCGGATGTGGCACCCAGGCCCGAAAGGACCGCCGTATTAAACGTCGTCCGTCTTTTTATATGAATGGCGCGGCCCTTCGGGCACTTCATTCATTTGTTATGAGTATAGCGTAGCGCCATTTCGTGATCGAATCCAAGTGACAAGCGGGTGGTGCATCGGCGCGCGGCTTTTTACCGCGCCGGGAATTGCCAGTTTTCCCTGTCTGTGGGACGCTGTAGGCGAAAAAACGGGACGGGGTGGAGCATTTAACCGATGAAGCAATTGGGATCGTTCGATTACGTGGTGGTCGGCGCAGGCAGCGCCGGGTGTGTGCTGGCCAATCGCCTGTCGGAAGATCCGAATGTTTCAGTCGCATTGCTGGAAGCCGGCGGCAAGGACGACTATTTCTGGATCCACATTCCTGTCGGATATCTGTATTGCATGGGCAATCCGCGCACCGACTGGGGCTTTCAGACGGAACCGGACAAGGGACTCAACGGCCGCGCGTTGAATTATCCCCGCGGCCGGGTGCTCGGCGGCTGTTCGTCGATTAACGGGATGATCTATATGCGTGGTCAGGCCCGCGATTACGACCAGTGGCGACAGTTCGGCAACACCGGCTGGGGTTGGGACGATGTGCTTCACTACTTCAAGAAATCCGAAGATCAGCTTGCCATGCCCGCCGATGAGTTCCATGGCGAAGGCGGTGAATGGCGGGTCGAAAAGCAGCGGCTGCGCTGGGATATCCTCGACGCCTTTCGCGACGCCGCCGAACAGGCCGGGTTGCCGCTGACCGATGACTTCAATCGTGGCAATAACGAAGGCGTCGGCTATTTCCAGGTCAACCAGCGCGCCGGCTGGCGCTGGAGTACAGCCAAGGGTTTTTTGCGCCCGGCCAGAAACCGCGCCAATCTGACGGTGTTCACGCATGCGCAGGTCAAGAAGCTGACGATTGCCGATGGTCGTGTCACCGGTGCCGAATTACGCCATGGCGATGCCGATGCGACAATCGAGGCAAAGGGCGAAATGCTTCTGGCTGCCGGGTCCGTCGGGTCTCCGCAGATACTGGAGGTGTCCGGCATCGGCCGTCCGGATGTGCTGCGCCAACATGGGATCGAGGTGAAGCACGCGCTGGACGGAGTCGGCGAAAACCTGCAGGACCATTTGCAGATCCGCTGTATCTATAAAGTATCGGGCGTCGATACCTTGAACGAGCAGTATAATTCGCTGATCGGAAAGGCGAAAATCGGCCTGCAGTATGCACTGTTCCGCCGCGGGCCGATGACCATGGCGCCGTCGCAACTGGGGGCGTTCGCCAAAAGCTCGAAGGAATACGAGACACCGAACGTGCAATACCATGTGCAGCCGTTGTCGCTCGACAAATTCGGCGAACCACTGCATCCGTTTCCGGCGTTCACGGCGAGTGTCTGTAACCTGCGCCCGGAAAGCCGTGGCTCGATCCATATCAAGTCCGCGGATCCGATGGCAAAGCCGGCGATCCGGCTGAATTATCTGTCCGCCAACGCCGACCGCAAGGTCGCCGCCGACAGTATTCGCCTGACACGAAAGATCATCGACCAGCCGGCGCTGCAGAAATTCGCGCCGGTGGAATTCAAGCCCGGTCCTGACTACATGGACGACGACGCGCTGGCCAGTGCGGCGGGCGACATCGGCACGACGATCTTCCATCCGGTCGGCACCTGCAAGATGGGATCGGACAATATGGCGGTCGTCGACGAGCGGTTAAGGGTGCGGGGTATCAAGGGGCTGCGCGTCGTCGATGCCTCGGTCATGCCGACGATCACCAGCGGCAATACCAACTCGCCGACCATCATGATCGCCGAAAAAGGCGCCGACATGATCCGCGAGGATGCACGGGGTTAGAAGTTACTGCAGGGTGCAGCCGTCGAGCGTCTGGCGGAATGGTTTGTTGCATTCCCAGCCGTTGCCGGAATAATCCAGGTGCGCGTTGGCGGGTAACTTGATTGCAGTGCAAGTGTCGCCTGACAACTTATAGCCGCGTTCACAAACCCAGCCGGTACTGCGTCCGGCATCGTCAAGATACGCATGCGCCGGTACTTTGATCTCGAAACACGCAGCGCCGGAAGCGAAATAGCCACGTTTGCATACCCAGCCGCTGCCATAGTCCGAATCCGACAGGTAGCCGTTTTCCGGCACCTTGATCGGAGCGCAGACGTTCCCCTGTGCACGGTAACCCCGTTCGCAAACCCAACCGTCTGAATAGGTTGAATCGGATAGATAGCCGTGTGCCGGTACTGTAATGGCGGCACACTCGTCGGCCTTTTTCTGGTAGCCGCGATCACATCCCCAGCGTTCCCCCGAGGCGCGAAGATGCGCATGCTCGGGGATATTGACCGCGACACAGGTGTCGCCACGTTCGATGTAACCGTGTGAACACGTCCAGGCTTTGCCGTAGCCCGACCCGTTAGCGTAGGCATGGGCGGGGATTTCGCTGGCCGTCGTCGCACTGTACGTGAGTGCGCACAGCAAGATGAAGACGGGGAACAGTATTATGGCGCGCATATAGCAGATGTCCTTCATCGCTGACAGCTCAAGTCTTGGATTTGGCGGTCTTGGTCTTGACCGGCTTTTCGGCTGCCGCCTTTTTATCCGCCGTTTCCTTGGCTAGGCGCCGCGCGCGCAGCCCTGAGATCTGCTGCGCACGCTGTTCGGCAGCCTGCTCTTTTTCTTCAAGCACCTTGGCGGACTTTTTCTGAGCTGCCTTGAATTGCTCTTCAGCGGTCATTTTTGTCGATTTTCTCATGTTCGGTCGCCCATTGGATCAGGAACGCGATTTATTCAAAAGCCGTGCGCATGCGTCGATAACTGAAGAAGAAGCGGCATCTTCACCCTGTAACGGCGTTGCATTGGTCTGTGCCAATTCCTGGCGTTTTTCGCGGGCGTCGGCCTGGTAACCTTCAAGGTCGACGGTGCTGTTCGTGTCCTTCAGGAAGCTCTCGGCGCGGGTCGCGCAGATCGACGCCTGGACGGAAACAGTCATTTCCTCCATCCGTGCATCGGCCTTCGAGGCGGTGATAACCCAGCCGTTTGCAAGGCTGAGAATACTGATGGCGACCGCGCCGATGGCGGCGCCGATTACGACCGGCACTGAATTATTGGGGAGTTGCATAAAATTTCCTGACATATGTTTGTTGCATGCGTCGATTTGGCCGAAGCCGTTTGCGCACGATTTAAAAACGCATAAGCAGCGTCATTGCCCGCCTGTGGGCGGGGGTAAAAAATTACAGAATCTGAAGTAGAAGAAAGGCCTGCTTTTTAAGCAGGCAATTAACAGATAAATAATTTTCTCATTAACTTGTATAGCCAAAACACGAATTTAACAAGTTTAATGAATGTTATTGCTAAAAAACAGCACGTGAATTTAAAGGTTGCAAGAATTCAATCGTGCGATCGCGACAGTGCAAAGATGCAAAAAGGCCCGCACGGGGCGGGCCTTTTATTTGGCTGGGGCGCTAGGATTCGAACCTAGGAATGCCGGAATCAGAATCCGGTGCGTTAGACCACTTCGCCACGCCCCATTTGTGCGCTGACGCGGCACCGTAAATAGTCGATGCGCGCCGTCGGGGCAAGTCCGTGATTGAGAAAGTCCGCGAATCCACAGCCCACAAAAAAAGCCCCCGGATCGGGGACTTTTTGGATTGGCTGGGGCGCTAGGATTCGAACCTAGGAGTGCCGATACCAAAAACCGGTGCGTTAGACCACTTCGCCACGCCCCACCAATATGCCCGTGTTAGCGAGCGAGGCCGAAAATAGTGCAACAATCGAGACGGGGCAAGCCCGGGAATGATACTTTCGGGTCAATGTCTGGGCGCGCGGCGAGGCTTCGAAACGAGCGGCGTCAAGCGCCGTAAACCGACGCTGCCTGCACCCACCATTCGGGCACGGCATTGGCGATGGCATGCGCTGCCGCATGCGCTTCTGCATCGCTGCGGAAGATCGCGAAACACGTCGCGCCACTGCCCGACATGCGCGTCAAACGCACCCCCGGTTGATCCTCCAATGCCGTCAGCACATCGGCGATCAGGGGGATTAGGGAAACGGCCGGTTTCTGTAGATCGTTTGTCGTGCCGCCGAGGGCATCGATAACGGTATCTGCGTTCGTGACGCTTTCGGGCCAGTCCACCACATTTGAAAATTCACCGCTGCGCGCCTTGAAAACGTCGGGTGTGGAGACGCCGACGCCGGGATTGACGAGCACAAGCGGTAAGGGCGGGAACGATGCCAGCAGGCGTAAATCCTCGCCGATGCCGCGCATCACGGCGGGCCGGGTCATCAGGCATACCGGCACATCGGCGCCGAGTGACAGCGCCAGCTTCGACAGCCGCGCATCGCCCGGATCAATATGCCAAAGCCGGACCAGTGCCCTTAGCGCGGCCGCCGCATCCGCAGACCCGCCGCCGATACCGCTGGCAACCGGCAGATTTTTGTGGAGCGTCAGATGCACGCCCGCGTTGACGGCAAATATATCCGCCAGTTGCCGTGCTGCCCGCGTCACCAGATTTTTTTCCGGGTCCGGTAGGTCGCCGGCAAAGGGCCCGGCATAATCGAGCGAGATCATATCCGCGGACACGGCTTCAATCCGGTCACCGCAATTGGCGAAAACCACCAGACTGTCGAGAAGGTGATAGCCGTCGTCGCGTTTTCCCGTCACATGAAGATACAAATTGATCTTCGCCGGGGCGGGTTCGCGGATCGGGGGGTCAGCCGCCATCCGTTTTGATCTTCGTCACGGCTTCGGCTTCTTCGACCAGACCGTTCTTGAGCTTTTCCTCGATTTTCTTTCTCAGCGTGTCGTCGGCGCCCAGCACCAGGGAATGGTTCCATTGGAAGGTCGCTTCCAGCCGCCGCCCGACGCGCCAATAGGCATCGCCCAGGTGGTCGTTGATCACCGGGTCTTCGGGACGCAACTCGACGGCACGCTCCAACTCCGGCACCGCTTCTTCGTAGCGGCCGAACTGATAATACACCCAGCCCAGACTGTCGGTGATATAGCCGTCGTG
>Ga0070726_10004233_pt1 | contig 11583 bp, 10 predicted proteins | sample tdAd471_FD_67275 | JGI IMG/M metagenome (GOLD analysis project Ga0070726, IMG submission 67275) | Marine sediment microbial communities from the Atlantic coast under amendment with organic carbon and nitrate - tdAd47.1 | ecosystem: Environmental > Aquatic > Marine > Coastal > Sediment | place...
CGACGGACGCGAGGCCCGACTCGGTCACCTCGGCGTTCGCCGGCGGCGCGGCGACGTCGGCCGGAGCCTCCGGCGGACGCAGCACGTCGAGCAGCTCGACGTCGAAGACGAGCATGCCGGCGGGGCGCCCGGGGCGGCCGCCGTACGCGAGGTTCTCGGGGATCCAGAACCGACGCTTCTCGCCGACTTCCATCAGCTGCAGGCCTTCGGTCCAGCCGGCGATGACCGCGTTGAGCGGGAACGACGTCGGCTCGCCGCGGTTGTACGACGCGTCGAAGAGCTCGCCGTCGGTCGTCCAGCCGGCGTAGTGCACCTGCACGGTGTCGGTCGGGCCGGGGCGCACGCCACCGGTGCCCGCGCGGAGCACGACGGACGCGAGGCCCGAGGCGGTCGTTTCGGCGTTCTCGGGCGGGGCGGCGACATCTTCGGGGGTTGCGGTCGGATCCACGTCGTCTCCTTCGGCGCTGTCGTTGTCGGCCTCGGCGCCTTCGTCGCCGTCGGCGGCCGGTTCGGTCTCGGTCTCGTCCCCTTCACCGGTGGCTTCGTCGCCGGCTTCGGCGCTGCCCTCGGTCTCGGTCGGCTCGTTCGTCTCGGCCTCGGCGTCCCCGCCCGACTGGCACGCTGCGGTGCCGAGCGAGAGGGTGAGAACGGCGGCGCCGAACAGAATGCGCGTGTGCATGGTTCCTCACTCGTGGATGGTACCGCGCGTCATCGCGCGGGTCGTGGTATGGCGTCCATCTACCCGACGACGCGCCGATTGTCCCGCGCGACGCGGCTCTCAGGTCCCGAACGGCTCGTGACGACTCGACTGCACACGCTCCTCATCGCCGCCCCGGGCCTCGAATCGCTGGTCTGCGCCGAAGCCGAACGGCTCGTCGGTGGCGCGTGGAAGACCACGCCCGGCGGCGTCGAGGGGTGGGTCGAGACGCCCGGACTCGTGCGCCTCGCCGCGCAGCATCGTACCGGTGATGGGCTGCGAGTGCGGATCGGTCGGTTCACCGCGTCGACCTTCGATGCGCTCATCGACGGCGCCCGCCGCGTGCCGTGGCACGCGTGGATCCCGCGCGACGCGGCGGTGCGCGTGCGCGCCCGGTGCTCGAAGTCGAAGCTCTACCACTCCGGCGCCGTCGAGGAGCGGGTCGCCGCCGTGCTCGCCGAAGGCGGTCGAGCGTCCGCCGACGATGGCACCGCCGTGCACCTGCGCCTGCATCAGGACAAGGTCGTCGTGCGGGTCGATGCGCTCGACCGGCCGATGCATCACCGCGGCTACCGCACCGCCGTGGGTCGCGCGCCCCTGCGGGAATCTCTCGCGGCGGCGTGCATCGACGCAGCCCGCGCCGATCTCGATGCGGCGACCGCGATCGTCGACCCGTTTGTCGGGTCGGGCACGCTGCTCGCCGAAGCCGCGCTGGCGATCGGCGGGCGCCCCGTCCGCACGGCACCGTTCGGGTTCGAGGCCTGGCCGAGCTGGTCGGCGCCCGAGGGTGAAGCGGCGAGCGAGGTCGAGGGCGCGTCGGCGGCTCCATCGTCCCTGCCCATCCTCATCGGAAGCGATCGGTCCGCGCACGAGCTCGACAACGTCCGGGCGAATCTCGGGCGGCTCGGGGTCGAGGCCGCGCTGTCCAGCGCCGACATCGCGGACGCGATGTGGCCCGAGGGCGCCGTCCTCGTGTGCAATCCGCCGTGGGGCACCCGCAGCGGTCGCGACGATGCCCGCGCCACTCTGAAGCGCCTCGGCGACGCCCTGCGCGCCGGCCCGCGGCTTCGCGCCGCGTGGGTGCTGCTGCCCGGCGACGGCGCGCTCGCTCGGGTCGCCGGCCTCGGCACCGATCGGGTGCTCACGTTCGACGACCGCGGCCGCCGCGTCGCATGGTACCGGTGGACCCCATGACCGAACCCGAGCCGAGCGCATCCACCCACGCGGACCCGTTGGCGCCGCCCGCGCCGTCGGTCAACGAGGGCGCCCCGGATGGGCTCGAGGCGACCCCCGATGTGCCGTCGGGCGGCTCACCCCTCGGTCGCCGCGCGCTCGTGTGGTCGTTCTTCATCCCGCCCGCCGGGCTCGTCCTCGGCGCGTGGGCGCTGCGTGCGCTGCCCAACGATGACGCGAACCGGCCCGCGCGCGGCGAGGCCCGCCTTGCGGTGCTGAACGGCGTCGTGTCCACCCTGCTGATCGTCAAAGGCATCTACATCCTCATCCACCTGCGAGAGTGGATGGAGGCGTGGCTCTACGGCGGCCTCGGGCCCGGCGATTTCTGACCGCCGGTGGCACGCGGCTCGACGGCGGTGCCGCACTCCCGGCTGCAGCGGACCGCCGCCAGTGGCCCCGCGGGCAGCGTCGTCGCCCCCACGAACGCAGCGCGCCCCGACGTCTGCGGCCTGCAGAGCGACGGGGCGCGAGGGCGTGCCGAGCCGGGATCAGCCCGCGGTGATCGGCGCGTAGAACTGGCGGATGTAGTCGGCCAGCATCCGGCGGGTCGAGAACCGTGCCGGCAGCGTGCGCATCGAGCCGCGCATCCGTGCGAGCCAGGCCTCACCGGACCCGGCGGGCGTGCCGGCGTAGTACTCGGGCACGACGTGGCCCTCGAGCACGCCGTAGAGCGCGGCGCGGTCGCGGCGGTCCTGTTCGGCGGGGTCGTGCGGGACCTCGCGGTCACCGATCGCGAACCCGTTCTTGTCGTTGAAGCCCTCGCCCCACCAGCCGTCGAGGATCGAGCAGTTCACGCCGCCGTGCATGTTCACCTTCTGGCCGGACGTGCCGCTCGCCTCGCGCGGGCGACGCGGCGTGTTCAGCCAGACGTCGACGCCGGACACCATCGATCGGGCGATCGACATGTCGTAGTTCTCCATGAAGAGCACGCGGCCCTTCAGGCGGGGATCCCGCGCGGCCTTGATCACCCGCTGGATGACCTCCTTGCCGGGCACGTCCTTCGGGTGCGCCTTGCCGGCGTAGACGATCTGGATGGGCCGATCGCTGTTGGCGATCAGCTCCACCGCGCGCTCGAACTCGTCGAAGAGCATCGCGCCGCGCTTGTACGTCGCGAACCGCCGGGCGAAGCCGATCGTCAGCACGTCGGTGCGCCAGTTGGCGAGGGCGCCCATCTGCCACTCGGTGTCGGGCCCGTAGTCGTCGCCGAAGGTGTAGAGCCGCTGCTTGAGCGAGTCGAACATCGCCTTTTTGAGCGTGCGCTTCATGGCGATGATGTCGTCGTCCGACAGGCTGTCGATGAGCGCGCCCCAGCCGTCGTCGTCGTGCAGGGCGTCCTGCCACTGCCCGGCGAAGCGCTCGTCGAGCGTCGCGCGCAGGGTCGGGTGCATGAACGTCTCGACGTGGATGCCGTTGGTGACGTGGCCGATCGGCACGTCGTGCACGGACCAGCCGGGCCACATGTCGCGCCACATCTCGCGGCTCACCGCGCCGTGCAGCGCCGAGACGCCGTTCGCCTTCGACGCGCACTTCAGCGCGAGGACGGTCATGCAGAACGTCTCGTTCGGGTTGTCGAGGTTCAGCCGCCCCATGCCGAGGAAGGTGCGCCAGTCGACCTTGAGCCCCTGCTGCAGGCGCCAGAGCATGACCTGCACGAGGTCGGGCGCGAACCGGTCGTGGCCGGCGGGCACGGGCGTGTGCGTCGTGAAGAGCGTCTTGCGGCGCACGCGAGCGAGGGCGTCGTCGAACGACACCCCCTCGTCGACGTGCTCGCGCATGAGCTCGAGGCACGCGAAGGCGCTGTGGCCCTCGTTGAGGTGGTACACGCTGGCGTCGAGCTTGAGCGCGCGCAGCAGGCGCACGCCGCCGACGCCGAGCACGATCTCCTGCCGGATGCGTGTCTCGCTGCCGCCGCTGTACAGGCGCCCGCCGATCGTGCGGTCCTCGGCGTTGTTCTGCGGGACGTTCGTGTCGAGCAGGTAGAGCGTCGCGCGGCCGACCTCGAGCTTCCAGACCTGCGCGTACACCGTGCGGTCCGAGATCGGCATGTCGACGATCAGCGGCTCGCCGCCGTGGGCGACGAGCTCGGCGGGGATCGTGGACCAGTCGGTCGGGGGGTACCGCTCCTGCTGCCAGCCGTCGGCGTCGACCGACTGCTGGAAGTAGCCTTCGGGGTACTTGAGCCCGATGCCGACGAAGGGCACGCCGACGTCGCTGGCCGTCTTGATGTGGTCACCGGCGAGCACGCCGAGCCCGCCGGAGTAGAGCGGCAGCGACTCGTGGATGCCGAACTCGGCGCAGAAGTACGCGACGAGCCCGCGGCGCATCTCGGGGGTCTCGCGGCGCACCCACGTGCCCTCGCCACCGAGGTACGTGTGCAGGCGCGCCTGCACGTCGTCGAGGGCGTCGAGGGCTTCGGGGGACGCGTAGGCCTCGGCGAGCTGCGCCTCGGACGCGCCGCGCAGGACGGCCAGCGGGCTGTGGTTCGTGCGCTCCCACGCGTCGGGATCGATGCGCTGAAAGAGCGCCTGCGCGTCGGGAGTCCAGCACCACCAGAGGTTCGAAGCGATCGCTTCGAGGCGGCCACGGATGCTCATGTCAGGTCCGGGGGGTGAGGGACGGGCCGCGCGCGGTCGGGCGGCGGCCGGAGCCGGATGCGCGCCAGCCTACGATCTCGCGACGCGCGCGCGCAACGAGACGCTGTGGCGCGTCGCGTCAGGTGGGGTCGGTGTCGAAGCGCCCGCCGCGACCGGCGCCCGCGGCAAAGCGCGATGCGCCGGCGACGGTCTCGTGCTGCAGGGTCGCCGACGCGCCCGCAAACTCGCGGGCGAGGGCGTCGGCGAGCGTCCCGTCGAACGCGGCGAGCGCGGACGCCCGGTCCGCGCGCAGGCACCGCTGGGGGAACCGGGCGACCTCGTGGGCGAGGGCGATCGCCGCGGACCGCGCGCCGCCGGGGTCGACCACCCGGGACGCGAGCCCCATCGCCAGGGCTTCGTCGGCGTCGACGGGGCGGCCGGTGAGGATGAGATCGAGCGCTCGCCCCATGCCGATGAGGCGGGGCAGCCGGACCGTGCCGCCGTCGATCAGCGGCACGCCCCAGCGGCGGCAGAACACACCGAGAATCGCGTCGCGGGCGACGACACGCAGGTCGCACCACAGGGCGAGCTCGAGCCCGCCGGCGACGGCGTGCCCCTCGATCGCGGCGATCCACGGCAGGCGGGTGACGATGCGGCTGGGCCCCATCGGGGCGTCGCCGTCGGGTTCGAGCCGGTTTGGCGTGCCCTCGGCGATCGCCTTGAGGTCGGCGCCGGCGCAGAAGGTGCCGTCAGCGCCGGTGAGCACACCGACGCAGGCCGCGTCGTCGGCGTCGACGGCGCGCACGGCGTCCGCGAGGGCCTCGGCGGTGGCCCGATCGACGGCGTTGCGGCGCAACGGGCGGTCGATCGTGACGACCCGCACGGGCCCGTCGGCCTCGACGCGGATGGTCACGCGTCCCCCGTCGTCCCGTCCATCATGCGGGCGTTGTCGATCGCGTCGCGCGCCCACGGCTCGTCGATCCGCTCCAGCAGGGCGACCGCGGCGCGACGCACCGGCACGACCGTCGACCAGACGACGTCGGCGAGAAACCGCAACTCGCCGGATTCGACGCGCCCGCCGCCCAGCGCCTCGGCGAGCTCGGGCGTCACGAGCACGACCCGGTCGAGGTCCGGATCCGGCTCGCCGGGCTCGAGGTCGACGGTGGTGAGAGAGCCAGACGCTCCGCTCAGCTCGCACCGGCTCTTCGCGCGGCGCGCGAGGTCCCGCCCCAGCAGGTTCAACGCGTCCTTGTACTCTTCGTGCTTCTGTCGGCGGGTCGCCATCGTGGCCTCCGGGCAGGGGTCCCGATGGTACGAACCCGCCGCCCCGAGGGGAACCTCGGCGGCGGCGGGCATCGCGATCGCGCATCCACGTGTCGATGCGGCGCGTTGATTTCGTTGCGGGGGTCGCTGTGCGGACCTCCCTGCGACGGACTCACGGCACGGTCAGAAGTGTACCGTGAGATCATTGCACCCTGAGATCATTGTACCGTGATCACGTTGCTGACCCAGCGGCCACCGTTCGCGTCGCGGGCGACGACGCGAAAGTCGAAGCGGTTCTCGCCCTGCGTCGCAGGCATGTTCATGTCGGCGAAAAACGACGGCGGCAGATCGGTCGCGAGGGCCGTCCACGACCGGTACGTGATCGCGCTGAGGACCTCGAAGTCGACCACGACGTCGTCGCGCCCCTCGACCGTCCAGTCGCCGCGCACCGAGACCGACATCGCGCCGCCGACGACCACCACGTGCACGCGGGCGTCGTTCAGCGTGACGTCCGGATCGGGCAGGGCGGGGGGCGCGTCGTCGACGTCATCGCGGGTGGTGCCGTCGCCGCTCCGGTCATCGGACGACCCCGTTTCGTCGCTCGTCCCACCGTCGCTCATCCCGTCGTCGCTCGACCACGGGTCCGTGCTCTCGTCGGCGAGGTCGTCCGACAGCGCGTCGAAGCCGTCGTCCCCCGGGCAGACGCAGGCGCCGAGCCCGTCGCCATCGTCGTCGCAGACCTGCACGCCCTGGTCGCCGCCGAGGCAGGGGCAGGTGTAGACGCGCCCGGCGGTGCAGGCGTCGACCGGGTCGAGGTCGTCGATCAGGCCGCAGGCGGCGAGGGCGCCGAAGCTGAGCGCGAAGAGGGCGAGGCGGGCGGTGGGCAGGGTGCGAGCGTCGAACATGGGAGCCTCCGGGGTGGGCCGCTGAATGCGGCGTTCACCCGGTACGTCGAACCGGGACCGCAAACGGATCTGTGATTTCTGAACTTTTCTCGCGGCCCCCCGTTTCGACAGGCACCTGCCGCCCCGGACCGACCATGCACCGCCCCGCCATCCAGATGCGCATCCCCGACGCCCTGCGCGACGACGTCCACGACGAAGACCTCGTCGCCAGCGCGGTCGCCGGGGACGCTGGCGCGCTCGACACCCTCGTGCTGCGGCACCGGGGGCGGATCGTGCGCGCCTGTGCCGGGCACGTCGGAGCCGCCGAAGCCGAAGACCTCGCGCAGGACGTGCTGCTGCGGATCGTGTCCAGCCTCGACCGGTTCGACGGGCGGTCGAAGTTCACGACGTGGATGCACGGCATCGTGCGCTACGCCTGCATCGATCACATGCGCCGTCGCGGGCGTCGGCGCGAGCAGCCCCTGCATGGTCGGTCGGCGAGTGGGCGATTCACCGCGCCGGTCGAGCGCGTGCCCGCCCGCCGCACGGGGGTCGACGTCCGCGCGATCCGCGCGGAGGTTCGCACCCCGGTCGCTGCGGCGCTCGACGCACTGCCCGCCGAGCTGCGCGCGGTCTTCGTGCAGCGCACCCTCGAAGGGCGCACCTTCGCCGCGATCGCCGAACGCGAGGGCATCGGCGTGCCCACGGCGAAGAGCCGCATGCGGTACGCGGTCGAGCGTCTGCGGGGTCACCTCGGTCGCCTCGACGGCTGGCTGACCGCCGAACGGCCCGGGCTCGATTCGACCGCCGCGGGTTGACCGCGGGCGCGCGCCCCGACACCCTGAGGGCGTCTGCTGATCCGGCGCACCGTGACCGACACTCCTGCCCGCCTCGTCTTCGACGCGCTCAACTTCGCGGCGCTGCGACACCGTTCGCAACGCCGCAAGGGGCGTGAAGGCGCGCCGTACGTGAACCACCTCATCGAGGTGGCGCACGTGCTCACCCGGCACGGCGTCGAGGACCCCGTCACCCTGTGCGCCGCGATCCTGCACGACGCGGTCGAGGACGCCGAGGTGACGGCCGAAGAGCTGGTGCAGCGGTTCGGTGGGGTCGTGACGTCGATCGTGCTCGAGCTCACCGACGACCCCGATGTGCCCCGCTGGACCACGAAGCTCGCGCAGATCGAGGGCGCGCCGTCGTTGTCGGACCGGGCGCAGGACATCCGTGTCGCCGACAAGATCTCGAACCTGCGCGGTGTGCTGACGTCGCCGCCATCCGGGTGGTCGATCGAGCGCAAGCTCGCCTACTACGCGTGGGCCGAGCAGGTCGTCGTCGGCTGTACGCGGGCGCGTGCCGGCCTGCGGCGTACGTTCGAAGACGTGCACGCGTCGGGGCGGGCGGCGCTCGAGCTGCAGGCGGCCCATCAGGCGCGCCGGCGGGCCGTGAACCCCGAGGCGACCGCGCCGGCGATCCCGGCCGACGGTCCGGCGCGGCGGTCGGACTGAGCGCCGAAGACGCGCGCGGTTCGTGGTGCACCCGGGCACCCTGTCCGAACGCACAGGGCCGAGCGCGTATCGAGGCCCTCACGGCGCGGTTCTGCGCGGAATCACGGGGGGATTCGGCGCCTGAATGAACGGTCATTCACCCCGTTGACGCACCGCGGCACGGTCGCTAGATCTGCGTCTGCAGCGACAACACGTCCGCCTACACAGGGAGCAGTCGAAGATGAGCCACACGACCGAGGCCTGGGTTCTGTACGCCGGTACCAGTGACGCCCCCGAACGCGCCGAGCTCGTGCGCGAGGCGTTCACGTTCGACGACATCTCGAGCGAAGAGGTGCTCGTCAAGCCGCTCTACGGCTGCTGGGAAGGCAACATGGGCCACGCCCTCGACCGGCGCCCCGTCGACATCTGCAAGCAGCGCGGCGAGGACAAGCTCGTGTTCGGCAACGCAGGCGTCGTCGAGATCCTCGACGTGGGCTCCGACGTCACGACCGTGCGCCCCGGCGACAAGGCCATCCTCTTCTGCAACGGCGAGTGGGACCGGTTCGGGTACCCGAAGCGGATCTTCGGCTACGACTGCCCGAACACGATCGGCATGCTCGCCCGCAAGACGAAGCTCCACCAGAAGCAGGTGATCCGGATCCCCGAGTCGAGCGAGCACGACCTCGCGCGGTGGGCGGCCTTCAGCCTGCGCTACGTGACCGCGTGGTCGAACTGGCGCCTCGCCTGGGGCATGCTGCGCATGCAGCTCAACGAGAACGAGCTGCCCTCGCCGGTCGTCTGGGGCTGGGGCGGTGGCGTGTCGCTCGCCGAGCTGCACCTCGCGCATCTCAACGGGTGCCGCGCGTTCCAGGTGTCGTCGCGCCCCGACCGGCAGGAGCGGGCCCGCGAGCTCGGTATCACGCCGATCGATCGCAAGGACTTCGCCGCGCTCGCCTACGACGAGAAGCGCTACAAGTCCGACCCCGAATACAAGGCGAAGTACCGCGAGAGCGAGAAGCGCTTTCTGCAGCTCGTCGAAGAGCTCACCGGCGGGCAGGGCGTGAACATCTTCCTCGACTACGTCGGCTCGCCGGTCATCCGGGCGACGCTGAAGGCGATGGCGCGTCAGGGCGTGCTCGCGACCGCCGGCTGGAAGGAGGGCATGCACCTCTGGTTCATGCGGGCGATCGAGTGCATCGACCGGCACCAGCACGTGCACACGCACTACGCCCGGTACCCCGAGGGCGTGCAGGCGGTGAACTTCGCGGCGGCCAACGACTGGCTGCCGACCGTCGACGACCGCATCTACACGTTCGACGAGATCCCGGAGTGCGCGGCGGACTACGACGCGGGCAAGTTCACGTACTTCCCGGTGTTCCAGGTCAACGAGTCGTGAGCGACGCGCTTCGCAGAACGCTGCACGCAGCCCGCTGACCGACCCACCGTACCGATTCGAGGATCCGATGCCTGACTTCGACGCCATCCGCGACGAGATTCGCCAGATTCAGGGCCGCCACCGCGCCCGCCCCGAGCACATGCACGGCATGAAGGTGCCGTACTGGCGCCGGGGCGAGATGTCGATCCCCGGCTTCAAGATGAAGCCCGGCGGCGACGTTGAGACCGACGGTCGCGCCCTGTCGCTCAAGCTGATGGGCAAGGCGGCGCAGCTGCCGATCGACTTCTTCTTCTATGACCTCGAGGACGCCTCGCCCGACAACGCGGACCTCAAGCCGTGGGCGCGCAAGTTCGTCATCGAGGCGCTGACGACGAACGACTACGGCGATCGCGTCGTGGCGTTCCGGCCGAACAACATCCGCACGGCGTACTTCGAGCACGACGTGGTCGAGGTGGTCTCGGCCGCTGGCGGCGTCCTCGACGCGATGGTCATCCCGAAGACCGAGCACGCCGACGAGGTCGCGGACATCGTGAAGATCGTCCGTGACGTGCAGCGGCTGTCGGGCCGCGACAACGAGATCATGCTCGAGGTGCTCATCGAGTCGCCCCGGGCGTTCATGGAAGCCGAGAAGATCGCGGCCATCGACGGCGTCGCGACCCTCATCTTCGGCGCCTGGGACTTCGCCCGCACGATCGGCGGCAAGGTGACGGCCGACGGCTGGATCCACGACCAGGGCGCCGTGCGTCAGCTGCTGCCGGTCATCGCCGCTGCGTACGGCAAGGACGCGGTCGACGCGGTCACCGGCACGCTGCCGATCCGCCCCCGCGCCCCCGAGGGCGTCGACCCCGCCGAGGCGAAGCGCGCGTCGAACCTGCCGTCGAGCGAGATCGACGCCGACGTGTTCGGGCAGGCGTTCGTCGACGCCGTCCGCGCGCGGGAGCGTGCGCTCGCGCTCGCCGCTCGCGACGCGGCGGATGCCCGCGCCGTCGGCTTCGCCGCCAAGTGGATCCTGCACCCCGACCAGATCGCGCCGATCCACGGTGCGTTCACCCCGACGCGGCACGACGCCCTCGCGGCGCTCAAGCTGACGGCGGACTACGCGAACGCCGCGAAGTCCGGGTCCGGCGCCGAGGTCGATGGCGACCGGCTCGCCGACAAGGCGGTGGTCGGCACGGACTGGTGGGTCGTGCGCGCGGCGATGAAGTCCGGCGTGCTCACCGACGCCGACATCGACGCGACCGGGTTCACCCTCGAGGCGCTGCACCGCACCGTCGTCACACACGACGCCCACAGCACCCTCGTCTGAATCGGCTCTCACGCCGGCCGGATCCCCCCGGCCGGCTCTCGCGATCCGGCGCCCCGCCGCGGGGCCGGTCGCACACCCCCGGGTGATCATGTCTCTGGACGCCGCACGCACCTCGCTCGAATCCGTCGACACCGTCGCGCGCGCCATGAGCGCGGGGCTGGCCCGGGTCGTCGAGAAGGACGGACGCCTCAGCCGCTCGCGCCTCGACGCGGTGCAGCCCGAGGCGTTCGAGCTCGCTCGCACCCTCGGTGAGGTCACCGCGGCCCGCGCGCTGCTCGACTTCGTGACCCCCGGCACCCGCGACGCCCAGCTCGCGAAGGTCTACGTCGCCGAGGTCGTGCGCCGGGTGACGGACCGCGTCCGCTACGGCGGCGCGTGGGGCGACATCGACACGTCCGGGCTCGACGCGGCGGCGGCATTCGTCGCGGCGGTGCACTCGACGGACGCGCTGGCGGCGCTGGGGCGTCAGCTCGTCGAGGGCGACGGCGAGGCCACCGGCGACCGGGGCTTCGGCGACGACCACGCGGCGATGCGCGAGACCTTCGCCCGGTTCGGGCAGGAGCAGATCGCGCCGCTCGCGGAGTCGATCCACCGCGAAGACCGCATCCTGCCCGAGGCGCTGCTGTCGAGCCTCGCCGACCTCGGCGTGTTCGGCATCAGCATCCCCGAGGACTACGGCGGCTTCTTCGTCGACAACCTCACGATGTGCATCGCCACCGAAGAGCTGTCGCGCGCCAGCCTCGGCGC
>Ga0070726_10004235_pt1 | contig 11575 bp, 8 predicted proteins | sample tdAd471_FD_67275 | JGI IMG/M metagenome (GOLD analysis project Ga0070726, IMG submission 67275) | Marine sediment microbial communities from the Atlantic coast under amendment with organic carbon and nitrate - tdAd47.1 | ecosystem: Environmental > Aquatic > Marine > Coastal > Sediment | place...
ATCAGCATGCCTTTCCAGCCTGTCATAGTCGCTTCAGGATGTCGCTGAATAAGATCGCAAATGATCGCCGTTCGCGACGAGCGGTGGAAAAACACAACCTCCTCCATAGCCAGAGAACCACGAAAAATCACCTGGTCAATGTCGGCCGCCCAAGCGGAATCCGGCTCTTCACCGAGTTCTGAATCAAAACGCAGGTCGGGCTTCCTATGTTCGAGACCTGGTGGTGAATAAAGACGCGCGTCGGGCCAACGTCTAGCCCATTCGTCTAAGAAGAGGTGATGGATCTTGTTCGGCGAGACAATGTGGCGGACCGGTCCGATCGCCTCGACTGCGTTGGAGATCTCGTCGGTTAGTGCTACCGGTGACCAAACCCAAACGTCTCCGTCTGAAAGCTTCACAACTGCCATGCGAGTGGGATACGGAAAGCCATAGAATGACACCGTCGGCCCGTCGACTATGTATATGGAAGGGCCGAACTCTTCTAGTGCGCGGACATCACAACGGCAAGTCTTTTGTCTCGCTGCATGTCCGTCTGGCGTCATCTGGTCTAACACTCTGTTATCCAGAGCACTGCATTAGCGCATCCAAGGAACACAGGCCAGTCATGGTGATGTATGCACCCGCAATCACAATGCATCCGGAAATTACGAAAGCCCAGATCGCGAGACCTCGACCCAGGCTACTCACGAAACCCTCAGCCTTTGTTGATGAGAAGAGCACGAAGTACCCAACAATTGCCCAAAACGTAGCTGGCACAAAACTCACGAAAAAACACATATCATTGGCCTCCTTCAATAGTCTTTTGCGACGAAAAAGGGAGCGTGTCAATTCGGAGAATTACATAGTAAGCAACGTCCGCTTCGGGTCACTAGCGGTCGTTCAGTAGTCTATCAGGCGAATGGCTGCTTTCGGGCGTATAGCGGACGTTCTGGAGCGTCCTCAGCGGCCACCCAGGATCGAATGTCTGCTCTCACCAATAGCGGTCATTCAAAGCGTGAAATTTGCTGCTTTCTAAAGGTCTGCAATCGGCCAAAAGCAGCCACTCGATGAATGGCTGAAAGTCGTCAGCTCATAGATTCACTCAACTCCAATGTCGAGGGATGGAAAAGCTCCTCAAAGTCTATTTGGCGCTTTGTAAGTCCCTGCTCGTAGACATAGCGCATCACGAGCTCGAGCTCTTTGCGATTCGCCGCGACAGCATATGGCCAGTAATTGTTTCCCATCAGGCTACGAGTATCTTCAAATTCTTGTGTCACCCAAGGCAGCGTGACCTTTAATGCAGTGGTCGTTTCGAGATCGTCGTAGGCTGCCTGCTTCGCCATGCTGTACATTTCGAAAGCCGCCTTCGGCAGCCACGGATTAGCTTCGATTGTATCCGTGCGTATCGCAACAACATGCATAATCGGAAAAACGCCAGTTTCTCTGTAGTACTGCTGTTCGACTGAGCGGACGTCCGAAAACAGACGCCTGATCTTCGGGTGGCCTTCCAGGAAAGCTTTGGGCGTAATTGCGGTAATTAGCGCATCGCAATCGCCTCTGATCAGCAGCTCAGACTCGTCAACGCCAGGTGGTCCTTTCTGCAGAGGAAAATCGTCGGGAAGAAAATGACGGTCCAAGTTCGGGCTAACCATCGCACCGTCCGAACTTTCGGTGGTCTCGATCCATTCCATGTCGTCTGCCGCAACCCCATACTCGTCCAGCAGAAATCCACGAATCCACGTATTTGCGCTGAAGGCGTATCCCGGCGTTCCTACCCTTTTTCCCCGCAGGTCTTCGGGTTTTTCAATCGCCGAATCAGTGTGAACAAAGATATTCCGGTGTCTGAATATCCGCGAGATAAAAACGGGAATCAGGATATAGGATCGAAAATCTTCGTTGATGTATTTTCGGATGAACGGAATCAGTCCGATTTCGGTGATCTCGTATTTCTGCTCCAGGCCAAACGCATGTTGACTTACCGAATAGATAGACTCAACTTGGAAACTGACATCGGCTCCGTCGATGCCCACTTCCCCGGTCGCAATCGCGCGAACGCGGTCATAGTCGTAACCGGCGATTTTCAATGATTGGGTAGTTCTCTCGGTACCTTGACCAGAGCGACTGCCCAAGAGTCCCAACGTTCCGGCGACGGTCCCTGCGATCGCTGACTTCACGATTGAGCGGCGATCAGTCATGTATGGCTTCATGGTTTCAATTCTTTGCTTCGAGCATTAAGCGAAATGCGATCGTCTGCTTTCGTCCACAAGCGGACCTACCATTCCGCCTTTTTTTCCGACTCGTAAACAGGAGAAGGCTCAGGATCAAACGAGCGGTCAAAATCAAGATAGTAACCCTGTGCTGGTTCGCGATGCGGGTACTGCAGAATCTGAAGCATGTGTTCTTGAATCATCTTGGTTATACCCGGTCCGGCCCAAATACCATTCTGGGCCTCGTTCGGAAATCGCTCGGCTGGATCGTGATACAGGTTGTATACCTCATAGAAATGGAACGCTGGATTTCTTGGCTTGAGGTTGAGTTTGATCTGATCTTTACGAACCGCTTCTAGATTCACTCGGTTGTAATGAAAAACATAGTCGCGCCGCCCGTGTCCCTCACCAAGCAAAAGAAGACCTGTCTGGTCTATGCCGTCAATCACACGATCTGTAGGAATTCCTTCGGTCGCACCAGCGACCTTGACTATCGTGGTAAACCAATCCGTGATCTGAATGACGTCGAGCGGATCCTGATCGGCATCGATCATCCCCGGCCACCATGCCAGCGAAGGCACGCGAATGCCGCCCTCTCGAGTCTCACCTTTGCCGCCGGGCAGCAAGGAATAACCGCCGTGTGGATGCGCGGTGTACATGGGACCGTTGTCAGATGACCAAATAACTAAAGTGTTCTCGGCGATACCGAGTTCCGTCAGAGTCTGGAGTATGCGGCCTGTATTGTAATCATGCTCCACCATTTGAGACGACGTATTGGTGCCGGCGGGCGTATCCCTGAAATCCGGGTGCGCGCCCCAAAAGTGATTTCCCTTGCCCCAAAAATTTACGAAAAACGGCTGATCCGTGTCCGCACGGCGCGTAATAAAATCTATAACGTTGTCTGCTACTTCCGAGTCGTACGTGTTGTACTTCTCCATCGAATACGGATAGACCATTTCCGGGTCTTCACCTTTTTTCCCCCGCATTACGCCACCCGTATCGTAGGGAAAGTTCTCAGGTCCGGGCGAGTACATTAACGCTCGCTGCGAGAATCCACCAATATCATCATCCTTTGTAGCGTTCTTGTTATTGACCCACCAAGGCGGATTTCCTTCAGACCACTCGGCCTCATCGAATCCCTGGTTAGTCGGATAGTGTTCTTCGTCGCCTCCCATGTGCCATTTGCCGAAATGGCCGGTGTAGTATCCCGCCGATGAAAGTATTTCCGCCGTTGTGACCTCTTCACCGGACAAGCCTGACCCGGTTTCGCCCGGTAGCGTAATGTTGTAGAGGCCATTGCGAATCGGGTGACGTCCTGTCATGAGGGCTCCGCGTGACGGTGAACATTCCACTTCCGAGTAGAACGTCAGGAATCGCATTCCCTCCTGTGCCATCTGATCAAGGCTCGGTGTCGGCGCACCGCGAATCTTACCGCCGCCGTAGCTGCCCAATTCCGTGTATCCGACATCGTCGGCCAAGATATATACGATGTTCGGCTTCTGTCCAAACTTCTTTTCCAGTTCGGCCAATTTCTTCTGAACTATCGCGTCATCTGCGTTCCATTGCTCGCCGAATTCTACTTCCATGCGGACAAACTCGGGGTCGTGGATGATCTCTTGGGCCATTCCGATAGAAGACCAAGCTACTAATGTTGAGAATACGAAGGCAGCCAATCTGGTTTTCATGGTTTTCTCGCTTGTAAAATGATGACGACGAAGGTGCGAGTTTTGTCTAACTCTCGACCACCCAATTGAACTGTCCGGCAACCCTGAAACAGCGACTTGAAAGACCGAGGCAGTATGGCTATCTTGAATTTTCCGGAACATCAGTTTTTGGACGATCTTGAGAAATACAATGTCCTCTAACCAAATAGATTCAATAGATAGTCTGAGTTTGGAGTTTGACAACTTCGACGATTTCAATGAGTCAATTCGAGGTTGGAGCACAGCCTTTAATCAGGTGGAACGCGGTCTCGCAAAAGTGCGACTGAGGCACCGGATGACTCCGCAAATCAACGCGCTTGATGTAAGCTTTACCCACAGTACTGCTTCTTATGGTAGTACCCAACCCGGGCACAGAACTTTTGGAATGGTTGATTTGGTACCTGGATGTAGTTGGTGCCGGCACGATGTGAATGAAAATCACATCCTCAGATTTGATTCACACGATGAATTTGAAACCTATACGCCGTCCGGATTCATAGGGAGAACCTTGTCGGTCGATGAGGCTTTATTAGAAGAGATAGCCGACCATTTTCAATTCAACAACTTTCTAAAACGGTTAGACAACTCTCGTGATTTCCTGACCGTGGACCCCTTGGCCGCCATTCGTTTTCGACAACATTACGACGAGGCGCACCGCACTGAACAATCATTAAGAACAATTGTTGAACAGCTGTTGATCCTCGTGGAAACGCAGGGCGTTGAAGGTGGAAATCAGCGACAGAAAAACTCATCGCGCCTTGTCGATGACGCTCTCAACTATATCGTAGAAACTTCCCAGCACGCACCCACAGTGGCCGACATCTGTTCCCACCTTGGCGTTGGATACAAGGCGTTAGACAGAGCATTCAAATCGAGGCTCGGATATGGACCTAAAAGCAGTGTTTTGGCATTTAGGTTAAACAGAGTTCGGGCGGAGTTGCGTTCGTCGAGTGCGAATGAAAAGATCGTAGATATAGCAAACCGCTGGGGGTTCTGGCATCAGGGCGATCTTGCGAGAATCTACCGCCAGGAATTTGGTGAGCTTCCACGTGACACTCAAAGAGATAGCGTAAATCTTGGTTTTGACTGAAGGATAGGAAATTCTATCGCGTGGTTGAGGCGCGATGCCGGCTAACTGGATACCCATTTACACAATCACCCACAGCCTGTAGTCAGGGCTGTCGGATGCCAGAAGGAAGGTGTGCCGCTCCGTATTTACAATGATCGCGGCAAGAAGAAGCGTGAATTTCCCATAAGAATTGCTTGTTTCATGCTACCGCGCGACCGGCTGCTTTGGGTCAGTAGCAGCCGTTCAGCACAAGTCTAGCTCAATGGCCGGTTTCGGGTGTAAAGCGGACGATTGGGAGCGTGTAGCGGACAGTGTGGAGCAAGCTTCCCGATCAGCAAGAATCGAACGTCTGCTTTTCGCAATAGCGGTCATTCAAAGGGTCAAGAATCTGAGAGTCCGACCGGCTGCAAACGGCCAATAGCGGCCGGCGCGGCCCCGTTCAATAGTTGCAGAAAATGCCGTTGGCCAACGTAAAATCCAAGGCTCTGCTGCTAATTCAACGATCTTCCGATTGACAAGGAAGCATGCGCCGATCAAAGCTTTGAGAATGGCATCCCGAAAGATGATTGAACGAATATCGCCCCTGTGGCTCGGAATCGGGATCAGCGGATCACTTTTGGTGATTCTGTTGGTGACCGAGTCCGTGCTTGGACGATGGCACACGCTCCTGGCTGAAGGCGAACTTGATCCGTTAGCCCGCGTCTCAGGCGGCGTCCTGCGAGACCTTCGACTCGCGATTGTACACTGCCTGCTGATTGGATATCTCCCGGCCGCGTTATTGCACGTATTGCGGAGGGCACAACGGACCGTGCACTTGCTCAAGGACGCATTGAATTGCACTCGCGAAGAATGCGAGACCCTCGCTGCATCGATCAGGCTCAGCACAGGTGGGCTCGTAATCACCGGGTTAATCGGGTTGGCGCTGTCCTTCGGTGGACCCTACATGGTGTCGCCCGTGCCGCAGAATCCTTGGAGCCTTTTCACCTGGAGTCCAGAAGTGGCGTGGCACCGCATTCTCGGTCCGGCGTCAAGCTTGATGGCATGGTGGCTCGGCTACGCCATCGTCACCGTGTCAGTTCGCATGTCGCGTATTGCGAGGAAACTGCATCGGATTGATCTACTCGACCTGTCGCCGCTGGCGCCCTTCACCCAGCTCGGGCTCACGAACGCCCTCCTGCTAATCGGGCTCCTGTCGATTTGGAGCCTGGTCATGCTCGAAACGGGGTTCGGGCAGATGATGTTTGTGATCGGCAGCGCCACGCTGGTCGTGACGGCTCTTGCTCTGCTGTCCCCAGTTCGCGGAGTGCACAAGAGAATACGCCAGGCGAAGGAGACGGAACTCGGCTGGGTCAATGGGGAGATCTCGAAGCAACGGAGTTCGTATCAGAACTCGGACACCGACCGACGGAGTGGCGAGATAGCGAATCTCGTAGCATACCGGGGCCTCGTCGAGAGTGTTCCCGAGTGGCCATTCACTTCCTCGACCTATACTCGTCTGATCCTATATGCGCTTCTGCCTGTGATGTCTTGGGGCGTGGGCATCGTCGCTGAGGGGATTGTGGGCCGCGCTCTCTTTTAGCCGCGCGATGCCGGGCAAAGTGGCAAAGGGACCGTGGAAAAGTGTACTTCGTGGACCGTCTGCCGAGCACCAATTCACCATAGCCGGTACGTCCGCTTCGGGTCAGTAGCGGTCATTCAGCACAAATTTAGCTCAATGTCTGGTTTTGGGGGTAAAGCAAACGATTTGGAGCGTGCAGCGGACAGTGTGGAGCAAGCTTCCCGATCAGCAAGAATCGAACGTCTGCTTTTATCGAAAGCGGTCGTTCAGACAGGAGAAAATCAAGCTTGCTGACAGGCTGCATTCGGCCACAAGCAGCCATTGAAGGTGCCGGCACTCGGCGCAATGTTAGGCGGTGCCCTCACGGTTCACGTGCTCATCAACCAGGGCCTCAAGGCGACGACTAATGGGCCCGCGACGAGACGCAAGGTATTCGCGACCGAGCGGCGACCCAAGAAGACGAAAGTTGTTCTCAAACACGTTCTGCCAAAGTTCAGGATCGATTTGGCCCTTCTCATGAAGCGCCAGCATGCTCTCCGTACCGAAGTAAAAGGCGCCCAACACAAACTCGAGTCGCATGCGATCGGAAGACTCAAGGCTGTCGAGTTGTCCAGCAAACGTCTTGGCCAGTATTCTGGCCATCTCAGGGTCGTTGGAAATTGCAATTCCGACCGCCCAGAGCTGCTCCTGAGCTTGGTGATACGCGGCAATGCGCGTGGCTTCAGCGCTATGGCGAATTTGACGCGCCAAATAAACAAGGGTCGCAACTACAGCGATAACACCACCGACTTCCCCGATTGCTCCGATCGCTTCCCAGTTCATATCCACCGATAGCACTGCCTATCTGATTCCCAAATTAAAAGGTCGATTAGTATCCGTATTAGTATAGATTGCTCATGTCCCCTTTGGGTCACTTCCAGCCGTTCAGGCCAATTCTAGCTCAACGGCAGCTTTTGAGCGGATAGCGGACGTTGTGTAGCGTCCTTGGCGGTGGCCCAGGATCGAATGTCTGCTCTCACCCAAAGCGGTCGTTCGATCACCTCAAAACCAGGCGAATCGACTGTCTGCTAACGGCCAAAAGCGGCCTTCAAGATTATTCTTCTCGCTCGGCCGCTTACTCGGCCGACGCGGGATGCAGCGACCGAGCTCCGTACTCCGCGACTTGACCATGCACTAGAAATACCTATCCTCAAATAAGGTGGCGGCGGAAATAATTTCCATTGCCGAAACTTGGGCAGTTCAACAGAAAATGTACTAGATTTACGAATGTGCCCAGAATCAACCAGGAGTGCGACGTGAATCGCCGACATTTCGTTAAGTCTTCCATCGCTGCAGCTGTAACCCTTTCATTCCATCAGAAACTTGTACTCGCCCAGATGGCCGACGCTGAAGCCAAGGTCGCCGCGAACATTGAGGCGCTCACGGGACAGGGTCAAGAAATTTTGCTCCGGGGGTCAGCCGTCCAGGAGCTGTCCGACAGTATCCGCGGTAATGTCCTCTTACCAGGCGGTAAAGCCTACGATGATGCAAGGTTGTTGCTGAACGCAGCCTACAATCAGTATCCCGCTCTGGTGGTACAGCCCTACAGTTCGGCCGATGTTTCCGCGGCCGTACAGTTCGCGGCCGATAATCGACTGCTTACGGCCGTTAAATGTGGTGGTCATGCTTTTGCCGGTACATCGAGTTGCGACAAGGGTATCCAGATTGACCTGTCAAAAATGCGCTGGGTTCGTGTTGACCCACAGCGACGCAGGGCGTGGATATCCGGTGGCAGTTTGCTGGGCGAACTGGATTTCGAAACCATGTCTCACGGCCTTGCCACTACTGCGGGCTCTGTATCTCACACCGGTGTTGGGGGCCTGACACTGGGCGGCGGTTTCGGCCGCCTTGGGCGCAAATTTGGTCTGTCAATCGACAATGTGCTGTCCGCGGACGTAGTGACCGCCGATGGCCAGCTACGACGGGCCAGCGCGACGGAAAATCCCGATCTTTATTGGGCGCTTCGCGGCGGCGGCGGAAATTTTGGCGTGGTCACAGCATTTGAATTTCAGCTTCATGACCAGGATCGCCAAGTCATTTCCGGTTCATATTCATTCCTGTGGGAGGAGGCCCAACAAGTACTTGAGTTCGGCGCCGAGTACGCAGCCCAGGCACCCGATGACCTGAGTGTCAACTTGTTTATCGGCGCATTCCCGCCGGAGGCTCAGCCCGTCGTGTCGATCAGCGTGGTTTACAGCGGCGACCCGGACAAGGCTGATGCCCTGTTAGCGCCTATAGAAAAGGCCGGAACCGTGGTCAGAAATACGGTAAAGACCTGGGATTATGTGGCTTTGCAGAAATCAGGCGATTTCGACGACCCGCGGGCCAATGGCGCGCACATGGCTTCCGGGTTTGTGCATTCCCTGAACGGCGATGTCTTCCGTGATGTTCTCGGTTCATTTGAACCGAATCCGAATCGGGCCACGTGGGTGATTTTCACTCACGGTGGTGGCGCCATTGGCCGCGTTGCGCCGGAAGCCACCGCTTTTGTCCACCGTGATAAACCGCACAGCATACTGTCTCTCGTTGGCTGGAGATCGGGGCAGGATCCTGCGGCGGACATTGCATACAACCGCCAGGCATACCAGTCATGGAAGCATCACACAGATGGTTTTTACACCAATGATCTGGCGGACGAAACGCAGGCGGAGATCAATTCCAACTATGGGGCAAATCATGCGCGTCTGGTTGAGGTAAAGAACCAGTACGACCGGGCGAACCTTTTCAGTTTAAACGCCAATATTCTACCCACTGTGTAAACTCATCCACTCTGAGTGCGCTCTGGCGACAGAGTAGTTTCGTCGGCCGCTTTGGGTCACAAGCGGCCATTTAGGACAAGTTTAGCCCAATGACCGCTTTCGGGTGTGAAGCAGACATCCGAATGGTGGCGGTGGCACGTGCGAAGAAATTCAGTCGAAGACCTCGGGGCGCATGTGCGGGAACAGGAGTACGTCGCGGATCGAGGGCGAGTCTGTGAGCAGCATGACCAGGCGGTCGATGCCTACGCCGATGCCGGCCGTCGGCGGCATCCCGTATTCGAGGGCGCGGATATAATCGTAGTCGAACGCCATGGCTTCGTCATCGCCCGCTTCACGATTCGCCACCTGTGCGCGGAAGCGCTCGGCCTGATCTTCGGGATCGTTGAGCTCGGAGAAACCGTTGGCGATTTCACGCCCGGCAACGAAGAACTCGAACCGGTCGGTAACGAATGGGTCGTCGTCATTACGGCGTGAAAGCGGTGACACTTCCGTCGGATACTGCGTCACGAACACGGGATCGCGAAGGTTATCTTCGCCAGTCTTCTCGAAGATCTCGATCTGCAATTTGCCGGGCCCGTAGTTGTCTTTGACCTGTACCCCGAGTTTCTCGCAAACCGAGACCAGATAGTCGCGGTCACGCAGTTTTGACGCGTCGAGGTCGGGATTGAATTTCAAAATCACGTCTTCGACAGTCATGCGATCAAACGTCTTCGCGAAATCGAAGGTCTCGCCCTGGTAATCGATACTCGATCGCCCGGCGATTGCATCTGCCATGCCGTGCAACATCGCCTCGACCATGTCCATCAGGTCATCGTACGTCGCGTAGGCCCGGTAAAGTTCCAGCATCGTGAATTCGGGGTTGTGCTGAGTCGAAACGCCCTCGTTCCTGAAATTGCGGTTGATCTCGTAGACGCGCTCGAAGCCACCAACGATCAGGCGCTTGAGATTCAGCTCCGGCGCGATGCGCAGGTACAGCTGCATATCCAATGCGTTGTGATGCGTCTTGAACGGCCTCGCGATCGCACCGCCGGGCGTCGTTTGCATCATCGGTGTCTCGACTTCGAGGTAGTCCTGTGAATCGAGGAAGGCTCGAATGTACGCGACGACTTCGGAACGCTTGCGGAATACGTCGCGCGTACTCTCATTCATGATCAGGTCGACGTAACGCTGCCGGTAGCGAATCTCCTGGTCCGACAGGCCGTGAAATTTCTCGGGCAACGGCCGCAACGATTTCGTTAGCAATCGTACTTCGTCCGCGCGCACCGTAAGCTCGCCGGTGTTCGTCCGGAACAGCATGCCTCTTGCACCCAGGATGTCACCGACATCCCATTTCTTGAAGTCCTGGTAGACGCCATCCGGCAGCCTGTCGCGCTCCAACCTGACCTGGATCTGTCCGGAGCGGTCGGCGAGCTTGATGAAACTCGCCTTGCCCATCACACGCTTCGCCATCATGCGCCCGGTTACGGCAACTTCGACCTGTTCTTCCTCCAGTGTCTCGTTGTCGTGCGCCCCGTACATAAGATGCAGTTCTTCCGCGAGCGCGTTGCGATGGAAGTCATTGGGGAAGGCGTTACCACGTTCCCGCAACGCATCGAGCTTCTGGCGTCGCTCGGCGATCAGCTTGTTTTCGTCTTGTGGTTTGTCGTCGGTCACTTGATTCTTACAGTCCCTGTTTCAGGCTCGCTTCGATGAATTTGTCCAGTCCGCCGTCGAGCACGGCTTGAGTGTTACCGGTTTCGACGCCGGTGCGCAAATCCTTGATCCTGCTCTGGTCGAGCACGTAGTTGCGAATCTGGCTGCCCCAACCGACATCGGCCTTGCTGTCTTCGACCACGGAGGCCTCGGCGCGGCGTTTCTGCAATTCGAGCTCGTAGAGTTTTGCCTTGAGCTGCTTCATTGCCTGGGCCTTATTCTTGTGCTGCGAGCGATCGTTCTGGCACTGCACGACGATATTGCTCGGCAGGTGCGTTATCCGTACGGCCGATTCAGTGCGGTTGACGTGCTGGCCACCGGCGCCGCTGGCACGGTACACATCGATGCGCAGGTCCGACGGATCCGCTTCAATATCGATATCGTCGTCCACTTCCGGTGAGACAAACACCGATGCGAACGAGGTATGGCGCCGGTTGCCCGAATCGAACGGCGACTTCCGCACCAGTCGATGCACGCCGGTTTCGGTGCGAAGCCAGCCGTAGGCATATTCGCCGCTGATTTGAATCGTCGCGCTTTTGATGCCCGCGACCTCGCCCGCCGATGCCTCG
>Ga0070726_10004236_pt1 | contig 11574 bp, 7 predicted proteins | sample tdAd471_FD_67275 | JGI IMG/M metagenome (GOLD analysis project Ga0070726, IMG submission 67275) | Marine sediment microbial communities from the Atlantic coast under amendment with organic carbon and nitrate - tdAd47.1 | ecosystem: Environmental > Aquatic > Marine > Coastal > Sediment | place...
GGGGCGGCGGCGGGGGCGGCGGGGGGAAGGGGGTGGGGAACGGGAACGGGAACGGGAACGGAGTCGGGGGCCGCGGGATCGGGGGGATCGGGATCGGAGGCAGCCAGATCGGGATCCCGATCGCCCGCGCCGCGGGGGCAGAGCCCGAGCCCTGAGCGCTGGCCGGAGCCAGCGAGAGCGCGCCCAGCACGAGCGCGAGAGAGAGCGTCTTGAACATGACCTTCCTTGCCTTCCAGCCTGGGAATACGCAAGGAGAGCGCCGGGCCGTAACCCCCCGCCGGCAACGCCTAGCGGCTCAGGAGCCCCTCAGCCGGGGTCAGGCGCGGGCCCGCTGAAAGGATCGCGAACAGCAGCTCCGCGTTAGGATCTGGCCGCGAGAGGAGGGCCCGTGGCCCGCTTGGAAGCCTATGGATCCCACGAGCCCACGATTCACCCCCAGGCCTACGTCCACGAGGACGCGACGCTGATCGGGCGGGTCGAGGTCGGGCCCAGCAGCTCGGTGTGGCCCGCCGCCGTGCTCCGCGGCGACGACGGCGCGATCCGGATCGGCAGCCACACCTCGATCCAGGACGGCTCGGTGGTGCACATGACCGAGGGGCTCTCGGAGGTCAGCGTCGGCGACAAGGTCACCGTCGGCCACCGGGTGATCCTCCACGGCTGCACCGTCGAGGACGAGTGCTTGATCGGCATGGGCGCGATCGTGCTCGACAACGCCGTGATTGGCCGCGGGAGCCTGATCGGCGCCGGGGCCCTCGTCACCCCGAACACCAAGGTGCCCCCCGGCTCGCTGGTCCTCGGCGTCCCGGGCAAGGTGGTCCGCCCCGTCGCCGACGCAGAGCGCGACATGATCGAGACCGGCTGGCGCGAATACACCAAGCGCGCCGCCGAATACCTCGCCCGCGACGCCGCACCCTAGGCGTAGCGCGAACCAATGCACACGCCCCGCACGGTATGGATCGCGTGTGCAGGGCGTGTAATGAGGTCAATGAAAAAAGTGTGTTGTGGGGGCCTCCGGCAGGCGCCTGAACGCTAGATCAGGAGCAGCAGCCCGCAGATCGCGGCGGCGGCGGGGCCGCAGAAGGCGAGCACGCGGCCGAGGGTCTCGCTGCCGCTGTCGCTCACCGAGCGCTGGCGGCGGGTGCCGGTCACGCGGCGGGTGCGGCCGCTGGCGCGCCGGGTGGTGGTCGCGCGGCGTCGGGCGGTCGAGCTGGCGCCCGGGCGGCGGGTGCTGGCCTGGGGCATGCGCTTGCTGGCTCGCCGGCGGGTCGTGCGAGACTTGCGGCGGCGCGAGACCGGGCGGGCGGGGCGCTCGTCCTCGGGCTCGACCGGGATCAGGGCCAGCTCGTGGCTCTTCTCGTGGCGGGCCTTGGCCTCGCGCAGGTCGGCCGGGATCGTGATCTCGGGGTGGGTGTCGTCGTTCCAACCGACCGCGTGGGAGCTGGCGGTGAGCTCCTCCTCGGAGTCGAGGTCGTCGGAGATCTCCAGGCCGCGGCTGACCTCGAGCGGGTCGGGCTCGTCCCAGTCGGCGAGGAAGTCGGCGATCGCGTTCGCCATTTCCTCGGCGTTGGCGAAGCGGTCCTCTTGGTTGCGGGCCAGGGCGCGCATCACGATCCGCTCGAGACCCTCGGGGATCTCCTCGCGCATTTGGCCGACGGGGCGGGGGTCACGCTCGCGGAGGGCCTTGAAGATCGTGCGCGGACGGCCGACGCCGTAGGGGGGGAGACCGGTGAGCAGCTCGTAGAGGATCGCGCCCAGCGAGTAGACGTCCGCGCGGGAATCGACGCGGCTCGCCTCGCCGGTGGCCTGCTCGGGCGAAATGTAGGCCGGGGTCCCCAGCCAGATCCCGCTCTCGGTGATCCGGGGGTCGATCCCCCAGGCGTCGCGGGCGAGGCCGAAGTCGATGATCACCGGCTGGCCGTCGGGGCGAATCAGAATGTTGGCCGGCTTGAGGTCACGGTGGATCACGCCGTGTTGGTGAATGTGGTGGGCGGCGCGGGCGGTGGCCTCGACCATCTCCGCGGCCTCGCGGATCGGGAGCACGCCCTCGTTGTAGAGGCGCTCGCTCAGGGGCACGCCGTCGACGAGGTCGAGGGTGAAGTAGGGCAGGCCCTCGGCGTGACCCTGCTCGCGGACCTTGGCGACGCCGACGTGGTTCATGCGGGCCGTGAGGCGAGCCTCACGGAGGAACCGGCGCATGCGGTGGTAGTAGGTGCCCCCGCGGCCGCCCGGAAGCGGAGCCTTGAGGGCGACTTCGCCCCGGCCCTCGCGCTCCTTGACGCGGAACACGGCGCCCATGCCACCTTCGGCCAGAGCGCCGGTGACGCGGAAGCCGTCAATGGCTCCACCGACCCTGACGGCGGCGAAGTCGTTGGTCGCGGCTTTGCCCACACCGTCGTTGGTGGTGGGCTCATTGTCGCGAAGGTCCATCGTTTCGTACGGGCGATCCATGCCCTATCTACAGCGAGCGTCGTGCCCAACTCCAGGATCTGGGAAAGGAGCCCGAGGTGACCCGTATTACAAAACTTACACGCTTTGCCATCGGGAGGGCCGGTTCGAGGTGGTCCCTCTTGGACACACATGAGCCGGATGCGCTTGAGACGGAAGCCAAATCATGAAACTTGCGGCGAAAATCGTCCCGATTCGCTCCGCCCTCGTGACCTTGCCACAAGACTCTTCGTTGCATACACTTACAGCTGCAGTGCAAAATCCCCCAAAGCCTCTCCCCGATCGGCTCCGATAGGCCGCATAAGGAGACAGGTATGAAGACCCCCCACCGGAAGCAGCGCTCGAATCCCGCACGGACCGTCGAGCTCGCCCGCCGCGCAAACGAGGACTGGTACGTCGACCACGGCCAAGGAGACTGATCGCCCCCGCGTAGGGCTAGCGGCCCACTACCTGGGCCGCTGCACCGGCAACGCGAGCTACGTCGAGGGCCTGATCCGCGGCTGGTCCGCGCGGGACCTCGACCTGTGGGCGTATGGGCCCGAGCCGGCCGAGCCGCTGCCCGCCCACGTGACCCTCCGGCGCCCGGTGAAGAACGCCGCCCTGCGCAACCTGGGCGGCGTCGCGCTCTGCATGCGCCGCGACCGCCTGGCCCTCTGGCACGCGAGCTGGAGCGCGCCCCGCGGCGTGCACCCCGTGGTGCTCACCGTCCACGACGCCCTGCACCTGACCCACCCCCGCCTGCTCGAGCAGCGCGTACGCTGGCGGTTGAAGGCGCTCCTCCCCCGCGACCTGCGCCGGGTCGACCGCGTGATCGTGCCCAGCGAGGTCACCCGCCACGCGCTGCTGAACCTCGTCTCGGGGCTGCCCCCCGCGCGGGTGGTGCGGATCCCGCTGGGGATCGACCCCGCGCACTTCCACCCCGGCCGCGAACCCCTGGGGCTCGACCCGGGCGACCCCGCGATCCTGACCCGCTTCGGCCTCGAGCCCCAGAGCTTCTGCCTCGCCGTCGGCCGCCCCGACCCGCGCAAGAACCTCGCGCGCCTGTTCGGGGCCTTCGCCGAGGGCGCCGCCGGGCGCCGGCTGCAGCTGGTGGTCGCCGGCCCGCTGCGCGAGGAGATCCGCGAGCTGCAGCACCTGGCTCAGACCCAGGGCCTGACCGAGCTGCGCCTGCTGCCCAACGTCAGCGTCCACGAGCTGGGCGCGCTCTACCGCGGCGCCAGGTTGCACTGCTACCTGACCCTCGGCGAAGGCTTCGGGCTCCCGGCGCTGGAGGCCCTCGCCTGCGGGACGCCTTGCCTGCTGAGCAACCTCCCGGTGTTCCGCGAGTTCGCCGGCGACGCCGCGAGCTACGTCGACCCCTACGACCGCGCCGCGATCGCGCGCGCGATCGCCACGGCCCTCGCCAACCGGGGGCTGGTGGCCGAGGCCCGCGAACTGGGCCCCGAGCAGGTCCAGGGCCGCACGATCCAGGCCATGGCCGAGGCCACCGCCGACGTCTACCGCAGCGTCCTGGGGTAGGAGCCGACGGGGAATTCCCTGCGTTCGCCCACCTCCCAACTCCTATACTCCCGCGCTATGAAGCACCTCGCGCTCTGCCTGCTGTTGCTCGCCAGCGCCGCCTGGGCCGACCCGATCTCGGACCTGCGCGAACGCTACGCCAAGTTCGACGTGGTGCGCTACCGGCTCACGATCGAGGAGGTCGGACTCGACACCCACGAGCTGAAGGTGACCTGGGTTCGCGGCGAGGGCTACCGCGCCGAGACGCCGGTGGAGCTGCTGGTCGTCAAGGGCGAGACCCTCTGGCGCTGCGCCAACCATGGGCTGCCCAAGCACACGCACATGGTCGAGGAGCACGAGCACGACCGCGGCGAGGTGCCCGACAACGACCTCCTGCTCTACCAGGACCCGCTGCTCCCGCTGCTGGAGGGGCGGGAACCGCTGGGCGATCCAGAGGGCTGGACCCAGAAGGGGGCCACCCTCAGCGCCGCGAACAGCCTCGGGGAGGCCTTCACCTACGAGCTCGACGGCGCCGGGCTGCTGCGCGAGGTGTCGCAGAACGTCGTCGGGCGTGCGCGGGTCACCGTCGCCGAGTTCACCCCGCTCAAAGCCGCCCCCCAGGGGACGCTGAGCCTGGGCAAGCCCACCCCCAACGAGCCCTGGCACGAACTGGCCAAGGCCTACATTGCCCCCCGGCTGAGCTACGTGATCGTGGCCCAGACGACCAGCGACAGCGCCTACCGACCGCGGAACGTGGTGACCGGGGTCTACTCCGCCGAGCAGGGCTTCCGCGTGCACCTCAGCGCGCCGGGGGAGCTCAACGCCCACTCCTCCTCCCTCGCGGTGACCAACGGCCAGTTCACCTGGACCAGCCGCCAGTGCGCCGACGAGCTCGCGCCCAGGCCCCACGCCTGCGGGCTGTTCAAGAGGAAATACGACGAAGAGCACCTCGGCGGCGAGGTGTTCCTCGACGACTTCGTGCTCGCCGCGAACCTCGGCGCCCGCGGCATGCAGGACTACGGCTGGGCCGGCCCCTGGAGCAAGGACGGCAAGCGCTGGCTCAAGCACGGCGACGCCGAGGGCTGCCTGACCGAGGCCGTGTTCGACAAGCGCGGACGCCTGAAGCGGCTGAGGTGGGTCGACCAGCTCAACTCCACGGAGACCAGCTGGGAGCTCACCCAGCTGAAGACCCCACGCAAGCTCAAGGACGGGCTGTTCGAGCCCAACCTCGAGGTCCACCGCCCGAAGTAGAGGTCACCATGCCCCGTCGCCTGCTCCTGCTCCTGCTCCCCCTGCTGCTCCCGCTCACGGGCTGCTTCGACGAGACCCTCGAGCTGACCCTCCAGCCCGACGGCAGCGGGCGCCTGCACCTCGAGATCAAGCTCGGCAAGAGCCTGGCGAGCATGCACAAGCTGACCGCGGACATGCACGCCATGCAGCTGAAATACCTCGACCCCGGCGAGGAGGCGCCGCTGAGCCCCGACGACACCATGCTCGGCGAGCGGCTGCTCGACTTCAGCGGGATCGACGCCTGGTCGAACACCTCGGTGACCACCAACGAGAAGGGCGAGCTGGTCCTCAGCGCCGACGGATGGTTCGGCGACGTGAACCAGGTGCGCCGAGACGTCGAAGGCTCGGGGACGGGCTTCGTGCTCACCTCGAGCGAGGCGGGCACGCGCACGCTGGAGTTCCGCCAGCTCCCGGCTCCCGAGGACCTGGAGAACGTCGACGCCGCGATCGACGCCCTGCGCATGCTCCGGCGCATGGGCCGCGGCATGAAGCAGACCGTCGCCCTGCGCCTGCCCGCCGCGCCTGGCGAGGTCAGCGGCCTCGCCGCGGACCCAGCCGACCCACGCCGGGTGACCGCGAGCTACGGCGTCTCCGACATGGACGGCTACATGGAGCGCTACGTCGCGGCCGCCCGCAAGCTCTGGCCGCAGGTTCAGGAGGGCACGCTCTCCCGAGAGGACGCCCTCGAGGCGCTGACGGTGGCGATCAACCAGCCCCGCACCTGCGCGAGGTTCCCCGCAGAAGCAGCGGTGGACGAGGCGTTGCAGGTCGAGCGCGCCGAGGCGATCAAGGCCTGGGCGTCCTCGCCCTGGCCCCAGACCCTCGAGCGCGTGCGTGAGAAGCTCGCCCTCGAGGCGGTGGGGATCGACCCCGATCAGCGGCGCGGCCCATTCCCCAAGGGGCTGGTCGACGAGGAGTCGTTCACCCTCGAGCTCCAACCCAACGGCGGGGCCAAGGTCGCTTTCCGCGCCGCCTTCGCGGCCGGTGCGCTCCCCGAGCCGCTCCAGTCCGTGGGCGCCGAGAGCCAGCAGGCCGAGCTGCAGCGAGCCGCGCTCAGTTGGCTGGGGAGCACGATCCAGGGCGTCGGCTTCGAGCGCTGGAGCCTCGTGTTCGACGAGCAAGGCGGCGCCGTGATCGAGGGCACCGGCTACAGCGGCCCCAACCAAGCGATCGTGCACGCTTTCGAGAACCAGGAGGACTTCGAGGAATACCGCGTGCTCACCCTCGTGCGCCGCTGGGACCCACGAAGGCGGACCACCGAGCTGTGGATCGAGGCCGAGGCCGGTGAGGGTGCTCCCTTGGTGAAGGTGGCCTTCGCCCCACCCCAGCCCGCCGCGGGCACCGTCGGCTTCGAGGCTAGCGAGGACGGCGTCCTTAGCTGGACCCTGCGCCCCGACGCCGGCGAGAAGGCAACCACCGGCTGGAGCGTCCCCGCCGGGATCAAGGGCATGAGCTCCGAGTTCCAGCAGGCCCACACCGAGGTCAGCCTGAAGTTCGCCAAGCAGCAGCTCGACGCCTCCCTCGAGGAGCTGAAGCAGCTCACGGGGGACGACGAGGACGAGTAGGCGCCCACTGCGACGGCGCAGAGGTCGGGACCTCCAGGCGGACTGAGAATCACTCGCATGACCTTCGCGCCTCCTGGCGTGCTCTCATGCCGCGCGAGAGCGAAGAGAAGAGAGTCCATGACCGCACGATCCCACCTGTCCGCCCGCCGTCTGGCCGGGCTGGGTGTCCTGGCCGCGTTGTGCGTCGCGGGGGCTCAGCTCGCCCTCCGCGCCGAGGAGCCGACCCCCACTCCGGCCAGGTCGCTGACCGCGACGCGGCCCATGCTCAGCGAGCACTTCGCGACCTCGCAGGTGTGCGCCAGCTGCCACAGCAGCGCGGAGCGGGCCAAGGGGCTGCGCGACGCCAAGGGGCGCAGCGTGGCGCCTTACGACCTCTGGCGCACGACGATGATGGCCAACGCGGCCCGCGACCCGCTGTGGCGCGCCGTGCTCTCGACCGAGATCGCCTCGACGCCGTCCAGGGCCAAGGAGATCCAGGCGACCTGCGTCCGCTGCCACGCGCCCATGGCCGATCAGGAGCACCGCTTCGCCAAGGCCGAGCCCCCGACGCTGGACGACCTCTACGGCGACGACGCCACCGCGCAGCTGGGGCTCGACGGGGTCTCGTGCACCGTGTGCCACCAGATCCAGCCGGGCAACCTCGGTAAGCCCGAGAGCTACAGCGGCAACTGGGAGATCGGCGAGGAGCGCAAGATCTTCGGCCCGCACCCCGACCCGCTGACCATGCCCATGCGCCGGCACACCGGGTTCACCCCGACCCACGGGACCCAGGTCATGCAGCCCGCCCTCTGCGGCACCTGCCACACGCTCTACACCGACGCGCTGCTCCCCGACGGCAGCGAGAGCGGGCACCGGCTGCCCGAGCAGACGCCCTACCTCGAGTGGCGCAACTCGGACTTCAACACCGAGGGCGAGCTCGGCAAGCAGGCCAAGACCTGCCAGTCCTGCCACGTGCCCAACCTCGACGAGGACGGCGCCCCGATCGAAACCCGGATCGCGCGCAACCCCATGGGCGGCGACTTCCGGATTCCCGACCGGCGCCCGGTGGGCCGCCACGTGTTCCGCGGCGCCAACACGCTGATGCTCTCGATCCTGCGCGACAACCAGGAGGCGCTGCAGCCCCAGGCCCCCCCCGAGGCCTTCGACGCCGCGATCACCATCGCGCGGGAGAACCTCCGCGAGCACACCGCGACCCTGGAGGTCGGTGAGGTGCAGCGCACCGACGGTCAGGTGCGGGCGAGCGTGAAGCTGACCAACCTCACCGGACACAAGTTCCCGACCGCGCACCCCACCCGGCGCGCCTGGCTGCGGGTGCGTGTGCTCGACGCCAGCGGCGAGGTCCTCGCTGCGGTCGGCGAACACGACGACTGGGGACGGATCCTGGGAGCCGACGGCAAGCCCCTGGCCCCCGAGCTGCCCGGCGGACCCGTGCACCCGCACCGGACCGAGGTCGGCGTGGACGCGCCCCTCGTCTACGAGGCGGTCATGGGCGACCCCGCGGGGACGCCCACCTACCTGCTCACCCGCGGGGCGACGTACATCAAGGACAACCGCCTGCTGCCTCAGGGCTGGCGCGCCGACCACCCCGACGCCGCGGACATTCTCCCGCAGGCGGTGGGCGACGACGCCGACTACGCCGCGGGGGGCGACCGGATCCAGGTCGCGCTGCCGGCCTCCGAGGGGGCGCTGAAGCTCGAGGTGACCCTGCTCTACCAGACCCTGGGAGCCCGCTACGCGGCCGAGCTGTTCGAGCACGACACCCCCGAGGTGCGGGGGTTCCGCGGCTATTACGAGGGCGCGAACCGCGGCCCCGAGGTGATCGCCGAAGCGACCCTCGAGGTCCCTGCCGAGTAGCGCCTAGTCCGCAGAGCTGCCCCAGAGCAGCTCGCGGGTGCGGCGAACGCCGTCGTCGAGGAGCAGCACCGCGACGGGGAGCACGAGCAGGGTCACGAAGGTCGCGAACAGGACCCCCGCGGCGAGGGACACGGCCATCGGGATCAAGAACTGGGCCTGGGTGCTGCGCTCGAAGAAGATCAGCGGCACCAGCCCGGCGACGGTGGTCAGGCTGGTGAGCAGGATCGCGCGGAAGCGCGCCACGCCGGAGACCCGGGCAGCCTCGAACAGCGGGGTCCCCTCGGCGACGCGGCGGTTGATGAAGTTGACCATCACCAGGCTGTCGTTCACGACGACCCCGGTCAGCGCGAGCATGCCCATCAGGCTGAAGATGCTCAGCGACATGCCCAGGGCCAGGTGCCCGAGCAGGGCGCCGACCCAGCCGGTGGGGATCACGCACATCACCGCCAGGGGCTGGGTGTAGGAGCGGAAGGCGATCGCGAGCAAGCCGTAGGTCACGGCGAGCACGAGCAGCAGCCCGGCGCCGAGGCCGCCGAAGCTGTCGCGCTGCTCCTCGGCTTCGCCGGCCAGCCGCGCGGAGACGCCGGGGGTCGTGCGCTCGACCTCGTCGATCTCGCGCTGCAGGTCGGCGTAGATCGCGGTCAAGTCGGCGGTCTGCTTGTTCACGTCGGCGACCACGTTCACCGTGCGCCGACGGTCGATCCGCTGGATCGTGGAGAAGCCGCGCCCCAGCTCGACCTCCGCCACCTCGGCGAAGGGGACCTCGACCCCCGAGGCGGTGCGCACCCGCATGTCCTCGAGGTGGCCGAGGGAGGTCCGCTCGTCGCCGGCGTAGCGCACCATCACCCGCAGGTCGTCGCGCCCGCGCTGGATCCGCTGCGCCTCGGCGCCGAAGAAGCCCTGGCGCACCTGGCGCGCGAGGCTCTGGAGGTCGAGGTCGAGGGTCTCGGCCTCGGGCCTGAGCTTCAGCCGGACCTCGAGCTTCCCTGCGTCGAAGCTGTCGGTGATGTCGAACACCCCCCCGTAGTCGGCGAGCTTGAGCTTCAAGCGCTCGGAGACCTGCCGCAAGGTCTCGAGGTCGTGGCCGGCGAGCTCGACCTCGATCGGGTTGGAGGCGCGCCCGATCTCGGCGCGGAAGGCGACCTCCTTGGCGCCGGGCAGGGGGCCGATCTCCGCGCGCCACTCGCGCACGAGCTCGGTGCTGCTGATCGTGAGCGAGCGGTCCTCGGGGGACACGATCTCGAACATGACCCGCCCCACGTGGGACTGACCGCGGGTCGAGCCCGCCGAGCCGGAGGTGGCCAGCACGTTCTCGATCACGCTCTCGCCGGTCTCGGGGTCGACGTGACGCTGGCGCAGGCGCTCGGCGGCGTCGGCCATGCGCTTGACCAATTCGCGGGTCACGGGGAAGGGGGTGCCTTCGGGCATGACCAACGAGCCGGTGGCGGTCTCGCTGGCGACCCGCGGGAAGAACACGAAGCGCACGTGCCCCGAGAGCACCGCGCTGAAGCCGATCATGACCGCCGCCGCCGCGATCGCGGCGGTCAGCCCGCGGTGCTTGAGCGCCAGGGTGAGGAACGGCTTGTAGGTGCGGAGGGCGAAGCGCTCCAGCCCGTCGGCCAGCCGCTGCTGCACCTGGACCAGGCGCCCGTCGCCCTTGTTCAGCTTCACGTGGCGCAGGTGGGCCGGGAGCACGAGCTTGGACTCCAGGAGCGAGAAGGCGAGCACCGGGATCACGATCAGCGGGATCTGGGCGAAGATCGGCCCCCTGCGCCCGCCGAGGAGCGCGATCGGAATGAACGCGACCATGGTCGTGAGCACGCCGAACACGACCGGGACCACGACCTCCTGAGTGCCGACGATCGCGGCCTCGGTCGGGTCTCGCCCCGCGCGGAGGTGAGTGTAGATGTTCTCGCCGGTCACGATCGCGTCGTCGACCACGATCCCCAGCACCAGAATGAACGCGAACAGGCTGATGATGTTGATCGTGACCCCCAGGATCGGGAGCACCGCCAGCGCGCCAAGGAAGCTGACCGGGATCCCCACGCACACCCAGCCCGCGATGGTCGGCCGGAGGGTCATGCCCAGGATCAGCAGCACGAGGACCCCCCCCTGCAGCGCGCTCGTGAGCAGGGTCGTGAGCCGCTTGGTGATGATCGAGGACCGATCGCGCCAGTAGCTGAGGGTCACCCCCGGCGGGAACGTCGCCTGGGCGCGTTCGATGTAGGCCTTCACCGTGTCGGCGAGCTCGATCGCGTTCTGGTCGCCGACGCGGTAGACCTCGAGCATCACGCAGGGCTCGCCGTTGAAGGTCGCCTCGACCGGCTCCTCCTCGAACCCGTCGTGGACCTCGGCCAGCTCGCCGAGGGTGACCTTGGTCCCGTCTTCGCGCTTGATCACCACCAGCTCGCGGAAGTCCTCGCCCACGTAGCCCTGCCCCACGGTGCGCAGGCGGACCTCGCCCCCGGAGGTCTTGAGGGTGCCCGCGGGGAGGTCGAGGGACGAGCGCCGCACCGCCTGGGCGACCTGTTCGAAGGTCAAGCCATGGGCGCGGAGCTGCTCGCGGGAGAGCTCGATGGAGATCTCGTAGGGGCGCACCTCCACCAGGTCGACCTGACTGATCCCGCGCAGGGCGGTCAGGTCGTCGCGCACTCGCTCGCCGAGCCCGCGCAGCACGCGCTCGGGGACGTCCCCCGCGACCACGAGCGCGATCACCTCCCGCCGGCGCTTGGCCACGGCGTAGATCGGGCGCTCGGCCTCGTCGGGGAAGGTCGAGATCGCGTCGACCCGGTTCTTGATGTCGTCGAGGAGCACCCGCGGGTCGTAGCGGCTCTCGACCTCGACCGAGACCGAGCCCGTGCCCTCGCCGGCGCTCGAGCGGAGTTCTTCGATCCCCTCCAGGTCCTGGATCGCCTCCTCGATC
>Ga0070726_10004237_pt1 | contig 11573 bp, 8 predicted proteins | sample tdAd471_FD_67275 | JGI IMG/M metagenome (GOLD analysis project Ga0070726, IMG submission 67275) | Marine sediment microbial communities from the Atlantic coast under amendment with organic carbon and nitrate - tdAd47.1 | ecosystem: Environmental > Aquatic > Marine > Coastal > Sediment | place...
CGTGATATTTCAGCAAATTGATAAAGGTCGTTGCAACAAGACTTACTCAGTGCATCCAAGTATTTTTCGCCGGGCCGATTGGAGGAAAAATAGCCCGATTGCATGCCGTTCTGGCTGGTAAAATAGAGGTCATTATAACTGCCGTTGATGGGAGCCGGTAGTGCAGATCTAGTGGTGGCCTTTTCAGGATCTAATGACTGGGAGTAAATATCAAACCCACCTAAGCCTTCTGGGTAATCTGCACTGTAATATATATGCTGAGAACGACTAGAGATAAAAGGCGTAATTTCATCAAAGCTAGTATTGCCACTAAAGGCTTGCGGTTCTGAAAACTGATTTTCGCCTTGCTCTACTTTTGACCACCATATATCAAAACCGCCCTGACCAGACGGGCGATCACTAACAAAATACAGGACTTCCGCTTGCAAGGTGGAATCATATCCTATAGCCGGGTGGGTAGCGGTATACTTTGCAAGATTAATAGGGGCAGGTAAACGATACGCTCGTGTTCCCCAGCGATTCCTTCGTGCTTTTTTACGATAATACAATTCGCAAGTGATCCCGCCGCCTTCTTGGTACCGACACAAAGTGTAATACAGTCGACTTCCATCCAGACTTAAGCTTGTATGAGCGGTATGCAATGTATCACTATTGAGGGTCCTGATGACCCGCCCTCGTCCTGAAGCTGTTGTATATAAAATCTTGGCAATTTTCCGCTTCGGTACCGTTTTGTCTTTTTTGTTTTCAAATCGGTAAGAAGAAAAGTACAAGGTATCTGCCTGTTGCCAAGCTCCAAAATCAGAGTAAGCCGTATTGATACGTTTGGAAAGCGGAGTGACCGTATGCGTCACGGCGGCCGCTAGTTTTTGCTTTGCCCCTTGACAAGCCTCGATATGAAAGGGCAAGATTTTTTCAAACTCCTTCGGCCCATTCTCGGCCTCATAATCCCTAAAAGCCAGTAACGCCTCTTCGTACTGTCCCAATCCCTTCAAAACTAAGCCCAAATAATAATTAGTGGCAGCATAGGTACCTGCTGTTCTATATTTCAAAACTTTTTCATAAGCATCTTTGGCCACTTCAAAGGCATAGAAAAGGCGGGCGGCATTGGCGTATTGATACCAGGCATCAACCGCTTTGGGTTTGCGTTCTAGCGCACTACGCCAGTAGTGCAAGGCGGAATAATAGTCCTGTTCAGCAAAAGCTTTCTCCGCTGCTTTTTGGTAGGCTTTGAAGGATTGTCCATTTATCCCAAAACTACCCAACATCAGTAATAGAAATAGCCAGTATTTCATAGACGGAAAATATTCCTAAAGAAATGTTTAGAATATAGGGCAAGATTTAAACTCATCAGGTGGTTTTACCTTTGTAATAATATGTTGGATGGAAAGCTCAGGGCCTCCTCTTCTATTCGTTGCTACTCTAAAAGGGGAAGTGTTGATATCATAACTCATCGTCACTCGCCAGTTCTGATAAAACACCGCTAACTCGCCAATAATTGCATCATTTAGGCGATGTCCGACGCCCAATTGTAAGGCCAATTCTTCGCCCAAATTTTGATTGAGATGTAACTTTGCTGCCGCACCCAACACCACCTCTTTGTAGCTGCCCTGGAAATGCCAAAGTCCCCGCAAACCGATATCCCAGTATTCATTCACTTCCAGTAAACCAAAGGCATAGAGGTTACCTCTAGTATTCAATTGTACTTCTTCTCGATCAGAGAAGGATAAATTGGGACGATTAAGGTTTGAAAAGGCTGTACCTAGGTAGGCCAAAGATCTAGTATCCTGGCTTTGATAGTATAGATTCAGCCCAGCCCCCAGATTCACAAAACTAGCAGCAGTACGGTCAAAACCGTCTAAAGTAGGCAAGCCTGGATCAAAGATATCACCATTGAACTGGTCGCCAAAAAACAATTGATCTGGATCAAAAGCCCTTTGCCCACCGGCCAATGAGAAGCCTCCACTCAAATACAGTTCATCGCCAACTTGTTGGGTGTAGGCTATATTCCCATGCAGAAAACTCCAACTCAAATCCCCATCCCCAGCTTGGTCTCTGACAAAGGCTAGCCCCCAACCTAATAGGCCATTTTTGAGTCCTGGCAGATACCATTTCTCATCATAAGCGGCACTAAAGCTTAGGTAAGGGACGGGGACATCAGCCCACTGATTTCGGTAAATACCAGTGAAACGTTGATCGCCTGAGAATACGCCACTTAATGCGGGATTTAGGTATAATGGGTGGTTGTAAAACTGTGAAAAGTGTATATCTTGAGCGCTGGAGGAGTACACGCTCAACAAAAGTAAAAATAGGATTGATGGCTTTAGGTGTTTAGCCAATGTATTAACATTTTGACTTTGGCAATATAGAAAAAATTATCATTAATGAAAAATATAATAGCATATCATGTTGAAAGTAGGTATAACGGGTGGAATTGGAAGTGGCAAGACGACAGTCTGTAAAATCTTTGAAACATTGGGTATCCCGATTTACTATGCTGACGACCGTGCAAAATGGTTAATGGTAAATTCGCCAGCCTTACAAACGGGAATCATCAATCTTTTCGGCAAGGAATCTTATGATGAAGCGGGACAATTAAATCGAGCTTATATTGGAGGAATCGCTTTCAAGCATCCCAAGAAGTTGCAGAAATTAAATGCCTTGGTACATCCAGCTGTATTCGTGGACGGAGAAAATTGGCAACAGGAGCAAATGATCCTCCAAGCTCCCTATACCTTAAAAGAAGCGGCCTTACTATATGAAAGTGGTTCACATAAGTTTCTGGACAAGATGATCGTCGTTACCGCTCCAGAAGCCTTGAGGATTGAAAGAGTGATGAAACGAGATGGCTTGGATAAAACGGCTATACAAGATCGTATCGCTCACCAAATGCCGGAGGAAGAAAAAGTGGCACAGGCTGATTATATTATTAATAATGATGGGCAGCAACTGCTAATCCCTCAGGTATTGGATATTCATCAGCAATTGCTGGCAGGCGCTTAGACTTCAGAAGTTTTCCTAGTCACGCCTACAGAAACTTCTGAAGTCTTGCCTCGCTTTTCCTAGTCACACCCACAGAAACTTCAGAAGTCTTGCTACCTCTTCCCTATTAAATACAAACGAGTTACGAGTTGAAAACCCAACTCGTAACTCGCCATTACGCAACAACCTATAAAACCTTACTTCTCTATCAAAGCCTTAATCGCTGCATAAGGATAAATAAACTTCCCTGTTTCGTTATTAGCTTTAGTCGACTTTCCTGTTTTGCTCAGGATCTGAAAAGCTTCCTTATTCGTCAAAGAAGGTTTGATGCTTTTCATTACACCTACCAGACCAGCAGCGTATGGTGTTGCCATAGAAGTTCCGCTGTGAATGGCATAAGTATCAGCGGGTTTAGTAGAGTAAATATCCACACCCGGTGCAGCAATTCCCATTTTGATATCTTGTACAAAATTGGAGAAAACCGCTCGATTCAAATTCGCATCTACGGCGCTCACCCCAATCACTCCAGTCGCATTGACCGGGGCATAACCTTTGGCATTGCGATTAGAGTTTCCAGCCGCCGCTAAGACAATGGCGCCTTTATCTAGTGCATATTTAACAGCCTTTGTATAAGCTTTTTGTCGAGAGGTAGTCGACATTCCTCCCAAAGACATAGAAATCACGTCTGCACCTCTATCAGCCGCCTCAATAATTCCTTTGATAATCGTTTGCTGCGTCCCCATGCCAGAAGCACTGAGTACTTTAATACTCGTTACTTCTACAAAACGATTATCGCGAGAGTAGGAAGCGACGCCGATTCCATTATTAGACACAGCGGCTGCAATTCCTGCACAGTGGGTACCATGTCCTCGTGGATCATTGTCATATTTAGTCTGAATGGAGGTGTAATTTTGATTGAGGTCCTCATGCGCAGCATCTACCCCGGTATCCAAGATAGCAATCAAAGCTTTTCGCTTGGGTTTAATTTGCTGTGTCTCTATATAGTTGTATAACTTATCCATTTCCATGGCCTCAAAACTCCATAACTTCTCTACGTCAGGATCATTAATCCCAAATTTCTTATTGATCTTACCTATCCTGTTTTCAGCAATGGGATCATCCAGGCTTACAATTTCATTTTCTTCCTGCCAGTCCACAATACCTGTGGCATGAAGAGCTTCTTTGATGGCTGGCAAATTTTTTAGCTGACTATTGGGAAGGTTCAAGATATAGTAATCATCTAATTCGGTCATCGCAGGATCTTCTGGGAAGAAAGCGCGGGCAGCTTTGATATTATACTCATCCAAAACACCTTGGAGGCGCTCGATCTTCGTATTTTCTGTTATTTCTACAAATAATTCCCCATCCTTATCTAGTTCGATGCTTTGGGCAGTTGAAACCGAAAAGGAAGGAATCAAAATATTTTTATAATAAACGCCAAGCGCTAACACACCGATAATAGCCGAAATAATAAATAATATTCGGTTTTTAACTAGGAAATTTGAAGCCAAGCCGATACCCGCCAGCACTAAGAAGTCTCGAAAAGCAGCTGAGAATTTCACATCTAGCTCTGCAGGTGCCATCGTAACAGCTACGGCGTAAGTGCCGATACCTATCCACAGTAGATGGCGAAATAAATCAGTCTTCTTTGAGCTAGACTGCGTCAAAAACCATAGGGGCAGCGCAATCGCTGCGATGATAAAACCAAAAAATAATAGGCCAGTCGAGAACATAAATTCCTTATTTTATGAAAAAAACCTTAATGCTTCCTAGCAAACTAAAGATAATCTCTAATTATTGCAACAATATCCGACCGAAGTTGGATTAAAATCGGCAGAGATTAGGTATTTTTGCGCCTCATTCAATCAACTTTAACATTTCAGATTGATTTTTCAGCCCAAGCCAATCATTTTGATTAAACTATAAACTGTAATAATTTATGTCAACTGCAACATCAACTCGGTTCCGACCAGGCGTTCTGCATGGAGAGGAAGTAACAGAATTACTCAACTATGCTAATGAGCATAATTTTGCGCTTCCTGCAGTAAATGTGGTGGGAACCAACTCCGTCAATGCGGTTTTGGAAACAGCAAAAGCTGTTAATTCACCAGTAATTGTTCAATTCTCTAATGGCGGTGCTTCCTTTTTTGCAGGGAAGGGACTCTCTAATGAAAACCAGCAAGCAGCTATTCTGGGTGGTGTCTCTGGTGCGATGCACGTACACACGATGGCAGAGGCCTATGGTGTAACGGTTATCCTTCACACCGATCACTGCGCTATGAAACTGCTTCCTTGGGTAGAAGGTTTGCTCGATGCAGGAGAAAAGTTTTATGAATCTCGTGGTTATCCGCTATACAGTTCACACATGTTGGACTTCTCAGAAGAGCCCATCAATGAAAACATTGAAGTATCTGCCAGATTTTTGGAGCGAATGGCTAAGATGGGAATGACCTTGGAAATTGAATTGGGTGTAACCGGCGGAGAAGAAGACGGCGTTGATAACACCGATATAGATAGTTCTCGTTTGTATACGCAGCCCGAAGAGGTAGCTTATGCCTATAAAGAGTTGAGTAAAATCAGTCACCGTTTTACCGTGGCTGCCGCATTTGGTAATGTACATGGGGTATACAAGCCTGGTAATGTAGAATTACGACCTATCATCTTGAAAAATTCGCAAGAACATATCAAGAAGGAGTTCGCTATTGCGGATGATAATCCAATCAATTTCGTGTTCCACGGTGGATCAGGGTCTTCTCAGGAAGAAATTCGAGAGGCCATCGAATATGGTGCGGTGAAGATGAATATCGATACCGATATGCAATGGGCTTACTGGGATGGTGTGAAAAATTACTACGAAGCGAAGAAGGGCTATATGCAAACACAGATTGGAAATCCTGATGGAGATGATATACCGAACAAGAAATTTTATGATCCTCGTAAATGGTTACGCGCAGGTGAAGACACTTTCGTGAAACGATTAACACAAGCTTTTGAGGATTTGAATTGCATCAATAGAAATGCATAAGTAAGGAGCAGGGTCAATCCTGTTAGAATGTTTAAGTGCTGAGAAGTTTAGGGTTTAATGGCCTATTAAGCTTCTTAGCATTTAAACTTACCTACAAATAATACAGGTCCTCTATTGTCAAGATAAGATAACAGTACCTAATTCTCCAGCCAAATCATTACGAATCGCGATTAGCTTCTGTTGTACCTTCAGATGAATCATCATCTTTTCTACATCTCCTTCTGCCGATAAACGCTTAATCTCTTCTTGGTTTTTCTGACACATCTTCACAATCTTCCGCAAGCGAAAACGCTTCAAGGCCTGCACACTATCGAGCGTAAAATTAAGCTCTGGGCTTTTTTGAGTCTGCAAGGTAATTTCAAATCGTTTCTCCCAGTTTTCACTCAATTCATAAGGGCTTGTAATTAAATTGATCGCCAATTGCTGGATGCTGGGATCGGGATGCTGAATAAAAAACTGTGTAGATAATTCATGGCCTGCCGCCAATTGCTCTTGGGCTAACTTAGCCAGCTTTTGGTAATTCGCATTATCAAAATCATCGATGACGTCCTCTATATTACTGAGGATATAGGCAGCTACTGTTACTTTTTCCTCTTCATCAAATAACTCAGCGCCACCTGCGATGAGTATCCTCATGATGTCTTTTTCTTGAAACTCATCGCCGAATACTAGAACTTCAGGTTTAACATCATTTTCTATTGTAGGCTCGGATGATGTTCTATCATTTACTCTTTCTAAATTCCCTTTCTCTTGATCTGCTCGGAATTTAGTGAGTTTCTTACTTTCAATTTTGTTTATTTCTTGATGCAGTAGATCTTCTTTTACTTTTAGCAGGTGAGCACATTCTGTAGTGTATTCCATCCTTTTCATTCGATCTGGAATATGACTAATGCTTGTTACAATAGACCTAACTAAATCAGATTTCTTAACGGGATCATTACCGATCTCCTTAAGTAGTAATTCCGTTTTGAAAAAAATAAAATCTTTTGCTGACTGCTCTAAATAGAGCTTGAAATCATTAGTGCCAATCTTTTGCAGATATGAATCTGGATCTTCGCCTTCGGGTAATAAGACAACTTTTACATTCAAATCCTGCGCTAAAATTAAATCTATACCTCTAAGCGCAGCCTTTAGACCAGCAAAATCACCGTCAAATAATATTTTGATGTTACCCGTAAATCTCTTAATTAATCGAGTCTGATCCGTCGTCAGTGAGGTGCCGGAGGCGGCGACTACATTTTCTATGCCGGCTTGATGTAAGGAGATAACATCGGTATAACCTTCTACTAAAATACACTCATCCTGGCGCTGTATGGCCTGTTTGGCAAAGTAAGCACCATACAATACTTTGCTCTTGTGGTATATTTCAGTCTCAGGTGAATTAATGTATTTCGGAGCCTTGGCATCCTTGATCATAATCCGCCCTGCAAAGGCAATGGGCTTGCCGGAAAGATTATGTATGGTAAACATTACACGGTTCCTAAAAAAGTCACGATCATACTTACTAGTCAGTCCCAACTTTTTCAATGCCTCCAAGGTATAGCCAGTCTTAATGGCCTTTTGGGTAAGAGAATCTCGTTGGTCACTCGTGAAGCCTAGTCCGAACTTTTTAATGGTTTCTTCGCGAAAACCTCTTTTCTTAAAATAACTTAGGCCGATGCTCTTACCTAGGTCCGTTTGGAGTAGTTGATTCTGGAAGTATTCCTTAGCAAATTGATTGACCAGGTAAAGACTATCTAGATACTGACGGGCAATGATCTCTTCCTGCGAAGCCTGTGTTTCTTCAATTTCAATACCGTACTTTTTGGCCAAATAACGCAGGGCTTCAGGAAAGGCGAAACTTTCATGTTCCATTAGGAATTGAACGGGCCCACCTGCCCGACCGCATCCAAAACACTTGTAAATATTCTTACCTGGGGAAACGACGAAAGAAGGCGTTTTCTCATTATGAAAGGGACAAAGCCCCATCATATTGGCACCTCTCCGCTTCAGGCTCACAAAATCTTGAATGACATCCTCTACCCTAGCGGCTTCGATAATTTCCTGAACACTATTATTTTTAATCAATGTAATTGGACTTAAGAATTTGAGGGAAAATAAGTAAAAACCCGGACAATTAATATTTTTAACGCTATCTTAAGATTCTTCAAAAACAACACCTAATCACCCCTAACTCCCTATATAACAACCACTTACAACTAAAATCTTGTCGTTTGTTAAAAACAATAACATTTATTCACATAACTTTTCCCCCAAAAAAGCGTCTTAACATATGAGGGTCAAAATGAAGATCCTTTACAAGAAAAAAATGGGTGTTCTCATAGTGTGTGGACTGCCCCGGGTCCAGTAGGTCTCCGGGGTAGTTTTAATAAACTAGCAAAAAAATTGGTGAATTCTGCTCAGTTTGTTAATTTAGCAATTGATTTCATCCCGATTAAAGATATTTAAGAATACTTTCCAATTTTAGAGAGCGCGTTTTTAAGTAGTCCCGCCTTTCAAAGGTGGGACCTTTTTTTGTCTATACCTTACCTATTTTACAATAAAAAACTCTACAGACTGCCGTTCCAGTTTCACTCCCTTAACGAAGAGTGGGAAACGCACCAGCTTTACAGGCACCGTATTCTTGCCTTCCTGTAAGGGTACATGCTGTAGATCTGCTTCAATCGCAAAATGTTGGTATAGCACTTCATTGTAACGGCTCAACCCCACCTGGCAGGTGAGTTGGATTTTATCGGGGAAGACCTTCAGGCTATCTCCCTCCGTAGCATTCGTAATGGTAACTGGTATATAGAGTGTTTTCTCCGTAAATTGTTCCACCGCAAGGTTGATGGAGGTTTTGGGCTGATCTAGTATCAACTCAGGCCCAGGGTTTACCAAAGGCCAATCCAAGGTGCTGGAGGATTTAAGGTCTGACAGGACTAAAGGCGTAGTCGGCCAGAAATCCAAGCTATCGAGTAAAGAAACAGGCCCCGTAATAACGACACTATCTGGCGTCAAAGTGGGCAATTGTTTCAATTGGTTACCAGGTGAGAATACCAAATCCTTTTCCAATTGAATGGGGATTTTTTTGGAAACTTTATCATCCAGTTCCACCTGAATCTCTTCATAATTGACGGAAAGAACCTCTATGGCTGAAAAACGTAAGCTATTCCGAATCTCCGTTCTCATTCGATTTTGATTCAGGTATAAGCTGTTATTATTGAGCATCGATATAAACACGGGAATCTTAGAATGGTAGAAATGCTCCAACATCAGGTCCCAGCCAGTCCCTTTCAGTTCCGCCTTAATATCGGTGGGTGGATAGGCCAAAAGAGCTTTGTCTTCTGACATTTCAATATTAACCACCACTGGCTTTACGGTTGGATAAGACTGTGAGAGTTTCACCAGCACCCAAAAAACAAAAGCTATGCCAATACAAGTGATTAGCATAGCCCTGTCCTGTTGTAGCTTGTAGGAAGCTATTTTTTTAATGATACTATTCACCCGCATAGAGAGAATCAGTCATCTCCTTAGAAATGGCACTTTTTGTGATTCTTATATAGTTTTTTGTCCCTACTTCTAAGGTTATAATTTCATCTTCAATTTTGTTGATTTTTCCTAGAATCCCACTAGAGGTCACTACGTCATCGCCCTTCTCCAGCCCCTCCATGAACTTCTTTTGTTCATTCTGCCGCTTTGTCTGCGGCCGGATCATAAAGAAATAAATGATCAAAAACATTGCGCCGAAAAAGAGCAGATTAAAGGTTCCTGCACCTGCTTGTAGTAATAAGACGTCCTGATACATGTGTTTAGTTTTGTGTCACGAATTCGGCTGTGTTTCTTTACCTGGCTTCACATAGCCTTTCAAAAAGACTTTAGTAGAAGCTGGGTAAGTATTAGCCGTTATAGTAATTGGTTTGCTTTGTGCCTCTTTTTTTCCCTTGGTATTAAACGCTACTTCAATTTTCCCTTTTCCGCCTGGTGCAATGGGTTCTTTGGGCCAACTGGGCACCGTACAACCGCAAGTGGAACGCGCATTACTAATAATCAAAGGCATCTTACCTGTATTAGTAAAACGATAAACATGCGTGACCATTGCGCCCTCTGCTACCTCTCCAAAATCGAAGATCTCTTCCTCAAAAACCATCTTGGCAATATTCACCGTGTCTTCCGGCTGCATGGCAGAAATTGGATTTCGGATAATATCTGAATTGGTAATCGCAGCCTCGCTAGTAATCTCTTCAATTGATTTCTCTGCATTGATAGCCGTCTTATTCTGACAGGCAATAATACTGACCAATAGTAATAACAGAACGATGTTTCTATTCTTCATCAAAAGCTATTTATAACATTAAACGTAAAGGTAAAAAAGATTTCTAAGTACTACCAACCTTCGCCCTATCAATCAAAACAACAGAACACCTATTTCAGATTACAAATTTTATTCCGATTTTGAACAAATAAGGCGATTCTCCTTTCGCCAATTTTGGCCAATTTATTTTTGTGGCTGAAAAAGCAGAAAAATTAACTGGCTAAAATTATCTTCGCCGCCATGGAAAAGCACAAGTATAACTACGGTATCATTGGAAATAATTCTTTTTTAGCCTTGATCGACACCTACGCCAATGTAGGTTGGATGTGTTGGCCTCGATTTGATAGCAGCTTTATCTTCGGTACGCTATTAGACAAAGAAAAGGGAGGAGGCTTTGCAGTTAGACCAGAGAAAGAGATTATTAGTAACTCGCAGCAATATGTTAAAAACACCAATATACTTGAAACGCATTTTGAATGCAGTGATGGCAAATTCAAAGTCGTAGACTTCGCACCACGCTTTTTCCAAGATGAGCGAGCGTACAAGCCCCTGATGCTTCTCCGCAAAATTGTCCCGCTAGAGGGTCGCCCCAGAATTAGTGTTTCCTGTCAACCAAGAGGTAAATATGGCGAATTAACTCCTACCAAAACCTTCGGTAGCAGTCACATTCGTTATGAAGGGCTACAAGATCATGTCCGATTGACAACGGATATTCCGCTCACCTTTGTCGACGAAGAGCAGGCCTTTGTCCTCAATGAAACCAAATACCTGGTGTTATCCTGGGGAGTTCCGTTGGAAGGCTCCATTCCTGATACGAGTGAACGCTTTTTATCCAAAACCCGCGCCTATTGGGAGCTGTGGGTACAGAACACCAGCACGGAGCATTTCCGACAGGAGGCCGTCATTCGCTCTGCCCTCACGCTGAAATTACACCAGTACCAAGATACGGGCGCCATTATTGCTGGTGCAACCACCAGTTTACCCGAATTTCCTGGCAGTACCAGAAACTGGGACTATCGCTTTTGTTGGTTTCGGGATGCCCACTATACCCTAAAGGCACTCAATGACTTAAGTCATTTCAATATATTACGGGATTATGCTCGCTTTGTTGAGAATATCGTCCTCAATGAAAACCAACGCTATCATCCCCTCTATCCAATAACTATTGATCGCATTCCTACGGAGAAAATTTTACCATTGACTGGTTATCGAGGTGAGAAACCCGTGCGGGTGGGTAATCAAGCCTTTGAACACATTCAGAATGATGTCTACGGACAA
>Ga0070726_10004238_pt1 | contig 11570 bp, 8 predicted proteins | sample tdAd471_FD_67275 | JGI IMG/M metagenome (GOLD analysis project Ga0070726, IMG submission 67275) | Marine sediment microbial communities from the Atlantic coast under amendment with organic carbon and nitrate - tdAd47.1 | ecosystem: Environmental > Aquatic > Marine > Coastal > Sediment | place...
TTTCGAAGTGGACCATTTCGAAGTGGACCTATGCGGAATCAGTCGTGCAGCCAGGCAGGAAGCAACGACCCGACTCGGGAGCTCTTTCACTTAGCAGGCTGTTTGGACCCGCGAACTTTATCTCAACATGTTCGTCGCGTGATTTCAATGCAGGATCACCCTGCCCGGTGCCGTGCTGTCTGTTTTTGTAGCCCAGGGTGTTGACAGGTTCAACCGTAAACGCCATGAACCACTTGATTTCTGCCACCAATTACCCGGCCAGTCGCCATGGAATCAGCCACGCCTGAGAAAAGCATCCGACGTGGGAGCGTCGACGACAAACTCCTGGCAGATTGTGTCCAGCCTCCGTGGCAGAGAATCCCGATACATGGCAGGTCATGATGAAGTTACCATGCTCTTGTTCTGGCTCTCAGAACTCGTACCTCACGCGGGCGTAAACAATACGTCCAAGTGGATCCTGCAATTCCTGGATGGATCCGCTGGTCATGCCCACTTTCTGCGCCTCGCGATCGAACATATTACGCATGCCCGCGGTCAGCGACAGAGTACCACCGATCGCTGGTACGGATAGCCCCTGGTAGGTATAAAACGCATCCGCCTGGGTCCAGGCATTAATCCGATCCACATGGCGCCAAGTACTGAAGGGGAAAGCCTGCTGGAAGTCGAACTGGGGGGCATCGTACTCCATCTCGTCCACATAACGCACGGTAGTACTGACCGTATGCGGCCCGCGCGACCAGCTCAGGCGCGCGTTGGCCCGCCATTTCGGTATAGCCGGCGCAATACCGGTATTGTTATTCTGCTTGCCGAGCGCATCCTGTACGGGGCTGATCTCCGACTCCTGATATTCGAACTGCGTAATCCGTGTTGCCAGTAAATTAAAACGGAATTCGCCCCAATCACGAAACGAGCGCGCATAATCCACTTCCAGATCGACCGAACGAACGGCCACGCTGGCCGCGTTCGAGTCGCTGGTATTCACCCGCTGGATAATCTCGATGTTGTCCGGATCACGCAGGATCCGGCCCTCCGAACGCGGATCGTTGATCCATTGCCGCAGCTGCTCCAATGTCGGATACGGCGTAGCTGCTGTGGGCATGAAGCCGGTCGCCTGCTGAAACCTGTTAAAATCCAGGTCGGCGATTTGCTGTCCAACCGTGGTGACAATGCGGTCATTGAAGTCCACCTCGCTCCAGGTTGCCGAAACACTCAGTCCATCGAGCGGGAACAGTTCAAAACCCGCCGAGATCACGTCAGAGGTTTCTGAGATCAGATCAGGGTTGCCTCCCCGACAATCAGTAATGAAGCCCTGGAAACTGGTGAATGGGTCATCGATATTTTCCAGGCCGCAATTCACCGGCGCATTCAGTTGCGACAGGGACGGCGCGATAAACGCTTCACCCATGGTGGCGCGCAGGCCAAGCCAATTGAACGGTTCATAGGTAATGCCATATTTATCGATGACCGTGCTCTGCCCTGTGCTGAACGTTTCATCCCGGACGTTCGCGCTAATTTCCATATTGGGCAATACCGGCAGCGCCAGCTCGGCAAACCCCGAGTTGATGTAGCGGCTGTCAGTACGGGGATTCAGCTGATTACCGTTGAAGAGGTCGCCCGATATCTGCCCGGCAGGCGGCGTTAAATCCAGGGTTTCCTCGCGGCGTTGATAGCCGATCGCGGCACCGACTTCACCGCCCGGCAGTTCGAAATCGCCAAGTGGAATCGTGCCATTGAATACCAGATCGAATGTCTGTAACTCTTCAATGTTATTCCAACGGTAGGAAGTCGCGATGGCGTCTGCCACCGCCTGGGAATTGCGAAATCGCGGCTCCGTGGCGGCAAAAGGGTTGAAGCAGGCATCCACATCATTGATCACATCGCAATTGAGCCCCTGCTCAATCGCACCGAAGGAAAAGTTCTGATTTGCCTGAGAGTTATCTCGACTTCTGGATACCAGGTAGGTTGCTCGCCCTTGCCAGTTCTGCACATAGGGCACAGTAAACTCGGCTTCAAGCGCGAAACGTGCATTTCTTCTATCATTATCCTGCGGGTTGACGTTGCCGTTTTCTATAAAGCGCTGGGGCATTGTGTTCGCCCGGTGCTTGCCGAACGGCAGCCAGGCATCGAGTCGGACATCCTCGTAAAAGGGAACGCCGCCTTGCGGGTCCTGGTCCATCGACGCGAATTGATTGGGAGCGAGCAAGAAGTTGCCATCATTGCCGCGCTGCGGCAGGGGCCGACCGTAGCCGTCGGTGACGATATTGCCGTCTGCATCCCGGCGTGGTACGGCGTACAGCGCCCGGCCGTCAGAACTCATGGCGCGAAAGGGATTGCCCGGCAACTCACCGCGTACGGTGGGGAGATCTGCAACGCGCCCGCCCGGAAAAGCCGAAATTTCACGTTGATATTCTAATATTCGCGAATAGTAGAATTGGGCGGACAGCGTCAAATCCGCACTGACATCGTAATTGACGTTGCCGTAAAAATTGCTGATGCCGCTCTGGTCCTTGAAGTTCCACGGAATGTCGGCGAAACATCTGCCGCCTACCAGCGCGCCGAAGGGGGGGCCGCCGCTGCTACTTGCGGGATTCTCCTCGACGGAGCCGCACAAGGGTTCCGGCAGCACCTGTGATTCACCGGTCAGGTTGCCGTTTTCATCGCGCAGCGGTACCCGATGATTGCCCGGGTTAGATCCGCCGTTATAGGTCAAACCGGAGTTGTAATGCTTCGGCCGATCCGACCACTTGAGCTCGCCCTGTTCTCTGTAGCTGCCCGCAAGGACGATGTCAATGTTATCGCTGAGTGCCGTACCGGCGAGAAAGGACACTTCCCGATCCCTGTAGTCTCCGCGACTGTCGCCTTCTTCAAATAACTGAACCTCGACCCCGTCATAGCTTTTATAAGGGATAAAATTGACCACACCGGCCACGGCATCCGTGCCATACAGGGCCGCCGCCCCGTCAGCCACGATATCCATGCGCTCAATAGCAATCGTTGGCATAAGCAATTGCACCACATTCGAAGTGACGCGTTTGCCGTCTACCAGCTGCAGGGTGGCCCGTTCTCCCAAACCACGCAGGTTGATCCCGGTACTCTCGTCACTATTGGCTTGAATGCCCTCGGTAATACTCGTGCCGTAGTTCATGGTCATGTTCTGCACCACCTGCCCCATATTGATGGTGCCCTGGGCCTGGAGATCCTCGGCGGTAATCTGGGTGAGAGGTGAGGCAGAGTTAAAGCCCTCGGAGCGCCTGATCAGGGAGCCTGTAACGATGACTTCCTCAAGTTCGGGTTGTTCCTGGCCCGCCTGTTGCGCCAGAGCGCCGCCGGCTGAGGAAAGCAGGCTCAAGGAAACGGCGGCGGAAAGGAGTTTTACTTGGAAAGGACGTGATTTCCTCAATATTGGAGAAGACATGTTTAGCACCTCGACAGTTGATTGATTATTAAACACTTATTAGAACGAGGACGAATTAATAGAACGAAGACTAACTAACAGAACAAAGGCGACTTAACAGAACGAAGACTAACTAACAGACCAAAGACGACTTAACAGAACGAAGACTAACTAACAGACCAAAGACGACTTAACAGAACGAAGACTAACTAACAGAACAAAGGCGACTTAGCAGAACGAAGACTAACTAACAGAACAAAGGCGGTTTGGCAGAACGAAAACAGTCTAATAGGATAACGTTGAACCAAGGGTATCTCCTAATTTAGTGGTTTTCAAGTTTCCCTATGCGTGAGCACGACGCTGCGCTATATCGACGACGTGGAGTTCGATGCGAACGAATTCAGCTTTCAGCGTTTCTTCCCGTTCAGCAATTTCCGTTCCGTGGACAGGATCGATGCCTGGAAGCAGATGGACGTTTTCTACTCATACCGTGGCCTGCAGTTGCCTTCGATTGGTGGAGACCTGTCTTTCACTCTCGGCGCGCGTAGCGTGACGGACCGTGAGGCACAAAAAGTGGGGATGACCAGTGGTTCCGTTCAGGAATTGCACGACCCCCTTGGACGCGTGATCTATGGCAGGATAAATTATCAGTTCCAGCAGTTCCTGACCGACCAGGTGAGCCCGGCAAAATCAATATTTCGTTCGTTCCATTATTATGGAACCGCCGGGCTGGAGGAATACTGACAGGCGGGAAAAGTCCGGGCAAAGAAGCCCGGGATTGCCAGGTTACGGGTGCCCGGGTTCAGGGCACAGGATTGTACCCAGCCGCTCCACCGCTTCCCTGCCCGGGGCTTAATCCGTTGCCACCGGCCGGCTTCAGGCAGTGCCGCCTGCTGTTGAAGCATTAACTTTACCGTCTCCGGAAACCACCCTATACTTTCCTGCTCCTGTTTCGACCCCTGGTGATCATCAATTATGCAGTCTCATGGCACATGAAGTTTTTCCCGCTGGTATTTAAGCGCAGCAGCGATGCGGTACGAAACCCGCAGCATTACCCGACCAGGGGAAGGCGAAAACTGTGGGCCTATATTCGCCAGGCGTATCGTTTTCGTCGCCAGCTGCTGGCAGCGAGGAAGGTCAGCTTTCCCGATCGACCGGGGTTAACGGTGATACTGACCAGCTTCAAACGGGAGGAGAATCTGCCTTTCATCGTGGAATCGGTCCTGGCGCTGCCCTATGTAACCGAAGTCATTCTGACCAACAACAACCCTGCCCGACAGGTTGACGTGGCCCGGTTCACCGCCGACCCGAGGTTTCGACTAATCAGCCAGGAACAGCCCACGGCCTGTGGCTACCGCTATGACCTGGCCAGGGCAAGCAACGGCGAAATATTTATCGTTATCGATGACGATATTTTTCTGACTCCGCAACAAGTCGACCTGCTCTATTCAAGGTTCCTGGAAAAACCCGACGTACCCCACGGTGTGCAGGGTCAGGTATGGGAAACCGAGCTGGAATCCGGACCCCCCAGACCCTTCGTGGGAGAGAGAGAAGTGGACGTCTTGAACCGGGTCTATCTTGTGAATCGAAAAATACTGAATACCATGTATCACATTTTAGGCAAGTTTGGTTTGCACAATGCAGCGGAGGTACATAATGCCGAGGATCTGTTCGTCAGTTTCAGCGGCACCGGCAGGCCACGGATTCATGACGTCGGGAAATGGGTGGACTGCCCCACCGGCTACAAGACCGACACGGCTATATTCCTGAACCGGCCGAATTTTCACGCGGAGCGCAACCTGATTTTCAATCATCTGCAAAGGTTGAGACTGGACCCCGATTATTCACCGGATATCTCCAGGGAGCTGACCGCAACAGTTGCCGCGGTGAACCGGACGTCTTTCCAGGGATAGATGGAACAGCTCAGCGTGCAGTCAGCCGTCGTACTGTCGCACCATGCAGTTACCCAGGAGCTGAGGAGCAGGCGCTTTATGATTGCCCCGTCAGCGAAGAAGTTGAAACGGCCAGCTGGTCAGTTTCCGGCTCGAAGCAGTGCTTTCACCTCGTCACTTTCAAGTCGTTTCGAAACCTTGCCATACCACCAGTCCAGCAGCTTGACGATCAGGTTGGCGAACCTGGTGCCGGCGATTTTACTCGCTGATCGGTGCATTGCGACAAACGCTTTTCTGCGGTGCTTGGTGGTAAACCGCAGCAAGCGATCACCGGGGATAACCTGCCATTTGCGGAACAGGTAGTGCTCGGAGTGTCGCGTCCACTCCCTGCTCCAGCGCAGACAGAAATACCTGCGGTCTTCCCTGGCCACCGGTGGCGGAAAAACATAGCTGACGACGGACCCGGGGGCGAACCACATCGAGCCATTGGCTTTCTGCAATTCCAGAGCAAAATCAAGGTGCTCTGACGTGGCCAGGTAGTTTTCATCCAGGCCACCCAGGTCGCGCAGGAAACCGGTTCGCACCAGCACGCAATGAAACTCTGCCATCTGGGTAGGCTCTTCCTGCAGTTCAGCCGCAACGTCCGCCATCGACCTGCCAAGAAATCGCTGGGTTTCAAGCAGTTCGGGACCGGCGTCGCTGTCGTGAATGCCGACGCTGCCCCCGGCCGTGTGGATTACGCCGTCTTCCAGTTCTCCCTGTAATATCAGCGGCGTGACTGCATCCGCCTGATGATCGCGGGCACATTCCAGGAGCACTTCAAGCCAGCCGGGAGTAAACAGCACGTCGTTGTCCACGAATGCCACGTATTCCGTTTCGATTATAGGTAACACCGCATTTCTGGCCTGTGTCGGCGATGAGTAAGCTTCATGTCGTATCACCTGTATGCCACCATCGGCGGCCTGCCCGGCCAGATACCGGTGTATCTCCGGGGGAGAGGCGTTGTCGACATAATAGACCGGGTACCTTTTGTCGGTATTTGCCAGCAGCGATTCCAGGGAACGCCGGGTTGTGCTGAAGCGTTCCCGCTGGACAACGACAATTGATGCGCGCGGAGTGTAGGGATTCATCAGGCGGGTCTCGATAGCGTAATTTCAGTCAGGGCCTGTTCACATTATTGATCGTCAAAAAAGCGCCAATCCAGACGTGAGGAACGTGGATTGCTCGTTCCAGATGAACGACGAGAGGCGCTTTATAACCGCAACCCGAAATACCGGGGCCATTTCTGTCTCCAACGTTATTGGAATTCGCTTATTCAGAACGACTAAAGAAACCTCTGATTATGTATGGAAATACTCCCATACGTAATCAGAGGTCTCTTAACCACGCACAATCCGCCTGGCTGGAGGTTTAAACGACGCCGGCAGCGACAGTCAAATCAGGGAATCTGCGCTACAGTCTACAGAAGAATCGCGCTTCCTGTCACGCTGCAGGTAGCGTGTTAACGGTCCCGTCAGCCGGAAGGCAGCTGGCCAGGCAGACCGGGGGATTCATCACCGGCTTCTGCGGGCCCGGCATCGTCCACTGCGGTTTTACCCGGTAATAACGGATTCACCAACATCCACCACAGGGTCATGTGCTTCGGATGGCTGAATTCATTGAGCCCCACCTGCATGCCGGTCTGACCGCCCACGGGTTCGTCAACGTAGGTACCAAGCAGGCGGTCAAACCACGGAAACAGACCGCCGTAATTGCTGTCGGTTTCCGGCTGCCGCGCCGAATGATGAATACGGTGCATGTCCGAGGTCACCAAAAACCGGCGCAGTTTCTTCTCCAGTTTTTCCGGCAGGCGCACGTTGCTGTGCTGAAATCTGGCAATTACCATGAAGCATACCGCGTGAGCCGCGATAGCCAGTGGCGGCGCGCCGATAATAATGACGGAGAGAATCTGGGTCAGGGTCTGGTAACCCACATCCAGGGGGTGGAACCGGATACTGGTGGTCAGGTCGAAATCAGCATCGCTGTGGTGTACCCGGTGAAAGCGCCAGAACCACGGAACGCCATGGGCGATCCGGTGTTTCAGGTAGAATCCGAAATCCAGCAGGATGAACGCGCCGACTACCGCCATCCATTCCGGCAGTACCAGCACGTTGAACAATCCCCAGCCCTGCTCCTGCAGCTGAAACGCCAGCACAATGGAAAGCGTAGGACTCAGCAGCCTCATGAGTACGGAATTGAACAGAAAAAGTCCGATGTTGTTAAGCCAGCGCAGCGGCACACCCAACATCAGCTGGCGTAACGGTGTCCTCAACTCCCACATAGACAGCACGGCTATGGAAAGGAAGAAACAGAACAATTCCACGTTCTGGAACACCGGTATGGCAGATTCCGACACGGCAAACTCCATCCTGAAGTTATTGATGACTTCGGGAGAGCCGGCTGCAACTCTCCCGGTAACTGAGCCCGGTACCTGAGTTCAGTGTCCGAGCCTGGTACCTCAGCCCGGTATCCGGACCTGACTACTGAGTCCGGTAAATACGCCAGGTATCAGAGCCCGACAACTGTTTCCAGCACCTACTACCGGTACCTGTTTTCGCTACCTGTTTCAGGTACCTGTTTCCTGCAACTGCTTTCCTGCAAGGTCGTCCGTTGGCTATTTCTTCCGGCGCAGTCGGTAAGCCACGGCGGTTATTGCTGCGCCCATGGCCAACAGGGGGAAAATACCGGGTTCCGAGACGGAAACCAGCGCCGCATGCATTCCGGCCATGGCCGTCCCCGTGGTTGCCAGGTAAGTGGCGGCTACCGCTACTGCTGTTGACAGGTACTTCATCAGACTTTCCTCCGCTACGGGCATTTTTTGCCCTTGTCCTTGTTCAGGTTCGCTGGATAGATCAGTGAACCTGCTGTCTTTCACGCAAAATCTGTACCAGGCCAGTAATGACGGGCTTTTTTCCGGTCAGCCGGCTGGTGGTGGCACCGATTTGTAAAATTTCCTGACATTGAGTCATCGGATTTCCGTGAACAGTATCTCCTGAATTCAGCGGGATTAATTCCTGACATAATTAAAGGCCAGACACTGTGTTCAGAAAACCGATCAGGTGCCAAGTTACCTTATTTACGGCAGATTTCACTGGACAGGCCGTTTTTCCGGGCACTGAAGAACTCGCAAGCAATATGACTGTTGACCGGGAATTGTAGGCGGAAGACGACAAACTGGCCTCTCCGGATTCGCTGTGACTTTGTTGAAGGATGTCAATTTTTTTTACATCGACAGGTAAACAAATTCTACTCTTTTCAACCTTTTCAAAACAATTCATGGAGTTAGCGCCGATCAGCGCGAATGGCATGTAATTTGCCTTCCTACAGACTGCTGTTTTTATGGGGGATATCTGACCCCTGGTGCTGTCAAATTGAACTGTCGATGTGATCCACTGCAGCACATTCAAATCCGGAAAGAAACCAGGCCACTCAGTTTAAGCGGCCCTGGAAAACGAAGAATATTTCAAACTGGAAGGAACACCACATGATTTTGAAAAAACTTTCACCTGCTGTCCTGATTGCGACCACAAGTCTGTTCTCCGGCCTGGCTGGCGCCATACCTTTCTCAATCGATGAATTCGATGGTGAAACCGCGTTGACATCCACTCCTCTTACGATCGACGGTACCATGTTGGGAGGTGAACGGGATGTTGAGCCCTCAACTAATGCCTCATACTCATCTACTGGAGGTGCTGCGACTTTCGGTTTTAATGGCGGCATCTCCAGCGTGAAAGTTATCTATGATGGCAATGAGAACGATCCGGGGTTGAATTACGGCCTTGGCGGTTTCGATTTCACGACCGGTAACGCCGACAGATTCATCGTGTCGATATCTTCGGTAGTATCCAATCCAAGCCTTGCTATTACAAATTACCAGAGCACTGGCAACCTCTCGAGATCTGGGCCCTTGGTAATCACAACGCCGGGAATCTACGAATTCCTGTTCTCGTCCTTCAACTTCGAATTAGGTAACGGCTCCAACCTTGCCAATTCCAATAGTCTGCAACTGGCCATTTCCGATAACTTTACATCCGGCGGCCCGGGCAGTCTTACCATTGACTACCTGCGAACCAATGGACAATCGTCGCCGTCGGTACCTGAACCTGCCGCACTCAGCCTGCTGGGACTCGGCCTGGCCGCACTGGGAATCGGTCGAAGGCGACAGCGGATTGTGCGGTTGCGCGATCGCAAAGTTGCACAGGGTCGATAGCTGGCATTTTGTCCGCGGGGAATGCGGGCCGCCAGCCGACCTGGGACTGCGCGGCCGGTAAAGGAAGCCGACTAATCATCCAGGGGGAAGTGCAACATTATCCTGTAACAACCGGACCTGGAGCCGGAATTCCTCAAGTTGCCGGGGAGGCAGATCGATACCGTGCAGGGCCCGGGTGGCCCTGTCGAGGTTTTCCCGGGTTTCCGGATTGGGTTGCCGGTAAAACGCCAGGGCGCTTTCTTCTGCCTTTGCCAGGCGCGTCCTGACCTGCTCATCGGCGTCGACAGCCATTAGCCGCAGCAGGTCCTGAATGGCAGACCTGGCGCTATTGACCAGTGCGTGGGCACGGAGAAAATCGGCAATCCTGAGCTCGTATTGTGCGGCCGACTCCTGCAAGCCTGCTGCCTGCAACAGCAGGGCCTCCCGCGCCCCCTGCTCGACATCCGCCGGCGGAAATGACAATGCCCGGGCATGGCGCATCATGTCGAAGTGCGCGTATTGCAGGAAGTCATAGTGGGCTACTTCTCCGGAGCGGATACGCTGCATTTCCTCGGCCATTCGCTGCGGCGCGCCGGCTACAAGCGCCAGGGCCCTGAGGTATTCCTCGTGGTGTCGCTTCACCAGGGTGGCCGGATCCGGCAGCGGCGCGCGGAAGGCGTCGCCGTCCCGTGTTTCACCCGCGCCGGCCCGGCTGACATCACAATCCATGCTGATACTGTAGCTGCCGCTCACGGCGCAGTCGCCCACCATGCCGAGACTGTCCCCCAGCGAGCGCAGGAAGGCGGTAATGTCATCGATATCGTCGTTGTCAAGGTAGCGGCCAAGCTGATGGCGCGCCATCAGGTCCACCGCCTGCTGCAGGGAAGTGATGCTGCCGTCGTGTAACCAGGGCCCGGTGGTCGCGACATGGTGCAGCGTCGGCACCTTGAACACGTGCCGGTCCTGCTCACGGCCGGTGCGCGCGAACAGGCCGTCATCCGCTTCAGTTGCTGGTCGATCACTGCCGTACCAGGGCCGGGCAACGCCAAGCCGCTGATAGGAATTCCCGCCCAGGTTGACGCCGTTGTGACAACTGGCACAGCCAACTTCCACGAACCGCTGTTGACCCCGTCGGGCCCTGCTGTTCAGCGGTTCCTGCTGCTCCTCGAACTGGCGCAGGAAAGGTGAGCTAAGCCCGGTAAAATTCACTACCTGGTAATAGGCGATGGCGTCCGCCAGGTTGGCAGCGCTGACGCCATCGGGATAAATGCGATTGAAGGCGTCACGGTATTCTGGAATGCTTTGCAACATTGCCACGACGTCGTCGAGATCATGACCCAGCTCGATAGGGTTCTCTATGGGACCCAGCGCCTGGTCCTCCAGGGTCAGGGCACGGCCATCCCAGAACTGACGGAAGTTCAACGCGGCATTGAAGATGGTGGGCGCGTTGAACCTGCCCCTGGCGCGACCGATGCCAAAGGACACCGGGCTGCGATCGACGCCTCCCAGCATGGCGATATGGCACGATGAGCAGGCCATGGACCCGTCCCGGGACAGTCGCGGCTCGTTGAACAGATCCGTGCCCAACGCCAGTTTTTCCTCGTCCAGGTTGTCCCCGCCGACCTCGGGTATCACGCGAAACACGTCATTGGCAGACGGGTGCTCCACGTCCCCCAGGATCAGCGACGCCTCGCCCCGGGCATTGCTGAATGCCAGCCAGGCGCCCGTTATGTCGTCAGCTGACGCCGGCTCGGCAACTGCCAGGACGGGATACAGCACGCCAAGGAGAAATGCCGCAAGCTTAAGGTTTTTCATCATTTCGCTCCGCTTGATCAATCTTTCCCGGACACACGCCGGAGACTTCTGCCCACTACCGGGATGCCGTGCCTGCACCGATGCCCGGCCTGAACACCGACCCGGCAGCGGGTATTCGGGCGGAAAACACCGGTTTCCGCCACGGCATTTTGCGTCAGAACGGCGGTATCAGGCAAGCTGGCCAGCAATAAGCCCGGACCGCTGTACAGTACTGCTGCGGCCCATGCCGTAATACTCGATG
>Ga0070726_10004239_pt1 | contig 11566 bp, 8 predicted proteins | sample tdAd471_FD_67275 | JGI IMG/M metagenome (GOLD analysis project Ga0070726, IMG submission 67275) | Marine sediment microbial communities from the Atlantic coast under amendment with organic carbon and nitrate - tdAd47.1 | ecosystem: Environmental > Aquatic > Marine > Coastal > Sediment | place...
CCAAAGTCGGGCCGCACGTCATAGGCCGCGTGATAAGCGGCCACGGCCCCTTCTTGCTTGCCAATTGTCTTCAAGGCGTGCCCACGGGCCATGTGCAGCTGGGTCATGTCCGGTGCGCCGTCGCCTATGGCGTCGAAAACCGCAAGGGCATCCTCATACCGCCCCACCGCCATCAGGGCATTGGCATACATGAGAAGAACGGCAGGATTGTCCGGGTCCTTCTGTTTAATTAGGTTTGCCTGCTCCAGCGCCTTTTCATATTTTTGACGTCGGTTCAGGACCTGAAAATAATCGATCCGCGCAAGCAGGTTATCCGGTTCAAACTCAAGACAGCTCTCGAGCAGAAACTCCGCGTCATCAAGCACGTTGAGCTTAAGCCCCACCTGCGCCAAAAGGCGCATCGCTTCCACATGGTGAGGATGGGATTGCAGAAAGGCGCGGACAATCTGTTCGGCCTTATAGATTTGTCCTTCGGCCAGGAAACTGGTCGCAGACACCAGCTCACGCGGCAGTTTGGCCAGACGTTCAACTTGCTTGCTGGCGTGGTCAGCTGCCGCCTTGTTTTCAGTATGCGCATAAAGGTCGGCAAGGGCTTTCCAGCTTGCCGGCAATCCCGGATTGGCCTTTACCGCGGCGGCATAAGCAATAATCGCCCGGGGCACATCGGCGCGCGCGCGGCGCAAGTGCCCTTCCTCCTGAAACGCTCGACCATAGTTGGGACGCTGGTCTATCAGCTTCGCAATGGTTTCGAACGCGCGTTCGTACTGTCCCTGGTAGCGTTGGATAACCGCGAGGAGGTACAGCGCATCGGTGTTGTCGGGTGATTGGGCGAGCGCCTGCTTTGCCGCGCGCGCCGCAGCGTTGTAGTCCCCCGCCTGAAGCAAGCTTTTTGCGTGGGTCAAAGCATCCATTTGCGCAGTGTCAGTCACATGCTCTCTCAAACGCAAGGCCAAAAGGGGCAGCGCCACGCGCCACCCCCTTCAGCACCCCCAAGATGTATGCTCGCTTGCCGCCCTAAAAGTCGGCCGACACGCGGAACGTAATCGTCCGCGGACGATTGGTATTGATGCGACGGATGTCATCCTGGTTATTGATGAACAACTCCGCGCGTTCGTCGAACGCGTTTTCAACGAAGATACCCGCTGACCAATTGTCACGCGCGACGCCAACAGAGAAATCAGCCGTTACATAGCTGTCCTGACGCTCACGGTCCGCAAGGATCAACGAGTTATAGCTCTCGCTGGCGTACTGGAACCCGGCCTGTGCGAAGGCATCGTACTGGCCAACCATCCACTCGTACCGCGCACGACCCGTCAGCTGAAGCTCCGGCGTCTGCGGCAGCTCGCTGCCCACCGGTGCGATTTCCGCGATCTGGGCTTGGACGCTCGTCAGTTCCGTATTGTTGTACGAGAACCCGCCAAAGAGCGTGAGGTTGTCGGTGGCGAGCCAGACGGCATCGCCCTCCACACCAAAGATCTCGGAGTCGGCGGCATTTTCGATGAACGTCAGGATCGACACGTTCTGCGGGTCAAAGCGCGAAACCTGCATGTCGCTCCATTCAATGTAGTAGACGTTCCCGTTGAACTGCACGAGACCGTCGGCCAGCGTCGTTTTCCACCCGAACTCATAGTTCACCACGTCATCGGTGTCATAGGTCGCCGTGACGGTGGGGAACATCGGGTTAACCGACGGAATGCCGCCGCCCCGGTTCCAGCCGCCGGGCCGGTACCCTTCGGACCGCGTGGCATAGATCATGATGTCGTCGTTCACCCAGTATTGCGCGGTGAACTTGGTAATCACGTCATCCATTTCCAGCGGGTTCGGCGTATGACCACCATTCACGTCGTAATCGCGACCCCGGTCCGTGTTCACCGAACCTTGGAAAATACCGTCGGCGAAATTGGACGAACCTTCGAAGTCCACCTCGCGGTGATATTGCCGCGCACCGGCGATCAACGTCAGTTGATCAGTGATGTCGAATTCAAATTCACCAAAGAAGGCGAGTTCTTCGTCCGTGCGGCGAATGTCGTTAAAGAACGCAACGCCAGAGGGGCGCGTGGCCGGGTTGACCTGCACCGCCGTCGAGATCGGCGCATTGGGCGCAAATCCCAGGTCAGGCGTTGCCAGGTACCAGTAATCGTCCTGCGTTTCGATTTCGAAATTTTCGTAGAACGCACCGAATGTCGCCCGGATGCGATATTCCGCCGGGGTCGAGAAGCGCAGCTCGTGGTTCTGGCGGCTTTGATCCTGGTGGATCGTCGCGCCCTTCACCGGGTTCAAACACTCGCGCCCGCCCGGCGTGATGTACTGGGCGTCAATCCCATAATTCACGATGTAGGCAGGGTTCGTGTAGGTGCAGGTGTAGTAGTCGATGAACGCGCCGGTGTTGTTGTACCCGGTGTAATCGACCGACTGATCAATCTCGCGATCGAGATACCCGCCGGTATAGACCATGTCGAGCATGGCGAGACGGCCGTTGAGCGTCCACGTCGTTTGACCGAACGTGTCTTCCAGCGAGTCGGGGAAGAAGCGCGTCACTTCGAGGTCGCCAACCGTGGGGTCATAGTCGAACACGCCGTCAGCTTCGATGGTCTGTTGCGTATGCTGAACCGTGAAGTCCCACATGTCGTTGATCAGATAGGTGCCGCTAAGGCGGAAGCCGCGATAGGTGCTGTCGTTGAAGTCCTCTTCGACAAGCTGTGCATTGTCCGCAGCTTCGTAGCTGGCATAACCGCCCCCCACTTGGCTGAGCGGGTTGATCGACGGGTCGGTCGTAAACGTGCCGTGCACGTTATCGATATAGCCTGCCTCGAACACATTGTAGAAAGCGCCGCGGAACGCGAGGTGATCCGACACCGGCACGTTCACATAGGCCTCGGTGCTGTGGCTGAAGTCATCGCTGTGAGCGGTCATGCCCATCGAAGCGCTGAAGCCGCCATAGACGCCGGAAAAGTCCGGCTGATTGGTGATGAGGCGGATCGTGCCGGCCTGGCTGCTCGCTCCAAAGAGTGTACCTTGCGGTCCCGCCAACACTTCGATGCGGTTCAGGTCGGTGGCATAGACGTCCAGGTTCCGGCCCGGCGCTGTAACAGGCTGCTCATCAAGATAGAGCGCCACGTTCGGCGTCGTGCCTTGCGCGCCGGACAGAAGAACCGTGATCGGCTGCACGGCCATGCCGCGGATGTAGGGGGTGGACTGACCCGGACCCCGACCACCGAAATTCACATTGGCAAGATAACGAATGTAATCATCGAAGTTTCCGATTTCCTGCTCACGCATGTCCTCGCCGGTGATCGCATTCACGGCGACAGGAACATCCTGCTGGTTTTCTTCAGTCTTGGTCGCGGTGATCGTTACCGTATCAACCTGGCGGCGCTCTTCGCTTCCCGTCTGGCCATCAGTCGTGTCGTCCTGCGCCAAAACGGGGCTGGCGAGCGTCAGTGCCGCCGCGGTGAAGATCGTGCTGGATAGAAATTGGTTTTTGAGCATAGCTCGTCTGTCTGCCCCCTCGGAGTGTCGCTAATCCTGTGATGTTGGGGGTGTAGGCGATCAAACTCGCCATGGCCACAGCTGCTTTGAACTGAAATCACTTTACCGCCCCCAACCCCCTTTACCCTTTGAAAAGAGGGGCTGTGAAAAGATTAGTATTTTCAAACTGATATGACATTATGTTGTTGATTTGCCACATCATATTATCAGTTGCGATCGCCAAAGTTTCCCATAGGTAAGGCGAGATACAATTTCAGTTCAAATTAGTTTGGCTCTGGCCCAAAGCTTTGAAGCGAAAGCGATTGACCGCTTCGAAAGAAGCCGGAAAAGTGAGCCGGGCCGCAGGGCAATTCGCCGAGCGCATTCAATTTCAGTGAACCATGACCGACCACGACGACATTCTGGTGGCCCTGCGCCGCATCACACGCGCCATTGACCTTCAATCCAAGCGCCTCATGAAGGCTACCGGCCTCACCGCGCCGCAGCTCGTGGTGCTTCATACCCTGCGCCGGAACGGCCCCATGGCGCCTAGCATGATTGCCAGGTCCGTTTCGTTGAGCCAGGGCACGATCACGTCGATCCTCGACCGTTTGCAGCGGGCCGCACTTGTTGAGCGCACGCGCAACTCAAAAGACAAACGCATTCTGGTGGCCGATCTGACAGCCAAAGGCGCGGCAGCCGCAGACAATGCACCCGAGTTGCTACAATCTGAATTTCTGGGTCGCTTTCGAACACTTCAAGTTTGGGAGCAGAATATGTTGATCGCATCGTTGCAACGCATCGCGGAGTTGATGGACGCCGAAGATCTTGATGCCTCCCCCATCCTGGAAAGTGGTGAGATTGAAGACCCCCGCGAGCGCGAGTGAAAATTGGTGCACAGGACTGGATCTATTGGCTGAACGTTGCAGCCAATCGGCATTTCGTACAAAGTGCCGCATCACGCGTTTTGCACACCGAAAACTTCTAATTACAAAGCGTTGGCCCCAATGAATGCCCTTCAGATCGGTACACTTCTGATCGTCTTCGCCGGAGCATTTGGAGCCGTCAATCATATCTTCTTTCGATTGCCCTCTGTCATCGGCATCTTGATCGTTGCGTTCGTTACCTCACTTGGCTTCCTCGGTCTGGATACGCTTTATCCCGGCCTCGGCATCGCAAGTGAGATGCAGCGCTTCGTTTCAAACACTGAATTCTCAAGAACCCTCTTGGAAGGCATGCTCGGCCTCCTCCTTTTCGCTGGGGCCTTGCACGTCCGCATTGAGGATCTACGCGCGCAGGCCTGGACGATTGCGGTCATGGCGACCGTTGGTGTGGCGCTTTCCGTCGCGGTCGTGGGGCTCGGCTTTCATTGGGTCACGGGCGTGCCCTTGCTGGTTGCTTTGGTTTTTGGTGCGCTGATCTCACCAACCGACCCGGTTGCCGTGCTCGGCATTCTTGATCAGGCACACCTTCCAAAATCACTCCGCACCAAGATTGTTGGGGAATCCCTGTTTAACGATGGCGTTGGCTATGTGGTCTTTCTGGTGCTGGCTGGTCTTGCGTTTCATACGTCCAGTGGGCATCTGACCACAAATGCCGGAGGGATCGCGCTCTTCTTCGTAAGGGAAGTGTTCGGTGGTGCGCTGCTCGGCGGGGCACTTGGGTGGATCGTGTTTCAGATTATGCGCCGGATCGACGATTATCCTCTGGAAATTCTACTTTCGCTCGGCCTCGTCCTTGGGGGATACCAGCTTGCGGTGGCGCTTGATGTGTCAGGCCCGATCATGGCCGTGGTTGCCGGCCTCTTCATCGGCGACATCGGGGTCAAGCATGCCATGTCAAAAGAAACCCAAACCTATCTGAAGGGGTTTTGGACGGCCGTCGACGAGGTTCTCAATGCTGTCCTCTTTCTTCTTATCGGTGTCGAGGTCTTCGTCGTAACGTTAAACCTCGAAACAATTGCCGCCGGCGCCGCCGCGATTGGCCTGTCTCTGATCGGACGCCTTGTCGCCGTTGCGTTTCCGGTCTTCCTGATGAAACCGTTTCGGGAATATTCGCGCGGGGTCGTACCAATCATGACCTGGGGCGGGCTCAAGGGCGGCATCTCGGTTGCCCTCGCGCTCAGCCTTCCCGACAGCGACTGGAAGCCCCTGATCCTCACGGCGACATTCATTGTCGTGCTGTTCTCGATCATCGTGCAGGGGCTCACAATCGCCCCCCTGGTCAAACAGGTGAGGCGAGACCCGGAAATGCTCTAGAGCTTTCGGGATGCAACAGACCGGTTGAGTTGCTTATCTGAAAGAGAATGGTGCACCGGACCGGATAAAAATGAGAACTGGATAATCGTAGTGGCAATGGGCCTTTGCGTACCACAAAAAGCCCCGTTTATTTAGATAATCACGTTGCACCCACGAAACTCACCATTCGTTTCCAAACCGCCCCGAAGAACCAACTGATATCCCCGGCCACAGTGTAAGCCGCGGGGATTACCAGAAGCGTCAGGAAAGTTGATGACGTCAGGCCCCCGATCACCAGAAAGCCCATGGCATTGCGCCACTCGGCGCCATCGGAAACGGAAAGTGCCACGGGGATCATTCCGAAGATGGTTGAAAGCGCCGTCATGAGGACGGGGCGGAGGCGTTCGGGGCCAGCACTTTTCATGGCTTCACGGGGGGCCATTCCCGTCATTCGGTTCTGGTTGGCAAGGTCGATGAGAAGAATGCCGTTCTTCATCACCAGCCCCATCAATGCGATCAGACCGATTTGTGCGAAGAGAGACATTTCCAAGCCCGCAAAATAAATGGCGGCAAAAGCCCCCACAAAAGAGAGCGGTGCCGTGAGCATAATTAGAATGGGTTGGGAAAAGCTATTGAATTGGCTGGCGAGGATCATATAGAGCGCGATTAAGGCAAGTAGAAACGCAAAACCGATAGCGGCAGCGGATTCTTTCATTCGGCGGGCCATTCCTTCAAACCGGATGGTGTAGCCCGTTGGGAACTCCACCTCTTCAAGGATACTCTCAAGTGTTTCAGTGGCTGTCCCAAGCGCCACGCCCGGGGAGGTGTTCGCGCTTACCGAAATTTTCCGGGTTCGATTCTGACGCTCGATGCGAGCGGCAGCAGACCCAACAGAAATATTCGCGACATTCTCCAGATCGATCAACATGCCCCGGTCCGAGCGCACCTGAGTGCGACGGAAATCATTGATGCCTGTCCGTTGGTCGGGCTCAAGCTGAACCCGAACATCATAGCGGCTCCCCGTTTCCTCGAACGTTGTAGCCACAACGCCGCCAAACAGAGTGCGAACGACGGAGGCCAGCTCTGTTACTGGAACGCCCAGGTCGGCTGCTCGTTGCCGTTGGATATCCACTTGAACCTCGGGGCGGCCAAACTCATAGCTGGATCGCAGATCGACAAAGTCTATCTCCCCTCGCATTTGGTCCATGATCTGAAAAGAGAGGTCTTCGAGCACGACAAGGTCAGAGCCCTGAAGAACCAGTTCAATATCAGAAGAAGCCAATCCTCCGCCCGAAACCCAGGGCACTTCGGCAACAACAATTTCGCGAGCTGTGGGTGCACCTTCTCGCATGATCTGCCGCGCCTGATCCATAATGATGGCTTGGTCAATCTCTCGGCTCTGCTTTGGCGTTAACGCCACATAGAATGATATTTGATCCACTCGCGATTCAGAACCACCACCAACGGTGAAAAAAACATCATTGATTTCGGGGTTCTCGAGAAGGGCCAGTGCCACACGGTTTCCGACCTCCCGCGAACCCGAAATTCCAGTGCCGAGGGGAAGATCAATAGAGGCCAAAAACTCGCTTCGGTCTGCCTTGGAAGTAAAGCCCATGGGCACTGCACCAGCAAAGATGCCGCCTCCGAACACGCTTGCCACGGCAAGGGCCAACACCGCATACCGCCAACCGATCGCCCAGCCAAGAAGAGCCTTGTATCCCGCCTCCAGTTTTTGGTACCCCCGCTCCAATCCACCGAATAAAGCCAGGTTGGAACTCGAAGCACTCAAGATGCGCGAGCACAGCATCGGCGTAAGAGTAAGTGCAACAGTCAAGGATACGATGACAGAGAAAACAATTGTCAGGCCATATTGCAGGAAGAAACGCCCGACAATGCCTTCCATAAAGGCAATGGGTATAAACACCGCCAAAACCGAAATGGACCCTGCTAAAACCGCGCTACCAACCTTTTTGATGCCCGCAGAGGCTGCCTCAAGCGGTTTTAATCCCTCGTCAATCTGACGTTGGATGCTTTCCAGAACCACAATGGCATCATCCACCAGAAGGCCCACTGCAACGGACAAGGCCAGAAGCGTCAGCGTATTAATAGTGAAATCGAAAATGTAAAAGGCAAAGAAGGTCGAGATTACTGAGGTCGGTATTGCGACGGCGACGATTGCTGTTGCGCGAAAATTCATCAAAAAGATGAGTGTTACAATCACCACAAGAACAATGCCCACCATCATATCTTTGGCAACGTCACGGGCGGAGGATTCAATAAACCGCGAGACATCTCGCGCGATCACCATCTCCATACCGGCTGGCGCTGATTCCGATAGGTTGGCTACAACTTCTCGTACAGCGCGCGCCACTTCCACCGTGTTGCGCCCCGACTGACGTCGTACTTCAAGGGAGACCCCGAGTCGCCCGTTGAGTTCAGCGTAAGATCGTTCGTCTTCCAGCCCATCTTCGATGCGGGCAACATCGCGCAGAAATGTGGGTCCACCATTCTCACGGAACGCAACCACAAGGTTTTCAAATTCTTGAACCGATCCCACTTCACCTTCAGTGGTAATGCCAAATTCCTGTGTGGCACCGCCGGTTTCCAAACGTCCCCCAGGGATTTGCGCGTTCTCCCGCCGGATTGCACGCACGACGTCATTGGCTGTAAGCCCCAAACTGCGTAGGCGGTTGGCGTCAAGCCAAATCCGAATTTCCCGCTCCCGGCTCCCGATTAGCGATACGGAACCCACTCCGGGTAATCGCTCAAGAGCTTCTTTCACGGTATCGTCGGCAAACCGGGTCAGCTCTGCGATCGGTAGATCTCCAGAAATCATCACCGACATGATCGGCGCCCCATCGGGGTCAACTTTTTCAACAACGGGAGGGTTTAAATCGTCCGGCAGATCAGCCATCGCCAGCGATACACGATCACGGACATCCTGGGCTTTCACATCCACATCTTCACTTAGCGCAAACTCAATGAGCACTTGAGAGACACCTGCGGTGTTTATGGAGCGAAGAGATTCAATGCCGGAAATAGTGTTGATATTCTCTTCCAGAATATCGGAGACCTCACTTTCCATGGTCTCAGGATCAGCGCCCTCCAGAACAGACGTCACAACAATGTATGGGAATTCAACATTGGGAAAAAGATCGACACCCAATCGACCAAGAGAAATAAATCCAAGGGCGACAAGCGCCAAAACCAGCATGACCGCAAAGACAGGGCGCCGAATGGAGAAATCTGAAATCCACATGTCAGCCTTCCACCTGCACGGCTGATCCATCACGCAGGCGCGGCAGGTTGGGCCCGATAAGAACGGGATCATCGGGGTCAAGCCCGGAGAGCACCTCAATGAATTCAGCGTCATGCTCCCGGAGAGTGATGGACCGGCGGCGTGCCACACCGTCACTCAACAGATAAACATAAGGCGCGTTCGAAGGGCCCGCCACCGCGCGGCGCGGTAGCAAAAGGGCGCTGCGGGCATCTGGGAAAACTTCGGCGCGAACAAAGAGCCCGGGCCGAACAACATAGTCTTCGTTCGCAATACCTAATCGAATTTCTACAGTGCGCGTGAGAGGATCAATCCGATCATTCAGGATATGAATTTCTGATTCAAACTCTTGATCCAATCCATCAATGTAAAGACGCCCCGGCATACCCACACGCAGCTGCGAAAGATAAATCTCAGGAACTTGAACGATCGCAGCTACGACATCGATCTGTTGAAGACGAACGACCGCCGAGCCTCCACCCAGGCCGCCGCCGATCCGTGTTGACATATAAACCCCTTCATCCACATAGCGGGCCGTGACAACCCCGCGAAATGGGGCACCGATTGTTGTGTCTTCAAGGTTCTTGTTGGCTTGTTGAAGGGCTGCGGCAGCGGAAGCGCGCTCGGCATTGGCAACGCGTAGCTGGCTTTGGCGCTCCTCCAGTCGCGCCTCCGAAGTTACGCCTCGTGCCGTGAGCGTTGTCGCCCGTTCGAGTTCGCTTTGTGCAAGATCGGCCCGCGCAGAGGCCAATTCCAATGCCGCTTGAGCAACGGTAACGGCCAGCTCATAGTTCTCAATTTCGGTTCTGAATAGTGTCTCACCTTCATCAACGCGGGCTCCAACCCGCACATAAATTTCCTCGATAATCCCCGAAACAGAAGGTCCAATATCACTGGTTTGTGCCGCAGCGATTGTCCCCGTCCCATAGATCGGTCGAACAATCTGACGCGGCTCTGGGTTGATGATGCCCATGGCGATAGACATATCCATGGCCGCATCCTCATTCGGTGCATCCGCTGGGCCGCAAGAAATGGCCAGGCCGGTCAGCGGTATGATAAGTGCGAGGCGTAACAACGTATTCACTATGATTTTTCTTTCAGTTCCGTTCGGGCAAAGTCACACACAGCAATTGCGACAGGTTTTTCTGGGTCGAGCTGCCAGGCAATTGCCTCAATCGTATCAATGCGGCGGCCGATCTTGCGGATGATGCCTCGGGCCCAAGTGTCAGTGTCCTTGGTGGACTTGAGATAGTTCGTCTGCATACTGATAGGCCGCAAACGAGCGGCGGCTGGATCGTGTGCCGCAAGAGTAGCCGCAGCAGTAATCTCCAGAATACTCGCCATGATGCCGCCATGGATTGCGCGAATGCGAGAGTTGCCAACAAGCATCTCATTAAATGGAACGCGGACAAGAACTTCCGATCCGTCCTTCGTCACTTGCACACCAAGCCATTGCGCAAAGGGTGTGTCTGCAATCAATTGCTGCGCACTCATCATCTGGTTAGAACTGGGCCTATCCATCACCGGGGGTCTCCTCGATCATGGTTTCGTCAAAGGCGGGACCCTTGGTGCCAATGGCAAATGCTGCATAGCTGTGAGCGATGATCGCGCCGGACAAAGGCTCGACGCATGTTCCTTCCGCCCGCGCGATGTCACTGTCAATGCCTACGCACCGAGCCGTGAATTTCAGCTCGCCAACTGTTGGCGATGATCCAAGAAAGTCGGTGCGAAGATTAATTGTCGCGATCGGTGTGGGTGCGCCCAGTTTCAACATTATTGCGAGACCAAAAAGCGAATCCAGAACCGTCGTTATTACACCGCCAAATGGGGATGCTTCTGCAAACGCTCCAGCCAGTTCTGGTTTGGGCGTAAAGCGGGCGTCGATACCGTTCGATGACGCCGTGTCGATCGTTAGCCCGAGGTATGCGAATAAAGGGCTTCCTGTTGAAAAATATTGCTGAAGCCGCCTTGTGACCGGGTCACTTGAGGGCGATGTTGTCTGCTGCATGCTGCGCTTGCCTTTTTAAATGTAGCCTAGGATACTATATCCTAAGTTATAAAATGAACAACAAGAACCTTTGGGGTCCCAGGTGGCTAAAAGACTGGATTTTGACCGGAGTATTGGATTTCTGATCAGTGATGTTGCGCGTCTTCTGCGCCGCGATTTTGATCGCCGTGTGAAGGACCTCGGCCTCACCCGGACCCAATGGCTCGTACTTGCTCACCTGTTCCGCCAAGACGGGCAGACGCAGTCTGAATTGGCCACTGAATTGGAAATGGAACGCGCGCCGCTTGGGCGCATCATTGATCGGCTGGAGGAACATAACTGGATCACGAGGACAGCCGACCCAAAGGACCGCCGCGTCAATCGTGTTCAGCTCACCAATAAGTTCGAGCCGCACAAGGACGATCTGCTCCTCGCTGCGGAAAAGCTGTATGAGACCGCCTTTGCAGATATCTCCACCGAGGACTTGGAACGAATGATCGATAATCTGCAAAAGGCAAAACAGAATCTGACTTAGCGAAGATACTTCAACCTCCCCCCGTGATCAGTAACACGGGGGGCTACAAATACATGCCTCTC
>Ga0070726_10004241_pt1 | contig 11566 bp, 9 predicted proteins | sample tdAd471_FD_67275 | JGI IMG/M metagenome (GOLD analysis project Ga0070726, IMG submission 67275) | Marine sediment microbial communities from the Atlantic coast under amendment with organic carbon and nitrate - tdAd47.1 | ecosystem: Environmental > Aquatic > Marine > Coastal > Sediment | place...
GGATCAGAGTAACTTTTCGCAGTATTATCCAAAATGTGACTCTGACCCTTATTTTTCGGCATGACCTTCGACCTTAACAAGCTCCGCATCGGCATCGTCGGCCTCGGCTACGTCGGGCTGCCGCTCGCCGTCGAGTTCGGCAAGCACTACCCGACCGTGGGCTTCGACATCAAGGCGGCACGCATCGCGGAGCTCGAGCAGGGCAACGACTCGACGCTCGAGGTGGACGCAGAAGAGATCGCTGCGGCGAAGCACCTGAGCTATTCGAGCGACGCTGCCGCGTTAGCTGACTGCAACTTCTACATCGTTACGGTGCCGACGCCGATCAGCAAGAGCAAACGTCCGTTGCTGACTCCGCTGGAAGGCGCGAGTGAGACCATTGGCGGAGTCTTGAAGCAAGGCGACATCGTCGTCTACGAGTCTACGGTCTACCCGGGCGCTACCGAGGAGTACTGCGTTCCCATCCTCGAACAAGAATCCGGTCTGAAGCTGAACGATGATTTTTTCGTGGGTTACAGTCCCGAGCGCATCAATCCGGGTGACAGAAAACACCGGCTGACGACCATACTGAAAGTCACGTCGGGCTCGACGCCCGACGCCGCGGAATTCATCGATTCTGTGTACGCGACGATCATTACTGCCGGGACGCACAAAACCTCGAGCATCAAGGTGGCCGAGGCGGCCAAAGTCATCGAGAACACGCAACGTGACGTCAATATCGCGCTCATTAACGAGCTTGCGATGATTTTCGAGCGCATCGACATCGACACCGAGGAGGTACTTGAAGCGGCCGGTACCAAGTGGAATTTTCTGCCGTTTCGCCCCGGTCTCGTCGGTGGCCATTGCATCGGCGTCGATCCCTACTACCTGACGTATAAAGCAGAGCAGGTCGGCTATCACCCGCAGATGATTCTTGCGGGCCGGCGCATTAACGACAACATGGGCCAGTACGTTGCGTCGCAGGTTATCAAGAATATGATTGCCGAGGACATCAGTCCAAAATCAGCCCGAGTGCTCGTGCTCGGGCTGGCGTTCAAGGAGAACTGCCCGGACGTACGAAACACCAAGGTCGTCGATATCGTCTCGGAGTTAAGCACGTATGGATCGCAAGTCGATGTTCACGATCCGTGGATTGACGCGGCAGAAGCCAGTTCCGAATACGGCATTGATCTGGTCGCTGAGCCCGAGGCAGGGTCCTATGACGCCGTGGTCATTGCCGTCGCCCACGATCAGTTCAAGGCACTAGGGGCGGAGGGCATCCGTGCCTTTGGCAAGCCGTCGGCACTCGTTTACGATATCAAGTACGTGTTGCCGGCAGACGCAGTCGACGATCGGCTGTAGGGCGGGCAGGGAGTCACGATGAAGATTCTAATAACCGGCGCCGCTGGTTTCATCGGCTCGTTTACAGCGAAGCAGTTGCTGGAGCGCGGCGAAACGGTCGTCGGTCTCGACAATTTCAACGATTACTACGACGTCTCGCTGAAAGAAGCGCGCGCGGGCTTGCTGGAGCCGTTCGACAATTTCAGCATGGCGCGCATCAGCCTCGAGGATCGCGGTGCGATGGAAGCGCTGTTCGAGCGCGAGAAGTTTGACAAGGTTGTGCATCTCGCAGCGCAGGCAGGCGTGAGGTATTCGATCGAGAATCCACATTCCTACATCGACAGCAACATAGTCGGCACGCTGCATATCCTCGAGGGTTGTCGCCATCACAAGGTCGAGCATCTCGTCTATGCCTCGTCGAGCTCGGTCTATGGCGCCAACACGACAATGCCGTTCTCGATCCACCAGAATGTCGATCACCCGCTGGCGTTGTACGGGGCCACCAAGAAAGCCAACGAACTGATGGCGCACACCTATTCGAACCTGTACTCACTGCCGACGACCGGTCTCCGGTTTTTCACGGTGTACGGTCCCTGGGGCCGGCCGGACATGGCGCTTTTCATGTTCACGAAGAACATCATCGAAGGCAAACCGATCGATGTTTTCAACTATGGCAATCACCGTCGCGACTTCACCTACATCGACGACATTGTCGAAGGCGTAATTCGGACGATGGATAAGTCGGCGACAGCGAACGAGGATTGGGACCCGGCGACGCCGGACCCGGGCACGAGCCGTGCGCCGTATCGCATCTACAATATCGGCAACCAGCAGCCCGTGGAGCTGATGCGCTATATCGAGATCATTGAGGAATGCGTTGGCAAGAAGGCCGAGAAGAACCTGCTGCCGCTACAGGACGGTGATGTGCCCGATACCTGGGCGGACACCGAAGACCTCGCCGCCGATGTCGGTTACCAGCCGGCGACACCTATCGAAGAGGGCGTGAAGAACTTCGTCGACTGGTATCTCGAATATCACGGCATCGAGCTAAAGTAATTCTGCCGACTGTGGACTACACGCATCGCAAACTCTCCGCACGCTACCCGACAGATCTGGGTGCCTGGAAGGCGCTGACTGCGCATTACCGTGAGTCGATGCGCGCCAAGACCTTGCGAGAGTTGTTTGCTCGCGATAAGGAACGTGCCGAAAAATTCAGCCTTACGGCCGGTGACCTGTCGCTCGACTATTCCAAGAATCACGTTAATGCTACGACGAGAAAGCTACTTGTAAGGCTTGCAAAAGAAGCGCAAGTGCCTGCAGCGATCGAGGCGATGTTCACGGGCGAGAAGATCAATGTCACGGAAGATCGTTCCGCCCTGCACGCTGCGCTGCGCGCCAAGATGTCGGACCAGGTCGCACTCGAAACAGACGGCGTCACCGAAGTCTGGGAAACTCTCAACGCGATCGAAAGCTTTGTCGATCAGGTGCATGCGAAGAAGATTCGTGGCCACACGGGCAAGCGCCTGACAAACATCGTCAACATCGGAATCGGTGGCTCGGACCTCGGCCCGGTGATGGCGAGCAAGGCGCTGCGCCCGTACTCGAAAAGGAAGCTGCGCTTTCACAGCGTGTCGAACATCGATGGTACGCAGCTTGCTGATCTTATCGGCAAACTCAATGCCGAGAAGACCCTGTTCGTCGTCTGCTCGAAGACGTTTACGACCATCGAGACGATGACGAATGCCAACGCTGCGCGCGAGTGGATCAGCGATCGGCTCGGGGAGGCGGCTGTGCAGGATCACTTCGTTGCGGCGTCGACCAACCACGCAGCCATGGACGCGTTCGGTATCCGGCCGGAGTTCCGCTTCGGCTTCTGGGACTGGGTGGGCGGTCGTTACTCGATCTGGTCCGCCGTCGGGCTTTCACTGGCACTGGTCGTCGGCATGGATGTATTTCGGCGATTGCTGAATGGCGGCCGGGTCATGGACCTGCATTTTCGCAACTCGGCGCTCGACGAGAACATGCCGGTGCTGCTCGCGCTGCTCGGCGTCTGGTACAACAACTTTTTCGGGGCCGAGTCCCAGGCCATCCTGCCGTACGATAATCGACTCGAGCGTTTCCCGGCCTATCTGCAGCAGCTGCAGATGGAATCGAGCGGCAAGCGTGTGCGCATGGACGGCAAGCCAGTCAAATGCGACACGGGCATGGTCATCTGGGGCGAGGCAGGCAACAACGCGCAGCATTCGTTTTACCAGCTCCTCCACCAGGGCACCCGACTCATCCCGGTCGATTTCCTGGCGCCTGTGAAGTCCTCGGGTGCGAGCCAGGCGCAACAGGACCTCGCGCTTGCTCAGTGTCTTGCCCAGTCCGAAGCGCTCATGGAAGGTCGCGATGAAGAGAACCTCGAACCGTATCGTGTGCATCCGGGCAACAAACCCTCGAACACGATCCTGTTTCCGGAATTAACGCCTGAGGCCTTAGGTCAGCTCATTGCGCTCTATGAGCACAAAGTATTCGTCGAAGGTGTCGTCTGGGGTATCGACTCTTTCGACCAGTGGGGCGTTGAGCTCGGCAAGAAAGTCGCAACGAGCTTCACCGACCCGCTCACCGCGGGCGATGGCTACAAGGGTGACAACGCCTCGACCCGCAGTCTCCTCAAACGTATCGACAAATTCCGCCGTATTTAATTCCGCCAAAGGACGCACCATAACTAGAACAGTCGGCCATTTGAAATCGCTAAAAATGCCGTCATTAAGTTAATCAACGCGAAATTGCGGGCGGTAGAGAGTATAAAGAATCCACAACCGGAGACGATAGAGCCAAACCCAACATAAGAAGAAGGGGGATGGAATCATGAGTCGTGTAGAAAGCCTGTCAAAGTGGACGATCATTGTGCTGGCAGCGCTGATGCTGGCCTACCTTGCAATCGATAAGTTCACGTCGCCACCGCATGGATATGCGGATATTGATGGTTCGGTAACGCTCTCGTGGACCGCTCCAACAGAAAATGAGGATCACAGTCCGCTTACTGATCTTACAGGCTACGTCATTCATTATGGGACCAGCGCTCGCCAATATTCAGATACGATTTATGTCGGCGACCGAGATACCACAAGCTACAGATTCGAAGATCTTTCGCCTGGTACTTACTATTTTACGATAACTGCAATTAATGCTGACGGTGTTGAAAGCACCTTTTCGGACGTCGTTGCAATGACGGTTCCGTAGATTACCTTTGTTGGACGACCGGATACCGTCGAAACTGATAATTCTGGCTCATGCGGACACGCGTTCGGGACTAGCTATAGGGCGGTCATTCGCCCGACATGGCATCACTTATGTTCCCGCGGTCACGGATTTAGGGCACTTCTCCTGCTCCTCTCGATATTTTCGACATCAGGCCGTGCAGGTTGCAAACCCGCGAAACGAACCGGATAGATTTGCCACGCAGATACTCTCACTCGGCGAACAATACGCAGCGACTGCAATTCTCCCAGCCACTGATCCCGCTGTGGGTGCATTGAACGCCGTCAGAGACTCGTTACCTCGCCATATGTGTTTGATGGCACCCAAAGCTGAGGCGACTGCCGCGGTACTCGATAAAGACGAGAATGACAGGATAGCGAAGGACGAATCGTCGCCGCTCAGGAATTCGTATCAGTCCGCCGGGGAAAGCATGGGGGCATCTCGAGAATAATTGTGGACGTGGACAGTACGCGAATGAGCTACGCCGAAAGATTGCTGGATGCGATCAAATGGGAGGGGGTGGCGGGCGTCTCGTTCCTCGTTGACGAAAAGAGGGGCCAGACTTGGTACCTTGAAACGAACGGGCGTTTTTGGGCCTCTGATCAAGGATCGATTGATGTCGGATGGGACTTTCCCTACTGGGCGCTTCGTTATTTTCTGCACGGTGAAGTGCCAACGCCTCCGCCAATTCCTTCGAAGCCGAAAATCACCTGCTATCACACGGCAGATCTGGCCGCGCTCATCAGTTTTCTGCGTGGTGGCCCCTCACCGGTTACCTACGGCGAGGTCGGGAAGCTAAAGGCGATCTGGCAGTACCTGCGAGCGTTTGGCCCTGGATATCGATCAGATGTTTTCAGGTGGAATGACCCAATGCCGGCGGTAAAGGATCATATCCGGCTAGTGAAAATGTATTGGAACGGACTCGTGCGCCGCGTTTTCCCTCGATAATCGACGCTGAGCTGCTCGGTCTTGACGAGCTAATTGAATCAGGCGGCGGTAAACCGGATACTGGACAGGTTCCAATCCATTGGACGTCGCGTATGAACATCTGGGACCCGTTCCACCCGATCGCCTATTTTCTCCATGCGACCTTAGGTATTGCGGGGATTATCGGTGCGATCGTGGCGTTGTCCGTCATAAAGGGCTCGGGTCCGCACGTTTGGGCTGGCAGGGTCTTTGCTGTGGCTGCCGCGGTTGCTGCAGGAACCGCTATTTCCTTCAGTTTTAGAAATTTCGCACCGATGGCGCTCGCGAGTGCCGGGATGATGTTCAGTCTCGTCGGTGGCGCGTTATTGGCGCACCGCAGCAAAAGTCCAGGGGTCACCGCCGGAGAACTGGCGACGACGATCCTGATGGCTGTTGTACTGGCCTGGCTGCTGTACGGAGTAGGAATGGCGGCCCCACACGGCGGCCTTTTGTGGATTCCGCCGCTGATTCTTGCCCTTTTTTGTGCCGCGTTTCTTGTCAACGACATCCGCTTCATCAGGCTGGACGATGCGGGGCGCAAACCGAAGCAAGTGCCGCGCCATTTCTCCCGAATGGCGTTCGCGGTGGCTCTGGCTGTCCATGAGCCCATCGTGGTCTTCTCCGATGACTTGAACATTCACCCAGGCCTGGCTTTCTATGCCCCGTTCATCATCTGGCCGGCGATCGTGCTGTACTTCAATAACCGCTATAAAAGGGCATCAGCCACCAAGCCGGCTGGCTAGTCCCGGCCGCTTCACACCGTCGCAAAATACGGCCTTTATTGGCGCCGCATGGGGTCTTCCCGGAATTGTGTGGCCACGTGAGCAGGCGCATAAGTAATCTGTTGCATTGAACATAATGAACGGGTTGCTAACGTGCTGATTTTCAAGGGTTCGGCCAAGCTGCGCAGGATAGTCGTCCTGAATCCCAAGGGCGGATCGGGCAAGACGACGCTCGCCTTCAATCTCGCAGGCTATCTTGCAAGCACCGGTCGTAAGGTCGCGATCATCGACATGGATCGCCAGGGCTCGAGCACCCACTGGCTGCAGAATCGATCGGCCGATTTTCCTGAAATCATTGGTATTTCAGCCGGTGAAACGGACCCGGGTGCGACCGGGAACCAGTGCATCGACGTGCCTGAAGACATCGACTTTGCGGTTGTCGACGCACCCGCCGGACTCCCTGGCGAGCGGCTGATCGACTACACCTGTGGCGCTCACGCAGTCCTCGTCCCTGTCCTGCCATCGGATCTCGATATCCACGCGGCATCACGCCTGATCTCGAACCTGCTGCTCAAAGCCCAGGTCAGCCGGCGGAACGGGCGCCTGGGCGTCGTTGCGAACCGGGTCAACGAGCGCACTATTGCCTATCGGCAACTGACGCTTTTCCTGGATCGACTGTCCATCTCGGTGGTCGGTATCCTGCGGGACAGCCAGAACTACACCCGGGCCGCGAGCGCCGGGCTGTGCATTCACGACATGCCGCCTTCCCAGGTGAGAAAAGATACCGCACAGTGGTCGGCCATTACGCAGTGGCTGGAACGCCGCCTCACAACACCATTGACGCCCCGCGATCTGCTGCGCCCAGCAGAAAACAGGGCTCCAACGAGACGGCGGCGGATGCGGCCGGCCATACTCATTCCGGCAGCTGCTGCCATGGCGATGCTTGTCGTGTCGATCCTGTTGTTATCAGCCGGGCGGGTTCAACCTGTCGAGCCAAAGGTCGAGCAGGTCGCGACTATGGAAAAGATCCAGGAGGCACCCGCTGTGCCCATAGTCGACTCAATACCTGAGGAACTGCCGGTCGTCAGCGCACGCGACCAACTGAGACAGCAATGGGAGCTGAGCGGCGTCGTACAGTGGGAAGGCTCGAGCGTGTTGATTCTGAGCGATCGCTACGACCACTCTACTCGGAAGATCAGCACGGATACCGATCTGGATGGCTGGACCGTCAGGGACTCCGGACCCGACTACGCGGTTTTCGCACAGAACGGCGAGGAGGTTCGCCTCGTTCTGCACGAGGCAGTCGATGACTGAACGCTCTCTCAGGCAGGCGCGCCATAGTTGGGGATAATTGCTAACATCACCGGTCAATTTTCCGACCGACCGGCGCATGCCAATAACAAGACCACTTCGGCTCTTCGCCGCGTCCCTGATCTGGCTCGCACTGACGGCAACCGCAGGTGCCGGGCCAGTGATTTCGCCTGGTGACGTCGGTCTTCGCCACGATATCCAGGTGCTTGCGGATTACGGCGCCATCCGCGGCCCGGTAAGCACCTGGCCACTGGCCTGGGACGCAATTGCAGCCGACCTGCGCGCGGCCCGTGACGAGGAGATGATCTTGCCCGTCGCGGTCGAACAAACCTTGCGCAGCGTGCTGGCTCGCGCCGAACGTGAGAGCCAGCGCGGCAACCCTCGCCTCAAAGGACGCCTGGCGGTCGCCGAGAAACCCGCCCGTATCCGCGGCTTCGCCAACACGCCCCGCGAAGAAGCCGAAATCTCGGCAGGCTTCGAGTGGTTTGGTGACCACCTCACCGTTGACCTCAACGTGACCGGCGTCGAAGACCCGGACGACGGTGAAGACGTGCGCCCCGACGGCAGCCTGATTGCACTGGAACTCGGCAACGTTTCCATCGCCGCGAGCACAATGGACCGCTGGTGGGGGCCGGGCTGGGACGGCAGCCAGATCCTCTCGAACAATGCTCGGCCAATTCCTGCAATTACACTGGATCGGAACCGCACGGACGCTTTCAAAACGAAGTGGCTCAGCTGGCTCGGACCCTGGGACTTCAGCCTGGTTTGGGGACAGATGGAAAAGGAGCGGGTTGTCCCGAATGCACGCTTCCTCGGTTTTCGTTTCAACTTCCGGCCGCTGCGCTCACTCGAGATCGGAATCTCGCGAACGGCACAATGGTGTGGCGACGGTCGGCCGTGCGACTTCGATACTTTCCTCGACCTGGTGTTTGGCAGGGATAACGTTGGCGACGACGGCGTCACACCGGAAAACGAACCCGGTAACCAACTCTCCGGCTTCGATATCCGTTGGACCAATCATTGGTTCGGCACACCGCTGTCGTTCTATTCACAGGCGACGGGTGAGGACGAGGCGGGCGGATTTCCAAGCCGCTATATGGTGCAGGCCGGTATCGAGTCGAGCAGCTACTTCCGCAACCGCTGGTCGTTTCGCTGGTTCTTGGAGGTCACATCCAACAGCTGCGATGCCGTCAAGTCGACGGTCATCTACAACTGCGCCTACAACCACACCATCTACCAGACAGGCTACCGTTATCGTGGCAGGGTCGTCGGCCACGGCGCGGAGAATGATGCCCGCATCGGTTCGTTTGGCATCGTACTGACGAATTCCAATGCAATCACCTGGCAGACGCTCATTCGTTACGGCGACATCAATCGTGCGGGTGCGCCCGACTCCCGCAACACGCTGACACCCACACCCCAGGAGCTCGCGAGCATTGACATAGAGTACGGGCGCATTCTGAAAATCGGCCGTATCGGGATTGGCGTAGGGTATGAGCGTATTGACGACGCGGTCAGCGGACTCGAGACTAGTGATGCGCGTGGATTCTTGTCCTGGACGAGCCCATGAAGTAATTGGCCGACCATCACATTGACGTCGATGAAGCGCTCCGTCTGAGGCCGCGCCACGACCCGTGATAATTGCTAACATCACTATCAATTTTCCGACCGACCCCTGCATGCCAGCCAAAAGACCGATCCGGCAAATCATTCTCATCCTCCTGGCGTTGGCCACGGTGTCGGCACAAGCTGACCCGTTGGCGAGACCGGGCGATATGCAGTTGCGCCACGATATCGAACTGCTGGTGGACGAGGGTGTGATCAATTTGCCGGTTGCGGCGTGGCCGATTCCCTGGGCTGATATTCGTGACCAGCTGACCCGGCCAACGAGCGTGCCCGAGTCAGAGCTTGTCCTCGCAGCGATTCATCGGATGCGCGACCGTTCGCGTTGGGAACTCGATTCGGGCGAATACGATTTCACGGCCTGGGCGAGCGGGGCGGCAGAACCGCGGGTGATTCGTACGTTCGAGGACACGCCGCGTGCAGACGCTGAAGCCGGCCTGGCGTTGTCCTGGACCGGGGAGCGCTTCATGGTCAACCTGTCAGCCGCTTATGCGCACGACCCGATTGATGGTGAGGAATTTCGGCCAGACGACACTTACCTCGGCGTCATGCTGGGTAACTGGATGGTCACCGCAGGATGGCAACAACGATGGTGGGGACCCGGTAACGATGGCAACCTGATCCTCTCGACCAACGCGCGTCCCAGGCCGGGCATCAGTCTGCAGCGTAACCTGAGCACGCCGTTCAAAACCAAATGGCTGAGTTGGCTGGGACCGTGGTCCATGACGACGTTCATGGAACAACTCGACGATGAACGAGTTGTCAATGACGCGCTGTTGTGGGGGCTCAGGTTCAGCTTCCGTCCACTGCCGGGCTTTGAAATCGGGTTATCACGTACCGCCCAGTGGTGCGGTGATGACCGCCCGTGCGATTTCGACACGTTCATCGATTTGCTGCAGGGTGACGACAATAAAGGCATCAACGTGGATCCTGATGACGAGCCCGGCAATCAACGGGGCGGCATTGATATGCGCTGGTCATTGCCGAAGCAGATACCGCTGGCGTTGTACATCCAATGGATCGGTGAGGATGCCTGTACGGGATCCTGCAGCGGGCGTCTTGTCACTTCATTTTCGCGGCAGGCCGGTGTCGAGTACTGGGGAACGATCGCAGGACTGAGCCACAGAACGCATCTCGAGTGGTCGGAAAGCAGTTGCGCGAAAGGAGGTGCCGGGTTCTCCGAACGAGTTCCGAATTGTGTCTATGAGCACCATATCTACCAGACGGGGTATCGTTACAATAGCAGGGTCCTCGGGCATGGCACGGACGGGGACGGGCGCTCCTACTCTCTGGGCTCAACATTGGTGCAATCCGCCGGTCATACGTGGAACATCATCTTGCGACACATGGAAATCAATCGCGAAGGCACGCCGAACCCGCGCCACTCGCTTTCCGCGACGCCGCAAGACCGGATCGATATTCAGGTCAGTCATGACCGCACGACTCGCATCGGACGGTTTTATGTGGGTATTGGCTATAACTACCTGGATGACAAGGCGAGCGGTACGGATTCTTCGGACGTTACCGGATTCATCAGGTGGAGCAACAGGTGAATCGACCTGCGCCCGATGTCCAGACCGACTATCGAGTCATGTTTCGTGCAGTAACAGGTCTTTCTCAATCGGAAACAGCAGGCCTGGCGTTCCGAAACGCTCGCGGGACGAGCTTCCAGATGAGATTGGGAGAGTACAGCAGTCTCACTATCAGAACGCCGGCGATTACGAGCAAAGCCAGTGACCAGGCATCGGAAACCCCGGCGCGGTCTAGGGTGATGCCGAACGCAGCCAGAAGCAAGGCGAGCAAAACGAGCAGGAAGAACGCCCCCCTCACGCGAAAGCCGGCTTGCAACACCAAATGGTGAAAATGCCCGTGGTCCGACCTGAACGGCGGAATGCCGTGAATCGATCTGCGAATCACGGTCCAACACAAGTCATACAATGGAATGGCAACGACCCAGAGCATTGTTACCGGCTTGGCGGCCGGGGCCGAACCTTGCGATACCGCAATGCAGATCCACGCGACCGAAATCCCGAGCATGGTGCTGCCGGAGTCGCCCATAAAACAACGAACGTTCCGATTGAATTCGAACGGCAAGTTCGACAATAGAAAAGCCATGATTGCGCCCATCAAGACTGCGCTGATCGACAAAGCAATGGCGTTTCCGCCCTGACTTGCAAGAAATGCGAGAGCAGCCAGCGCAACCATCGCGAGCGCACCCGCCAGACCGTCCATGCCATCGAGCATGTTGAACGCGTTTACCGCAGCAATCATGCTGATAACAGTGAATACGTAAGAAGGCATGCCCTCCAGCAATATCGGCTTACCCCATGGTTCGCCGAGCGTGTCGACAGTGATTCCTGCGCCCAAAACAAGAATGA
>Ga0070726_10004242_pt1 | contig 11564 bp, 9 predicted proteins | sample tdAd471_FD_67275 | JGI IMG/M metagenome (GOLD analysis project Ga0070726, IMG submission 67275) | Marine sediment microbial communities from the Atlantic coast under amendment with organic carbon and nitrate - tdAd47.1 | ecosystem: Environmental > Aquatic > Marine > Coastal > Sediment | place...
GAACTGGTTTTTTCTTTAGCATAGCAGCGCTACGGTAAAGAAAAAAGCTGTTTTCAAGTTCTTGTTCTCTCAAATTGCAGCCAATCAATCATTTTTAAACAACTTCACTGTTTTATGGCACAACTAAGCGCTCTAAGTAGGTCTCTCCTCCTACTTCCATTCTCACAATATACGTTCCCTTCTGTAGACTCGCTGGTAATTGATAAACACCTGATAAGCTAACTGGAAGTCTAATCTCCTGCCCCATTAGGTTATAAAACTGAACCTTCGTAGGCTGTTCCTCGTCTCCAGAAGTAATCGAGAAAGATGCCCCCTTTACCGGATTAGGAAACACCCGATAAGAACCCAGCTTTGCCGACAATTCAACTGAAATTACGTCTGAGTATTCAAAAGCACCATCGTAATCCACTTGTTTTAATCGATAATAATTGATACCCGCCGCTGCTGCACGGTGTTCAAACGCGTAATCCTGGCGAGTAAAGGTGGAGCCTGCTCCTTTTACCTTGTCTACCATTTTGAAGGCTTTCCCATCTGTACTATATTCTACCTCAAATTCCTTGTTATTAGATTCCGTTGCAGTAGCCCAGTTAAGTGATACGGTCTTATTTTTCATTGCCTTACCGGTAAAGGAAATAAACTCTACGGGGAGTGCAGCCAAAGCCGTCGCAATTGAAACAGGTCCAGATAGCGCAGCTAATATTTGATTGAGTTGTGCCAATGTAAGGTCTCCTGAGCCACCATTGTTAGCCGTAATCGTTAATCCAGCCACTTGGATAGTAGCGTTTCCCGTAGAAGCACTAAAGGCTGTAGTCGGGGCTACCGTAACATTACCGGTAAAACGCAAGTCCGTTCGGTTCCCTAGATTAATCGTTTTATTAGATAAATCGTAATCACAAGTACTTGTTAAATCAGCCGTTATATTTGCTGAGGCGCCAGCGGCAAGACAGTCTGTCAACTGTTGTTCTGTGGTGACATTAGCGACACAAGTAGGAGTAGCAGAAGGAATACATTGTGCATGCGTTTCCATCACCCCGCAAAAACACAGGATGGAAAGTAGTGTAGTTTTCCAATTCATAGTTGTTCGTTTAGTGTTTGTAAAATCTTGTTGTTCAATAGACCTAAGGGAGGAAAAAGCCCGTAACCACATGGGCTACGGGCCGACTAAAAATCCCCCTTAATGTTTACATTTCTTTGAGAATAGCGATACTTTTTGCCCTAAAATGGGCTTCGTTTCAATTGACCATGTTTGAAGACAGACTGTTTTGGAATTCTGCATTAATGGTATCAACTATTCTATAAAATTTCTACCTAAGAGTTTTCCTTGAAGAGAAAAGAAGGAATTGCTGCCTGACCAGAGGAGCAACTCCCTTACCACTACATTCCTCTTATTCTATCTACTTTACTTGAGGAGAAAAGAAGGGGTTGCTACCTCATTCGGGAGCAACTCCCTCGCTATTAAATTCCCCTAATGTATTTTCTCTTGCTGGAAGGGAAAAAGTAGGGGTTACTGCGCTTATCGCAGCAACACCCTTACCATAATGTCCCCTTATTATATTTTCTCTGCTTGAGGAGAAAAGAAGGGTTGCTGCCTCATTCGGGAGCAACTCCTTCACTATTAAATTCCCCTTAATGTATTTTTCGAAGGGATAAAAAGGGGGTAGGTCATCACGAATGACGCCTACCTCCCGTCACTAATGTCCCCTTATAAATAGTTATTGAATCAACAGGCGCTCAATAAATTGCTGGCTACCTATTTGTATTTTCAGGATATATTGTCCATGATCTAGGGCGGGTGGCAACTCATATTGGCGAAGGCCTCCAGGCCAGTGAGTAGCGATTTGCTGCCCTAGCGAGTTGAATAAGTGCACCGCTGTGGGTTCACTCCCATCTGAAGTATCTATGGTAAATCGCTCTTGAATCGGATTCGGGAAAACGTTCACCACCGCTTTCTGCTGTTGCATCCACGATATCGTGATAATTGGCGAGTAGGTATGGGTGTCATCAAAATCGGTTTGCTTCAGCCGATAGTAGTTATGACCTAACACGGGAGTCTTATGTTGGAAGTGATAAAGAGTGGGTATAGCACTGGTGCCTGATCCTTCCAGGTAAGCGATGGATTTGAATTCCTTGCCGTCGCGGCTGAACTCCACTTCGAAGTAAGCATTGTTTATTTCTACCGCTGTCTCCCACTCTATACGAATACCCGATCCTGCTGCTTTTCCTCGGAAGTAAGCCAATTCAATCGGCAAAGCGGCGCTTACTCCGAAAGCATTGATCAAATCTTCAAAGTCTCTTTCCTTATACTGGGTATCTCCGATTTTGATCCGAGTCTGTCCGGCACGTCCCGTTCCCAATAAGGCAAAAGGGTTGTCGGCTCCTTCCTCAATCGAAATAGAAGAGCCTTCTGCCAGCTTTAGTTTCTCGGCATATTCGTTATATCCACTAAAAATCAAACAGCCATTACCCTTGATAATCAAGATAATAGGCCCAAGACTAGTAAGATTCCAAGAGCCATTCAGTTCCACCAACTGGTTGTTTGGAATAATGAGGGTTTTATTTCCGGAGAGACATTCCTTAACTTCAGCCTGTGTGTAGGCTCCGCTGTACAATGTGCATTGGGCACCTGCGATATGGGCAATACTAAGTAGAGCCACTACCAGTGCGCTTGTAAATTTGTTCATAGTTTGTCTTAGTGTTGTTCGAAAGTCTAAATAAAACTTCTAGTGTTGTTTTATTACCCCATAAAAAAAGGCCCTAAGCTAGTCAGCCATACAATAGATACACCTATACAGGCATAACTGTGTACGAACTTTTAGCTTAGGACCTTAATGTTGTTCTTAGTGTGTGACCTACAAGAAAATGTAATTCAAAAATATTGAATAGTGTTGTACCTTTAATTTTATACTAAGGGAAACAATTATTAGGACTAATATGGGTAAGGGTAACTTAAGTAAAAATGTGGGTTTGTTCTCTTTGCTGACACAAATATACAATTATGTCACATTTTTTAAAAAAAAATACGAAAAAAAATTAAATCTTTTTTTGTCCTTAGTGCCCACTAGAGAGTAAAGAGAATTATTCTACCTTTAAACTGACTTCTACCTCTCCAGCTGACGCCACCACAAGAGCCACCAACAATATTTAACCAATTGATTTTCAAACAAATGGAAGACTCAAAAAAAGAATGGACCTGTGTACGGTCTGAAGCAGGGCCCGACCTAAAACTTTTCCGCGCTCGTTTTGACCATATGCTCAACCCTAGGAACGGAAAAACCGAAAAGATGATCATTCTGGAATCTACCGACTCTGTCAACGTGGTTCCTATTACCCCAAAAGGCGAAATTCTATTTGTCCGGCAGTATCGATTTGGTATCAGGGATTACACCTTGGAGCTTCCCGGGGGAATCGTTGATCCAGGTGAAGACCATGCACCGGCAGCTATGAGAGAGCTGCGGGAAGAAACGGGTCATACGGGCAGTCAGTGGCAATACTTGGGGAAAGTTCCTTCCAATCCGGTATTCATGGATTCCTCTGTACATCATTGGTGGGCCGAAGGGGTTGAGAAAACCCACGATTTGACTTTAGATGATGGAGAAGATGTGGAATTGGTGGCCTATCCCATTGAAAAGGTCCAAAGTATGTTATATGCTGGCAAAATTCAGCATCCGCACGCAGTCAATGCGTTAATGCTTTATTTTGGACAGCGATAGAGAAGCAAAGAATTTAGACACAACAAAACACCCCTAGCCTTAAACAGGCAGTCGCCACACGGTGATAATTTCCGCTTGCAGGTATCCAGCTGCTAATGGCTTATATTTACCCATTTTCTGGGATTCTAGGCAAAGCTTATTATTTTAGTCCCGCAGCAAACCCATTATTGACGCCAAGATTAAGCTGCAACATCACTAACCCACAAATTAACTTATGAAAAAAGTAATGCTATTTAGTTCTCTTTTTGTATTTCTTTCCCTTCCGCTCCTCAGTCAAGACTTAAGCCAATTCCGAGTAGGTATTATCCGATTCGGAGGAGATATTAACCAGGATGTCCTCAATGGATTAGACAATTTCAAGCCAGAATCGGAAGCGGAAGTAGCCCTCGCAAGAAGACTAGATGAACGCCTTGAGAAGTGGTACCAGGATGAAGTTTTTGATATCCTTGTGAAGCAACTGGACGGAAGAGGCATTAAAATATTGCCTTTGGAGGAGACCGCTAAAATAACTCGCCTCAATGATAAAGGCTATCCCAACCCATTAACCCCGAAGAAACCTATCAAGAAAAAGAACGATAATATTGGTGACTATTTCTTGAATATCACGATTAATTGTTCCAAGCCCGTCATCGGTGGCTTGATGGGTTTTCGCCCGAATAGTAGTATCCGAATTGTACTACACGACGCCAATGGTGAGAAGTTAAAGACCATCAATGAAACGGTAAAGGCTACGCAACCGCTCAAGCCCAATGATTTTGATGAGCAGTGGAGCGTAGTCATCGAGCAGTTTGACAAACTGGATTGGCACCACCGGGATATGCTAATTGGTTATTTGTTGCCCTTGGTAGAGGAAACGATTAAGGTGGGATTGGATCAGCTATAGTTGATTAGATCTTTTTGTTGTAACTATTTACCCAAATTATTCCTCCTACAATAAACCCTGCTAGTAAAAGCAGTAAGGGTGTAGTATAGTTCTTGCCTGTTTCGAATTTCATTTCTTCTTTGTCTTTCGGATACAAAAAATCTTGGGCGCTCAGTTCTTTTATGAATTTTTCATAAAAAACTTTATTTTGTAGAGCTGACTCCTTAGCTATCTCTTCTAAAGTAGCACCTTTATTATTGTCGAGCCAGTCGTACCATTTGCCAATATCTATTGAATTATGTTTTAGTATAGAATCCTTAACTTTTTCAGCATCCCTCTCCTTTTCAGGTTTTATAACGCCAAAACTACCCGTCCCTGTCACGCTAGGCCCCATTACACCCCAAACCGTGAGCCCTTCTCGCCCTAAGCTGTATAACTTCTTTGCTACTGTCTCTGCCAGGCTTTGCGTGTCTCCTTCTTTTACACCGGACCAACAAGAAGTAATACGAATTGTGCCGACGAATTCTTTCGGCAGCGCTGCATGGAGATTCTTAGCCAAGGCATCGCCATCCATTGTAGCTGTCTTAAATTCTACACCTGTGGCCTCCTGCTCAGCATGCCGGTCATCCTCATAATAACTTTTCCCCGCGGCAAAATCATCTCTAGTAATCGGCCTACCCGTCCCCGTATCATACCACTGAACCTTATCCTGATCATTCCTTTCCCCTCCCGCTACAATCAAGCCTTTGGCTCCATGCTCTACAATGTGTACCGTTGCGGTCCTACCTTTTTCGGTTTTAAGGCTACCGAAGTTTTTTTCTCGGAAATCAGTTAAGGGGCCACCGGATTGATCCAATGCCCAAGCGATATGGTTTAACACGGCATGTTCAGATTCGTATATTCTTTTAGCCTCAGCATCGACGCCACCGGGTACTACTACGAGGCGCTGCATGGGAGGTTCTCCACTTACGTATTTGTTGCTTTCCACATTAGGAGCTACTGTTTTCTCAACATTCTGTTGCATCGCAACGCTATTCCCTGAGTCCGTACGAAATGGCTGATGATTCTTCATTAGCCATTGCAAAGTTCTTTGCTGCTTGGCTGCTGGTCTATTGTCAGAAAATGGCAAAGCATAGCTTTCGGAATTCTGGCTTCCGCTAAGACTATTGGCTACAGCTCTTTTCTTGTCTGTGTTACTGTTGTGATCATGAATACTCATCCTCTCATAATTTTTGTACCTAATGTTACAGCAATAATGAATCATCCCAACTACCAGCAGTTCTTTATTTAGACTTCAGAAGTTTCCTCAGCCATGACTGGGAAAACTTCTGAAGTGGGTTGCGGGCCATTAGAAATAGCGCCCCATCATCGGATGTTCAACGATCAGCCTTTTCAACTCAAGGAAATCAGCTTCACCCTGCTTTTGGTAAATGATTTTACCCCCTGGTTCGATGAGGATCGTGTAAGGTAAAGCCGCACTCCACTCTTTATCCACCGCTTCTACCATTTCATAGATGTCAGCGCCTTCAAAAATGTAATTAGGCACAGCTGAGTCTTTACTTTTTAAAAACTTCAGCGCCTTATCTTTTTGGGCAATTTTATCCGCAGAGAGAGAAATGAACTCAAAATCACGTGCGCCATACATTCGTTGCAAGACAATAAAATCTGGGTATTCAATCACACAAGGCCCACACCAAGTCGCCCAGACATTGATCAAACGCAACTTTTCAGAATCTTCATTCTTGAGTAGCGTTTTTATTCCATCCACATCAATGGCTTTTAGGTCCACTTCTTTTTGGGCCCATTCTTCTTCGACCTTTTTCTTATAAGCCGTTTTCCAACCCCATTTGGTAGAGCAGCCAAAGGTTTTGGTCACTTGCTCAGCTGGCGTTTCACCAGCAAGAACTGCGTCGATCGCCGCACGGAGATCTTCTGCATTGGCCGTACCTGGCTTTTCTGAGCCATCCAAGCGGCCTACATATTGTAACTTTCGATCTTCATCGAACAAAAAGGCATGTGGCGTTACGGCAGGTCCATATTGCATAGAAACCGCTTCATCATCTCCATCATACAAATACGGAAAATTATACCCTTTATAATCTGACCTAATGATCATATCCTCATAGTCATCATTGAGATCGGTGTACCCCAATTCTTCATACAGCAAACCAAGTGGGCTATTGGGTGAGATCGCTACCGTAGCTACTCCTTTGGCTTTATAGTCGCCAGCCACAGCAATCATTCTATCCTCGTAGGCTTGCGCTGTAGGACAGTGATTACAGGTAAAAATGATCAACAAAGCTTTAGCCGCTGCAAAATCAGATAAGCTGTGATATTTACCATCTACTCCAGGTAAATTGAAGTCAGGTGCTGAGGCACCGATAGCTAAGGTGGGTACAGCTTGTTCGGGTACAGCTTGGGGATTAGCGACAAAGGCAGCGGTTGGATTTTCGTTGTCTTCCATTACCGACTCCTGCTCTTGTTGCTCATTAGGACCACAAGCGGTGGCCAGTAGTAACAGTACTAAGCTTAATGCTCTTGTAAAAAGTTGGTTTTTCATAAAGAGGAATATTAGATGTCTGTTTTAAAGTTAGTAATAATTTCTGAGAGAACCTTTCTATTTCAGGGTCTCTATCAACTGAAAAAAACGTTCCCGACGATTCCTTGCCAAAGGAACCCGCAATTGGTTGTTCATCAATAGATACCCACCCTCTTTATTCACCCATTGTTCGAGGCAGTGGAGGTTGATGATGAAACTGCGGTGGGCTCTAAAAAATGAGCCTGAAGTCAAAAGACCTTCGAAATCGCCTAAGGTTTTAGCCACCAGTAGTTTTTTATTGGGTTGGATGTGAATTTCGGTATAGTTACGGCTGGCCTCCAGGCAAATAATTTCACTTTCCTCCAGAAAGGTAAGGCCCGTTTGATGAGGAATAACTAACTTTTTAAGGTTCTCTTCTTTAGCATTATGAAGGCTTTCTTTTAGTGCCGTAGTCCGTTGTTTTGCAATTCGCTCTACGGTATGCTTGAGTTCATCGATATCAATGGGTTTGAGTAAATAATCTGCGGCGGCCACTTTAAATGCTTTAATGGCATATTGTTCATAGGCCGTGGTGAAGACGATATGAGGTCTATTCCTCGAAGGCAATTGCGAGATCATCTGGAAGCCATCTTGTTCCGGCATTTCAATATCCAGAAAGACCAGATCGGGACGTTCAGCGGCAATCAAAGCCAAGCCGGTTTTTGCATCCTCGGCCCAACCCGCTATTTCTACCTGCGGACAAAAACGTTCCAACAAGAACTTCAAATTATTCCGACTCCCCTGCTCATCATCTATAATTATCGCTTTCATTTCACCTGCTCATTTCTAGTACTAAATGGAATCATCAAATGTACCTTTGTACCGCAAGGTTTTCCTCCTGCATCTACTAAGTCTTCAATCTCTAAGGCAATCTTCCCTTCATTCGTCTGATTGATCAATTCTAATCTATCTCGAGTTACTTGGATTCCTTTTGATTGACGCTTGTGCTTTTTCTGGCTATTAATCTGTAAAGACCGTTGACGGCCAATGCCATTGTCTTCAATTTGGCAATGCAGCATATTTCCTTCTATCTGGGCAAAGCTTACCTTGAGTTTTTTTTCTTCCTCTTGGTGGAAAAGACCGTGGTTTAAGGCATTTTCCACAAAAGGTTGAATGATCATTGTTGGAATATAAATTTTACTGGCTTGTATCGGGCGCTTTACAATAATATCATAATGGATACATTGATTAAATCGCAGGTTTTCCAAAGTCAGGTACAATTGAAGTTGAGACATTTCTTCCTCCAAGCTAATGAGGGATTGCGTAGAATGATCCAGGACACTCCTAACTAATGAAGCAAAACGGCTGAGGTAACGATTGGCAGCTTCCAAATCACTATTATTGATAAATTCTTGAATAGAACTTAAAGCATTAAACATAAAATGAGGGTTCATCTGCGCGCGCAATGCTGTAAGTTGTAGGTTTTGCATTCTTTTTTGCAGGGCACTTTCCTTAATAAAGTGGTTGTGCTGGCGACGGTATACCAAAAGTAGGATACCAATTGTTACCAAAACACAAGAGAGGATAAACCACCCTTTTTTCCACCAGGGCTGATCGATAAAAATTCCAAACGCTTCTTCTTTACTCCATACCCCATTACTACCTTTCGCTTTCACCTTCAAGCGGTAATTGCCAGGAGGCACAGCGGACCAATTTACCGCTTCGGCTTTGGTTTCTAGCCAGTTTTTATCTAAACCTTCCATTTGATAGGCATAGCTAACATTCCCCATACTCTTAAACGAGATGGCCGTAAAATGCACCGCCAGGTGGTTGCGATGGTAAGGTAAAGAATAGTTGGCCTGCTGAGGCACTGTATCCCCATTGACCAGTACATGATTGATGGACATCAGCGGAGGAGCCCTAAAAGAGGTGATCGTATCAGGAAGTATATCGATAGTACCCGAAGCTGCCGCAATTACATATCCATTGCTCTTCTTCAAGTACTTGATTTCTGTGCTAGATAGGCCATCCTCTTCATTGATCAGTTGGATAGCCGTGCTTTCGATATCGATCTTGTTAATGCCTTTATTCGTCGAGACCCAAGCGGTCTGACCATCCATTAATAGATGCATACAGATGGTACTGGATAGGCCATCTGATCGGGTAAGCTGAGATACCACCTTATCATCTTGCAATATAAAAACGCCTTGCCCAGCGGTAGCGATCCAATATCGTCCGAGGGAATCTCTACCTATCCCACGGATATCTGAATAGATTTCATCTGCTGCTATTTTTTCTACCCCAGCAGGCCCTAATCGGTAAAACCCTTCAGTCGTCCCCAACCACATACTCGTATCACTAATCGTATAGTTTGAATAGATACGAGCCGAAAAGGGTATGCCGATATTACGAATCCCTCCATCAGCCAGTATTTCTATATTGTAAGAAAGAACGTACACAGTACCCTTAAGTATCCCCAGTGTCTTGATGGGCGAGCCTGTCCGGTATCGGGCCCTCTCTTTTCCGGAAGTATCGAGCTGAATTACTTCCCTGCTGGAAGCCACCCATATGTTGTCTTCTTCTAGCAGGATATCTACGATCCGACCATCAGCATATTTTTTGCGATATAACTGCTGAAAATTGGCATCAAATACTTCCATTGATCCATCTGAATACCCTACATAGATGTAGCCTTTTTCATCTACTTCCAAAGAGCGAACGATAAAACTCTCCTGTTCTTCGATCTTTTTGAGGCTTCGTACCTTACTAGATATCAAAAAAAACAGGCCCTTCCCCTCCGTTGTTACCCATAGGTTGTCCTCATGATCTTGATAGAGTTCATTGATGAAGGCATTTTGCAGTAGGTAATTTGCAGGGGCTTCTCTATGCGCCAAAAAAAGTAAACCTCTATTAGTAGCGATCCAAATTTGCTGTTCTTTGTCGATCAAGAGCGAATTGGCTGATGATTCCGCTAACTGCGGTGCCAGCTGGTTTAAAGGCGTCACCGTCTTAGCTACTACATCCACATAGATGAGTGAACGCCCTCCTGTCCCGAACATTTCAAGGCAAATCATTCCCTGATCGTAGGCCTGACAGTAGTCCAACCTGAGGGGCAATGCAAGGTCTTCCACTACGGCTAAACCCTCCTCCTCCTGTTTGTACAGTTCTCCTAGACTAATGAAATAAAGACTGGAGTCCATTACTATAGCCTTGCGAGATTGGTCACCAATAATTTGGGGTAATTCCTTTAGCGTTCCATCAGATTGAATATGGGCCAATTTCCGAGGTTTATACTTAGGATCCGCCTTCTGCCCCGAGAACCACAAAAAGGTGTCTATACTTTGGAAATAGTAATTGCTTACATGTAAGGTATCCGCCCAGGAAGGAACTCGACCTCTACCATTCAAGAAATAGGAAGGGCGACCAGCCACGGTACTCATCCATTTTCGGTCAAGATGATCTACCGTTAGGCCATATACCAGGATATTGATCAAACCATCCTCCATGGAATAGCTATGGAAGTTTTTTCCATCAAATTGAGCAATACCATTGCCCGTACCCATCCATAGTCTCTTTTGGCTGTCTTGGTCTAACGAATAGACGGTATTGCTAGGTAGTCCGTCCGCAACTGTATACTGGCGGAAAAAAAAGTTTTGGCTCCAAGCCAAGGAGGGAAACAATAAGGGGAGAATCAGGATGAAGAGCCGATTCAACATTCAAGTGGTCATTAATTCACCCAAAACTAACCAACTCCACCCGAAAAGCCAAATATGCTATTGATCCCCCTAGCGGGTTCATTGATAAATCGGGAGGATATAAATTACCAAAAAAAAGATATTAGTTCCAATACCAAAATTGAACAGCTACTATTCCCTAAAATTGGAGCATCATTCTCAAGCTTTACGCTTTATTAAAATAAAAAATTGAGTTTCTTTGCAGCTTTAAAAACCCAAAAATATTTATTATGAAGTATTTTATCTCTCTCAGCTTTCTCTTTTGTTTTACCTTCCTTAGTGCACAACCCGTCATCAATACAGACATTATCCCTTCTATTGGCGCAAAGTGGACTGGTTTTTTCTTTCAAGTCGATACCCTAGATTATGCAGCAGGAATGGCTGGGGCCAATATCAATTGGGACTTCTCCGGCTTGGCGGATAGTATCGAAGGTACACCACAGGAGTTGCTAGAAGAATTAAAGGAAGAGCCCTTTTTTACTTTTACGGTTGTTGATCCTAGCAATGTCATTTTTGGAGACAGTTTCCCTGCTGCTGATTTTGCCATTCAAACTTTTATCGATTTCTTCATCTTTTCAGAAACTTATTCCTTCATCGATCTGCAAGCCGATGGGCTACGAGATTTGGGGGAATCATCGATCATCGAGATTGACATTCTGGGTACTACTATCATCGATACCAGCGTGGTAGTGAATGAAACCCCTGATCTATTCTTTCCACTACCCATTAATTTCAATGGT
>Ga0070726_10004243_pt1 | contig 11558 bp, 9 predicted proteins | sample tdAd471_FD_67275 | JGI IMG/M metagenome (GOLD analysis project Ga0070726, IMG submission 67275) | Marine sediment microbial communities from the Atlantic coast under amendment with organic carbon and nitrate - tdAd47.1 | ecosystem: Environmental > Aquatic > Marine > Coastal > Sediment | place...
TGGCGGGTAGAGGCTGGAAGATGCTTGTCGAGTTGCTGTCTGTCGGCCGCGCCATCACACTGCCGTCGAGCGCGGCAGGCGGTGGCCAGGCAGCCTCCTATGCAACGGGTGCCTACGCGACAATCCGGAAGCAGTTCAACACCTCGATCGCGAACTTCGAGGGAGTCGGGGAGGCGCTGACGCGCATCGCCGGTCACAGCTACATCATGAACGCCGCGGTATCGGTTACATCGGGCGCGATCGACCAGGGCGAGAAGCCGGCTGTGCCGTCCGCCATCCTGAAATACCACTGCACCGAACTGGGTCGCTCGGTCGGCACCGACGCGATGGACGTACACGGTGGCAAAGCCATCTGCTTGGGACCGAACAATTATATCGGCCGCGGCTACATGGCGGCGCCGATAGCGATCACCGTTGAAGGAGCGAACATCCTGACCCGCAGCCTGATTATCTACGGCCAGGGAGCGGTACGGTGTCACCCCTTCGTGCTCCGCGAGCTTGCGGCCGCGGGTGACGAAGACATCGACCGCGGACTGATCGAGTTCGACGATGCCCTGTTCGGACATGTCGGCTACGCGATCAGCAATCTCGCACGGTCGTTCTTCCTGGCGTTGACCCATGCCAAGTTCAGCCGCGTGCCGCTCAATACACCGACACGCCGTTATTATCAGAACATCAACCGCTACAGCGCCGCCTTTGCACTGGCATCGGACTTCGCGATGCTTACTCTGGGTGGTGGTCTCAAGAAGCGCGAACTCCTGTCAGCCCGTCTCGGAGACGTGTTGAGCTCGATCTACCTCGCCTCCTGCGTATTGAAGCACTTCGAGAACCAGGGACGGCGTGCGACCGACCTGCCGCTTGTTGAATGGTCGATCCGCACGCTCATGTATCGCGCCCAGGAGTCGCTACACGCATTCCTGAGAAACCTGCCGAATCGCTGGGCGGCGACGATGCTACGCATCTTCATTTTCCCGCGCGGTCGCACGTATTCAGCCCCGTCGGATGAGCTCGGCAAGAAAGTCGTTGACCTCATGACGACGCCTGGCGAGGCGCGCGAGCGCCTGAGCGAGCAGGCGTACACGACGGTAGAGCCCGGCAACCCTGTCGGCTTGCTTGAAGAAGCGCTGCAATTGAGCATCGAACTCGCGCCGTTGGAGCGGAGGCTGCGCCAGGCACGCAAGGAAGGATTGATACAGGCCGAGTACCTCGGCCAGCAAATCGGTGAGGCTGCACAGGCCGAAGTCATCAGCAAGAAGGAAGCAGCCGAACTGCAGGCCTACCATGACAAGGTGTTTGCATTGTTGGCCGTCGACGACTTTGCGCCCGGGGAATTGGCTCGTATCAGGGCGAAGCCGGCACCGGAGCCGGCGCCCGAGCCGGCGCCCGAGCCGGTGAAGAAGGCCGCGAAGCGTAAGCAGGCACCGCGCAAAAAAGTCGCCCGGAAGAAGACCAGCAGCAAGAAAAAAGCCGCAAGCTGACGACGAACCATGTCGACACGCTCCGGCCCCATCTATGAAAACCGCGTTTTCGTGGCCCCGGCCTCGCTAGCTGAGTACGAGGCCTGGATCCAGGAACCGATACACCGTGCACGGGAACTCCCCGGGGTTGTTGAGGTATGCCAATTCGCGCTGGACGACGATGCAGATGGCCGTCCGGGCAGAGCCTGCCAGTTCGTGCTGGAAAACGATGAGGCGCTGGAACAGTTCGTCGACGGTCTCGCAACCGACATTGAAGCGGACGCGATTGAGCGGTTCGGCGACGATATCGTGTGGGGGGAGCGCATCCTGCGCGAAGACTCCTTGCGGGAGCTGCCAGCCGGCGAAATGCCCGAGTGCCTGAACTGCGGCGCCCACCTGCGAGGACAGTATTGCGGACAGTGTGGCCAGCGCAGCAGCAGCCGCCTCATCAGTCTGTGGGAACTTGTCCGGGATGCGTTCGGCGATATCTTCGAACTCGACTCCCGCCTGTGGCAGACGCTGGTGCCGTTGCTGATCAGGCCGGGCCTACTGACCCACGACTACCTGCAGGGACGCCGCGCCCGCTACATGCCACCATTTCGCATGTACCTCGTGCTGAGCCTGCTGTTTTTCCTTGTCGCCTTTTTTAATCCCCGCGAGACGTTCAGCATTTTCTATGACCCGCAGACTCTGGAAGAGGCGGAAGCGGACGGACAACGCCAGGCCGAAGAGGACACTGAAGAGGTTCTCGAGGAACTGGCCGCCGAAGGAATCATCGCCGCCGGCTCACAGGCGCCGGAAGAGGTGCACCAAGAAATCGAGGAAGAACTCAACGACGGCTTCAACATCCGTTTCAATGACGACGGCTCGACGGAGACCGTGTGCGAGGTCGACGAGTTCTCGATCGATGGTCCGGAATGGCTCAAGCGGCGCTTCACACCAGAGCGACTCGTGCAGGTGTGCGAACAGATCAAGAAGGACAACGGCCGCCAGTTTCTGACAAACGTCATCGATAATATCCCTGTGGCGCTGATCGTACTATTGCCGCTCATGGCCTTCGTGCTCAAGGCACTGTATCCCCTCTCTCGCCGCTACTACGTCGAGCACCTGCTGTTTTTCGTCCACTTCCACGCCTTCTTCTTCCTGATACTCGTGCTGCAGATCCTCCTCGCGAGAATGAATGCCGTATTGCCTGTTCCTGAAGCGATTGGCGTGGTCATCAGAATCGCCGCTTCCTTCTATGTGCCCGTATACCTGTTTATGTCGATGCGCCGGGTGTACGGCCAGGCCCGTCTTATTACGTCGCTGAAGTACATCGTCCTGACCGTGTCTTACCTGGCCGGCTTCACGCTGACGATGCTCGGCGCGGTGACTATGGCAGCATTTTCCGCCTAAGGGGTAGCGGTTGTACCATTCACAGCCCCTGATCTGCGGCAGGCACCGGGTAATTGTTCATAAGACCGCCGGCATTAATCAGGTCAGATGCAAATAAGTGGTTGAGCAGCAGGCCCCGGACCTCTAGAATTCCCGGGCTACGTGAAGTCTTGTCAATGACCCAGTCCACCAAGAAGATCATCGGAATTTCAGGCCTCGCCGCCTATGTGCCGCCGTACCGTGTGTGGCTCGAGGATTGGTGCGACTGGACCGATAACCATTGGCCTAAAATCCGCGAAGTCGTCGGCCGGAGTTTTCGAGTGCGCGGGCCGAATCACAGCGTATACACAATGGCGGCAACCGCCGTCATGCGCCTGATCGACCAGTACGACGTAGACCCTGGGCGCGTCAAATTCCTCGGGCTCGGTACCGAGTCGAGTACCGACAATTCCGCTGGCGCAATCATTATCAAGGGCATGGTCGACAGGGCATTGGAAGCGCGCGGCAAGCCGCCGATTTCGCGCAGCTGCGAAGTCCCCGAGTTCAAGCACGCCTGCCTCGGCGGCGTATACGGAATGAAGGGCGCCATTCGCCACCTCGCGCTCGACGGCGCAGGCGGCCAGGCAATCGTCGTGTGCGCGGACATTGCGGAATACGCGCGCGGCTCGAGCGGTGAACCGACGCAGGGCGCGGGAGCCGTCGCGATGCTGCTCGAAGAGGATCCGAAGCTCGCGATCGTCGACCTCATCGGCTCCGGCTCCGCTTCCGATTACCGGATCATGGATTTCCGCAAGCCGATGTTGCGCTTCTGCGGCCAGGACCGTTCCGAGTCACACCACGTGCAGGACTTTCCGGTATTCAATGGCAAATATTCCACGACCTGCTATGTCGACGAAACATTGCATGCCCTCGCCGACATGTACGAGAAACGCGGACTGGATCCCAGCGAATACCTGCACTCACTGAAGACCGTATTCATGCATCGTCCCTATCAGCGCATGCCTGAGACGGGTTGGGCGATTTCCTATCTGTTTGCGCTCGGTTACGGCGATACTGCGGATCGCGCGGAACTCGCGTCGTATTGCTACGAGGCGGGCGTGGACGTCCATGCGCTGCACGAGGAGATGCGGGCGAAGCCGCAGGTCGCATTGCTTGCCGAACCCGAGCGCCTGCAATACGAAGCATATCCGCTAACCATGGCAGTGTTCCGGGTATTTCGCGCGTCACGGCATTACCGGCGCGAGATACTCGACAAGCTGGCACTCGGCAGCGACACCATGCTCGATCTCGGCAACCTGTACACGGCGGCCCTTCCGGCCTGGATGGCGGCCGGCTTCGAACAGGCGCTCGACGAGGATCGACTGGAAGCCGGCGAGGAAGTACTAACGTTGGGCTACGGCAGCGGCGACGCGGCGGAGGTCATACCGTTCTTCATGGCAGATGACTGGCGCGACGCGACGGCGGCCATCCACTTCAGCGATGCAATGCAGCATGCTGTCGATCTGAACTTCGAACAGTATGAGGCCCTGCACGCCGGGCGCCACGCAAGGAATCTCGAGTGCCTGCCAGTCAATGAATTTGTCATTGACCGGGTTGGCCAGACCGAGGATCGGCATTTCACCGACCTCGGCATCGAATTCTATCGTTATGTGGGATGAGTCTTGTTGTCAGTCGTGCGAATACGCCGACAGCGCACCTCCGAATTCCGTTTTCAGGGCTTGCCATTCGAGCTTGAACCACGGCGTGTAGCGCTCGGGGCTCTCTGCCAATTCTGCGTCGAGGTCTTTGGCGCCGACGAATCGAGTCGCCGCGATTTCCTCGTCATTAGCTTGCACCCCATCTCGCAGCCTGCCGAGATACACATGACATAGCTCGTGCTCGGAGCCGAGTTCGCCGAAGTCTGCCCGGTAGCGGAATTTGTAGACAAACTCGAGCGCGGCGTCGGCGTTGAGTTCATCGCTGAGCCGACGTTGTGTCGCCATCTCCAGGGACTCTCCGCGGCGGGGATGACTGCAGCAGCTGTTCGACCAGTACCCCGGCCAGAGGCGCTTCGACGTTGCGCGTTGCTGCAGCAGCAGTTCACCTGCATCGTTGAACAGGAAAATGGAGAACGCGCGGTGTAGTACGCCGTCACCATCGTGACAGGCGGCTTTCGAGAGGTGTCCCGTTTCACGATCGTCGGCGTCGACGAGTATCAACTCTTCCGCTTCCGAAGAGACTATCCGGCTTGCACTGTTCATTAGGCTTCCCTGTCGATGACCAAATCCATGACCCGGTAGCCCCGGGACCGCAATGCTGCAGCAACCTGTGTGGTCGTCCCCGGACACAGTGCGACAATCGAACCTCCGCCGCCCGCGCCCGTCAACTTCGCGCCGGCGGCGCCCGCATCGCGCGCAACAGCGACCATACGCTCGAGCTCGGGCGTCGATACGCCGATCGCGTTCAGCAATCCCTGGTTGATGTTCATGAGGCGCCCGAGTTCCCCGTAATCCTGGTTCGACAGTGCGGTCGCGCCGGCCAGGCTGAGTGCATCGATCTGCTCGAAGATGGCCGCGTAGGGCTCGCGGCTGCTGTCATGGCGACCCCGAACGCCCGCAACCTGCTCATGGGTGCTGCCAGCCTGGTCACAGCAGGCAATTACCAGCGGCAGCGCCTCATCGAGTTCCAGCACGTCGAATTGAAGCCCGTCCGCGTTCCGGAACAGCATCGGCCGTGCATACGTCGCAAGCGTGTTGTCTATTCCGGAAGGGGTACCGTGTGCGAGTTTCTCGCAGGCGAAGGCAAGGTCATTGACGCGTTCATCGGCAAGCCCAAGATCAAGCGCAGAATCAAATGCCCGCACGATTGCGACGGCGAAAGCGGCCGACGATCCCAGGCCCATCGCACGTGGCAGCGCCGAGCGCATTTGGATCGCGAAGTTGTCACGATCGATGCCCAGTTCGCGCAGGATCAAGCGAATCGCTGCGTCAACGTCGTTCTCTCCTGCGCCGATCGTCTGCGACATGCCCCATTCGGGAACGGCCAGCGACAGACCCGAATCTGAGGCGCACACGGTCGCTCCCACCGCCCGCGGTATCGGTACTGCCAATGCGTGCTTGCCGTACACGACCGCATGCTCGCCAAGCAGTATCACCTTGCCCGCGGCGATGCCCATTGGCTCTTCGTCAGCCACCGCCGGCGCGTCAAGACTGGCGGCGATCTCGCTGGCGCGAGTCGACTGGATGTCCCCATCCGCGACGAGCTGCGCGACGACTTCGTCGAACTTCTCGTCAGGCACGCGCAGGGCCGCGACGACGCTCCTCGCGTGCAGTCGCATGTGGCCTTGCTGAATTCCGGTCGTCGCAAGCGCCCGTAGAGCCGCGAAATTTTGCGCAAGACCGACCACGGCCATCAATTCCGCGAGTTCGATCGCCGACTCGACGCCGGCGATACGAATGCCAAGCGCCGCAGCCGGATTTGCTGCCACTGTACCGCCGACGATGCCGACCTTCAGCGGCACCCGAATCTCGCCCGTGAGTTCACCCTTGGCGCCGATACTCCATGCCGAGAGCGGCCGGTATCTGCCTTCCCTGGCCGCAAATGCGTGCACGCCGGCTTCGATTGCGCGCCAGTCGTTGCCCGTAGCAATTGCGACGGCGTCAATTCCGTTCATAACACCTTTGTTGTGCGTCGCCGCACGGTACTCATCGACCGCGGCAATATTGCTGGTCATCACGATCGCATCGCGCACCGCGGTACCATCCAGATCTGCAGTCGCCAGCGCCTCAACGTCGAATACAGCTCGTGCAGTGACAACGGAACGATCAACGAGGTTCGACAATATCCGCAGCGCCACATTGCCCCCGCAGATTTCCGCGATCCGTGGCGCCAGCGCCTCGCAAATCGTGTTCACGAGATTAGCGCCCATCGCATCACAGGTATCGACAAGTACGTGGATTGCGATCGCGAGTTTGCCGTCGGGCAGTTCGAGCTGTCGTACGTCGATCTCCCGGGCGCCGCCGCCGCGCTTCACGAGACGCGGGTGCACCTGATTGGCCAGCGTAAGCAACTCCTCGCTTGCCCGCACAATGCTGCGGGCCGCGGCATCGATATCGTCTACGTCCGTAACATGAACCTGGCCTGCGAGCAGCGACTCCTCGCAGTCGGCCTCGAACCCGCCGTGCTTTCTCGCGAGCCCGGCCGCGAAACTCAGGCCGGCAACGATCGACGGTTCTTCGACGGCCATCGGCACAAGCCGGTCCTTGCCATTGACGATGAAATTCGGCGCGATCGCCAGCGGCAGTCCGAAAACGCCTACGACGTTCTCGATCATTTTGTCCGCCGCATCGGTCAGCAACACGTGACGACCGGTTCGCAATGCCGTGGCGTCCTCGACCGAGAGCCAGCCACTGTTCTCGAGCGCGTCGATACGCTGCCCGACATCGAGCCGGTACAGGCCGGAAATCCGGGAATCGATCATTATTTTGCTTCTGGGGTCAGCATCGCGCCGTGCAAATCGAGGTTCATATCCAGGTGCCGAAACCCGAGGGTCTCGGCAACGCCTGTGAATGATGCCAGCGAATCCGTCGCCGCCGCCAGCGCTATGCCCACATCGCCGCCGCCGGCGCCGCAAGGCTTGTAGACGGTGCCATGCGCAGATGCGGCATCAATGAGGCTTGCATGCCCTGCGCCGAAGATGCCCAGTTGATAGTCAGCGTCGAAACGGCCTAACGCTTCCTTGTAATGATCAAGCTCTTCGAGGATACGCGCGACCGAACCGTTCCTGAATACGGCCGCAAATTGGTCGGCCGCATCGCCAAGAGCTGCCCTTGACGCCGCCGCCGGCTGTACCTGCAGTCGTTCAAGCCTGCTGCGCGTATCCGCTGCAACGCCACTCCAGAATACGGCGTAGTGGAGATCCTCCGGCCAGGCAACACGGCGGCTGCCTTTGTCGCCGATTCGATAGTCGATGACGCCACCGGCCAGGCTGCTGGCGATATCGATGCCACTTCCCATGCCGCCCTGAAATTCGCGGTGCGCCCGCCTCGCAAGCTCGGCATCGTCTGCTCTGCTGATCGCGGACATCGCCGTCGCCAGCGCAACGGCAAGCGCTGCGCTCGAACCAACACCGATCTTGATGCCATTCTCCCGAAACGAACCGGTATCCAATACGAATGACAGCGATTCCGGTGACGATACTCCTGCCGCATTCCAGACTTTTTCGAACAGTGCGAAATCCTCGCCACCGGCACGCCATGACAATTCGCCGGATCTGCCACTGAACAGGCCTTCCGAGTCACTGAAGCCGGGCGCAGTAACAGCGTGACAATCTCCTTCGCGCGGAGCGATCGTTACGGTCGCGCGGCGATCAACCGCCATCGAGATTGCAGCAGCACCGTCGAGAACAGCGTACTCCCCGGATATGACGAGTTTCCCGGGTGCGCTTGCGCTGATCGTCGTCATTCGCCGGACACCAGTGCTGCCCCGCGACCGATCGCGCTGCTGTGAACGGCATGTACGCCGGCGAGCTGCGACAGCGCTTCGACGACCCGCGGCTCATCGCCCGGCAGGCAGACAGCTTTCACCTGCGGTCCCGCGTCGATCGTGAAGAAGACAGCAACGCCCTCCGACTGCAACTCGCGCACGGTCTGCAGGCAATCCAGTGTTGCTGAATTCCAGTACACGACGGGCGGCCGTGAGGCCCACATGACCGAGTGCATCTTGAGGCAATTGTGCTCTGCAATGCTCGCGAGCATGCCGAAGTCGCGTTCGGCAATGGCATCCCTTGCAGTCGCGAGGTCCATCGGCTGCTCTTCGACCCACCGCGAATAAAACGGTGACGTTTTGCGGCTGATCTCCATAGCCTCGCCGGACCCGACCAGCTTGGCCTCCGGCTCGGTGATCGCCGCGATGACCCGCAGTGGCCACGCGTCCCCGTCGAGAATGCTCTCGACGACGACCCCGTCAGCGCCGTTGCGCAGTTCCACGAATCCCCCATACAGCGAACGCGCCGCCGACCCCGAGGCGCGTCCCGCGAGAGCGGCAAGTTTGGCCGTAGTCCGCTGCAGCCCGCGGGCCGCAGTTGCCGCAACCACCAGTGCCGCAAATGACGAAGCCGACGACGCGAGGCCGGCCGCCAACGGGAAGTTACTGCGACTTGACACCTTGCATCGCGGCCGGTCGGTACCAAGTACGGTGTCCAGACATGCAGCGACACGCGGTAGCAGGTCCGGCCTTTCAGCACCGTTGACACTCAGCCGGTCGCGGTCCAGATCACCATCGAGATCGACGCTCGTTTCAGTGTAGAGATCGTCAAGTGTTATCGAGATCGAGCCCACGGCCGGCAGGTTGCGTTCACTGTCGCGCTTGCCCCAGTACTTGATGAGCGCGATGTTGGGCTGGGCTCTTGCGGTTGCCCCCATGATCGTAAAATCCGGCGTGGTCGAAGCAGACGGGACGCGAATTATAGCCCAGTCCGGGCGGCGCCTCGCAGCCTGAAAAAGTGTACGCTACTAGGCCGATTCGGCCCCGACGAGGATTTTGTGCCAGCAGACTTCCAACAACGCATTGATCACTACACAGACCGCGTGGCGAAAAGGCTGGATGGCGTGTTGCCCGGTCTCGATGTCGAGCCCTGCCGGCTGCACGAGGCGATGCGCTACTCTGTATTCAACGGTGGCAAACGCGTGCGACCACTGCTCGTCTATGCCACCGGTGAGTGTCTCGGCGTGCCTGAGTCGAATCTCGACGCGCCAGCTGCCGCGATCGAACTCATACACGCCTTCTCGTTGGTGCACGACGACTTGCCGGCGATGGATAACGATGATTTGCGCCGCGGTATGCCGACCGTGCACAAGAAGTTCGACGAGGCAACCGCGATACTCGCAGCCGACGCGCTGCAGCCGCTGGCATTTTCCGTACTCGCGGACATCGACGGTGTGCCTGGAGACCGTCGCGTCCGCCTGGTCAAGCTCGTCGCCGACGCATGCGGCTCCGTCGGAATGACGGGCGGCCAATCGATCGATCTGCTTGCGGAGGGCCGCACCCTCGAAGTCGACGAACTCGAGCATATGTATGCGCTCAAGACCGGCGCGTTACTCCACGCATCGATTATGTCCGCCAGTCTGCTGGCGGATGACATCCCGGAAAACCACGTCGCCGCGCTCGACAGATTCAGTCGCGCCATTGGCGTTGCGTTCCAGATCCGCGATGACCTGCTGGACGTGGAAGGTCACACGGACGTCATCGGCAAACCGGCTGGTTCGGATGAACGTCTGAACAAGGCGACGTATCCCGGGCTGTTCGGAATCGAGGCGTCGCGCAGACGCTGCGACGAATTGCTGACCGACTGCCTGCAGCATCTCAGCGTACTCGACGGCGTCGAAGCCCTGGCCTGGCTGGCTCGTTACATTGTGGACAGAGGTAGCTGACCTGGTGCAGAAACGCTCGATATTGCACGTCGACATGGATGCCTTTTATGCGTCGGTCGAACAACGCGACAACCCGGAGCTGCGCGGCCAGCCTGTTGTCGTCGGCGGCGGTAGTAACCGCGGCGTCGTCGCCGCTGCAAGTTACGAGTCACGGGTGTTCGGCATTCGCTCGGCAATGCCGATGGCCGAGGCGCGGCGACGCTGTCCTGACCTGCGTCGCGTCGCTCCCCGCATGTCTCATTACCAGGACGTCTCCCGCGAAATATTCGCCGTGTTTCGCGAGTTCACGCCGCTCGTCGAAGGCCTCTCTCTCGACGAGGCCTTTCTCGACGTAACAGGGAGCAGCAAGCTGTTCGGCTCTGACTTCGACATTGCAAAGGCGATCAAGCAACGTATCCGTGAACGAATGCAACTGACGGCGTCGGTCGGGGTTGCCGGCAACAAGCTCGTCGCGAAAATTGCATCCGATCTCGACAAGCCGGACGGACTGGTCGTCATCACAACCGCCAACCTGCACGAGAAACTCGATCCGCTGTCGGTCGCGGTGATCCCCGGCATCGGGAGGGAGACGCAGGCGCGCCTGAGCAGGATCAGCGTACGCACGATCGCTGATTTACGCCATGGCGAGGATCACGATCTCGAGCCCATCTTCGGGCGTTTCACGCAGAAAACGCGCGATCGGGCGGCCGGGATCGACGATCGCCCGGTCGTCCCGTCGCGCGCCGAAAAGTCGATCAGCGCCGAGGAAACCTATGACGTAGATCTCGCAGACCGGGGCGATATGGAGCGCCAGTTGCTCCGCCTGGCCGAGCGGACGTCAAGCCGCCTGCGCAAGGCGCAACTTGCTGCCGGCACGGTACAGGTGAAAATCCGGCAAGCGGACTTTCAGACATTTACGCGGCAGAAGAGCCTGCAACCACCGGGCAACGGCACTGACCAGGTCTTCGAACTGGCGCGCGCGCTGTTGCGCAGCTGGCTTGCGAAGAACCCGGGCGCCCGCATACGTTTGCTGGGCGTCGGCGGCAGCAACCTTGCGCCTGCCGGGCAGGATGATCTATTCGCCGGGCAAGACGCCGCGCCAGGAACTGAAGTCGACCGCACGGTTGATGAAATTCGGGGTCGTTTCGGCAGCGCCGCAGTCAGCCGCGCCCGGACATTGGAAGGACCGTGAATAAGGTAGAATCGGGAGCCGACCTCGGCAGCGCCGACGGATAAGAATAATGTACACGAGCTTCTTCGGACTCAATGAAAAGCCGTTCGCGATAACGCCCGATCCGCGTTACCTGTTCATGAGCGAACGTCATGGCGAGGCGTTGGC
>Ga0070726_10004244_pt1 | contig 11556 bp, 10 predicted proteins | sample tdAd471_FD_67275 | JGI IMG/M metagenome (GOLD analysis project Ga0070726, IMG submission 67275) | Marine sediment microbial communities from the Atlantic coast under amendment with organic carbon and nitrate - tdAd47.1 | ecosystem: Environmental > Aquatic > Marine > Coastal > Sediment | place...
TCATTAGCCAGTCCGTGTTTGGAGTAAGAACAGGCGATTTCTTTTAACCAGCGCTGTGAACTTTCGGTTGTTCTGTAGGAGCGGCTTTAGCCGCGACATCGGAGTTAATCGGAGCCAGTGCATCGCGGCTAAAGCCGCTCCTACAAAAGCTACTTAACCGGATTCTTTGCCCCGCTAGCCGGTCTAACCTTGGGGTGAGAGCAAATGATCTAATAAAACCTGCTCGGTGATCTCGCGGTTATCACCTGATATAAAAGGGCGATGAATAACAACCTTGCCTCTGCCACTCAAAATCATCGGACCCGTGATGATTATCCGGTTCCCGGCCCCGGTGCCTGGGGGCTGGAGCAGCTTCACTGGATGGACCCCACCTCTGAATACATGACCGAGGTTTACCCGGTGACCATGCCGGAAGGCATGCGCCGGGGCACCAGCCGTTACGGCGTGATGCTCGAATCGCTGGACATGGTGTTTGTGAACAATTTTCTCTATGTGCGTAGTCGGGGCGTGGGTGCGCCGGCGTCAGCGACGCGCCCCCCACCGCGCTGGCTCTTTCGGTTAATGGGTCTGCTGTATCCGGAAATACGTCGCCGCTTCGCCACGGCCGACCGCGTGTTTGTCGACAAAATATGGAGGCAGGAAGCACAACAATGGCGTGACGTGCAGAAACCGGCCACCCTCACACAGGGCGGCAGGCTGCAGGCGGTGAATCCCGAGCACCTGGACCTTGCCGGGCTCATCGAGCACCTCCAGCAGTGCGATGCATTTGTGCGTGAAACCATTATCCGTCATCACGAACTGGTGTTCTGTGTGGTCATTCCGTTGATGGATTTTGTTGTTCACGTTGAGGCGTGGACCGGTGCTAGCCAGGCAGAAGTTTTCCCGGTGTTTCAGGGGGCTTCGCCGCAGTCTATCGACGCCGTCGAAGAGCTGGATGCTATTGGGTTGGCGGCTGATGATGCCAGCCTGGCCCTGCTCGACCAGACGCTGCCAGCCGGTGAGTTATTGCAGGCGCTTCGTGGTGGCGATACTCCTTTCGCCAAGGCGGTGGATAACTATCTGGAACGGGTTGGCTATCGATTGCTCAACGGTTATGACGTGAGTCATAAATACGCCCTCGAGGCCCCAGAGGTTTTGCTGGGTGCCATTCGCCGCCATCTGGCCGGCGTAAAGACCGATTTTGGGCGGCAGGCCAGTGCGGCGCGGTTAGCTGAACTGCGAGCTCGCGTTCCCAGGGATCAGCAGAGCCGGTTCGACGAACTCTACGCCGAAGCCCGTGACACCTACGGTATCCGCGATGATCGGATTTTTGTGGGCGATGCCTGGGCCACGGGCCTGATGCGTCGGGCGATTCTCGCCGCTGGTAAGCGCCTGGTGGAGCAGGGAGACCTGGATCAGGCGGAGCAGTTGCTTGATGCGCGCCTCAGCGAAATGATTGATCTGCTCAACGGCGACAAACACCTGAAGTCACTGATCGCTGACCGTTATCAGAAACGGATCGCCAGAAAAATCAGTGATGCCCCCCTCTGGTTAGGGGCGAAACCACCCGCGCCGCCGCCGGTGGATTGGTTGCCTCGACGAGCCCAGCGGGTAGCCCGGGCGATGGATGGCTACATGAAGAACCTGTTTGAGCCAGCCGCGCTGTTAGCCGGAGTGGAGAACGACGATCAGCTCCAGCCCGAACCGCCTTCGTCGGATGAGCAGCCCGGCGTATTGCGCGGCGCCGCCGCCGGTGCGGGTGTCTACCAGGGCCCTGCGCGGATTGTTCGATCGGCGGATGATCTTGCTAAAGTGATCGCCGGTGACGTGGTGATTGCTGTCTCCACTTCGCCGGCGTTTAATGTGATTTTGCCACTGGCTGCTGCCCTCGTAACCGACCGGGGTGGGCTGTTATCTCACGCGGCGATAGTGGCTCGTGAATACGGTATTCCCGCCGTCGTAGGAGCGCGCGGTGCGACCGATCGGTTTACGGATGGCGAGCTGGTGCAGGTCAACGGCGACCGGGGCGAAATTGGTCCCGTTGAGGCGGCCTGACGCCAAAGGGACAGATGATTTATTGGGGCCGTAACAATCAATTTAATCTCCTGAGGAGGATGCAGTGGTGACGACATCGGATAAGCCTTTACTATTCACGCCAATTAACCTGCGCGGCGTGACCGCCGCCAATCGCATAGTGATTTCGCCCATGTGCCAGTATTCAGCGGTCGATGGCCTGCCGACCGACTGGCATCGGCAGCACATTAGTTGTCTGGCCGCCGGAGGCGCAGGAGTCGTGATCATGGAGGCATCGGCCGTGCAGGACCGAGGCCGAATTACCCACGGCGATCTGGGTATCTGGTCTGATGCGCATGGCGAAGCGCTGGTCCCCTTTGCAAAAATAATCCGTGATGGGGGTAGCGTGCCGGCTATTCAACTGGCCCATGCTGGTCGTAAAGCCAGCATGCAACGGCCCTGGCACGGTAACGGTCCGTTAGACGACACCGACGCAGATCGAGGCGAATTGCCCTGGGAGATTGTTGCCCCCAGCGCTATCCCCACCGGTGATGAATTCATGGTTCCGCAAACGATGACGCTGGAGCAGATTGATGAGGTCGTCGATGATTTTGGCGCGGCGGCGGCACGTGCGCATAACGCCGGTTTCGACCTGCTCGAAATTCATGGTGGCCACGGTTATTTAATCCATAGTTTTTATTCGCCGTTATCGAATTTGCGCGACGATGAATACGGTGGTTCACGGGAAAATCGCATGCGTTTTCCGGTGCGGGTCGCGGCCGCTATTCGCGCTAACTGGCCCGATGACAAGCCGCTATTTTTTCGCGTATCCGGTGTCGACGGTGCCGAGGGTGGTTGGGAAATAGAAGATTCCGTGGCACTGGCAAAAGAATTAAAAAAAGTCGGCGTGGATGTCATTGATTGTTCCTCCGGCGGCATCGCTGCGGCGAGCTCGCCAGTTGCTAAAGGACTTCCCCGCGGGCCGGGATTTCAGGTGCCCATCGCTGCCCAGATTCGGCGCGAAGCTGACATCGCGACTCAGGCGGTTGGGTTGATCACCGATGCCGATCAGGCGGAGAAAATTCTCCAGGATGGCGACGCCGATCTGGTATCGATTGCCCGTGAGGCGTTGTACAACCCCTATTGGCCACGACACGCCGCCCAGCAACTGGGCGCGGATGATGCCTTCAAAGAGTGGCCGCACCAATCAGGTTGGTGGTTGGAGCGACGAGCCATCGCCATGGCAAAGTTGCGTCAATAGGAACTCCGGGGTTAGGCTAGACTTTCAGGTTGACGGCCAGGAGAAGCTCTAAAGAGCTGGTCAGGAGGGAGAAATGGGAGATCGATTACGAGGCCACGTTGCCCTGGTTACGGGCGGTGGTCGCGGCATTGGCCGTGCCATCAGTGAGCGGCTCTATGCAGAAGGTGCAGAGCTGGCGATTCTGGGAACGACCGAGTCGGTGCTGCGGGAGACGGCTGAAGGGCTGGAGAAGCAGGGCGGTCGTGCAGTTTTCTGGAGTCAGTGCGATATCTCCAATGAGTCAGCAGTAACCAAAGCTGTCACCGAGGCCGCCGAGCAATTCGGTAAGGTCGATATATTGGTTAATAATGCAGCGGTGACACTAGGCCAGTTTGGCCGCGATCGCATCGACCGGCCCTTTTACGAGATTGATGAAGAGGTTTGGGATGCTAATCTGGATATCAATCTTAAGGGTGCCTGGGTTTTAGCCAAAGCCGTCTATCCCTATATGGCAAAGCAGAATTGGGGTCGGGTAATTAATATCGGTTCTTCAACGGTTTATTTTGGACGCGGCAATGCGGCTCCTTACATTGCCTCGAAAGCGGGTTTGATTGGCCTCACCCGGGCTCTCTCCTTTGACCTGGGTGCCGTCAACGCCACCTGTAACTGCGTTAGCGTCGGTTTAACTATGACCGACCGAATGATAGAAGCGGGCTATGAACAGATGGCTGAACGGTTCCTGGCGTTAACCCCAATGCAGCGCACCGAAACACCGCAGGATGTGCCCGGCACCGTGCTGTTTCTGGCGTCGGATGATTCTGCCTATGTGACTGCCCAGGTAATCAGTGTTGATGGCGGCAGAAGCATGCACTGATAGATAGATTTAGCCGACGTATTTTCCGTGGCAATACGCCGGTTCGTTTCGGAGGCTGACCATCATGAATAATCCCAAAGTTGACCCAGATTTAAATACCAATGCTGGTACTCAGAACAGCGAATTTTTTACCGTTGGTTGTCCGGGCATGGGTTGTCACCAGAATTGCCCACTTCAGGCCGAGGTTGTCGATGGCGCTATCGTAAAAGTGCGACCGCAGCCGATACCGGGCGCCCCTGAAGAGACTCATGCGTGCCTCAGAGGTATCGCTAGCTATGAACTGCCAAACGTTAAAACCCGTTTGCAGTATCCAAAAAAGAGAGTCGGAGAACGCGGCTCTGGTGAGTGGCAGCGGATAAGCTGGGAAGAGGCGCTGGATACCATCGCCGGGCAGATGATCTCGATTCGCGACGAGCATGGCCCACAGGCCATAGAGATGGCCGGGTCTGGTAGCAGTTCTGTGCCCCTCGGCGGTCTAAACGCTGGCGGCGCCACCCAACGGTTAGCCAATCTGTTTGGTTGTACCGAAGTGATTGGCTGGCCCGTAGATGGCGGCCCGTTTGTCGCTGGCATGGTCAATTACGGATTTTTCTTTGGCGGAGCCAATGACCCCCGTGACTGGGTTAACGCCAAAACCATCATCATCTGGGGCGAGAACATGGCCGAATCGGCCATGCGTGATTTCAATCATGTGATGCAGGCCCAGACGCAGGGTACCCAGTTGATTGTTATCAGCCCAACCTTTGACGCCACCGCCGCAAAAGCGGATTGGTGGGTCCCGATACATCCGGCCACCGATGGTGCGCTGGCACTGGGTATGCTCAACCTGATGATCGAACAAGGACTTTACGACGTGGGCTACACTCGCCGCCACACCGTAGGTCCATTTCTGGTGCGGGATGACAATGGGGAATTCTTGCGGGAATCTGATATTGACTCCCAGGGTAGCGCCGAAAATTATGTGATCTGGGACGAGCTAACTCAGAAACCGGCGGCTATGCCTGCGCATGTGGAAAGCCTTGCTGACGCCGAACCCGCTCTGCATGGCCAACACGAAATTGCAGGTATCAGTTGCCATACCGCCTTCCAGCTACTGGCCGACCGGGCCGCAGAGTATTCACCTGAGAAAACCGCCGAGATTTGCGAGTTACCAGTGGAGACTATCCATAAGCTGGTTACCACATACGGCAGCAACCGACCTTCAACTATTAAAGTTGGCATCGGCCTGTCGCGGACTTTTTATGGGGATTTGAATTCCCGCGCAATTCTCGCAATGGCGGCGATCACCGGGGATATCGGTATGCCCGGCGGTGGCGCCAGTGGCTGGGCACGGCATTACGCGCCTATGCTCAATGGTGATCCGGTCTACGCCGCCGATGAGCGTCGTAGTAATCGGCTGCACATCAGCACCGGCCATAATGCGGTAGTCAATGGAGATATCAGGGCGATGCTGGTATTTGCAAGCAATCCGTTGAACTCAAAACCCAACGCCAACGCCTGGATTCATGAAGTGATCCCGAAACTGGATATGCTGGTGGTGGTCGATATTGTTGACACCTGGACTAGCCAGTACGCGGACATTGTCCTGCCGGGCACCACTATTTATGAACGCACCGATCTCTACTCGGTACTGGGCTGCACGGTATTGTCGCAACAGGCGATTGAGCCTAAGTACGAAGCCAAATCGGATCATGAGATATGCACCTTGCTGGCCCAACGGCTGGATCTTGGTGAATATTTCACTGAATCCACCGACGAGCTGCTGGAAACCATGCTTGATCACCCTTCACAGGCCGGAATCACCCTGGATAAGCTGAGACAGAACAACGGCATTATGCAGGCTCAGGCGCCGGAAAACGCGATGATTTCCTTCGCCGATAAGCGCTTTTTCACCCCGTCCGGGCGGATCGAATTTTACGCTCCCTACCTCAGCGCCATTGGTGAGGCACTTCCTTGCCACAAAGAACCCCCGGAAGGTCGGCGCTCGCCATTGGCGCAGAAATTTCCACTGCAGTTCTATACCGGAAGGCGTAAGTTCACTAACCAGAGTCAGTCCCACCTCTCAACGACTAAGGAGCTCTGCCCCGAACCACTGCTGCGCATGAGCCCCGGTGATGCGGCCGCCCGCGGACTAAACGAAGGAGACCTGGTAAAGGTCTTTAATGACCGTGGCCTGCTTAAAGTGAAAATCGAATTTAGCAATGCACTGCGACCTGGTAGCGTCTGGATCGAGCACGGCTGGAAGCCCGAGGACTTTGTTGAGGGCCATTATCAGAACCTGTTGTTGCCCTCCAACCTTCCTGACCAGGGAATGATCAATCCGGCCTTTCAGATTTATTGGGGCATGTGGCAGGAGTATGCCGAACAGGCTGCATCACCCGGCCTTGCACCCTACGGACTGGCTGATCAGCTGTTTGATTGCCAGGTTGAAATTGAGAAAGTCCAATGAACGCATCAGAAGAGGATAAGCTGAAAAAACAGTACGGCATCGTCTATGACCTGGAACGTTGCATTGGCTGTCAGGCCTGCAGTGTCGCCTGTAAAATTGAGAATAACGTCACCGAAGGGATTGCCTGGCACGAGGTAAAAACCGTTGGTGGTGCCCATGTAGACACGCCCGCCGGGGTTTACCCCAATCTCAGCATGCACTGGGTACCGACACTGTGCATGCATTGTAAAGACGCGCCCTGCATGGACGTATGCCCGTCTAATGCGATTACCCGCCGGGCAGATGGTATTGTCGTGCTCGAGCCTGACGACTGTATTGGCCTGGGGTGTAAAAAGTGCACCTGGGCGTGCCCCTATGGAGTGATCGAGGTTAATGAACAGGAAGGGGTAATGGAAAAATGTAACCTCTGCAATCACTTGGTTGACGAGGGTAAACAGCCCGCCTGTGTAGATGCCTGTGTATATGAGGCAACTTTTTTTGGTGATCTTAACGATCCGCAGAGTGAGGCGTCGCAAAAGCTAAAAGAGAAAAAAGCGGAAGTGCAACTACCTGAACGCGGGACTGATCCGGTGGTGTTCTACTCTCCAAAGTAGAGTTTGGTCTCGTTAGTGTCAGCGCAGTTAGAGGAATGCCTGGGCTAGCTTGAGGATTAAACGCAACACCGGGCCGGAGTTGTTTCCGGCCGGCCCGGATTATGCGTAAATTCCTTGCTCTGGGATTATTCTGCTTCTGGCTGAACCGTTATTTTCCGCTGTTTGGCTTTTTCGATTTTCGGAATTACCAATTCCAGCACACCCTCTTTGGTCTTAGCGGAAACGTTATCCGCGTCGGCCAACTCGGGCAGGGTAAAGCGGCGCATAAAGGTGCCACTAAAACGTTCAACCCGTTTGTAGTCATCCCGCTGCTCCTGTTTGCTGGAGTCGCGGCTGCCCTGGATCGTAAGTTCACCGTTTTCCAGGGTGACCTCAATGTCGTCGGCTTTCACGCCGGGCAGGTCAGCGTGGATCTCGTACGCAGCGTCTGTTTCTTTAATGTCCACCGCCGGAGTCCACTCCTCGCTGCCAAAATTAGGTGCTGCTGGCATATTGTCAAACAGGCCACCCATCTCGTTTTGTAGCTGTTCGAACAGGCTAGTTGGACGTCGATATGTTGCTATTCTCATGTCAATCTCCTTTCAACAAGTTAATGTGTTGCTTGATTTGAAAAATGCGGGCAGCAGTTGTTGATTTCAAGAAGGGGGAGAGGGTTGCTTACAGGGTTCATTAAAAATATTGATATATATCAATTTGTTGTGATGGGATTATCAGAATGAATGTTGCGGCGATTAATAGCTATCTAGTCCCCGGTTGGGGTTCAATCAGGCTGTGGTTAGTTTAGTAAGCCCTGGCGGTGGCAAAGTTACTGTGATGTTAAGTTGAGTTAACAGGAGGAGTGGAGAATGGAGCAGCGATTTGATAACAAGGTAGCGCTAGTCACAGCGGCGGGGCAGAGCATTGGTTTCGAGACCGCGCGATTGCTGGCCGAAGCCGGGGCTAAAGTGGCCGTTTGTGAGCTGGACGAAGCTAACTGCCATGCGGCCGCAAAAACCATTTGCGATGCTGGCGGAACGGCGGTGGCCTATCCGGTCGATGCTACGGACCAGCAACAGGTTAACGACATGGTTGCCAAAATCGTCGCCGACTGGGGCGGAATTGATCTGCTAATGAATGTGGTGGGCGGCACTAAATTCCCCCGCCGAGTCGATGAAATGCTCGAAGAGGAATGGCAAATCACCATCAATACCAACCTGCACTCGGTATTTCGCTGCGTAAAGGCGGTGCTGCCGGAGATGCGCAAACGTGGCGGCGGGGCCATTGTTAATACTTCATCCGGTGCGGGCATGCTGCCCAGTAACCGCAACGTGGGTTACGCCGCTGCCAAGGGAGCAGTAAATAACCTGACCAAAGCGATGGCCATGGACTATGCTAAAGACAGGGTTCGGGTTAACGCCATTTTGCCGGGCATGATGTTATCGCCCCGGGTCAAAGGCTGGATGGAAAGTAACGACGATTTCGCCAATATGGGCGATGGTATCTGCCCGTTAGGGCGTGCCGGGGAGCCCCATGAGGCGGCACGGGCGGCGGTATTTCTGCTGTCAGATGACGCCAGTTATATAACCGGAGCGCTGTTGCCGGTGGATGGTGGTGCGGTCGCCGGGCAATACATCGAATTTATGGAAAGTGGGGATACCGGTCAGCGAGTTTGACGGCTACTATCCGCTTCGTTTTGTGTCAAAAAAGGAAATGATCATGAGTGGTATTCAAGAATTTGAAATGACAGCGATCGACGGTTCAGCGCTGTCCCTGGGCGCGTATCAGAACAAGGTGCTGTTACTGGTGAATGTCGCCAGCAAATGCGGGTTGACCCCGCAATATGCCGGTCTGCAGCAACTGCATGACCAGTATGCTGACCAGGGTTTTAGCGTCATCGGCTTGCCCTGCAACCAGTTTGGCGGCCAGGAACCGGGCAGTGAAGCCGAGATAGTCGAGTTTTGTCAGTCAAAATATTCGGTCGATTTTCCGATGACTGCCAAGATCGAGGTCAATGGTGCAGGTCGCCATCCGTTGTACGATGCGCTGGCCGGTGATTCAGCGAGTTTCCCCGGTGATATCACCTGGAACTTCGAGAAATTTCTGATTGGTAAAGACGGTCAGGTCGTCCAGCGCTTTGGGCCAAAAACCGCGCCGGATGATGGCGAACTGGTGGCGGCGATCGAAGCAGCCCTGGCAGCGTAAAAAAGCGCTGAGGCGCGGTTAGCTTTCACCGGCAGAGCCGCGCAAAAGAGTGATCTTGAACTGGCAGCCGCCTGATGCAGCCTGGTCGCAGGCAGCATCACCGCCGTGGTACCGAGCAATTTGTCGCACCAGGTAAAGTCCCAGACCAATGCCCTTGTCATTATTAGCCGGCTCCCCGGCCGGTTTTTTCTCAAGCCGATAGAAGGGTTCGAATACTTTCTCCCGTTCAGCCGGTGGCATACCTGCGCCGTTGTCGGTAACCGTCAATTGCGCTGTATCGGCATCGGCTGCGGTGACAGTCACTTCTATCTGGTCACCGCCGTGGCGTTTGGCGTTGCTGATCAGGTTTCGTACCAGAACTGTGAGGGCGTTTCTGTCGCCCCGCATTTCAACGGTTTCACCACTGACTTCGATCGCTGATTGAGCAGCCTCTTCGGCGGCCAGCGCCAACAGGTCAAGATTTTCAAAATGTTTCGTGCCGTTACCAACTTCTACTCGGCTTGCTAATAACAATTCGCCCACCAGCTGGTCCAGTTCGGTGATGTCACGCTGTATTTGTTGTCGCAAATCTTCTCGTGGGTCAGTGGCCAGTAGCTCTAACGCAATCCGCAGTCGTGCCAGGGGGGTGCGCAATTCATGCGATGCGGTGGCTAGCATCAGTGTGCGCTGCTCCAGTAGCTGCTGTAACGTGGAAAAAGTATCGTTAAAACTGCGCGCGAGCTGAGCTATTTCGTCACTACCCTCAACGGCGACCCTCGCCCCCGGGTCACCGGTTCCTACCGCCTCAACTCCGGCCTGTAGCCGTTCCAGCCGACGGGTTATGCGCCGTGACAGCGGATGCGCACCCAGTGTGACCGCCACTACCAGAAGCAGCAGCCACAAATACCAGCTTGACCGACGCGGTGGTGGTAACCGTCCGGTGATCGTTCGACCATCCGCAAGGGCGCGTTGCACGATCGGCCCCAGCCCCCGCACTCGCTGAACCGGTTTATCGCTGAACTTGGGTAATTGCCGATTTACCAACCGGCCGGTAGCGGCAATTGTATGGCCGCTGCTGTCCGTTACCGCCAGGTCCCAGGCAAGTTGCTGGCTCAGTTGATCCACCCAGCGCTGGATTTGCAGGGGATCCGCGTCAGCCATTGGCAGGGTTTGGCTGGCCATTTCCAGGGTGCCGATTACATGCTGGTGGTGCCAGCGTTCGGTGGTCACCCGCAGCACCCCAGCCATGACCGCAAAGAGGAGGATGACGCCGATAAACGAGAGGTAGATGCGCCGAGATAATCGACTCTGCTTCTGGTGAAGATCAGAATGGCTGAAAGGGCGCATTTATGGGGTCCAGTTAATGTCTAATGGCGTTTCCACCGAACTAATCAACTCGCTGCTGACGGGAGGAAAACAGATAGCCGACACCGCGCACGGTAATAATGCGTTCGGGTTTTTTGGGGTTGTCTTCGATGGCGGCGCGAATGCGGCCAATATGGACATCAATACTGCGGTCAAACGCTTCCGCCTGTTCACCTTTGAGGCCGTTCATCAGCTGGTCGCGGGACATGACTCGGCCGGCGTTATGGGCTAGTAGTAATAGCAGGTCAAATTGATGGCCGGTCAGGGATTTAACCTCGCCGGCCAGCGTGACCTGACGGCGAGCCGGGTCAATTTGCAAGGGGCCAAAGTCGATTACCGCATCCTCCAGCGCGGCCGGGTCGAGTCGCTCCAGGTTGCCGCGGCGTAGTACAGCGCGGATGCGCGCTACCAGCTCGCGGGGGTTAAACGGCTTGGGCAGGTAGTCGTCTGCGCCTAGCTCCAGACCAATAATACGATCCAGCTCATCCCCGCGGGCAGTGATCATAATCACCGGCACGCCGGAGAATGAGCGTAGCTCCCCGCACAGCTCCAGCCCATCGCCGTCCGGCAGGGTAAGGTCGAGCAACACCACTTCGTAGTGCTGCTGGCGCGCCAAACTCAGTCCAGCGCGAGCAGAGGCGGCGTGATCCACCTGATAATCGGCAGCGGCAAGATACTCCACCAGCATGGTTGCCAGCTCCGGATCATCTTCAATTAGCAATAATCTGGTTTTCACCCGCTTATCCCGTTACTTAAAAAACCGGGCCTGATGACCCTTGTCCGTCATCAGGCCCGTAATCCGTTAATGAAACCTTTTCGGCCGCATCTCGGCAAGCTGTTTCCGCTGTTCCGGTTCAAGCAGGTTGGTCACATCGATCATGGT
>Ga0070726_10004246_pt1 | contig 11554 bp, 12 predicted proteins | sample tdAd471_FD_67275 | JGI IMG/M metagenome (GOLD analysis project Ga0070726, IMG submission 67275) | Marine sediment microbial communities from the Atlantic coast under amendment with organic carbon and nitrate - tdAd47.1 | ecosystem: Environmental > Aquatic > Marine > Coastal > Sediment | place...
TCGACGACGATGCCGAACCAGACTCACTGATCGATGTCGCATGGGTTCTCGACGAAAGAGCGTGGAAACTCAACGTGCTTGTTGAACTCGAACGCCTCGGCGATGCCCACACCTCGCTTCGTGGTGCACCATTGAGCCTCCAGGGTTGGTGGTTTGACGCCGATGCCGTCCGATTCGCTGGCTTTGAACGACCGTAGCCCGTCTGCCTTGACCGCAATCCGATAGGCTCACAGGATGCCAGCTCCCCTCTACACCCAGACGGTGATTGCCTTCGTGTGGGATTTCGACCGTACGTTGATTCCCTCGAACATGCAGGATCCGATCTTCGAGGAGTACGGCGTCGACCCAGGAGAATTCTGGTCGGAGGTCGACGGTCTCCAGGAGTTCTATTCCCGTTCCGGGGTGGTCGTCCAGAAGGACCTTGCCTACCTGACACACCTTCTTACCTACGTGCGCGACGGCATATTTGGAGACCTCTCGAACAAGAAGCTGTTCGAACTCGGCGGCAAGCTTGAGCCCGTGCCTGGCATGCCAGAATTCATGACAGCGTCGAGGGATCGGGTTGCGGAAATCCCAGAGTTCGTCGATGAGGGCATCACTGTTGAGCACTACATCGTGAGTACTGGTCTGCGCAAGATGATCGAGGGCAGTGTCTTCGGGGACAAAGTCGACGGGATCTGGGCAAGCACCTTTATTGAGGAGTCGGCGGAGCCCGGGTACCTCGATAAATTGCATGTGCCGCTTGAAGAATCACCGATTACCCAGATCGGATATGTGATTGGGAACACCTCCAAGACCAGGGCAGTGTTTGAGATCAATAAGGGCATAAACCGGAACCCGGAGATCGATGTGAACTCGAGAATGTCGGAGGATCAACGTCGTGTCCCGATGAAGAACATGGTCTACATCGCCGACGGCCCTTCCGACGTCCCAGTCTTCTCGATCCTGAACTCCGCCGGCGGCCGGACGCTTGGCGTCTACACGGTGGATCCGAGGAACAACCACAGCAACGTCAAGAGTCTTCAAGAGCAGGGCCGTATTCAAGGTATGGCCGAAGCTGACTACCGCCCAGGGAAGCCTGCCTACCTCTGGCTGATGGACACCTTGGAGCAGATTGGCTACGAGATTGTCGAAGCCCGCCAACAGGCCTACTCCTCGATCCCAAACCCCCCAGGCCACTAACCAGTTCTCGTACCCTGGGTTATGTAGCGGGTCTGATGAGATTGACAGCCCACAGAATGCGTACCTCTCCACATTCGGTCGCAGATCTTGCATGCTGGTTCTGTGACCGTCGATGCAAATTTGAACCAATTGGCAGCGAAACAAGGTGGCGTCGTGACCAGGGCTCAGGCCCTGCGGGCGGGATTGACCCGCAATCAAATCTCGTGGCGGTTGGAGAAAGGCCAGTGGCTCACACACTCGTACGGCGCGTATCGGTTGTTCAATGTTGACCACCGGCTAGCTGCTGTGCAGGCGGCGCTCGCGGTTCTCCCCAACGCCGTAGCGTCCCATAACACGGCGTGCCATCTCCACGGGATCGATCGATTGCCGCCAGGGCCACTGTGCGTTTCGGTTCACACCCAGACCACGCACCAGTTTCCCGGTGTACGAGTCATCCGCTCGCACGACATTCTGAGTCACCACACGACAATCGCATCCGAGATCAAAGTGACGACGGTCGCACGCACGGTTCTGGACCTTGCAGCTCATCTGACGATTGGCCGGCTAGCCGCTGTGGTCGATTCAGCGTTCTCCAAGGATCTCGCGACTGCCGACGATCTCTACGCAGTGATCGGTGAGGTTGCGCGCAGGGGAAAGCCTGGAATCCGGAACCTCAAGGCCATCCTCGGTGAACGCGACGGGCAGGATCCAACGGGTTCGGTGCTCGAGATCAGGGGCAGACGGGTTCTCACGGAGCGCGGCATCACGGGCTTTGAGACGGAGTATGCAATCCCGTGGTCACCGCAGCAGCGCTTTGATGTTGCGTTTCCTTCGCACCGACTCGCTCTCGAGTGGGACTCGCGAACGTGGCACGCCATCCAATCGGCGTTTGAGTCAGATCGGCTACGTGATCGTGCGGCGGTCGTGAACGGATGGCGGGTCCTTCGGTTCACTTGGTCCGACGTTCATGAGCATCCCGACGTCGTCGTTGCGACAATCGAGAGGGCGATGCGCTGATTCGAGCCATTCTGTGGGCTGTCAGTCTTATCAGACCCGCTACAGAACCCAGGGTACGAGGCGCGGACCTTGCTCGACCCGTCTAGGTGTAGTTGTAGAAGCCTTGGCCGGACTTGCGGCCGAGGTGGCCAGCTTCGACCATGCGTCGCAGCAGGGTTGGGGCTGCGTATCGGACATCCTGGTATTCGGCCATGAACGACTCAGAGACGGCAAGCATCGTGTCGTTGCCGATGAGATCTGACAGCGTGAGGGGACCCATCGGGTAGCCGGCACCACCAATCATTGCGGCGTCGATGTCCTCTTTCGTTGCAAACCCCTCCTCGTACATCCTGATCGCCTCGAAGATGTACGGGCACAAGAGCTTGTTCACGATGAATCCTGCCCTGTCTTTGGCCCGCACGACGGTCTTGCCGAGGGTGTTCGCAGCAAAGTCAGCTGCGGCGTCAACGGCAGCTTCCGAGCTGACGATCGTGGACACGACTTCGACGAGCGGCATGATCGTTGCAGGGTTGAAGAAATGCATCCCAACCACCGACGTTGGTCGTGTTGTGGTCAGGGCGATCTGCGTCACCGGAATGGAAGATGTATTGGTCGCGAGCACTGCGACATCCGATTCGACGATTGCGTCGAGCTTCCCGAACAGCTCAGACTTGACAGTGATGTCCTCGATGACTGCCTCGATGACGAGGTCCCGGTCCGCGAGTGCATCCAGATCCGTTGTGAAGTCGAGACGGCCGAGTGCAGCGTCACGACCTGCGGCGTCGAGCTTTCCGCGGTCGACCGCTTTATCGAGACTCCGCGTGATACCCGTCAAGGACCGCTCTGCGAGTTCGGTTGATATCTCGGCAACGATGACGTCGACGCCGGCCTTTGCGCAGACCTCTGCGATGCCGCCGCCCATCTGACCGCCACCGACGATTCCGACTTTCGTGATGCTCACAACTCTCCTTCCGACGAAGCGAGTGTAGGAACGGGAGTCAGCTGACCTTTTGGGCGCCGTTGGATTCGAGCATTCGTGCGAGGAAGTCCTTCTGGACCAGTCCCTGGCCGCGCCAGCGCTGCGTCACAGGGCGAACGCCACCGACCGCAGACGTCCGTCCGTTGCGGGTCTTCTTCGACTTCTTCGACGGTGCGCTTGCGAGCAGCACCATCGTGGGGGTCGAACGAACCTTGAACCGGTACATCGCGTCGGGCATCCGTGTGATGTCGGCCTTTACGACATGAGCCGATTCCCCGTATTCGCGTGACAGCTCGTTCATGATTCCATCCATGACCTGGCAGGGAGCGCAACCGGTTTGGTAGAAGTCGACCAGCACAGGCTTGCCGGACGCAGCGAGTTGCTCGATCTCTTCCATGTTGGACACTTTGGGTGCCTTTGGGTGTTTCTTGAACATGATTCTTTCCGATGGTTCTGAGGGCTCCAACCCCAACCGGGTTGTTTCTATGCCCGCTTCATCGTCCCCGCACTGAGGAGATCGTGATGCTGATTGGCGCAGGGTAGTTTTCAGCGAACCACTCCGGTGTCCATGAATAGCCCTCGAGTTCTGGCCGATACTTGGACAGGAACGCTTCGTTGTTCGCCGCATTCGCCAGGCTCCGATCAACGACGGCTTCGCCATTGGCTACCACAATGTCGTGACCCTTCGGATCGGAGTTCAAGGACAGGGTTACAGCGGGATTCGATGCGATATTCCTGACACGGACAGAAGGGTCGCGGCTGTAGACGAGGATTGTCGTGTCGTCCTCTACGAGGAACCACACCGGTGCGGTGGAGGGCCTTCCTGACGCACTGACGGTCGTAAGCCACGCAACCTTGTCATCTTCAAACCGTTGCCGTGAATGGGTCTTGTTAGTCCACATGGCCTGCAGGTTACAGCCACCGACGGTTGGTACTCTCGGCTCAGCGGAGAGGACGGGACGGCGATGGCCAAGATCACAGGCGGACAAGTTGTTGCGAAGGCGCTGATTGCAGAAGGTGTCGATGCCGTCTTCACCCTCACAGGCGGGCACATCATGCCGCTCATGGACGCTTGTCATGCCGAGGGCATGAAGGTCATAGACGTCCGCCACGAACAGGCAGCGGCCCATGCTGCTGACGCATACGCACGGCTGACCGGCAGGCTCGGCGTGGCGCTGGTAACCGCTGGACCGGGCGTCACCGATGCGCTCACCGGGGTCGCAAACGCATACTTCGCAAATACTCCGATGCTCCTGATCGGCGGTCGACACCCCTCTCAGGAGGACTTGCGCGGTGGCTTGCAAGAGATGGACCATCCGAAGCTCTTCGAATCGATTACTCGTTGGTCTGCAACAGCCTGGAGCACCATGCGGCTCGCCGAGTACATCGGCACTGCGGCGAGGCATGCGTTCACCAACCGTGGCGGACCGGTCTTTCTCGATATCCCGTGGGATGTTTCGGCTGACATGATCGAGGAGACGGCGGTCGTCTGGCCAAAGTCACCACGAGCGAATCGTCCGTCCGGTCTTTCGGACGACGTCCTCGCCGAGGTAATGGATTTGCTCGCAAACGCCGAGAACCCTGTCGTGTTTGGGGGGACGGGGATTCGATGGACCAAGCAAGGGGACTTCCTCGGAGCGCTTGAGGAGTTCGCTGAGGGTTACAAGGCTCCAATCTATCTCAACAGCCTCGGCCGTGGATCGCTGCCCTATGGGCATCAGTACCTTGGCAACCGCACCCGTTCGGCAGCCCTCCGGGATGCCGATGTCGTCCTGTCTCTTGGCGTGGATTGGGACTTCCGCACAGGTTTCGGCAAGAAGATCAACCCGGACGCCACCATGATCCACATCGACCAGGACCCATCCAAGGTCGGGTGGAACAGAGATGTCGGTGTTGGCGTCGTCGCTGACCCAGGTGCCGTCGTGGCGCAGTTGGCTCGCCGCCTCGACGTCCTCGGACAGACAGGCGAGAGGCCGTGGACACAAGAGCTGTTCGAGGCTGAGCGTGTCAAGCAGGCCGCCGCTGATGAGGCCGCCTCATCTGACAGCGAACCTATCCACCCAGAGCGGTTTGGGCGAGAGGTCGCGGAGTTCTTCGGCGACGACAGCATCGTTGCGGCCGACGGCGGAGACATCGTGTCGACCACAGCGAAGTGGCTGCGGACGAGCCGACCAGGTGCTCTGCTTGACCCCGGTCCCTTCGGGTGTCTCGGGGTTGGGGCCCCCTTTGCCATGGCCGCAAAAGTGGTGGAACCAGAAACCCGCGTCGGCATCGTGTACGGCGATGGATCTTTCGGTTTCAACGGCATGGAGTATGACTCGTTGATCCGCCACAACCTCCCAGTCGTCGGCGTCATCGGCAACGACGGTGTGTGGAACAACATCAGAAATCTGCACAGAATCGCACACCCCGACAGTGTGCACCTCTCCGAGCTCGGTTTTCGACCGTATGAGAAGATCGTCGAAGGCCTAGGTGGCTACGGCGAGCTCGTTGAGAAGCCGTCCGATATCCGGCCAGCACTTGAGCGTGCCCAGGCCGCAGGGGTCCCTGCCCTTGTCAACGTCAAGATCGCCGATCAGATTCGACTGTCGTCTGCCTACGGAATGTGACCTTCGGCGTGTACGCTGCCCGCCATGCTGAATGCGATTTTTTGGGGACTCATCCAGGGGCTGACTGAGTTTCTTCCTGTCTCCTCAAGCGGTCATCTCGTGCTGATCCCCGCCATTCTTGATACGGAGGGTCCCGACCTCGCCACGACAGCGATGCTTCACCTTGGGACGCTTGCGGCTGTGCTTGTCTACTACCGGTCTGACATCGCGATGATGGCCAAATTCGACCGCCCTGCCCGCCGATTGATCACCCTTATCGTCATCGGTTCGGTTCCAGCGGTCATCTTGGGTTTGACCTTCGAGAGCAAGATTGAGGAGCTCATCAACAGCCCGTCGACGGTGGCAATCATGCTGGTCGTCACCGGCATCGTGCTCCTCGCCACTGGTCTTTTGCGTGAGGGAGACAAGCGAACCGGGGACATTGGCCCCCTCGACAGCCTTCTCGTCGGCCTTGCTCAAGCCACAGCGTTGATTCCCGGGATCTCGCGGTCCGGTATGTCGATCTCAGCGGGACTTGCACGAGGCATGTCGAAGGTCGAAGGCGCACGGTTTGCCTTCCTTCTCGGGATTCCGGTTATTGCCGGCGCAGGCATGCTTGAGATGCTTGATTTTGTGGGATCTGGCGAGTCGATCCCAGCGTCGACGTGGGTCGGTGTCGTGGTCGCCGGACTTTCTGGCTACTTCGCTATTTCTGTCCTCATCCGCCTCCTGACCAGGGTCGGCCTCGCTCCGTTCGGCATCTACTGCGTCGCCGCAGGGACCATCTCAACGTTCCTCGTCTAATCACGGCTCAAACAGGATGATGAGGTCGCCGGACGCCGCCGCGAGCGCCACAGCGTCTGCAGCCCCGCTTGGTACCGCAATCAATCCATCTGCGCGTATCCCGAAGGAATCGTCGCGGGACGGTTCGACGACGAGGCCTGATACGCCGTAGCCGTCCGAGAGCACGACGCGAACGGCCGAGCCCCTTACAGCGCCGAGCGGTACCTGGGCTGGCACCGTCCACCAGTCCTTCGGTACGACGAGGCCGCCTGTCACCGCACCTGCGATGATCGGATCGCCAGTCGCGATGACGACCGTTGCAGTTGATCCCGTTGGGTCGAACGATGTCATAAGCCCACTCGGTACCTGTCGCCAAACGAACGCTGCCGGTTCGATCGAAGCACCGCGTTCAATCGTTCGGCTTGCGAAGGCGACGGGCTCAGTCGACCGCTCGGAAAACTCCCATGCGACGGCACCGAGTACCAGTGAGGCTGCGGCCAACCAGCGCAGGTAAGGAGGCTTTGCGAGGACCAGCACACATCGACCGTATCTGGTCGATGACATCGATGGAAGATGTTCAGTAGCCAAACGGCTGCAGGCGGTTCCTACAATCCACCGGTGGAGCAAGCCCTAGCAATCGTCGTCTCGTACCTCCTCGGTAGCGTGAACTTTGGAATCGTTGTGGCGTCCTCACAGGGTGTCGACATTCGAACGGTGGGTTCCGGGAACACAGGGACGTCAAACATCCTCCGCACACTCGGCAAGAGATCCGCAGCTCTCGTGCTCGTGGGTGACGGGCTGAAGGGTGCGCTAGCTGCCGCAATCGGGGCTGTGTGGATTGGCGGTGACTTCGGATGGGTCACGCTGCTCGCCGCGGTCGTCGGTCACTCCATTCCCATCTGGCACCGGTTCCGTGGCGGAAAGAGTGTCGCCACCGCGATTGGCGGCGTTGCGGTTCTTGCGCCCTGGGTCGGCGCTGTGCTCGCCATCGTGTGGATCGCAACGCTGGTCGTATGGAAGACGGCTTCGGTGGGTTCGCTCATCGTCATGGTCGCCCTGGTGCCTCTTGTTGTCGTCTCCGGCGGGTCCGGCGCTGCGATTGCGTGGTCGGCGGCTATTGCTGTGTTCGTCATCGCTCGCCATGCCGACAACATCACCCGCCTGCTTTCCTCTTCCGAACAAACGGTCGTTGAATGAAGCCGCTGCACGAAGCTCAACGTGAGGTGCTTGCAGCGATGCGGCGCCTCGACACGGAGTCCGTCACGCCGATGGCGTCAAGCGGCAGGGTGACGGCGGTCGACTGCCGCAGCGCAGTGATGGTTCCACCGTTTGCTAACTCTGCAATGGACGGATTCGCTATTCGGTCGTCCGATGTGGCGAAGGTACCTGTCCCTCTTTCGATCATCGAAGACGTCCCTGCAGGGTCCGTGCCGACCAAGGCGGTTGGCGATGGGCAGGCAACCAAGATCATGACCGGCGCTCCGATGCCCGAGGGCGCCGATGCCGTAGTTCGCGTTGAGGACACCCGCGCGGATTCAGACGGCTCGGTCACGGTCATCGTCGGAGTCGAATCTGGGACCAATGTGCGTGCGGCAGGTGGCGACGTCGGCGTTGGTGATCTACTCGTGCGTGCTGGTGTGCGGTTGACCACCCGACACGCCGCAACCCTTGCGAGCGCTGGTGTCTCTCCCTTGGTTTCGAAGGTCCCCAGAGTCGCGGTCATGTCGACGGGCGATGAAGTTGTCGAGCCGACGATCGAGTCTCTGGCGCCTGGCCGCATCAGAGACACCAACCGCGTGCTCCTTGTCGGGCTGCTCGATGATCTCGGCGTCGACGTCATCGACTTCGGCATCGTCGGTGACGACATGGAGGCGTTGAGCGACGCATACCGGCGTGCGGCGGCAGCTGCCGATGTCGTCGTATCGACCGGAGGAGTGTCGATGGGGGATCACGACTACGTGAAGCAGGTGCTTGGAGATATGGGCACCGTCGACTTCTGGAAGGTCGCAATGCAGCCAGCGAAACCGTTTGCGTTCGGCTCAATCAACGGAGTTCCTTTGTTTGGCCTTCCGGGAAACCCGGTATCGACGTTCGTTGCGTTTGAACAGTTTCTTCGACCGGGTCTTCTCCGCATGATGGGGGCGTCGGCACTGTTTCGACCCAGGGTCACCGGCGTGATGGGCGAGGATCTGGCAACGGCACCGGACAAGGAGGTGTTCGTCAGAGCGATGCTCGCGCTTGATTCGGGTCAGTCTTTTGTCGCCGTGAAATCGGGAGGCCAGGCTTCCAACGTTCTGTCTGCGCTAGCTCAGGCCGAAGCTTTTGCGGTGGTCCCCGTCGGCACGTCGTCCCTTTCGGCCGGCGATACTGTCACACTTGAGATGTTCACTTGGCGAGAGAACCGAGGTCTCGATGACTGACATGAACCACCTCAACGAGGACGGCACCGTCCGGATGGTCGACGTCGGGGAGAAGGGTGTCACGAACCGGAAGGCGATTGCCGTCGCCGACATCTCGATGGAGAACACCACCGCAGATCGCTTGTTCAGCGGTGACCTGCCAAAAGGCGATGCGCTGGCGACCGTGCGGATAGCCGCCATTCAAGCTGTGAAGAAGACCCCGGATCTGATTCCGTTGTGCCATCCACTCCAGATATCAGGTGTTGATGTCACCATCGATCGGACGGAGGTTGGTGCGGCCGTGCGGGTTGAGGTCAGACTGCAAGGGCGAACGGGTGTCGAGATGGAGGCGATGACAGGTGCCGCAATCGGAGCGATTGCCATGTACGACATGATCAAGGGCATCGACCGGTCCGCCGAGGTGACGTCCGTGCGACTCATCGAAAAGACAGGTGGATCGTCGGGGGAGTGGCGTCGTGAGTAAGTACCGGGCGGCTGCCGTGACTGTATCGAATTCGGCCTCAGCAGGTACCGCTCCAGATGGCTCCGGGGAGATCCTGGTCGAGCGGCTGACGACGCTCGGATTCGATGTCGTCCGCAGGGAGGTCATCCCAGACGGCGTGGAGTCCGTCGCTTCGACCTTGCGGGACCTTGTCTCCAATGTTGATCTCATCGTCACGACCGGAGGCACTGGGCTGTCCCCGACAGATCTCACACCAGAAGGCACGTTGGCGGTGATCGATCGCCGAGTGCCCGGACTATCCGAGGCCATGCGTGCTGACACCTTCGGGAAGATTCCATTTGGCATGCTGTCGCGAGGTGTAAGCGGCATCGCTGGAACCTGCCTCATCGTGAACCTTCCCGGTTCGCCCAAGGCGGTTGCCGAAGGCTTTGACGTCATTGGGGGCGTGCTTGACCATGCCGTTGCCATCGCTTCTGGCGATTTTGGGCGGCATGACTGATATCGCCGTATCCTCAATGGAACGGATCGGTTTGCCGATTCGTTGTGTTTGTGACCATGATGGGCGTTTCGCCATAGTCCCCAAATACTCCCCACCGCTAGATACCGTGCCTACGCTCGTGTTGCTGGCGGAGTAAGAGGAAATCCAAACAGATGCCGATTGTGCTTTTCATCCTGATTGCAGGTTTGTGGGCTGCCTTCCTTCTCCCGTCGTTCTTCGATTCTCGAAGCCGCGCACCGAAGGCAACGACCCGCGACTTTGCGCGCACCAAGGAAAAGCTCGCCAACATCGCACTATCCCAGCCTGACACCGATACCTATATCCGGCGCCACGCACAGGTCCGCCGACGCCAGGTTCTGATTGGTCTCGCTGTTGCCTCGATTGCAACCCTCGTGTTCGCGACATGGACAGGGTCTGTCGCCTGGCTCGGTCTCAACATCGCAATCAACCTCTCGATCGCCGGCTACGTAGCTCTTCTGCTCACGATCAAGCAGCGTCGTGCGGTACAGCGAAGCATCGTGGTCCCGATTGCCGAAGCTCAACATCGTCAACTCGTAGCGGTCCCTGACCAAACCACCTACGCCACCGACGAAGCCGCCACAGTCCGCGTCATCGCCGGCTAGACGAGAACCAGTTCCGGTACCCTGGGTTCTGTAGCGGGTCTGATAAGACTGACAGCCCACAGAATGAGGGTATGTGGTCGTTTCGCCGCTGGAGGCCGCAGTATCCTCGGCCAGACCGGGGGTGTAGCTCAGTCCGGCAGAGCACTACGTTCGCAACGTAGGGGCCACGGGTTCAAATCCCGTCACCTCCACCAACACGGCATCATTCCTGTTCCCACCGATTCGATGATGGACCATGTGGCAGCGGCGCCCCCTTCCTGAACGATCAGACTCGATCCGACGAAGGGTGGCGGTTCGAGCTCTTGGATTACCCCCGGTTGCTCCGTCCAGCTATTCCGGGACTCGATTCTGTGGGCTGTCAGTCTTATCAGACCCGCTACAGAACCCAGGGTACGAGGACTGGTCCTACCGCATCTAGTATCGAAATGTCTAGATGATTGGTGGGTATGGCGGATCAGGCGATTTATCTCGATATCGCTGCGTATTTGCGGGAGTTGGTTGCGGCTTCTGAGCCAGGTGATCTGTTGCCGTCGGATGCGGAATTGTGCGAGCGGTTCAATGTGTCGCGTATGACGGCCCGCCAAGCTGTCCAGCTCCTCGTCAACGAACACCTCGTCGAGCGACGACGTGGCAAGGGGACCTTCGTTGCCCCTCGGCGAGTCCCTCGATCCTTGGGCTCACCACTCTCATTCACCGAATCCATGCGGCAACGCGGTCTCAACGCATCCTCTCGGTCGCTTGAGATGCGCGACGCGATTGGGACGGAAGACGACGTCAAGGCTCTCGGTCTCAGCCAAGGCGCACCGGTCTTCGTCATTGAGCGGGTTCGGGTTGCCGACGACGTACCCATGGCCATTGAACGCGCCGTCCTGTCGAAGGACCTTGCCGACGCGATTGATGCTGACCTCGAGAAGGAATCCTTGCACGGCGCATTTGAAGCGGCCGGAAGGCGTCCGAGCAAAGCGAACGCTGAGATCGCCGCCAGGCTGGCGACCGACTACGAACTCGAACACCTCGAACTTGTCCCGACCGCTGTAGTGCTCGTTGAGGAGCGCACTATTTT